>Ga0315287_10003151_pt1 | contig 15863 bp, 11 predicted proteins | sample YL17G11_0_MG_FD_205037 | JGI IMG/M metagenome (GOLD analysis project Ga0315287, IMG submission 205037) | Sediment microbial communities from Yellowstone Lake, YNP, Wyoming, USA - YL17G11_0 | ecosystem: Environmental > Aquatic > Freshwater > Lake > Sediment | place: USA: Wyoming | collected... | reverse complement strand
ATCTCCGAATTCGTGGTAGAAGTTGCTGGGGAAGACTCTATCCGCCGAAAGATCGTAGAGTTCGTCCTTTTAATTGGGCAGCCGCTCCGCCGTCGGCTCATGCGGTGTATGCGGCGAGTTGAAGGCGAGGCACGCGATCAAATCGCAGGCTTGTTTCATGCTGATCATCTAAAAGCGAGTTTCAAGAAGTGCCGGCGATTGGTTTGAGTGTCCATAGAGGTGAGTGGGCAATGGAAGGTGGTCGTCCTGTCTTTAGCGGCAATCTTGGAGGCAGCGGTGGCTGCCGGGTGGAGGAGGGACAAGATTTCAATTTGGATTTTTCCCTTTCCGTTGCGATTTCGCTTCATTCGCCTTTGTTGCGGGCGGGGGGTTGGTGACCGGCGAGTAGGAGGCTGGCTCGCTGAGCAGGCGCGGTTCCTGAAACACCGTTCGCTGGTCGCCCTGCTCCTTCATCCACGCTTCGAGCTGCGCGCGCATTTCGGCGAGACGCGCGGCGTGCTGAGGATCGCCGGCCAGGTTTCGTAGCTCGTACGGATCGGCGCGCAAATCGTACAGCTCCTCGCGGGGACGTTCGTTATACCGCTTCACGACGGCGGCGGCACCAGTATTGGTCTGCGAGGCCCACACCCATTCGCGGAAGTATCGCCATCCGTCTCCGTCTCCGGCGGCCTGGTCGATGTGGGTGGTGTGGGCGAACTCGGGATGCAGGTTGAGGATGTATTTCCAGTCGCGCGTGCGCAGGGCGCGGATGGGATAGACGTTCATCCGCCCGTCGCCACTGTGCGTGGTGAAGATGGCGTCGCGATGAGTCTTTTGTTTGCCGCGCAATACGTCGGCAAACGAACGCCCGTCGATGTCCGCCGGCGAGTTGCCGCCCGCCAGATCGATCAACGTGGGCAACAGGTCGATCCACTGGACCATGGCCTCCGCGCGTGAGCATGGCTTGATAACGCCGGGCCAAGCGGCGAGGAGTGGGCTGCGTATGCCGGCGTCGTAAAGGTTCCATTTGCTGAACGGCCACTGCGCGCCGTGGTCGCTGGTGTAGAGGAACAGGATGTCGGTGCCGAGCTTGCGGCGCGTGAGATCAAGGATTTCGCCCAGTTCACGGTCGGCGGTGGTGACGTCCGTGTAGTAGCGAGCGCGGAACTCGCGCGTCTCCGGCGTATCTACAAAAGTGGGCGGGAGATGTAGTTTCGCCGGATCGTAGCCGTTGTTCGGCGCCCACGGCACATGCGGATCACGCGTGCCGACGAAGAGGCAGAGCGGTTTGGTTGTATCGCGGGTGTTGAGGTATTCCTCGACGACGTGGGTGGCGTAGCTATTGTCGTGATGCGTGAAGCCGTGCCGTGTGACGTCGTTGCCGTGGGCCACTTTGCCGAACGCAGCAACATCGTAGCCGAGGCGGATTAAATCCTCCGGCAACGAGCGGAGGCCCTCGCGCTTGAAGGTGTGATTCGCTTCCGCACCATTCCGGGCGGGCATGAGCCCCGTGAGCATCGCCGTCCGGCTGGGCGCGCAGGCCGGTGATGCGATGAAGGCGTGGGTGAACGTCATCCCCTCGGCCGCGAGCCGCTGCATGTTCGGCGTACGCACGTCCGTTGCGCCGTAGGCTGTAGAGTCCAGAAGGCCGTGGTCGTCCGAGAGGAACACGACGAGGTTGGGTTTTCGCTCAACGGCGGCAATACGGCCACCAAGAACGCAAAGCGACACAGCGAGGAGTAAGACGCGGAGAGGGGAGACGCAAAGACGCGGAGAGTTGGTCATAGGCAAATAGTTCATTTTCATACAATGTTCTTAGTATCGAACAACGGGATTAAACTCACCCCGTCGAGGGGCTGGATCTGATTTTGGGCCACGGTTCCGGTCGCTTCGAAAACAGTTGGGTAGATGTCGAGCGTGGAGCACAGTGTTTCGCTGATGAAAGGCTTCGCTATGCGCGCGGGCCATTCGACGATGCCGGGCACGCGAAGGCCGCCTTCCCACAGTAGTAGATCGCGACGGGTTGGTCGTGCTCTATGTCGAAGACAAGTTTCCACGGGCCTTCTCGCAGTGCGTGCGCCATGCCGTCGCTGCTCGAGTTCACGCCCTTCTTTGCGATCTCGTTCCAGGCTTTGTTCTGGACGGCTTGGCGCTCTTGCGTGGTCCTGCGCGGTGCACCGGCATCGAGTTTGGGCAGTTCCGGTTCCTGCTCGATGAACGCGTCGCGTCCGGGACTGCTTTGGACGAGAAGCGTCTGCCGGACCGGTTGATCGTCGCCTCGCTGCCCGAGGAGCACGGGGGCGAGGCTGATTGTTTCGTCGCAGAAGGAAGCTGCCTGGATGTGTCCGGGCCATCGCACGAGATACGGTACGCGGAAGCCACCTTCCCACACGTCATGTTTGCCGCCTCGAAACGGCCCGCTGACTTTAAGCCCTGCCTTGAGGGCCTCCGTGGATTCGCTCGCTCCCGTGGCGTGAGCTTGTCGGAGCGTAGACCGTACACGCGGTGATTCTCCACAAACACGCCTGAGACATCGCCGTGGTTGGACGAGGTCAGGGTTTCGCCGTGTGGGGCTTTTGAGTAATCCGGTCGTTGATCGCTTTCATCTTCGTCGGGTCGACTTTGAGCACACGGTCGTAAGTGGCGAAGCCGTTGGGCTCGGCCTCGATGTCGGCGAGTTCGGTGTATACCGCAGCGCAGAGTCCCCCTTCGGCCTTAAATTTCACCGCCAAGTCAATCAAGTCGCTGTACCGCGTCAGGAATTCCTCGTCGCTGTGGGCGTTGCATTCGGGCCGGTTGCCTCGCATCAACGGCGCCTGGGGATCCCAGATATGATCCTTGAGCACATAGTTCAGCCCGCCGAACTCGCCGCAGACCATCGCTTGACTATCGCTGTGCTTAACCAGACCCGGCTCGGGATAATTGTGGCAGTCGCCGATGTGCCCCGTGCCCGTGCCGGTCCAACCGCTGGCGTCGCACACGAGACGGCTGGGGTCGCGCGTCATCACCTCTTTGGTCAGCCGTTCGGTGTCATACTGTCCCCAGCCCTCGTTGAAAACGATCCACTGAATAATGGAGGGATGGTTGTGCAGATCGTCCAACATGGCCTTGAGTTCGTACTCATAGTACGAGCGACCTTCGGCCGGCAGCAGCCCAGCTGGCTTCGCCTGGCCGCGCCGATCCATGCCGTATTTGCCGGCGGGGCTGACGGCATCCTGCCAGACCAGCATGCCGAGTTTGTCGGCCCAATAGTACCAGCGGGCGGACTCTCGTTTGACGTGTTTGCGAATCAAATTAAATCCGTGCGCCTTGTTTTGCTCGATGTCCCAAACAATGGCGGCGTCGGTCGGCGGGGTCATGACGCCGTCAGGCCAGTAGCCCTGGTCTAGCGTGCCCACCTGAAAGATTGGCTTATTGTTCAGGAAAATCCGCTTTGTCCCGTTCACGTCGAGCACTTCTATTTTGCGCAGGCCGAAGTAGCTCTGGACCGCATCGTCGCCCGCCATGATCTTTACGTCATAAAGAAACGGATCATCAGGGGACCAGAGGCGCGCCTGGGGAATTTTGATGACCTGTTCGACGCCAGATTTGAGTACCTCGCTGACGTTTCCAATCTGCACCTTGACCGGGGCTGCCGGACCACTGAGGTCCACGCGCACCTTCACCGCATTGTTGTCCACATCCGGTGTGAAACGCAACGTCTTCACCGCAGTCTCCGGCAGCGCTTCTAACCAGACTGTCTGCCAGATGCCAGAAGTCGGCGTGTAGCGGATTCCCTTGGCGGCGTAGAAGTTTGCGCGGCTTTGTTTACCGAGTGGCTGGTTGCCTTGCTCGGTGGGATCAAACGCTCGCACCGTCAGCGTATTATCTCCGGGCTTAAGTGCCCTTGTGATGTCGAATGAAAACGGCGTGTACCCGCCTTCGTGGACGCCCAACTCTTGGCCGTTGATCCAGACTTTGCTCTGCCAGTCCACGGCCTCAAAGTTGAGTTGAATACGTTTGCCCTTCCAGGCGGCTGGCATTAAGAACGTGCGTTCATACCAGAGATGCTCGTCAGCCTCCAAAGGAGTTCGCACGCCGGATAGGGCGCTCTCGATGGCGAACGGGACAAGGATTTCGCCATGCCATTGGGACGGTTTCTCAGCGTCGATCTTGGTGACGGCGTATTTCCAGAGACCGTTCAGGCTTTGCCACGAATCGCGCACCAACTGCGGGCGTGGATATTCCGGGAGCGCCTTTGTGGGCGAGACCTCCGCGGCCCATTTGGTTTGGAGAGGTGCTTGGGCTGGCTTCCACTCCGCAAAGACAACACTGCTCGCGCTGAGGATCAAAACGAGAATGATTGCTGGATTCATTGCTTTCTTCATAAAGCTTTTCGTCCCTTGGCTGAACGGATCATTCGGTTGCCGCGTCCTGCTTCCGCTTCGCTCTTTTTCCCTCACGCTTATCGATATTTGCAGATGACTCTGAGTTCTCACCGCCGCCCACATCCACGTGGCAACGCTTTGCCCAGGCCTCCCACAACGCCGAAAGTGCACGAGTTTTCTCCGGCATCGTGGGTGCGAGGTTGCGCATCTCAGTGGGGTCAGCATCGAGGTCGTAGAGTTCCCAGGCGTCGCCGGAGAGTGAAACCAGCTTCCACTTCCCGTCGCGGACCGCGCGGCTGCCCTCGTGCTCGAAGAAGAACGGTGCGTCGCGGACGATGGGTTTATTCTCAAGTGCCGGCAACAGGCTCCGACCTTCCATCGGTTGGATCTTCACGTCGTTGCGATCCGCCGGATATTTCGCGCCACTCACGGCGACCAGCGTGGGCATGACATCAAAGATGTGGCCGGTCTGCGCCCGGTACTCGCCGCGTGCCTTGAATCCCACTGGCCAGTGAATAATGAGCGGAGTACGGATGCCGCCTTCGTGGCTGAAGTGTTTGTAAAGACGCAACGGCGTGTTGCCTGCGTTCGCCCATGCGCTGCCATAGCTGATGTAGCTGTCCGGCCCGCCGACCTTCTTCAGGTCGTCGCCGGTGTGAAGAATGTTTTTTGGGCTGCTGCTGACGTCGAAGCCGAGCGGGTCCCATTCCCAGCAAGCACCATTGTCGCTAAGGAAGAGGATCAGCGTATTGTCGAGTTGGCCGTGTTGCTCGAGGTTGCTGACAACGCGGCCCACGGCGACGTCCAGGCGGTCCACCATCGCTGCATATACCGCCATGCGCCGGGCGAGGTCGCGACGACGGTCTTCCGGCAGCGAATTCCACGCCGGATTGTCCTTACCTGCGTAAGGCGACGGCTTCGCGTGCGACTTGGGCGGCACCAGATCCCTCGGCGCCAGGGCCAGGTCCTTCGGCACGAGGCCCAGGTCCTTCTGTCTCGCGAGGCGTTCATCGCGGATCACATCCCAGCCCTTCTCGAAATACATCGCCTCGTATTTCGCGATGTCCGACTCGTGGGCATGCAGAGGGAAATGCGGCGAGTTGAACGCGAGGTAAAGGAAGAACGGTTTTATCCCCTTGCGCGCTTCGTCCATTAAGTCGAGAGCATAGTCCGCGAATGCATCAGTCGAGTAGAACGTGCCCGGCTTGCCGTCCTTGGCCGACGTATAGGCACGCGGGGTCCGGCCCTGCGGCCAGCGTGTGTAATACGGTTTCTCCTCCCAGCACGAATTATAGCCACCGAGCATTCCGTAAAAATCGTCAAAGCCGCGATCCGTAGGTTTGACATCCTGTTTGTTGTGCAGATGCCACTTGCCGATCATGTAAGTGCGGTAGCCGGCGTCGCGCAGCATTTCGGCTAGCGTCACGCAGTTGGGCTGCAGCGTGCCGCGATAGCCCGGGAACTGCGGGCCGCGGTCGCCTGTCATGCTGCCGACGCCCGCCTGATGCGGATACAACCCGGTGAGAAGCGACGCTCGCGTGGGGCAACAGCGGGCGGTGTTGTAGAACTGGGTGAAGCGTAGACCGCCGTTTGCCAGCGCATCCAAGTTCGGCGTCTTGATTTCACCTCCATAACAACCCAGGTCCGACCACCCGAGGTCGTCGGCAAGAATGAGAAGGATGTTGGGTTTGGTGGTGGGATTGCCTGAAGCGATCGCCGAGAAACCCAGAACGGTCAATGCCCCAAGCGTAGTCAGTTTTTGTACTAGTTTCATTGAGTTCATATCCGGTTTACTTCTTCCCGACGTTCTCGATGACCAGCACCTAGTCCTGGGGAGATGGCAGCCGGGGTGCGATATATTGGCCGGAGGGCGTATTGACGTCGCCTTAATCGAAGCGTCTCCCGCTGGCCGGGTCGAAGTAGAACGCCGTGTAACGCACGCCGGGTTCAAGGCCCTTTATGACAGTGCCTTTCCAGTTGTAAATGTTACGCTTGGGCTGGTAGATGAATCGCACTTTGCCAGGAATGCCCGCGGCAAAACCGTCAGCCTCAGCCCACTCTGGGTGCGGCTCGAAGCGTGACCAGGGATACTGTTCCAGCAGTATCTTGCCCAGCCCAAGCTGGGTGGAACCGGAATAGCTCATGCCCTCCTTCCACGGCGTCCAATCATAGACCGGATCGATGCCGGGATCGCCTTCGACACTGGCTTGCCAGACGCCTGCCGCGCCATAGGTATGTCCGGCGGCCCCGCAAAGCATGAAGCGCCAGAACATTTGGCGTTGGAGATCCTGCCAATTCGTCTGCATGTGTCCCTCGTAGCAAGCCTCGCCACAAAGCACCGGTCTCTTCGGAGTCGCCTCAAGACAAGACTTGATCAATCCGGCGGTATTGGTGACCGTCTTCATCCCGTCATGGCCGATCGCCACCATGTCGAAGTCAAACATGGAGTTGTCCTTTAGCGCCTTACGGGGATTTCCCGGAGCGTGGTAGGCAACTGGGTGGTGATAGGGATCCATCTTCTTCAGATACTTCGCCAGCTCCGACCATGGGCCATACGCGTCCTTGGCTTCACCGCCGACGATCCAAACCGTGGGGTAGGCGCCATAGCGGGCGATCAGGTTCCGCCAATGCCGCTTGAAACCATCGAGGCCGACCTGCGCCAGTGTGCTCTTCCCACCGCCCTGCGGACGCCCCCATTCGCCAACGATCACCGGCATTATGCCCCCATCGACGAGGTGTTTGATGCGACGGTCGGCGAAATCGAAATACTTGGGATTCACCACGCTGAAATCGATCTTTTCGTATGGTTTGCCACCTTCGTTTTCCCAGCGTGTTTCCATCATGTTTTCATCCGGGTAGGGCCCGCAGACGATCTGAACCGCATTGAAGCCCTTCGCCTTGCGGTCGGCGGTCAGTTCCTGAAATTTTTCCCAGGTCATCCGTTGGCACAGGTTCTTCCACCACGTGTCGGCCAGCCAGAGGAAAGGCGTGCCGTCGGCATGCTCAAAATGCCGTTTGTCCCCGGCCACGCGGAGAAAGCTGTGTTTGAGCAGCGGGTTGTCACCGGTAGCCTTGGACAGTTCAATCAACATAGACGCCCAGTTCAGGCTATGGATGCCCATGACCACGTTACAAGCCAACTGCTCGCGGATCCCCTCGGCCGGCTCGAAGCCCTCAATCTTGTCGAGGAATATCTTCTCGATCCATGCGTTGAGTTCCAGCGCGATTCCGAGGTAGCCGTTTTCCTTCGACCGGTTCGCCAGCAGATAGCGAATCGTGTCGAGGCAATCGTAGTTGGTGCTGTTGGTCTTGGTCTGAGCAGCCGCTGGGAACGTAATGGCAATCAACGCAGCGAAGATGAGTCGTTTGTGGTGTTTAGAATTCATCGGAACTTGTTCTTGGTTTCTATTGACTGTGCCGACCGACTCATCCAGAATCTCGATCATTTCCTTGTAGGTTTCCTGCGGAGACTTTTTCTTGCTGGAATCTCGTCCCTGCCAAGGATCGTGCGGTGCGGCGTGAGCCAGGTAAAGGAAGAACGGTTGATTTTTGTGTCGCGCAATGAAGTCAGTGGCATACTTGGTCAGCAGATCAGTGGTATAGCCATCGTCGTTCTCGATTTTTTTTCCGTTCCACCAATCCAACTGCTTCAAGCCGTATCCTGCCACATGCGTGTGGTAATCTACGTTGCCGCCCACATAGCCGCGGAATTCATCAAAGCCATAATTCATGGGATGGAATTTGAAGTCGTAGCCAAGGTGCCACTTACCGATAATTCCGGTCCGATAACCGGCCTGCCGGAGTAATTCGGCAATGGTCAATTCATTCGTTGCGATACCCCAGGCCCAACGTTGCGGCAGGTTCTCTTTGCGCTGATCCCGAAAGACCAGTGAAAGCTCCTCGTCGCTGACCCAGGCGCAGCGCTGCTGATATCGTCCGGTCAGCAGCGCCGCGCGAGTGGGCGAGCACACTGAGCTGTTGCTGTGAAAGTCGGTGAATCGCATGCCGCTGGCGGCGAGGCGATCAATGTTCGGTGTCCGGATCTCCGTGCTGCCGTAGCAACCCAGTGAGCCATAATCCAAGTCATCAGCCATGATCAGGATGATATTGGGCCTCTTGTTGGGATCGGCAGTTAACGGAATTCTGTTGGTTTTGTTCTGCGCTGCCGCCTGAAGCGTAATGGCAGCGAGCGCGCCAAGTAATGTAATGGTGAGCTTCATGGATTCTTCGGCCTTGGGGATTTTCTCGGACTACCTGATTCCTTGTATGCCTCAGGACGCACGATCTGTTTGGCGGCCTCCAGCTTCTCGCGCAGGGCCAAATAAGCGACGTACTGCACGGCGACCTTGCCGTCGATCGCCAGTCCCGCCGCGATCGCCGCGCTTTGACTGAGCGCCATATACACCGGCTCCATGCGAATCGATCCGTATGCCGCATGCGAGGCCGAGAGGCAAATTGGCACCAAGAGATTTTCACACTCGCCCTTGCGCGGGATGATCGAACGGTAGGAGATGCCATACGGCTTGGGAGGGACGCGCCAGATCACGCCGTCACTCTGGGCGTGCCCGGTCTCGGTGACGAAATGCTGCACGGCATGGGAGTCCATGCCGAACGATCCGAGTCCGATCGGGTCGGGGCGGCAACGACGCGTAATCGCATTCGACAGCGGTTTCAAATTCGTCCGAGCGCAACGCCTTGCCGCGGACACCCGGGACCAGCTCGCGGTGGCCGAGAATGGCATCCTGTCGGCCTTCATTCGGGTCGAACGACCACCAAGCGACGGGGGATTCGGAGGCTACTCCGGCTTGTTGTGAGCAAATCGCCGAGGCGAGCACCACAGCGAACAGCAAACTGGCCATTTTGGGTTTCATTGGGGTCATTTGTAGCGGATGCGCGATTATTGTTTGTAAAAATATTTACGGTCACCTCCCGTGCAGCCGGAAGGGTCAGCTTGCGTTGGTTCGCGGAACTGCCCTTGGCGACTTTGGTGCCTGTGCCTTCCACCGTGACTGCAGAGATGGTGGAGCGAGGCTCCAGCAAGACCGTTTGAGCTTTGCCCGAGCGGACGGTGCATTCGAGCCCGTCGGGCGTCCAATGCAGTCGGCGCACCTCGATCTGGCCGCGGCACAGGACTCCTTCGATTGTTCCGGTCGGCCAAGCCTTGGGGAGCGCGGGCAGTAAGTGGAGTTTCCCCGGTTTCGGAAGCGACCAGCATTTTGATGATCACCGCTGGCATGCCGCCGCAGATGTCCATGTTGAACAAGGAGCGATGATTGTGCATCGAGGCGAGGTTGTTCAGCCAATACCGGTTCACCAGTTGGGTCAGGCAGCGGTAGGCCAGTTCACCCTCGCCAAGACTAGTCGTGGCTTGTCCGAGTTGCACCAAACCGAAGGACATGAACCCGAGTTGGTTGTTCTGCCAGTAATTGTCGAGCTTGAACTCGATGTAGGATGTGTAGGCGAGGGTGAGTTCGGGCAGGTTGCCCATCAGGTTGGCGGCGATGGCGGAAGGGACGTTGCCATTGTGCGTGTAATCACTGGCCCAGCCTGGGACGTAGGTTCCGCCCCAGACACCCTGCAGGTTCGGCGGCAATTTGCCGGTGCTGCAGATGATGTTGTAGCGTCCAGCGTCAAACTCCTTCTCGATCAGGGCGCGATTGGGATTTTCGTAAGTAGATTCCGCAAGCAATTCTTCAGTGGTCCGCTGATGGTCGGCACCGCCACCGAGGTCGAGACGCGTCCGGTTGAAGAGTTCGCCATGAAGTTTCGCGTGGCGATGGAGCAGTTGGGTGTAATCGTCAGGAAGCTTCGCGAGGGATGCCTGCATGTCTTTCATTTCTGTCTTGTCCGGATACATAAACCCCTCCTGCCCTGACAGGGCAAACTGGAGTTCAGTGGCTTGTTGATAGAGCCCGCGATCAATCAACTTGCGGATCTCAAATAATCGTGTCGACTGATCGGGCGGCATCGTTGGCGCACCCATCGGCATAAAGAGACGCTCATGGGTGAAGATGATGCGCTCATTCAGCGGTCGGCTCAGGGCGTTGGCTCCGATGGTGCCGTTGCCGGAAAGCAATCCTTCCTCCCATGTCTTAGCAGGTTGAAAACTCACGAATCCACGCTCCGGAACCGGCAAAGAAGCGGAACTGGCCAGATGACTTGTCGCAAGGAGCATGAAAATGGTTCTCATAAGTTCAGATGGTCTCCCGGAATCATTCGCGTTTCGCGGCGCTGCGGCCACTTCGCGTGCATACCTCCAACAGGCTCTTCAGTTCCTTTACGATCTCCGGATTTTGAAAGTGAGTGGAGCTTTTTCATGGTGAAGTCACTGCGGCTCGAGTCGGAGTTCACGGGGTTGTCCCTTTGGCGATGGTTTTATCTTTCCTCATTTCTTCCACTCCCCGGTCAAAATCCCATTGCTTGTTTCGGACCGGGGACAACAGCCGTTGCACGTCGGCCAGCAGCGCGGAATCGTATGACTCCTCCTGCCAGGCCACGTTGCGGCGGACGGACTCGGAGCGGGAGCTGCTAAACATGGTGGTGGGAAATTCCGGGCTCTGACTGGAGAATTGGAGGGCCAGTTTGCTGATCGGCATACCCCGGCTCTCGCACAAAGCCGCCGCCTGGCGGAACCACTGCCGGTCGGCTTCGCTGGCCGGATGCCAGGCCGGGGCTTCGCGTCCGCTTAAGAGGCCGCTGGCAAAGGGCGAGGCGTTGATGATGCCGATGCTCTTCTGCTTCGCCAAGGGCAGCAGTTCCAAGGCGCGGGTGTCGTTGAGCGCGTAGTGGTTGTGGATCAGGGCTGCATCCACCGGCAGCGTTTCAAATATGCGATGCCACAAGTCCATCGGATAGATCCCACAACTGACATTGCCGATGCGCCCTTCCCGCTTCAGTTCCAACAACGTTTCCAATCCCTCGGTCATAGCCCATTCAGTGTGGCGGCGTTGTTGGTATTCGAAGTCATGGAGATGGATGATATCGAAATAACCCGTGCCTAGTCGTCCCGCACTTTCGTCGAGCGATGCACGGATGCGGGCCCGCGAGTAGTCCAAGGTGTCGCTGCCATAGCCGCCCTGTTGCGTGTATTTGCCGACCTTGGTGGACAGATAATAACGGTCGCGCGGAATGCCTCTGATCGCCCGGCCCAGAACGGTCTCGGCCACCGTGCCGCCGTAGGCGGGGGCCACGTCGAAGTAATTGATGCCGAGGTCCATCGCGGTGTGCACGGCGCGGATGCCTTCCGCCTCATCCACGTTGCCATAAACCCCGCCCAAAGCCGACGCGCCAAAGCTCAGCTGTGAGACGTTCAAGCCCGTTTTGCCCAGAGGATTATATTTCATAGAGTCATTTCAGGTGGTAATAGAGGACACCCACCTCGGCCAGCAAGATGAGCGTCACGATGCGCGGATCACTCAGGCCGATAAGTCGGCCCTTCAAGAATGCCAGCGGATGATCCCAGCAAACCTTGGCGACTTCGGCCGCGTTCATGGCCGGGGTCAGCAAGCTCGTGATGAGGTAAATGACCACGCACAGCATAGCGATGACAGGTCCGACCAGCATGAACGGAACGCCTAACCCTTGCGCCGGGTCGATCACCAGGCCCCCAAAGCCCTCGTGCGCCCGACCGTGCAACAGCCATTTTCCGATACCCGGCATGTCCAGCACGAAGTAAATTCTGCCGATGATGGTGGCATACATTGGCACGCCCAGAAAACTTCCAAACACCTTGGCCGCCGCAAACAAGCTAATGCCGATGTGGATCAGCAGCGCGCCGAGCAGACCGATGACGGCCAGAAACGTCCGGGCGGATGGGCAATACCGCCGCTCCATGAACTCGGGCAGCGTCTTCGCCCCGGAGTTGATGTAGAACGGCGCAAAAATGAGCGCCAGCAAGATCAGGGTGAAACACGCCATCCACTCAAAATTGCCGATGACAATCCCCTCCTTAGCGCCCCCGGCGGCCAAGCCCACCAGATGAATCGTCGAAATGTTAGAGGTGAAAATCGCCGCCCCCACCGTGAACCAGTTCAACGAGTGGCCGGCCAAGAAGTATTGCTCCGAATTTGCGTTGCGGCGGTAGCCGATCCAAATGCCAAACGCGGTAATGCCGATCAGGTAGATGGCGATGACCGCCACATCTATCATGGATATGTTCATGGTTTTTTATTTATTGGTGATTTCAATCTGAACCTTCAACGCCTGATCCTTGTCCCCCACCAGCCGCAACGCCTGGCCGGCCTCCGCGAGCGGCAGCGCGCCGGTGAGCAGCGGCCGCAAATCAATCCGGCCCGCGGCCATGAGCCGGATGGCCTCGCCGAAAACATCGCCGTAACGCATCGAGCCGATGAAGTTGATCTCGCGGTTCATCAGCAGGTTCGCCGGCAGCGGAATATCCTCCATCCACAGCGTGCCAATCTGGACAATCGTTCCGCCGGGCCGCATGAGGTCGAACGCCAGCCGCAACGCGGGCCGCGCCCCGGACGCCTCAAAAATGATGTTGAAGCCATCGCCTGCGATTTCCTGAACCTGCGCCGCCAGGTCTTTGGCCGCGGGATCGAGCGTGACATCCGCGCCAAACTGGTGCGCCGTTTCGCGGCGGGCGGCGACGATGTCGCTCAACACCACCGGCGCAGCGCCAAACGACCGCGCCGTCATCGCCACCAGCAATCCAATCGGGCCGCTGCTGGCAACCAGCACTCGCCTGCCGGAGACGATCCCGGCTCGCTTCACCGCATGCAGCGCGACGGCAAACGGCTCAATCATCGCGTCGATCGCGTCGTCCATGTCCGCCGGCAATTCATGGCATTGATCCGCGCGCACGGTCACAAACTCCGCAAACGCGTCGTCCGTTGGGGGCTTGGTGCTGGCGCTGCCCAGCATGATGATTTTCCGGCAGAGATTGGGCCGCCCGGCCTTGCAATATTCGCAGAAGCCGCACGAGCGCGCCGGGTTCACTGTGACCTGCGCGCCGGCCTGCACCCCCGCTACCCCGTCCCACCGCCACCACGTCCGCCGTGAACTCGTGTCCGAGAATGAACGGCCGCGTCGGCACAAACGCCGCGCAGTAACCGTGCTCGAAGTAGTGTAGGTCCAACCCGCAGATGCCCGCTCGCCGCACACGCAGCAGCGCCATGCCGGGCTTGAACTCCGGCCGGAGCTGGGATTCAACTTTGATGGTTTTTGCGCCGTGCAGCACGGCGGCCGTCATGGTGGAATTCATATATTATTTTAGATTCAAACCGTAAAACCGGGCGCAGTTGCCACCGAGAATCTGCTCACGAACGGGGGCGGGATATTTCTGGATGTAGTCCATCACGATGTTCATCGTCGGTGCGTAATCGCCGGACAACGTGCACACCGGCCAGTCCGAGCCGATCATCACCCGCGCCGGGTTAAACGCCGCCAGAACCACGTCCAGATAAGGGTCAAACTCGGCGGGCCGCCATTGTTTCCACTTCGTCTCGGTGACCAGCCCGGACAGTTTGCAGCAGACGTTCGGGAACTCCGCCAGCCGCCGCAGGTCTTCGCGCCACGGCAACACCCGGCCTTCGCGGATGGGCGGCTTGGCGATGTGATCCAGCACGAAGGGTTGTTCGGGAAATTCCGCGACCAGTTTTACCGCCACCGGCAGATGTTTTGGGAACAAAAGCAAATCGTAAGTAAGACCGAATTCGCGCAGTTGCCCGAGGCCACGCCGAAATTCCGGACGCAACATGAAGTTGTCGTCGGGCTCGTCATGAACGACGTGCCGGACGCCGACCAGTTTCGAATGCCGCGAAAAGTTTGCCAACTGCGTCCGCAGTTCCGGCGACTGCAAATCCACCCAACCGACGACCCCTTTGATGAATTCGTGCGCGTCCGCCAACTCAAGCAGCCAGGCAGTTTCCTCCACCATCTGACGCGCCTGCACGGCGATCGTGCCGTCGAACTGGATTGACTGGAGCAACGGCTGAAGTTCTCCCGGCAGGTAATCCCGCCGCAACGCCTGCATCTGGTCCGTCATCCACGACTGGTGCGCCGGGTGGTATTTCCAGAAATGCTGGTGGGCGTCGAGACGCATCATGGCTGGCGTTGGGGTTCGAGGCGGAATGTGAGTGAGGACTGGCTCTCGGTCTTGATCCAGACAATCAAGTCCGTGCCCTCCAATGTCTGCCGATGGCCGAAGCGGAAGTCCTTTCCCCGCGGAATAATATTACCATCGAGCGCCAGCTTCGCATCCGCATCGCCCCAGTTTCTCACGACGAACGCGGGATTGAGCACTGGCGACTGCGGACTGCCCGCGAGCGTGAACGTCAGCGCTGGCGGCGCGGCGGCCGGTTTGCAGTTCAGCACATAGGCCCGCTGATTTTGGTCGTAGCCGAGGCTCTCGAAAGCATCCCCGGCCCGTTTCAACTCCGCCGGGAAGTTCCAGGACCGCGCCAATGTCACGAGCGTCGTCACCGGCTGGTCAGTCATGCCGTATAGATCGCGGGCAAATATGGTGGAGTCATCCAGCTTGTGTTTGACCGGGTATAAGGTTCCCACGCACGATGAGCTGGGGCGATCCGTCGCGCCGGCGACACAACCGTCGTTGGGCAATTGCGCTACGGGCCAGTGGTTCCAGCACGGGAAGAACGTCCAGGGCGGCGCCCCGAAGGAAAACGGTTTCCAGCTCGAGTCCGTTTCACCGATGACGTAATGCCGGTTGCGCGCCTTGAGGTTGATCACCTGGATGTTGGCGTTGGTCAAGCTCTTGATCACCCGGCCGTAGGGACGATCCCAGACATAACTGCCGGTCTCGCCATCCATGTTCAGGAGGGTGGCCGCCTCCGGCTCAAGATTGTCCTGGGGCCGGGTGCCCGGCTGGTTCAGCGTCTGGGTCTGTTGAAACTCCATTTTGGCGGCCGCCTTGCCATGGACCAGTTGGTAGCGCACGCTCACGCCGTCGGGATAGATATAATAATATTCATCGGTCCAGTCGCCCCAGCCGGTGTCCGGATCCACGTTGGCAGATTCATAACGGATGTCGGGACTGGCCGTGCGCCAGTGGACCACCGCGCGGGCGGGGGTGTCCTCGATGATCCGGACATTCGAATAGCGGCACTGCTTGTCGGACATGGCCTCGCAACAGCCCCATGAGTTACTGCTCTCGGCGCCCTGGTCCGCCACGCACACACCGTTCTCCGCCGCCCAATACGGGATGTAGCCGGTGCCCCGCCAGAAGATCAGCTTGGTGGGCGACGCGTCGAACCGCACCACGATGTCCGGATGGTCGGCGACGCGCCAAAGGCGATCCCATTCCGGGCAATAGTTCAGGCGAGTGTAATAGGCACCGAACCGCCCCGCTCCTTCCGGCCCGGTGGGAATGCGCCGATACTGCAGCGGCTGGAGGTTCGCCGGTTTGTTCTCTGCATAGGCCGCCTTGATCTCATCCGCCGACAAGGCGCGGTTGTAAATGCGAACCTCGTCAATCAAACCGTCGAAGATCATGTTGGACAGAAATGTTTTGCTCGGCTTGCGCTCGGTCAGTGCGGG
>Ga0315287_10003150_pt1 | contig 15863 bp, 12 predicted proteins | sample YL17G11_0_MG_FD_205037 | JGI IMG/M metagenome (GOLD analysis project Ga0315287, IMG submission 205037) | Sediment microbial communities from Yellowstone Lake, YNP, Wyoming, USA - YL17G11_0 | ecosystem: Environmental > Aquatic > Freshwater > Lake > Sediment | place: USA: Wyoming | collected... | reverse complement strand
GAGAGGGTATGCTCGTAAACATGGATGGGGACCTCCTTGTCCTTTGCGATATTCCATGCAAAGTTTACAAGGAACCCCGTCCACTTTTAATATCACAATCCATCAGAAAATCTGCGAAAGTATAGGTGAGGGAGTGAGTGAATAGTGGATAATGGATGGAGAGAGGGGGGTATCGAGGGGTGGGCGGTTCACCGCCCACCGAAGCAAGCCGCTCTTGTGAATCCCTCTCCCCGCTCCACCCTTCGATACAGCGAGTCCCGCTCCACCGGCTTGCGGCCGGCTTCGACGATCAGGGCGCGGAGCTGGTCGACGCTGAGCGCTTCGGGCGAGGTGGCGCCGGCGTCGTGGTGGATGCGCTCGTGGCGCACGGTGCCGTCCAGGTCGTCGGCGCCGTACGCCAAAGCGACCTGCGCCGTGCCCACGCCCAAGGAAATCCAGTAGGCCTTGACGTGGTCGATGTTGTCGAGCATCAGGCGGCTGACGGCCGCCATGCGGAGATCGAGCAACGCCCCGGGCCGCTGCAAGTGCGACATCCGCGTGTGCTCGGGATGAAAGGCCAGCGGGATGAACGCCTGGAAGCCGCCCGTCTCGTCCTGAAGACGCCGCAGGCGGATGAGATGGTCGATGCGATGTTCGGGCGATTCGATATGGCCGTAGAGCATCGAGGCGTTGCTGCGCAGCCCGAGTTGATGGGCCGTGCGGTGGATGTCGAGCCAGGTCTGGGCGTCGGCCTTGCGGGGGCAGATTTGCGTGCGGACTTGCGGGTCGAAGATTTCGGCCCCGCCGCCGGGCAGGCTGCCCAAGCCCGCGGCCATCATCTCTTCGAGCACGGCGCGGACCGGCCTGTGCGTCAGTTGCGCGAAGTGGTCGATCTCGACGGCGGTCCACGCCTTCAGGTGCAGGCGGGGAAAGGCCGCGTGCAGCTCTCCGATCATGCCCAGATACCAGTCGAAGCCCTTGCTCGGATGGGCGCCGCCGACGATGTGCAGTTCGGTGCAGCCGGCCTCGTCCGCCTCGCGTCCCCGGGCAAGAATCTCGTCGCGGCCCATCGTGTACGCCCGCGGATCGTCCTCGTCGCAGCTATAGGCGCACAGCGCGCAGCGGTAGATGCAGAGGTTGGTGGGGTTCAGGTGGACGTTGAGGTTGTAGTAGACGACGTTGCCGTTGCGGCGGCGACACACAAGATCGGCCAACTGGCCCGATTCGTGCAGATCGACCTCGGGCGAAAAGAGCAATTCCCCATCGGCCGCCGAGAGCCGCTCTCCCGCTTCGACTTTCCCGCGGATCGTATCGAGTGTTGAATCGGGCATGTTGGTATTGTCGCGAAAAGGGATCGGGGGTCAGGGGCCGGGGGTCAGGGGCCGGGGGTCAGCATTCAGCAATCACTTTCAGCAATCAACTCTTCTCCGTACTCCTCTCTCCGTACTCCTCACTCCGTACTCTTTACTCTGTACTCCTTACTCCGTACTTCGTACTGCGGCCATAGCGGCGTTCTTGATGTCTATTGTCCGCCAGCGGTCGGTTGATTGCAGAAGAGAAACACCTCGGGCCGAGCCTTGCGGAATGCCGTGATCGCTTCCGAACTAAGGCTGCTCGTATCGCGAATTGTCAAGGACTTGAGTGCGGCAATCGTTGCGAGTTCTGCCAGGCAGGCATCGCCATCGACGGTGTTTGCTTGTAGCCAAATATCTTTTGCGGCAGGAGCCGTCGCTTGCAGTTGTGTCCGCCATGCCTTGTTGAAGGTATCCACCGAAAGCTCAAGTCGACGACAACCATCGTCTTTCTTGTCGAACTTGTCGGCGAAAACGGCAAGCGATGACGGCTCCGAACCCGAAAAAGCCTCGAGAGAGAGCCCAACTTTCAACTCGATTTTGCGAAATTCCTTGAGCGATTCCGCCTTTAGCACGCCGTGAAGGGTCAATAAATTAACGCGTTCCAGGTCCGAAATCACCATTTGCTCAGGCATGAGGATATTCAAACTGGTAAGTGACTTGCAACCCTGGATGCGTATCTCGGCGATCCTTGCGTGACGGGCTGGACTGGCCGGCAAGGAATCTCCGCATGCCGTCGGAATCAAATCGTCAATGCAAACGGAATCGAGTTTTGGAAGATCGCATAAACGGATGGTTTCCGCGCCATCTGGACAGCGTAGCTGAATAGATTGGATGAACTTCATCCCAAAAATATCGACTTCCCGTTGCGCCGGCGGCGCCGAGGCCGGCCAGCTTGTCTCAAGGAATAGACTCGGCAGTTTTTCAAGCCGGGATAGAACGGCGATGAGTTCCTTGGAGTAAACAGGATATCGTCCCTCGCAGGACACATTAAGCCAAGCGAGCTTCGTGAGATTTCCTAGTTGCCGCAATCCCTCGCCCCGCACCCGTGTTTGAATAAGGTCGAGCCGCCAAAGCTCGTTCAGCCCACTGAGATGGACAAGGCCCGCGTCGCTCACCTTCGTTCTGCCCATCGTCAACTCGCGAAGCTTCGTCAATCCCGCAAGATACGACAAGCCAGTATCGCTCACTTTCGTGTTGTCGAGCTGCAAGGTGCGAAGCTGCGTCAACCCCGCAAGATGCGACAGTCCAACATCGTCGGCCGAAGTGTTGCCCAGGTAAAGGTCACGGAGATTCGGCGTTCGACAAAAAGCAGTCATGCCGGGACCGCCAGTTTTGGTTCCCTTCGCGTTGAATGATTCCAGGTCGGGCAATTCCGGAAGACTGGCCAGTCCGTCTTCCGTGAGCAGTGAACCGTCCAATTGAATTAGTCGCAGCCGGCGGAGCTTCGCCAGGTGGGCCAAGCCCGGCCCCTTGATTCGCGTCCTGCTGAGCGTGAGGGATTCAAGATTTGCCAAACCTGCCAGATAATTCAATCCCTCGTCGGTGACGGCGTTGTCGGAGAGGTCCAACTGCTTCAACCGTGAAAGACCGGCCAAATGCCGAAGCCCGCTATCCGTGATTTGCGATCGCTGGATGTCAAGCGACGTGATGCTGTCGATTGGGGCAAGGCAAGCCATATCGTTGTCGGAAAACGTCGAGGGAACGTCGCCCTCGCCACAACATCCACAACCAATATGAGTGTAAGGGGAGATATAGACTGTATTGACTTCTGTCGGACGATCGTTTTCCCCACGGTGTCCCACTCCATCAACATACGAATCGCTGGATGCTTTCAGAGCATCAGCACGGACCCTTTCCAGGACCACCTCAAACCTTTTCAGGGCATCTTCCTTGCTCGTCGGAACCGAGCCGCCCTCCTCCGCCGCATACACTCCAGCAACAACAACGTATGAAAGGATCGAGACACCGACCATTCGGAAGCCTATCGCCATGACTCAGTCTCCCCATAGTGTATTATGGGCCACCAGAAGGTTCGGCAGTGAAACTGCCAAACCAACCGTGTTCCTACGAACCGCTACCACAGCAAATCCATCACTCCCACCGCCAGCAACCCAAGGCTCACCACGGCGTTGACGTGGAAGAACGCCCGGATGACGCGGCTGAGGTCGTCGGGCCGGACCAGCCAGTGTTCGTACGCCAGTAACACGCCGATGGCGGCCACGCCGGACAGGTAAATCGCCCCGAATCCATTGTACACCAACGGCAGCAACAACAACAGCACCACCATGCCCAGGTGACACAGCGCGGCCAGCCGAAATCGGGCAAAATCGGGGGCGGGGCGAAATCGGGAGCGAACGATATCGGGAAATCGGGTGAGGGGAAATCGGGTGAGGGAAAATCGGGTGACACATTACTGGTATTCCCGATTTTTGGCCGGCCGCCTTTCTGCGGCTTCAGGACGCGACCGACGCGACCCTCAAAACGCTCCAAGAACGTCTCATCCCCCAGCGTGACTCCTGTCGCTTGCTAATTCGCGACCAACATTGCCTCTTGGGCCACGGCAGGCAACGCGATGGCGATGAAATAGGACTCGGGGTAAAGATAGTTCTCGCCCGACTCGTCGATGACGCGCAGGTAGCCGTCTTGCGCGGCCTTGCGGTCGGGCAGGACTTCGTAGACCTTCCTCAGATCCAGGTTCTCGGCGTCGTCGTTCCTGACGCAAAGGACGAAATGCTTTTGCATGTTCCGTGGCATGGCACCTCCCCTCACGCCAATAATTCTACCGCGATTCAGCCGTGCCTCTGGCATGGCCCAAAAACTTCACTTGAAATCCGCGCCGGGCAGGCGTAGGATGTTCGGGTGTATAGGTGGCAAGGGGACGGTCCCCAAGTTCGCAGGGGGGGAGGGGAGGAGAGAATTGGAAGAACGGCCATGTTGTTGACCAACACCCACGCCATCCACGCAGGACGGATTTCCTAATCCGTCCAGTTTTCGAGGACGGATTGGGAAATCCGTCCTACACAGAATGTAAACAACCATCGCCCACCAGCCGCGCCAGCCGGCGGCCGCTGCTGCTCAGCGGATAGTCCTGCAACTCGCTGGGGCGAAGCCAGCGGGTTTCCAGCGGCGACTGCACGTCCGTGGCGGCAGAAACGTATTCGGCCCGATAACATTCCAGCGTGATGCGGAACCGCGTGACTCCATGCGTGAGCGTCTTGAGGTGTTCGCCTGGCGAAACCATCAGGCCGGTCAATTGGCGGACGTTTTCCACCAGTTCGCGGCGGAGCGCGGCCGGGATGTGGCGTTGTGGTGGCGTCGGTTGGGGTGGCAGTTCAACTGCCACCCCAGCGCATGGTTCAACTGCCACCCCAGCGCATGCGGCGCGACCAGCGCATGCGGCGCGACCGGCGGACGGCACACGGCGTGTGCCAGCTACGGGTCCTGCCACCCCGTCGCGCGGGGCGCGACCGCCGGTCGCGGCTTTGTGAAGGGAGAATCGCGGGAAGTCCCACAGCCCGGCCCAGCGGCGACCTTCCGGCCAGCGCAGCAGCAGCACGCGGCCGCGGCGGCGCACCAGCACGGCCGCTTCGCGCACCGCTTCCGGCCGCGGCTTCGCTTTCTTCATGGGAATTTCCCCCTGCAATCCTTGCAGGTTCGCCTGGCAGAGCAAGGCCACCGGGCAGGTCTCGCAATGCGGCGCCCGGCCCAGGCACACTTCGCTGCCGAGTTCCATCAGGGCCTGGTTGAAGCGGCCGGGCTCGTGCCGCGGCAACACGGCCTCGGCCAGCGACCACAGCGCCGACTGCCCTGCCGCGGAGGTTGGGTCGCCGCGGTAGGCCGAGAGCCGGCTCAACAGCCGCACGGTGTTGGCTTCGAGAATCGGCTCCCGGGCGTCGAAGGCGATCGACAGGATGGCCCCGGCCGTGTAGCGTCCCACGCCCGGCAAGCGGCGGACGGCCTGGGGATCGCGAGGAAACTCGCCGCCGTGTTCGGCGACGATGATCCGCGCCGCGCGGTGAAGCTGCCGGGCGCGGCGGTAGTAGCCCAGCCCTTCCCACCGCCGCAGCACGTCGTGCTCGTCGGCCCGGGCGAGGGCTTCGAGCGTGGGAAACGCTTGTAGAAAACGCGTGAAGTACGGTTTGACCGTGGCGACCTGGGTCTGCTGGAGCATGATCTCGCTCAGCCAGACGGCGTAAGGATCGCGTCGTCGCCGCCACGGCAGGTCGCGGGCGTTCCGATCATACCACGCCCTCAGCCGCCGCCGAAACGCGCAACGCCAGCCGGCGTCGGGAAACCCGCTAGAATGCTCTCTTGCGGCCGTGGTCGTCATCACTACTGGTCCGCCAAAATGAAACGGGCCGGTTTGGGGCGCCCCGCTCGCGGAGCGTGAGGAGTACGATGGGGCTACTCCAACAGCACACAGCCGATCGTCGTGCCGCCGCGCAGATACAGGCGATTGCCGACCAATGCGGGATGCGAGATCGTGGCCGTGCCGTCGTCAAATACCTGCAATCGCGAGATCAATTCGTAGCGCGTCGGGCCTGCGCCGACCAGCAGCAGCTCGCCGCGGTTGGTCGTAATCAAGAGCCGCTCGGGACTGCCGATGATGCTCACGTAATCGTCGAACGCCTTGTCGCCGCCCGACCACAACTGCTTCAGTCCCGACTTCGCATCGAGGCAGAACAGTTCGCCCCGGCAGCCGAAGACCCTGCCGCCAATCGCCACCGGCGTGCTGGCGTCGGGCGCCAGATCGGCGTGTTCGGCCAGGGGTTTTGGCCGTATGACCCCGTGCTCGTCAAAGTCGTACAGCCGGGTGCCGTTGTTCTCCGTCGACACCAGGAGTTTGCCGTCGCAATCGATGGGGGTGGGCACGTTGAAGTCGCCGCGCTCGGGCGGCACGAGGGTCCACAGTCGCCGGCCGTTCTCGACGTTCCACCCGCCCAGCGACGCGGCGTCGTAGCCCACGATCTGCCGCACGCCGCCAAAGCGGCCGACGATGAATGAGGAGTAGGCCGCGGCCGCGCCGCCGCAGCGCCAAAGCTCCTTGCCCGTGGCCGGATCGAGGGCCACCAGGGCGGCGTCCTTCGCGCCGGGGTTGACGATCAGCTTGCCATCGACCACCAGCGGCGAGGCCGACATGCCCCAAGTGATCAACTTGGCGCCGTAATCGCGGACGATGTTCTTCTTCCAGAGCACGCTGCCGTCGATCAGTTGCACACAATGCAAGTGGCCGAAGGCGCCGAGCAGATAGGCTTTGCCGTCGTGGATCAACGGCGTGGCGCGGGCCGAATTGCCGTAGTCGAGCTTGCCCGGCGCGGCATACTCCAGTTGCCAATTCTCCACGCCGGTCATGGGGTTGAGGCAGCGAAAGACGTCGTTCTGATCCGTGGCGTCGCGGTCGGCGACCACCAGGGCCTCGTTGGTCGCAGCCACGCCCGCCAACGCCTCGCTCGTCAGCGTCTTGGTCCACAGGAACTTCGGCTTCTCGGGGAGCCGCTTGGGCAAGCGGTTTACCATCGCATCGCGGTTTGCTCCGCGCCAGCCCGGCCAGCCGGATTCCGCGGCCTTCGGCATTTCGACGAAGCCATCCTTCGATTCCATGATCTTCAGAAGCGCGGAATCTTTGTTCGCGGCGAACAGCGCCGCCAGCACCTGCTTGCCGGCCGCTTCGACGACCGACTCGGCGGCGAAGACCGTGATGAAGGGGACGGGGCCGGTTTCGCCGACGATTCTCAGCGACCCTTTCTGGATCGCGCCGCAGCCCTCCAAGAGCGGCATGGCGTAGCTGGAGATGACGCCCGCCGCGGGGCCTTGCTCTTGGAGCACGTCGAGCGCGGCGTCGCTGCAGCCGGGGCGGGTTTCCGGCTTTTCGGGCGGCGTTACGCCGGCCGCGCGGAGCGCCGCAAGCGCCGCCGCGTGCTTCTCGTCGCTATCCGTCGGGCCGAAAAAGACCTTGTAGCCCTTCAGATCGGCGGTCGTCTTGGCCGGATCGTCGTTGCGGACGACGAACAGCCCGGTCAGCGTCGTGGCGCCGTCATTGCCGGTGAGCATGGCCAGGGGGCGGAACGACCAATGAAGCTCCGCCGCGTCCGACTTGACGACCGACTGCTTGCCGATGACCAAATCGATCCGGCCGTTGCCTTGCCGCGCCCTGGCCAGCGATTCGGCGAAGACGACTTTGATGGGCCGTTCGAGTTGTTTTTCGAGGAACTTGCCGAACTTTTCGTAATCGCGTTGCGCGTGCCCCTTGACGCACTCGCAGGCCAGGCGCGACGCCAGCGGATCCATGACCGCGATGGTCAAAGGTTCTTCGGCGTCCACGGCGCGAGCGGCTTCGATGGTCGAGTACCATGCCGCCGCCAAAACAACTGCGACGCCGATCGTTACTGCGGCTCGTCTCATGCGGCGGTCACTCCTTGTTTGCTTCCACGAGAATTGCGGCCTTGCTGAAGGCGTAGACCTGGGCGCGAGTGAGGTCGAGCAGGTAGACGCGGCTGCCGTCGTGATTCACGCCGATGGCCACGTGCTTGCAGCCGGGCACGATCTCGGCCGCGCCGATCAGGCCGAGGAACTTGCCCTCGGGGGTGAATCGCTTGATCCGCCCCACGTTCGACTCCGAGGTATAGACGTTGCCGTCCGATCCGATGCGGAGATTCATCGGGTTGCAGCAGCTTCCAAAGCCTTCGGGCCCGCCGCGCTCGTTCTTGCCCCAGGAAGCCAGTTGCTTGCCGTTGCGGTCGTAGCAGACGACCCGTTTCCGCGCGTTCTCGGCGGCGTAGATCTTGCCGTCGCGGGCCTGGATGTCCATCTGGCCGCAACAGCCCGTCAAACCTTCAACAATTAGTTTGGCGTTGCCGAAGTCGGCGTCGGTGCGCCAGATGGCGTAGCCGAAGCCCTTGGTCATCGGGCAGGCCACGAAGACGTCGTTTCCGCTGACGGCAATGGCGTTAATCGAGGCCTTTTGCAGGATAGCCATCCGCTGCTGCATCGCCCGCAACTCGGGCGAAAGCTTCGCTTCTCGCAGTTCCCGCTGGGCGGCCGTGAGCTTTTCCCTCGGCTCTTGCAGCTTGGCCTGGAAGGCCGCTTTCTGCTCGGGGGTGAGGTTTGCCGGCGTTTTGGCTTCTTGTCTGGCTTCTTGCCGGGCCTTCCCGTACGTTTCTTGGGCCTCCTCGACCTTGGCTGTAAGTTCGGCGATCTTCTTTTGGCGGGCCTCCTCGGCGGCCTTGTCTATTGCGGCCGGCTCTTTCTTTTCAGGCATGGGCGGCAGCGCGCTCATCTGCGGCGAGTCGGACTTCAGCAGCACCTTGCCGTTCTGGTCGAGCTTGGCGACGTGGCCGTCGCCGCCGACGTAGATCGTCCCCTCGTCGTCCACGTTGATTGCCTGCGGCGTGAAATCCAGTTCCCAAGCGTGCAACAGCTTGCCCTCGGGATCGAGGACGCGGATTTCGGCCGGCTCGCCCACCGTCTTCGGTTCTACCATGCCGTCTTTACCGGGCACGTAGGTTGTTTTGCCGGCCGCCGCACGCCACCAGCAGGTTTCCCTTGCCGTCGAGGCAGAAGGTGCGCAGCACGGGCTTCTTCTTGACATCCAGCAGCGGGAAGACGGCCGTTTGCTTGTGGGTGGCCACGGTTCGTTTTTCGGTCAGCACGTGAATCGCGTTCTCGCCGGAATTGAGCACGAACACCTGGCTGCCGTCGCGGCTTATGTCCACCGTCACCCGCACGCAACCGCTGTTGAACGTGGGCATAGCAACCACGCCCAGGAACTTGCCGTCGGTCGTGAACCGTTTGACGGCGACCGGCGGGCCGGACTCGCACGCGAGCAGTTCGCCGTTTTGGGCAAAACGGAGGTTCTTCGGCTCGCAGCAGCCGCCGAATCCGTCGGCGTTCTTACGATCCGTCTTGCCGAAGTCGGAGAGCTTCTTGCCGTCGCGGTCGTAATGTTCGACCTTGTGCCGGGCATTGTGGGCGACCCAAACTTCGCCGTCCTTGGCCTGAACGTCCATCTGGCCGCAACAGCCCATCAAACGTTCAATAATTTTCTTCGCGTTGCCGAAGTCGGCGTCGGTGCGCCAGACGGCGTAGCCGAAGCCCTTGGTCATCGGGCAGGCCACGAAGACGTCCTTTCCGCTGACGGCAATGGCGCTAATCGAGGCCTTTTGCAGGATAGCCATCCGCTGCTGCATCGCCCACAACTCGGGCGACATCGACGCTTCTTGTAGTTCCCGCTGGGCGGCTATGAGCTTTTCCATCAACTCTTCCATCTTGGCCTGGAAGGCCGCATTCTGCTCGGGGGTTGGGTTTGCCGGCGGTTCGGCTGCTAGTCTGGCTTCTTGCCGGGCCTTCCCGTACGTTTTTTGGGCCTCATTGACCTTGGCCGTGAGTTCGTCGATCTTTTTCTTGCGGGCCTCTTTGGCCGCATCGTCTTCCTTGGCCGGCTCTTTCTTTTCAGGGATGGGCGGCAGCGGCGGCAGTTCGCTCATCTGCGGCGAGTCGGCCTTCAGCAGCACCTTGCCGTTCTGGTCGAGCTTGGCGACGTGGCCGTAGCCTCCGACGTAGATCGTCCCCTGGTCGTCCACGTTGATCGTCTGCGGCGTGAAATCCAGTTCCCATGTGTGCAACAGCTTGCCCTCGGGGTCGAGGACGCGAATTTCGGCCGGCTCGCCCACCGTCTTTGGCTTTACCTCGCCGTCTTTGCTAGGCGCGTAGATTGTTTTCTGGCCGCCGCAGGCGACCAGCAGGTTGCCGTCGATGTTCAGGCAAAAACTGTTCGGGGCGACCGGCTTCGACTCCGGGCCCGCATGGATCACCGCCGTCTGTTGGTGCGACGGCTGCCAGGCCGGATCGGATCGGAGCTTCTCTTGCTGGGCCTTTTGTTCTTCCTCACGGCCGCGGAGCAATTCCTCGATCGCCTTCTCCGTCTTCGTCTTCGTCGCCGCCTGTTTGGCCTTCTGCCGGTCGGTCTGCTCGACCGACTTCTTGCCTGCGTCGTCATTCTCGTCCCCCGACCGGCCGGGGGCAGCGACAAAGGCAAGCATCGCCGACATCGCGCATACCAGAATCCACAACCTCGCACTCTGCTCCGACTTTCGCATAACCATTGCCTTTCAGTATAGTGCCAAAAAATCGAGTATCTTATGATTCTCCAGGCTGCTGGCGGCCCTGTCAAGCAAGGAGCCGATAACCATCCGCCCGACAAAGGGGGGGGCGCTCGCCGCGATCAAACCACATCGGGCTTGGTCAACCGGCGCCGTTGACGTAGACTTCCTTGGCGAAACGCCGGCAAAGTGTTCCATTTCATCCCAACGAGGACCGCACCGTGAAGCTGCAATTCCTGGGGGCCACGCGACAAGTCACCGGCTCGCAATACTATCTCGAAGCCGACGGCGCCAAGATTCTCGTCGACTGCGGGATGTTTCAGGAGCGGGCGTACCTGGCGCGAAACTGGGACCCCAGCCCCGTCCGTGTCCGCGATCTGGGCGCCGTGCTACTGACCCACGCCCACGTAGACCACTGCGGGCTGGCGCCAAAACTGGTGCAGGAGGGATTTCGCGGCCCGATCATCACCACCGCCGCCTCGGCCGATCTGGTCGAGGTGGTCCTCCGCGACGCCGCGGGGATACAAGCGGAAGACGCGGCCTTCAAAAAGAAACGCCATCGCAAGGAGGGTCGCCAGGGCGCGTATCCCGTCAAACCGCTGTACACCATCAAAGACGTGGAGCGTACGCTGCCGTTGCTCAAGGGCGTGCAGTACGACCGGCCCATTACCGTGAACGGCCATCTGTCGGCCGTCTTCCACGACGCCGGACACATCCTCGGCTCGGCGATCATCGAGCTGCGCGTGACCGACGGCGGCCGGCCGCGGCGGATCATCTTCACCGGCGATTTGGGCCAATGGGACAAGCCCATCGTCCGCAACCCGACCGTGTTTGTCGAGGCCGATTATATCGTCATGGAGTCGACCTACGGCAACCGCGACCACGAAGACCACGAAGCGGTCGAGTTGCAATTGGAGAAGGTGATAACGGAGACCGTCCACGCCGGCGGCAAGGTGATTATTCCCATCTTCGCCATCGAGCGCGCCCAGGAACTGATCTATCACCTCAAGCGGCTGCTGCAATCGGGGCACATCCCCGAGTTGCCCGTGTTCCTCGACAGCCCGATGGCGGCCGACGTCAACGAGGTCTTCCGCCAGCACCGCGAGTGCTTCGACGCCGAGGCGGAAGGGATGGTCGCCGCCGGTGATTCGCTCTTGCGGTTCCCGTCGCTGAAGGTCGTCCGCGGCGTCGAGGAGTCGAAGAACATCAACGATCTGAAAGGGCCGGCGATCATCATGTCCACCTCGGGCATGTGTACGGCCGGCCGCATCAAGCACCATCTGGCCCAACACGTCGGCGACCCCGCCTGTACGATTCTCTTCGTCGGCTACCAGTCGCAGGGCACCTTGGGCCGGCAGATTCTCGACGGCAACCGGGAAGTCCGCATCCACGGCATCCCGCGCTGGGTCCGCGCCCGCGTGGCCCAGATCCAGGGCATTTCCGGCCATGCCGACCGCAACGGGCTGTTGAAATGGCTCGGCTGCTTCCGGCGCCCGCCGCGGCAGTTGTTCGTCACCCACGGCGAAGCCGAGGCGTCGCTCGCCCTGGCCCAACAAGTCCGCGACACGATGGGCTGGAACGTCAGCGTGCCGGAGTATCAGGAGACGGCCCAACTGAACTCCGCATAGCCCGCATTTCTCCCCACACGGGGCCAATCGACAACAGAGTGTTCGGTGGGGCAGACATTTCTGTCTGCCCTGGTTGCCGATTTATCGCTTCTTCGGGAACAGCGGGCCGCCGTATTGGGCCGCTTCGCCGAGGATCTCTTCGATCCGCAGCAATTGGTTGTACTTGGCCATGCGGTCGGTGCGCGAGGCCGAGCCGGTCTTGATCTGACCGGTGCCCAGGGCGACGGCCAGGTCGGCGATGGTCGAGTCCTCGGTCTCGCCGCTGCGATGGCTGGTTACGCTGGTGTAGCCGTTGCGCTTGGCCAGTTCGATGGCTTCGATCGTTTCGGTGAGCGTACCGATCTGGTTGACCTTGATGAGAATGCTGTTGGCCACGCCGGCGTCGATGCCGCGCTGGAGCCGCTTGGTGTTGGTGACGAACAGGTCGTCGCCCACCAGTTGAATCTTGCCGCCGAGCTGGTCGGTCATGAGTTTCCAGCCGTCCCAATCGTCTTCCGCGAAGCCGTCTTCGATCGAGCAGATGGGGTACTTTTCGACCCACTTGGCGTAGAGATCGACCAGCGCGGCGGAGTCGATCTCTTTGCCATCGACGGAGTATCGCTTCTTGTCGGCATTGTAGAACTCAGAGGCCGCCGGGTCCAAGGCGATAAACGCCTGTTTGCCCGGCTCGTAGCCCGCCTTGCCGATGGCCTCGACGATCACTTCGAGCGCGTCGGCGTTGCTATTGAGGTCGGGAGCGAACCCGCCCTCGTCGCCGACGTTCGTGGACAGCTTTTTCGACTGCAACACCTTCTTGAGATTGTGGAACACCTCGCAGCCGCAGCGGATGGCGTCGCTGAAGGTCTCGAAGCCAAGCGGCATGACCATGAACTCCTGCACGTCCACCGCGTTGTCGGCGTGCGAGCCGCCGTTGATGATGTTCATCATCGGGGCGGGCAGCAGCCGGGCCCCAACGCCGCCAAGGTAGCGGAACAGCGGCAGCCCGCAATGGTCGGCCGCGGCGTGGGCGTTTGCCAGCGACACGCCCAGAATCGCGTTGGCCCCAAGACTCTTCTTGTTCTCTGTGCCGTCCAACTCGTTCATCCGATAGTCCAGGGCGACCTGGTCCAGGGCGTCCATGCCGCAAAGCTCGTCGGCCAGCTTGTTGTTGACGTTATCGACGGCCTGGAGCACCCCCTTGCCGAGGTATTTCGTCTTGTCGCCGTCGCGGAGTTCCCAGGCTTCATGCACTCCGGTGCTGGCCCCGCTGGGCACGGCGGCGCGGCCGAATGAGCCGTCGGCCAACTCCACGTCGACCTCGACGGTTGGGTTGCCGCGGCTATCGAGGATTTGTCGGGCACGAATGTCTACAATGGTCGAACTCATGTCTGCTCTTTCTGCTGCTAACGGGCTAATGTTTCCTGGTAATGCCGCCATGCACCGCACAAACGATGCTGTGAAACCGCTCATTGTGCGCGATCGGGGGGCAGTTGGCTAGCGGGGTCAGGTCCCCGTTATGTTTCTTCGCGCACTCCGCCAATACTAAGGGCCATAGGACCGTCCTTTCCAACCAGCGGGAAACTCGTTAGCATTAAGGTCTTGCCCGTGTCCGTGAAAATGTCCTGGCTGCCGATGGCTACTGTAACAACTGCTCCCACCCGCACCGAACCGCAGCCGTTGCCGGAGAATTTTATGTCCGTGCAACCGGGGGGCGGGATATGCTATCGCATCGAGCTGGCTTGGGGCCGTTGGCGGCGCTGGTGGCTGAAGCATTTTCGCCCCGGCTACGTCCGCCGCATGGCCGAGCTGCGCCGCGGCGACCCAACCGGTGCGCCGCACGAAATCCTCGACCCCCGCGACCTGAAATTCTGCCGCAACCGCTGCGCGTGCGACTGGGACCCGGCCGATGACCCGTTTCGCTGGCGTGGGCGGCTGCCGTTCGCCCGATGGGGACTGGCGGAGCTGCAACTGATGGGCTGGCCGCTGCTGGCGCTGACGGTGGCGTTGGCCCTGACGCCATATTGGTACTTGGCCGTGCTGCCCGCCGCGGCGCTGTGCCTGATCGTCTACTTCTTCCGCGATCCGCTGCGCCGCGTCCCGGCCGAGCCCGGACTGTTGGTGGCGCCTGCCGACGGCAAGGTGGTTGAGATCACCAAGCTGCCGCACGATGAGTTCATTGGCGGCCCGGCCGTGCGGATCGGCATCTTCCTCTCGATCTTCAACGTACACTTGAACCGGGCGCCGGCCGAGTCGCGGGTGATCGCCTTGCGCTACTCGCCGGGCGAGTTTCTCAACGCATTGAATCCCCAGAGCGCGATCCGCAACGAGAACACGTGGATCGGTTTGGAGGAGGAGTCGCCGCCGCACCGGCGGCTGATCGTCCGTCAGATTTCCGGGGCCATCGCCCGGCGAATCGTCTGCAACCTGCGGCCCGGCGAAGTGATTGTCCGGGGCCACAAGTTCGGCATGATCAAACTCGGCTCCCGCACCGAACTGATTATTGCCGACACCGACGACTTGAAGATCGAAGTGAAGATTGGCCGGAAGATTCTGGCTGGCGCGACGGTGATGGCGCGATACACGATAGAAGCACGAAATCCAAATATTCGTCATTCGAGCTTCGTCATTTTCCCTGACCCCTGACCCCTGATCCCTAGTTTCACCCCATGCGTCCCATCCGCACCATCTCCGTCTTTCCGACCCTGCTGACGCTGGGGAACCTGATTTGCGGGTTCTTTGCCGTCGTCGTGGCGGCGCGAATTGAGAAGCCGCAGGAGTTGGCCGGCATCGACCTCATCGACACCACCAACGTGATGCTTAGCGGGTGTCTGATCTTCCTGGCAATGGTGTTCGACGGGCTGGACGGCTACGTGGCTCGGCTGGCGCGGACCACCAGCGATTTTGGGGCGCAACTGGACAGCCTCTGCGACGTGGTGAGCTTTGGCGTGGCGCCGGGCTTCTTGCTGGTGAAGATGTGTCCGCGGTTCACGTATGTTCACAGCCAGGCGGTGTGGGTTATCGCGGCGGCCTACGCGGCCTGCGCCGCATTGCGTTTGGCCCGGTTCAACGTCGAGACCAACGACGAGGACGACCACTTGTACTTTAGCGGCCTACCCAGCCCTGCCGCGGCGGCGGTGATCGCCGGCTTTGCGATCATGTTCTACGTGCTCCGCCAGGACATCAATCCGTTGAAGGAAGGCGTGGACAATGTGCTGCAGGTGGTTCTGCCGTTCTTTGGGCTGTTGGTGGCCCTGTTGATGGTGTCGCGGATTCGCTATCCGCACATCACCAACCGCGTGCTGCGCGGCCAACGGAGCTTCGGCCACCTGGTGGCGGTGGTGTTCTTCTTCGTGGCGATCATGGTGGTGCCCGGTTACGCCGTGCCGATTGCCGCCTGTGCGTTTGTGCTCTGCGGCCCGATCCAGTTGGCCTGGGAAATGTGGTACGAGCGGCGGCATCGGGAGGAATCGTTGTTTTGAGGGTTCAGGGTTCAGAGGTCAGAGGTCAGGGGTTATGAAATGTTCGATTCTGCATCAACACAGTCACACTCTGTAATGGGATGAAACGCTGCCTCGCCGAGGTTAGACTCAATACCGTTTAAGTAACCATAACCACTGACTCCGCAAAGGTTTTCGTCAAGGGCGACGGTTGACGATGCTCGGGACGCTTCTTGGCCAAGTTCCCATAACAGCGATTCACGCCACTGGTGAAAAGATCGCGGGTTCATCCGACTAAAGCGTACCGGGTTTGATGGATACCGAGGATTTTCAGCTTGAAGAACTCGTGATCGCGGAAGCCGTAGGCTTGGCGTTTCATGGTCTTGA
>Ga0315287_10003149_pt1 | contig 15864 bp, 11 predicted proteins | sample YL17G11_0_MG_FD_205037 | JGI IMG/M metagenome (GOLD analysis project Ga0315287, IMG submission 205037) | Sediment microbial communities from Yellowstone Lake, YNP, Wyoming, USA - YL17G11_0 | ecosystem: Environmental > Aquatic > Freshwater > Lake > Sediment | place: USA: Wyoming | collected... | reverse complement strand
TGCTGATCGAGCACTTTGAGCGGACCCGTGGAGCATCGGGCTGCGTAGGGGGCCATCCACAGCTGGTCTGCGTGCACCGCGTCCCAGGAGCCCGTCTCGACGATCCGCTTTACGCGCTCGTCCATCGAGGGAACCTGATCTCGAAGGATCAGAAACGGCGTGTCAGACAGCAGGCTTCTGAGACCGTCCCGCACGTCCTTGGCGCGTGATCGGGACAGCGGAACGGTTTCGACCGCGCGGCAGAAACGCCCCAGTGCCTGGACATCAGACTCGCGATCGGTGGCGCGAACGAAGCACACGAGGGTGACCTCGTGCCCGGCCTCCGCGAGATGGCGGAGGACGTAGTACGCCCGGATCTTCGGTCCTGCATCGAGAGGCAGGGGCAGGAGTTGTGACAGGAAAACGATGCGCACGTGTTATGGCGCCGGGCAACGAAGCGGACGTCCTGTTAGTCGAGCCTCACGCACAGACGAAGCACGTCGGCATTCGAACACAGCTCGCGCCGCGCCCTTTCCTTGAAGGACGGCACCGGCCAGGCTAACAACCAGGCGCCCATCTTCGCGACGGTCAGCGCCCCGAGCATCGCGCGCAGCGCGTAGTGGTGAAGGGTCCCGTAGTTCTTCTTGAAGAAGAGCATCTTCCCTCGATACACCATCGTGCGCCGTCGCCAACGGTCCATGCTCCGTCCGCCGAAGTGAATCGTCGTCGCCTCCGGCAGGTGGTACACCTTCCAGCCGCCCTTGATCAGCCGGTACTGCAGATCGGTCTCATCGCCGTAGATGAAGTACTGCCCGTCCAGCAGGCCAACCTGCGAGAGCGCCGCCCTTTTCACCAACAGGCACGCGGAACTGAGCCAGTCCACGGGCTTGATCGCGTCGGCGGTACGATGCGAAGGATAGCCGTCCCACAGCATCTCCCCGACTCTCGTCGCGATCAGGAACTCCTCCGCCAGCGTCGGGAAGTTGCCGTACGCGGCCTGAAAAGTGCGGTCGCCGTTGAGCAGCGTTCCGCCCACCGCGCCAGCGTCGTGCGTGCCGGCCATGAAATCGATCAGTCGGTCGAGCGACTCTCCGTTCACGACCGTATCGTTGTTGAGCAGCAGCACGTAGGGGGCCCTCGTCGCCTCGATTCCCTGGTTGCTCGCCCGTCCGAGCCCGAGGTTGCGGTCGTTCTGGATGATGCGCACCTGCGGAAACAGGTTGCGCAGCAACTCCTGGCTGCCGTCCGTCGACCCGTTGTCCACGACAACGACCTCGAACGAGTTCCGGATCCCCGACTCGAACAGCGAGCGCAGGCAGGGCTCGAGGTAGGGCCTGTTGTTCCAGCAGACGAGCACGACGGCACAAACAGGGGCGCCGCCGTCACGCATCGACTCACTTGACATCATCCGTCCATAGGGCCGTTCGCACGCGTCGCTAGGCCTGGCGCAGCGTCTTGTCCAATTCCCGGATTTCCTCGTACGTGCCCAGATCCATGTACGAGCCGTCCACGACCGGAAACGCCCGGACCTTCATCCCGCAGGCGATCGCGTCGTTCAGGATGCTCGCGAAATCCGACGTCCGGTGACGACGCACGCTGTCGTGCAGGTGCTCGGTGAACCGCGGTCGCCAGATGATGCAGCCCCACATGAGGGTCAATGAAGTCTCACGCGGCTTGTCCACGATCTCGATCACGCGGCTCGCGCCATCCATTCTCACCATCCCGAACTTCTCCGGCCGGTTCGTCGGAAAGAGGACGGTGACCACGTCGTCGTGCCCGTCAGCAGAGGCCCAGGCGCGCGCGAACACGTCCTGCGGCTCCATCACAGTGTCCGCCATCCCGAAGAACACCGTTCTGTCCCGAATCAGGTGGTAGGCCGAGTCGAGCGCGTGCGCCAACCCCGGCGACGTAGATTGCCCCTCCACGGCGCTGCTCTCCTGCACGACGTACGAGATGTTGCACCCAAAACGGGTGCCGTCCCCGAAGTACCCGACGAGCTGGTGCTTCGTCTCGTTGATCACGAACACCACGTGCCCGATTCCGGACACGACGAGGTTGTCGAGCACGAACTGCGAAACCGGCTTGTACCGGTTCTGCCGGATGATCGGGTACAGTTCCTTCGGATAGGGCAGCCCCAGCCGTACACCCCTGCCTGCAGCGGGGACAAGGCCCACAGCATCGTCCATCATCGAACCCTCACAACACTCGCTGGTGACTGTGCGAACGGAGAGATCTCCGACCGGTCAGATGACGATCGACCCGCGGCGAAGTCGGTGCGCGCCGCGGTGAGCCGGGGCGTCGCCGAAGCGATTCGCTTGAGCGACAGAACCCCTCCGAGAAAGAACCAGAACAGCAGACTCGAACGAAACCCGCGTATGCCGATGTTGTACGTGAACGGAACGATCCAGTCGGCAAGCAGGCCGGACACGAGGGACCCGGCGAGGCCTGCGATGGCGCCCACCAGATAGGCGCTCTCGAAACCTCGCGGCACTCGAGGGCGGAGTGTGAGGGCGAGCCGAAGGACCTCGACCACGAACCACCCGAACGCGAGCAGGCCGATGAGGCCAGTCTGACCAATCAGATCGATGTAGTTGTTGTGCGAGCTGAACCTGACCCACCAGCCCATAATCGGGAAGAGTACTGTGTAGTGATAGTAGTTGGCCGGCCCAAAACCAAGCCACGGGTTGTGCTGTACGACCTGCCACATCACGCGGAGCGCCTCGATCCTCGTCGTCGAGCTGTAGCTTTCCGCTGCCATCCAGGCGTTCAGCGCGGGACCGCCATAGAGCAGCGCCGGTGTCACGACCAGGAGACAGGACGCGATCGTGCACCGTGGAAATCGGAACAGCAGGACCACGCCGACGGCCACCAGCGGTGGCAGCCAGCCCGACGCCCAGCTGAACGTGACGAGCAGGCCCCGAGCCATGGCACACGCCGCGACGCCGCCAACGGCGACACGCATGGGCGTCGAAAGATCTCGATTGAAGAGGGCCTGGGCGAGGCTGATCGCAACGAGCCACGTCCAGAACGCGCTCCCGATGGAGCTGGCATTGCTTATCGTGATCGGACCCAGGTTGAAGTCGAAGGTCGACACCAGCGAGGTCACCACCGCCAGCGCCCCACTTCCCACAAACACCCAGGTGAGTCGCTGCAACTGACGTGAGGTTGCGATCTGATGGCCGACGACCAGGAACAGCCCGCCGGAAAGCAGGAACACGCCCAGGCCGCCGACTTGCGCGGTCATCGGAGCGTGAGCGGTCGGAAACCAGGGGTACTGACCAACGACGAACGAGGTGATGGCAACGGCGACGAATACGAGCGTCGCGATGACGACACGGGATCCGTCCAGCGCGATGCGGCGTCGGGAGATGGACAGGTGCAGGAAGAAAGCGCCGCACAGAAACGCGGCGAGCAGCACGCACACGTTGAAGACGGCCGCCCCCCGGGAAAACTCGAGCGGCGCGAGCACGCCCGTAACCAGAAGAAGCGCCAGACCGGCGATCGGCGTCTTCGACTGGACGAACAATGCGACAATCGTGAGTGAGATTGCGGCGGCTGCGCCGGCAAGGCGCAGGTGCAAGCCGACCGGCATGGCGTAACCGGCCACGATGGTGCCGCCGACGAATGCGACAAGTAGCGCCCGTTTTCCGAAGGGAGTCATCAACGTTGCGTCACGCGGTTGTCAGCGCCGAAATACACGGTCTCCGCCGATGGATGAGCGGCTTCGGCCACCTGTCGAAGTACGCGAGCCGGGATGCCGCCGACGACTGTGTGAGCTGGGACATCGCGAGTCACCACCGATCCCGCTGCCACGACCGCACCCTTGCCGACCGTCGTCCCATCGGTCACGATCGCGCCTGACCCGATCCAGACGTCGTCCTCGATGGTGATTCCGCTCGCCGTGATGCCCTGCTCGATGAACGGACGGAACGGGTCATCGAACACATGGTTGACCGCGACGAGCTGGACCATGGGCGACGTATAGACCCGGTCTCCAATCGTCACCCCGCCCTGCCCCCTGATCACGTTGTACTCGCCGATCAGGGAGTTTTCGCCGATCCGGATTCCCGCGTGAGGAAGGTTCCGAAAATTATACACGTGCAGGATGGAGCCGTGCATGACCAGGGAGTTGCGACCGACCGTGATACCGTTCGGGCAGGCGTGCAAGTAGACGCCCTGGTCGATGTAGGCACCGTGTTCCAGAGTGACGTTACTCGCAAACCGAAGCCGGACGCCTCGCTCGAGGGCCGCGATGCCGTTCATCTTCAGGATCAGGCGATAGGCGGCCGCACGGACGACCATCCCCACCGGAGTAGGGATCCACCCGAAGGCGCCGGTGACGATCTGTTCGAGGATGTACCTCGCAGGACTGGAAGCCTGACGCCGCAGGTACAAGCCGACTTGCGAGATGGATTGCTGGAACACTGAATTGGTGAAACAGTCAGTCCCACGCGAAGGCGCGGAACCTACACGAGGGACGAGTGTCGGTTCACACGGTCAGTTCTTGTAGGCGTCACCGTAATACTGATATGGCGAGTCCGGACCGCGCTCGTCCAGCCCGTTGAGAACGGCACCGAGCACCGTCCCACCGGCGGCTTCGAGAAGGAGACAGGCACGCCGGACCATCGATTTCGGCACCCGGCCCGCTCGGACCACCAGAATGACACCTTCCACCATCGTGGCGAGCACCCTCGCGTCGGCAATCGGCATGACTGGCGGCGCATCGAGAATGACGAACTGGAACGACGACATCATCTCGGTGAGAAACGACTTCATCCTGTCGGAGCCAAGCAATGCCGGTGGATTGGGTGCGGACGGCCCGGCAGTCACGACGAACAAGTTGTCGTTCGCGGTCGAATGAATGATGGGAGCCGAGGCCAGGTGACCCGCCAGATACAGAGTGAGGCCACCGTCTGCGGCAATGTCGAAGATGGTGCCGACCCTGCCCCGACGCATGTCGCAGTCTACAAGGAGCGTGCCCGCGCCGGTATCGGCCAGCGTCTGGGCCAATGCGCTCGCAAGCGTCGTCTTTCCTTCTCCGGGCGCAGCCGACGTGACGAGCAGGGTCCGAGGCGGGCGGCCGGAGCGTGAGAGGAGAAGGGACGCGCAAATCGTTCGTACGTCTTCGGTAGCCATCGGATTCATCGGAAGATCGACAGCCGTCGCAGACGGATGGCCCTCGCCTGGATTCTTTCGTCCGGCGAGAGAGCTGCCCGCCTGGCGCGAGGCGCCCGGAAGCTGAAGCCGAACCCGTCCGAGCAGCTTGCGTGCAGGCGAAGGCATCTGGGCCAGGGGCAACGTCCCGAGCACCGGGAGCAGACCCAACTGCTCCACTTCCTCGACCGTCGCGATTGACGTGTCCCAGTAGTTACGGGCAAACGCGATGCAGATCCCGAGCGCCAGTCCCAGCATGGTTGCGAGCGAGAGATTCCACAGAGGCCTCGGACTGTCAACCGAATCGGGTGGAAGCGCCTGTTCGATCACGCGAAAGCCGCCGAACTCCATTCCGGATATCAGGCTGGTCTTCTTCAGCTGCTCGAGCACACCGTCGTACACTTTCCGGTTCTTGTCGGCCTCGCCCTTGATCATCTTGTACTGAATCGTCGCGGTGTCCAGCTTGTTGGCCAACTGCTGCTGCTCCGCGGTTGACCCGGCGATAAGCTTGCGCCTGTTCTCGGCCGTGCGGATTTCAAGGAGCGCCTGTTGCCTCGCCTGCTCGAGTGTCGCGGACTTCTCGCGCACGAGCTGCTCGCGAACCACGGCCATCTCTTTGTCTTTTTGAACCACGGCGCCCCAGTTCGGACCGAAAGTCGCTCGAAGCGCTGTCTTCTCGTGCTCCAGGTTCGCGAGCTGGGAAACAAACCCTGATATCACAGGCGTCATCAGTTTCTCGGGGAACGCTTCGCTCGAGGCTCTCTTCAGCGATTCAAGCCGGGACTGGCCCGCGAATACTTCTGCCTCGGCCTCGGTGAGCTGCGTCGAAAGCGCCGCGAGCTTCACTTCAATCAAGCTCCTGGCGTTGTCGGCAGTTGAAATGCCGTGTGCCTGAGCGTACGAGACCGATTCCCCGTCCGACACTCGAACGTCTTCCTCCAGGCCGCGGAGTTCGGCCTCGAGTTGCTGCTTCGCCTTCTCCCGTGTCTGCTGGCGTAAGTCGAAGTGCAGTTTGAGGTATTCCTCGGCATAGGTGTTCGCCACCTTCGCCGCGATGTCGGGCCGCTGGGCCACGTAGCCAAGCCTGAAGATCTGCGTATTCTCGATGCGCTTGAGCCACAGCCTGTCCTTCAGGTTGGGGACTTCCGACTTCAGGATGGCGCCGTCGGGCCCCGACTCCGACTGCAGCCGGGCGGCGACGCGGCTGCTGAGAGCAGAGCCTCGCAGGATCTGCTCCTCGCTCTTCACGAACATCTCGTAGTAGGGCGTCAGGCTGGGCAGATCGATCTCGCGGTACGGCAGAACCTGGACCGGCTCCGGATCAATCTGGACCATCGCGGACGAACGGTACAGGCGTTCCGCGAGGGCGGTCGCAATGGCAACGGGGATGACGACCAGGCAGGCGACGAACAGGATTTGCCACTTGCGCCTCACGAGTCCCCGCACCACGCGCCTGGCCTCCAGCGTCTCGTCGTCCGGCGGCATGGGCGGCCGTGGCCGCCCACCGTTCGGCTGAGAGGCGTAGGTGAACACGGGAGGGGTGCCCAGCGGAACCGGCAGGTCCGTTCTGCCTTCCGAAGCGGCTCGCCGGATTGACTGATCGTCGTGGCTCATGTGCGAACTCCAGAGGACGAGGGGGATCGTGCCGATGCGTGTGCGTGATGGTCGACGTCGGCACCATGACGGGAACGACGGCGCGTCCAGCCGAGGTGCTGCAGCCCGACGTCAAGCGCGGACGCGAACGTACGCGTGTCAGACAAGAGCATCTTCAGGTAGGTCAGCATGGGCCCTGGACGCATCGCCCACTCGCGAAACGCACGCTTCTGCCAGTACTGGAGTCGTTCGGCTGGCAGGTGCGGATAATCGAGAACCGTGGACTCGTCCATGTCCACTTCCTCCCACCGCACCCCGGAACGGAACCAGCCGTTGCGAACGACTTCATGGAAGAAGGGGGTCCCTGGATGAGGCGCCGCGATGTGGAACAGCGCGATGTCGAGGGGCAGTTTCTTCGCGAAGGCAATCGTCTGCTTGATCGTCTCCTCGGTCTCGCCGGGGAGGCCGATGATGAAGTAGCCCCAGTTCCTGATGCCGGCTTCGCGCGCCCACGCGAGCGACCGGGCCGCGCGCTCGGGATCGACTCCCTTGCGCGCGTGGCTGAGAATCTCCTTGCTGCCGGACTCCAGACCCCAGGCGATGTAGTGGCAGCCGGCTTGCGCCATCAACTGCAGCATTTCGCGATCGACGAAATCGACGCGGCTGTTGCACGTGAACGTGATCCTCAGGCCTGAGTCGATGATGCCCCGGCACAACCCGACCACCTGTTCGCGGTTCACGGTGAAGAGATCCGCATACATGTGGATGTGCCGGACGCCGAACCCGTGGAGCACCTGGATTTCCTCGAGCAGCTTTGCCGGCGACCGCAAGCGCATGGTGGGCCCGTAGCTCACGTGCTTGATGCAGTAGGTGCATCCGGCCGGGCACCCCCGGCTCGTGACGATGAAGCAGTACGGGCCGTTGATGAGCGGCATGAGGTACTTCTGCAGCGGGAGGAGATGGTAGAGCGGCACCGGCAGGTCGTCCAGGTCTGCGATCAAGGGGCGCGTCGGATTGACCACCACCTCGCCGTCCTGGCGCCACACCAGGCCCTTGATGAACGACAGGTCCCGCGAGCGGCCCACGGCGGCGCCGCGATCGACCGGTCCGTAAGCGGCATCGTGCTTGCGAAACAGCGTCTGGATGTTCTCGGGGCGAGCGAACTGGCGGCCTTCGAAATGGTCGACGAGATCCCGCAGCGTCAGATCCGGTTCTCCGCGCAAGCCGTAGTCGAGCGACGGGTACGGCCCCAGCGTCTCGCGCGGCATCGGCGTGAGGTGGGTGCCGAACGAGATGGTCACGGCTCCGACGCTCTTCGCGATGAACGTGCCGTACAGGTCGTTCTGGAGCGTCGGACCGGTCAGTTGGGTCACGTAGTACTTCGGGCGTTCCCTGCGGAGGATCCCTTCGAAGGTCTTCCAGTCCATCCGCTCGGCAACCGCGTCGATCACGAGCACGGAGTAGGTCGGACTGAGGAGCGCCGCCATCTGCGCGAGCGACACCTGCGGCCAGATCATGTTCTCGCGCGATCGGCGGCCGACGCGGTGCTGGGAACGGATCCAAATAGCGCCGTCGGGCGTGGGTGGATTGACGAGCATCACATCCACCTGGCTCTGCTCGCCACGCTCCTCCGCGTAGCGCCGCGCCACGGCGTCTGTGTCGGGATGCATCACCGGCAGCACAATCGTGCGCGTCTTGGTTCCGACGTTCACGGGATCGCGCGTCGCCGGCTTCGATGTCTTCATGGGACTTGTGGTCACAGGTGTTTCCGTGTCGCGGTCCGGCAAGGCCGAGGCCTTGCGCTGCGGTCAACGCTGCTTCACCCTACGGCTTGTTGACCTGGTTCACGGTTCGCGCGCTCAGCTCCCGGAGCACCGATGCCATCAACCACCAGAGGGCCAGCTGAATACCGATCAGCATCGCCATCGCGCTGCCAGTCAGGTACATCCAGAGCCGTTCGATCGGCCAACCGCGCCGGGCGAGGACGAAGCTGCCGACAGAGACAAAGAGCCCTGCGAGGCCGGACACGAGCGCCGCGGGCAGGAACAACTGCTCGATTGGGCGTGTGAGCAGCGGCTTCCTGAACAGCCCCTGGCGAATCGGCCGGTTATAGAACAACGAGACAAGATAGTTGAAGGTGGCGCCAAGCGCAAACGTGCTGACGCCCGCAACGCCGGAGACCAGTGCGGCAAACATTGCGAAGGTGCCACGCGGGCCAAGCGTGGTCACGCCCTGTGCGCGCATGAAGACCAGACCGGCCAGAATGGCAGCGGAAATGGCGATGCCGGCCAAGCCAACGGCCCCGAAGATGCGAACGGGGTTGTACGCCAGCGCCGTGGTGACCATCGTGGTGAGGAACCTGATGCCGTCCCTGGTGACACTGAGCTTCGACGCACCCACGCGCTCGCGGTACGGAATCGGCACCTCGGCAACGGTGATCCCTTCATGGACGGCGCGCGTGCTCATGACCGGCGTCAGGTTGAGGCCATCCGGAAGCGGCGAGAGCAGGTCAAGGACCTTCCGCCGGAACACGCGCATGCCACTCGCGGAATCGGTGACCGGTGTCCGACCGATCAGCGTCAACATCCCTGCGAAGAAAGCGTTGCCGATCCTCCTGACCGTTGGCATCTCGGTTTCCGCGCCGGCCATCCGCGACCCGATGACGAGGTCCACATCGTTCTTGAGAACCGCGTCGCACAGGCGCGGGAAGTGCTCGGGCGGGTAGGTCGCGTCGGCGTCGAGGAACCCTATCAGGTCGTAGCGCGCCGCCGCGAAAGCGGTTTTCAGCGCCGCACCGTACCCGCGATTGCGTTCGTGACGAATCAAGCGGACCGGGGCAAAGCCTGAAATGACCTCTGCCGTGCGGTCCAGCGACCCGTCGTCGACGGCTATCACCTCGAAGTTCTCCACGCCCGCGCGGCGCAGGGCGTCACCGAGCACCAGGCAGCGCTGAAGGGTCTCGCCAACCGCACGCTCCTCGTTGTAGACGGGGATGCAGATTGAGAGACCCACCGCCGCCGGTGTCGCTACCGCCGCCGGTGTCGCTGTCGCAACGCCGGGTAGCACGACCGCGTCTTGCGTGATAGTGTGCACGTCCGGCTCCTGCTGAGGTGCATTGACGTTTCGAGCGCATGCTGATGCTCGTCAGCCTGTCTTGGGTAGGCTTCGCCCCCGTCACTTACAGGGCGACGATCGAGGAGTGGCGGCAAAAGCGGTACGGGAGGCGGCTCTCCACCTCTTCACTACCGCTCGCCCCCCACGATGGTGCGCGCGCCGCCCGGCAAGCGCCCAATGGAGCGTTGGCGCCGAACCGTCCCAGCGCTTCCCGCCCTGCTACCCGGTCAACGGTATTCCTTGAAAGCGCCCCAGAATGGGGGCTTTCGCGGACCGGTGCAATCACGTCGAAGCCCTTGCAAGGAAGTCGCCACGAATCGGATCGTTGTTCTTGTGGCTGGGAGCGTCGGCGCTAACTTCAATGAGCGGAGACTCTTACGGAATGGATGGTCGCGGCGAACGATGGCCAAATGTGTGCGGAGGATGAAGAAGTTCTTCTTTTGTCAGACTAAAGTCTGCACGAGGCCGCTCTAGTCGCGACCCTCCTTTGCGGTCCCGACATCCTTCTTCGGAAAAACGGAATCCGGGGGCGTTTGCCAGCCGGTTCGGACGGTCCTGCCCCGCCCGACCAGGCGTCCGACGGTGCATCGGTGCGATGAAGCGAGCTGTGTGGACGCACTGCGGACGACGGACCGTCGGCCTCAACACCGCGAGTTGGTTTCGGCCCCTCGGTCGGTGTATCCTTGCGGTGCACGTTTGGGAAAGGAACGACTATGAGGCGACGAGTGTTGGTACTGTGCGTGATTGCGGTCTCAGCGTCTGTGCCCACTCTCGTGGCCCAGAGCGTCCCAACCGAAGACAGCCTGAAGCTGGCACACCAGACCTTGATGTCTGCCATCACGTCTGGGAACCCGGCGATGCTCGAGCCGATCCTCCATCGGAACGGCGTCGGGTTCTTCAGGGATAGCCAGATGATCGTGCAGCTGGGCGGCGGCTATGGCGCTCAAGAGGCGATCCCGTCGGTACTCGCCGATCTGGGCCGCTTCACGATGTCGGCCTACGACACCGTGTACCGCGTGACCGCAACGACTGGCGTGGTGTGCATGGCGACGACGTTACAGCCCAAGAAAGGAGAAAAGGGCCAGCCTCGGTACATCCGGAGCACCTGGATCTATGCGAATCTCGACGGAGCCTGGCGACTGCTGTCGTGGCACAGTTCCGACATACCCCTCAAGAAGTGAGGCCGTGCTCCCCCTGCTCGCGGGACACCAGGTGCAGCCCAAACGCGCGGCTTTCGTCTTCGGTCATGCCTCCGCCACCGCGGTGCGTTGCGGCTGGTCTACCTCTTCAAAGGAATAGACTGTTCATCATTTTACGAGTGATTGAAGATACGTCTCAATCTCAGTGGTCATGCGCCGAATATCAAACCTGCTGACAGCCGTTTCCCGTCCACCGTTTGCTAATTGTTCACGTAACGCAGGTGACTCGATCAATCTCTGCACCTGTCGAGCCAAACTGACGGCGTCACCTGGAGTAAAGATCAACGCATTTTCGTTCTCTTTCATGATCTCCGCCGCGCCGCCAACAGGGGCGCCAATCACCACGAGACCCGAAGCCATTGCTTCGACAATGACACGACCAAATGGCTCAGTCCATATTGAAGTGAACAGAAAGACGTCTGCCTGCTGATAAAGGGCGGGCAACGCTTCTCTTGGCTGAGCCGAAACAAAGGTCACGAATGCAGCGGCTTCTTCCTGCATCACAAGTTGATGCAAGTGCGCCTCATACTCCGGCTCCCCTTCCCCGACGATGGTCAACTTTATGTCTTTGAAGCCACGCTCACGAACAAGATATCCTACAGCTTGAATAGCTGTATGAACGCCCTTCTCCTGAGACAAACGTCCGATGTATAACAGAGATAATCCAGCACCCTGTTTCTTCCGGCCAACAGTATAGGGACTTGTATCAACTGCGCCATATACGATTTGTGTATGCGGCGGCACAATCCCTTTCTTCTTGAATTCGTTCTGCATGAACACAGACGGAAAGAGCACATGCTCACATTTCACATCCGGTCGCTTTTCACGGGCGAGTATGGCGCGGGCCAAGGGCTTCAGCAACAACTTTGGAAGACCGGTGAACACACTACGCGGAGGCGCATTCCAGTAATTCTCGAACTGGTTCGGCAGAGTGGGCCAGTAATCACCCATATAATAAGCAACCCGACCTGACATCTGCTGTTCGATCAGTGCGGGAATGGAATAGTGCAAATTCCACATGCCCCACACCAGCGCAACGTCCGGTTTGAAGCGCTCAATGAAATCCCGGACGCGCTTCACATTGTCCCGTTCACGTTGTGTGCGCTGGGCAAAAAACCGGAAGGCATTCTTGAGCGAGGCAAGTTCCATTTCCAAATGCAGGGACCGATGCACCCAGGCAGGGTCAGAGGTTTGTAAAGTGGACTTCCCATAATCACTCGTGAGAACTTCAACAGCCTGTCCCTTGCTTCGTAACCCATCCGATACTTCCTGACACCACTGATCATAACCACCGCGGCTGGCGGGCGGGTAAAAATTGGAAAGACACAAGATTCGCATATGGTGTCTAGACGGCGAACCACTGGCGGACATTCTTCAAGAAATCAACAACTGTGGGAGTCATCAGGGACTTGACCCAGCGACTGAACAGATCGCCGTTGAAAAGATATGTGGGGTCGGAAAACACGGCACGTGTGAAGAACCATCTCGATTCCCGGAACGTGCGTGTTCCATACGCCAACATACCAAGCGCACAATACGCCTTGGCGGAAGCCGCGCGTTCAAGCCGTCTTACATCTTTTCCTGTTCCAGCGTCGGCAAATAACCTTCTCATCATCATAATGAACGGCACGCTGTATCGTGTCACATGCAAAGATGCCAGATCCCCCATCGAGCCTTTGGGCTGGTCACCGCACCCGAGTTGATAGAAAGTATCCAACTCCGTTAATAGACCTGGGGACACATTTGCCATCTCTTGAAAACATTCATAAGCGCGATCCTGATTGCCATGCTGCAAATATTCCACACACGAACCCAAGTACGCCCGTCCATAAGCGCGATGTGCCACGGAAGAACCACTTCCGGCAGGTTCGTCACCAACATGTTTTTTCAAAACTGCCAGACGGCCGGTTAACATCCGCAGCGGATCCGTGGACATGCTGCGAGGCAGGATCCGATGACGGGTGAGGATTTTGGATGAATGCATGATCTTATATTGTTTTGTCACCCGCAACCACACATCCCAATCTTCACATGCCCGCAATGATTCATCGAAGAGTCCCACATTGTCATACACATATCTGCGCAGAAGGATCGATTCGGGGACAAAGACATTCCCATCCAGCAGAGCATCATAGAGTGTGTCATGCGCCACTGGGCGCGCCTCGATCTGCGGCAGGAGATTATTTGCATGATCGACAAACTGGTAGCCGCAGTAAATACCATCCGCATCGGGATTGTCCTGCAAAGCCGGGACCAGTGTGCCGAAGCAATCCGGTTCATACATGTCGTCCGCATCCAATACACCGATCAGAGAACCCTTCGATGATGTGATCCCCGTATTGCGGGCGGCGGATAAGCCGGCATTCTCTTGATAAATATACTGCACCGGCTCGCCAAACGTGGTCACCACTTCACGGCTATTGTCGGTGGAACCATCATCCACGACGATAATCTCGTAATTGCGGTACTCCTGCGCTAGCACGCTGTTGATCGCATCGCTCACATAGTGCGCATGGTTGTAATTCGGAATAATGACACTCACCAAAGGCTGGTCATGCTCAATGGGCCATTGCATGGACCTTCTCCAAATAGTCTTCGATCTCTTTGACCATGGTATCTATATCGAATCTTGCTGTCGCAGTTCGCACGCCTCCACCAGCCAGCACGTGGCGCATCGTTGGGTTGTCGAGCAAATATCTGATTTGTTTCGCAAGATCAACTGCATCACCAGCTTTGAACAGCAGACCATTTTCACCGTGAGCGATCGTTTCTGCAGTCCCGCCGTTTGCCGAGCCGATCACGACCATCCCGCACGCCAAGCCTTCTTGCATGATACGTGCCAGCGGTTCAGCCCAAATGGAGGGCAACAGCAAAGCATCGAACTTCCCCAAACACTCAGGCAGTTCGGCGCGTGAGATCGGCGGCTGGAACGCGACATAATCAGACAATTGATACCGAGTCACAAGACTCCGCAAACGTTCTTCGTATTGCTCATGCCCCTTCCCCAGAATCGTGAGATGAACCCGCTTCCGTTCCTCCGCCGACAGTTGATTCAGCGCCTCGATCGTTGTATGCACCCCTTTATGTTCTGCCAAGATCCCAACGAACACGAGGGATAACTTCCCGTCCTGGTTCTTGTAAGTCCGCTTTTTAGCCTGGGCAAGGTAGTTCTTCAGGTCAACGCCTTCATAGAGCACAGGCGCATCCTTCAAGGGGACTCCGGCGTCGAGCAATTGATCCCGCTGCGCCGCACTACAACATGGCGCATGTTCAAACTGCAAAGGGACGTGCCTCCATTCATCATTCAAAATCAGACGCGCAGGAATCCGCATGATCTGTTTCGCAATATGTTTAGCCCAGGATGTCGCCGATGCATCCCAGAAAGCCTGATGCATGTTCGCTTCGATCGGCCACGGATTGGCAAGGTAGTAAATGACGCGCGAACCCATCAGCTTTTCCGCCTCATACGCCAGACTATTGGACATATTCCACATTCCCCAGACAAAGAGGATATCCGGTTTGTGTGTGGCGATTAGACGACGAAGATGCTCCAGGTTGCGTTGTTTTCTCCGCGGGTATGACCAAGCATCTTTCATTCTATAAAATTGCAGGTCACCTTCAAGTGATAACAGGCGATGGATGTGTCCTTCTGTACTTTCATGGTCATAACCGTATGTACTGGTCAGCACAGAGACATCATGCCCATGCTTCGCCAGACCTTCCACCGCCTCCATGCACAAGGTTTCATAGCCACCGATCACATGCGGTGGGTAGAAGTTTGAGAGGAATAAGAGTTTCATTTCCAGTCACCACCGATTTTCGCGGAGCCCTAACCGTCATCGTCATATGAGAATCCTGGCCGGACTGGTCACAGGAAGCGGAAGCTGAGTTCGGCGTCGGCGGGTAGAGGGATCCGCTGGGGCAGGGTGTCCCAGGCGACGTTGCGGAGGATGGGGTTGTGCGCGCGTCGGGGATACGTCACCTCGACCCGCGATCCGCGGATGTCGATCCGGCCCTTGCCGTCGACGACGTGGCGACAGAGCTTCGGGGCGTCACTGTCCTCAAAGCCGCGTAGCCGCCGCGCGAGCATGGTGTAGAGCGTATCGGCGATCATCGTCAGGGCCACGTCGAAGTGGACCTTGGTGAGGATCGGCGACGACAGGGTGTTGAGATGGAAGAACTTCACCGCCTCCGCGATGCCGTGTTCGACACGCCAGCGTCGTGCGTAGTGGCCGACGAGCCGTTCGACCGGCGACTCGAAGTCGTTGCTGATGAGCAACGCCGGCTTCTCCTGGCCGTTGCCGCGGACGATGACTTGCCGCACCGCGCCCTCGTAGTGCGGGAGCGCGATCGTGGACTCGTGGACGTCAGGGTTCGGGAACGTCCTCTTCTCGTGCGGGATGTGCATACGCGTCCACCCGTCGAGCTGATCGACGCGCTGGAGCAAGCTGTGGCCTCGGCGCCGGAGGGTGATGAATCGGACGTGCGCCCGATTCAGCGCGGAGAGCGTCGGATAGGTGGTGAACCGAGAGTTGAACACGAGGGTCGGGGCCACGCCCCGACGGACGTGTCGCCAGAACGTGAGAAACTCGGTGACCTGGTCGTCAGCCTCGGATCGCTGGATGTCGGCGGCGGTGTAGAGGAGGAGCTTGGCGTCGGCATCCTGCGCGAAGAGCGTCAAGACCCCCTTCATGACCTTGCCGCGGGCGCCGGCCCAGTGCTGATCGAGCACGGACTCGTCGCCGTCATGCGGGACCGTGTGGACGTCGAGGTTGATCACGCGACCCTCGTAGAGCCCGAGCTTCGCGGCTCGTTTCACGAAGGC
>Ga0315287_10003148_pt1 | contig 15875 bp, 14 predicted proteins | sample YL17G11_0_MG_FD_205037 | JGI IMG/M metagenome (GOLD analysis project Ga0315287, IMG submission 205037) | Sediment microbial communities from Yellowstone Lake, YNP, Wyoming, USA - YL17G11_0 | ecosystem: Environmental > Aquatic > Freshwater > Lake > Sediment | place: USA: Wyoming | collected... | reverse complement strand
CCAGGAATTCCACACGGAGAGCGCTGGAGAGGGCCTTATACGTATCCCGGTCAAGCAGCAGATACCTTGATTTTATCGGTATCTGAATGTCTTGTGTGGCTAGAATATAGGATACTCCAATACCAGGAGGAATGACGAGCAACCGATAATCATAGTAATTCACCGGAATTAGCAAAGTATTGCACCATGGATTAATGGCCAGTGGGTCGTAGATAATATCCTTTTCTATTTTCGCTTGTACAAACTCCATATTTTCATATCCTTGGGTGAAATCGGATTTAATGATTTGCAGATTTTGGGAACTCAGGTAGGATGAGAAAAAAACAAGATATATCAACAATATGGCACTGACGAATTTAAAATCCTTTTTGGCGACCTTCAAAAGAGAAATTACTAAAACTGAAGGGGTCAAGGTTCGAAAAAAGGCCCAATTCAAATAAAACATAAGGCCCGCTAATAGTAGCATAACCATATTGTAAAGATCAAAAACGATAAGCGACATGAAGATAGCTTCTATAGAAACACGTAAACGGATCTGTCGGACCAGCCTTACAAGATTCCAACCAATAATGATAAGCATTTGGAAAACAATCGCCAGATTTGGATTATTCAAACCGGAGCCAAAAATAGCTCCGAGTTGTCCCCACATATATATTAGAAGAACTTGCGGTCCATGTGTGACACTGTTTCGAACATTAAGAAAAATCGAGTTATTAACTGGGGGTACAAGATAGCCGGTGATGAGAACGGCAGAAATATAAAGCCCCAATCCCAACAGAATCGAACCCAATCCCCTACGAAGTAATTTCCCATCCAGAACATAAAAAATGACCGGGATTAGCATCAATCCCCATGACAGACGGAGGAGCGTGGCAAAATAGATAAATACCACAAAAGAGACTCTGGCAACCCAGTTGACCCTATTCTTGTTGGTCAATAAGATAAGAAAAACCCCCGAAATACCAAACCCGATCGCCTGATTAATGGTTTCGTGGCTGGTCATAAGCAAATATAAGGGGATTGGCCAGGTGATTACCGCTACAAGGCCAGTCATGATAATCTGCAACGAATCAAACCGGGTAAAGTAAGTAAACGAAAATATAGCAATTGACAGGATAGCAAAATTGATAAAAAGGGGAAGAGCAGGAGACCAACCAACGAGTTTCGCAATAATCCCGTAAAAATAAACATAAAGCGGGCTATCCTCCCCGTAATGATTGAAGCCAGCCCTGGCAATCATTTCATTTGGAGCATTATAACCAACGTTCAAGCCAACCTGACTGAATGCTCTGTTCCATAGCCAGTATCCTGTTTCATCATTCCACGAGGAGTATGGTCGATAGAAGGAAAAATTGGAATGAAGACTGAAATAAACAAAGCAACATGCAATCAAGACGGGTAGAACAGATACAACAATACACAGTATCCAGCGCGGGACTGCATTGATCTTCGTTTTCCCGGCTGCAATTCTCTCAAAAAGACGTTGAATTGAAGAGTAAGGTAACTGAGCGGGAACAATTGGTTTTAATAATATGGTTATGAAGATGAGTGACACGAGTACGATCAATGAACCAGCGCCACGAAGAGAGAAAAGAGGGGCACGGATTACTATAATGTAGACAAACCCCAAAAGAGAAAATAAACAAATTGGAATCCTAAAGAGACGCAATAAGAAATAAATAAGCCGTGCAATCCGTCCGTTCGGGAGAGCCCAGAAGACGATCTGAAGTATTCCAGAAAAAACAAACAATGCCAAGGATGCTTTGACTAATGTGGCGGTGGATAATTGAAAAACCCCTTTTGATGCGCTCAGAGAACGTATGAGGACCATCAGGGAGCCGAGTGAAAACACGGTCCACATATACTTTAGCCATAATGGAATGGTCCAATCATCGGTTGGGTTTTCAGTTGTCATTTCTGCCACAGGCATATAATCTTTTTCTTACAAGAATCTAGGCTTAATTTTGAAATTATACTCTACATAAATCTTTACCTTTATTGGGTGTCTAAAAGAACAGGATTAATATCCAAATCTTACGAAATTGCCAGAGTTCAAATTTTGTTCTGCGCTGTCTACCATGCAATCAGACTCTTTCATTAAAAATGTACTGGCCCTGTCAGGTATAATAACCATAGCGGAATCGTCCATCCAACTTCAAGCGGAGGTGTTCATGGATCTCCCAAGGCACGCTTATTTTTTGGGTAAGATCGTCCCGTTCGAGGACGCGAAGGTCAGCGTCGCCACCCACGCCTTCAACTACGGGACCGCCGTTTTCGGCGGCCTGCGCGGCTACTGGAACGACGAGCAGAAGAAGATGTTCGTTTTCCGACCGCTGGATCACTTCCGCCGCCTGATGAATTCAGCCAAAATGATGTGCATGGAAACGGAGCACACGCCCGAAAGCCTGACGGAGATCACACTCGAGCTGCTCAAAACGGACGGCTGGCAGCGCGACATCTACATCCGCCCCCTCATCTACAAATCCGACCTGGGCATCGGCGTGCGCCTGCACGACCTGACCGATGCGGTGACCATCTTTTCGCTGCCCTCCACGCAATACATCAAGAATGACACGAGCGCCCACGCCACCGTCTCCTCCTGGCGGCGGGTGGACGATAACGTGATTCCCGCCCGGGGCAAGGTCAGCGGCGCGTACGCCAACTCCGCGCTGATCAAGACCGAGGCGGCGCGCGCCGGCTTCGATGAGGCGCTGGTGCTGAACCAGGATGGTCATGTCTCGGAGGGCAGCGCCATGAACGTTTTCATGGTCCGCGACGGTGTCGTGATCACCCCGCCGGTGACGGATAATATCCTCGAGGGCATCACCCGCCGCTCGATCATCGAACTGGCGAGGAATGAACTAGGCCTGACCGTGGTCGAACGCTCGATCGACCGCACCGAGCTGTTCATCGCCGAGGAGCTGTTCATGACCGGCACCGCTGCGCAGATGGTGGCCGTCACCCGTGTGGATTTCCGGTCGGTGGGCTCCGGCACGATGGGACCGGTGACTGCTGATCTACGTACGCGGTATGAAGACATTCTTCGCGGGCGAAATCCAAAGTACGCCAAGTGGATCGTGTCCGTGCCGAAGTAACTTGCTAAAATTACACAAAAATAAAGCCGGCGCTTTTAGGCGCCGGCTTTATTTTCATTCATTCACTATTATTTTATTTGTTCAAACCTAACGATGGGCAGGTTCTTCGTGCAGTCCGCGTAAGTGTCAAAGGCGGTCTTGGCTGAAAGTGGCAGCCCGGCCTGATCCAGCAATTGGACGAATAGCGTGCCCGACGAATCCACCGGCTTGGAGCCGAGCGCGAATTCGAATCCGCTCTGGCCGTAGGCAGGCGCTGTGCCGGAAACGGTCAACTGGTTGTAGTCCTTTCCGCCCGCACTGCCCGACAGGGCAACAACCATACCCTTGAAAGGATTGCCTTGAAGGTCGAACACCGAACCGCCGACGCCGAAGAAATTACAGGCAGATTCAGGGTGCATGATGGAACTGTCCACGTACTTGACAGTCACTTTGAACGGCACGCCGGTTGGTTCAGGCAAGGGCGTGAGCGTATCCTCGGGCGTGGCAGTTTCAGTGGGCGTGTCCGTATAAAGCTTCACAGGAGTGTTGGTAAAGATGGGCGTAAAAGTCGGGCGCAGTGTGGGCTGTTCCACCGGCGGAGGCGTGGCGGAGGGCGTCCAGGTGGCACCCAGCGACAGGGGAGTCCAGGTGGCGGTCGGCAGCTCAAGCGGCGGAATGGGCGTGTTGGGCGGAAACGGGTTGAAGGGCAGATTGGGATTCGTAAATATCGCCAGGAAATAGCAGCACGTACACAGGGTCAGCAGCAGGACCCCGAGCGTGAGTACGTTCCACAGAATCTTTTTTGTGTCGCGCGGCTTCTTTGATTCCTTCGGAGCCAGCGGCTTCGGCTGTTCGATGATTTCAGGTTGTTCATTCGTGGTCATAACCTACTCCCTAATAAAGGGTGAGACACGCCCGATCATGGGGCGATAACGACATTGCTTTGAATGCGCTGCTGTCCAACCCATTCGCGGACAGCCCGGGACTGCAGGGCAAGCAGGGCATCGGGGGACAGCGGGCGGTTTTCGCGTTCAAGAATCTTGATGATATGGTATCCCAGGTCGGTCGCGATCACGTCACTGACCTGCTCCGGTTGAAGTGCAAAGGCCGCCTGTTCAACCGCTTTTTCGGGCAGGTAACCGCGTGGAAACCACCCTAAATCACCGCGCGTCACCGGATCGACCAGCACGGCAAACTCATCAAAATCGGTGCGTCCCGCCTGAATGTCGGTGAGGACCTGCCGCGCCCTTTCCTCATTATAGAACAAAATCTGCCGGACGTGAACCTGGTCTTTCGATTTTGCAATCTGTCCCGCCAGCTGATCGCGCATCCATACCGCGGCGATCGCCCGGCGCAGCGCCTCGCGGAAGGACTCGGGAGTATAGGCGTGATCCGTCAACCACTGGTTGAGCGCGTCCTCGCCTCCGACTTCGACGATCAACTTGTCGATTCGTTCCTGAAGCAGGGCATCGTCCACGACGAAGCCGCCCTGCTCCGCTCCCTGGGCGAGCAGCACCCGGGCGATCATATCCTCCAGGACGATGGCAGCGGCATCCTCATCGCTGACGGTGTTCCCAAGCTCCGCCTGAGCCGCCTTGAAGCGCTCCATTTCGGCGTTGAACTCCTCCAGCGGGATGATCTCGCCATTGACGGTGGCTTTTGCCGGACGAGGCGTCGGCGACGGGGTGCGGGTTGGCGGAACGGGTGACGGGCTGGATTCCGCCGTCGGGGTTCCATTGGAGAGAATCCCGCAGCCGACCAGCAGCGCACCGATGAGAAAAACAGCCGTAAACCGGGTTATTCGCAAAAGCATGGAATAAATTATACCTGATGTACCCCCAATAAATATCGGGGCGCACGTTGTGCGCCCCGATAAAGTGTTTCGGTTTTAGTAATCCATCCCGCCGCCTGGAGGCATGGCCGGAGCCTTATCCTTTTCAGGCATGTCGGTGATCAGGACCTCGGTGGTCAGGATCATCGCAGCGATGGAGGCGGCATTCTCAAGCGCACCGCGCACCACTTTGACCGGGTCGATGACTCCCGCGTGGATCATGTCGACATACTCATCCGTCAGGACGTTGTAGCCGATATTTTTGTTCTTCAATTCCTTGGCCTTGCGGCGGACGCCGTCAAGGATCACGGAGCCGTCCTGGCCGGCGTTGGCAGCCAGCCTGCGGATGGGAGCTTCGAGCGCCTTGCGGACGATGTTGACGCCCACCATTACCTCTTCAGTCTGATCCTTGATCTTGTCGAGGGCTGCAGAGGCGTTGATCAGGGAGATTTCACCACCGGCGACGATGCCTTCTTCCACAGCCGCGCGGGCAGCGGAAAGGGCGTCCTCGACACGATGCTTCTTTTCCTTCATCTCGGTCTCGGTCGCAGCGCCGACGCGTACGATGGCCACGCCGCCGGACATCTTGGCGAGGCGCTCCTGGAGCTTTTCCTTGTCATAATCGCTGGTGGACTTGTCAATCTCCACGCGGATCAGTTCGATGCGACCTTTGATATCGGATGATTTACCCTTGCCACCGATAATGGTGGTGTTGTCCTTATCCGCGGTAACTTTCTCGGCACGGCCCAGGTCCTGCAGGGTGGCAGTTTCCAGCTTGCGGCCGGTCTCTTCGCTGATCACGGTACCGCCGGTCAGTACGGCGATATCCTGCAGCATGGCCTTACGGCGGTCGCCAAAGCCGGGGGCTTTGACAGCCAGCACATTCAACATGCCGCGCAGCTTGTTGAGCACCAGGGTGGCCAGCGCCTCGCCGTCGATATCTTCGGCGATGATCACCAGTTCGCGCTTGCCGAGCTGGACGAGTTTCTCGAGGATGGGGACGATATCCTGGGCAGCGGAGATCTTCTTCTCGTTGATCAGGATATAGGGCTCGCTGATCACCGCTTCCATGTGTTCAGATTCGGTGATGAAGTAGGCCGAAATATAGCCGCGGTCGAACTGCATGCCTTCAACAAATTCGGTCTCGAACTGCATGGACTTCGACTCTTCGACGGTGATGACGCCGTCCTTGCCGACCTTGTCCATCACATCGGCGATCAGGCCGCCGATTTCGGCGTCGGCAGCAGAGTTGGTCGCCACCGAGCTGATTTCCTCTTTGGTATCGATCTTGGTGGCCATCTTCTTGAGGGCTATGACAATCTCCGAAGAGGCCAGTTCGATGCCGTGCTTGAGCAGCATCGGGTTGAACCCGGCAGCAAGTGCCTTCAGGCCTTCGTTGACGATCGCGTGGGCCAGAATGGTCGAGGTGGTGGTACCATCGCCGGCGATGTCATTGGTCTTGGACGCAGCTTCCTTGAGGAGCTGGGCGCCCATGTTCTCAAAGGGATCCTCGAGCTCGATCTCCTTTGCGACGGACACGCCGTCGTGGGTGATGGTCGGGGAGCCGAACTTGCGGTCCACGGCCACATTGCGGCCCTTGGGGCCGAGGGTGGTTGCCACCGCATTCGCAACGACATCCATGCCGTTCTTGAGCTTGCGGTGGGCTTCTTCAGTAAATACAAGTTGTTTTGCAGCCATAGGTCATTCCTCCGTGATTATTTCTTGCTCTTGCCGTGTGTTTCTTCCACGATACCGAGAATATCGGTCTCGCGCAGGATGAGCAGTTTCTTGCCATCCAGTTTCAGCTCCGTGCCGGCATACTTGGCAAAAAGAACCTTGTCACCGGTTTTGACATCCATGGGGATGCGCTTGCCGTCCTCGTCGCGGTCGCCGGGACCTGCAGCCACGATCAGGCCTTGCTGGGGTTTTTCCTTGGCAGTCTCGGGCAGCACGATTCCGCCGGCAGTTATTTCTTCCTGCTCGATGGGATCGATGACCACACGGTTACCGAGGGGTTTTAGGGATAGTGCCATACACGCCTCCAGAAATAAAAAGATTTATTGGGTTGTCGACAAAGTTTTAGCACTCCACCCTGGCGAGTGCTAAATATAGCCTTATGATACTTGCCTTCAAGGTGAAAGTCAAGGGGATGGTCAGATTTTTAACAAAACTCTGACATTTCCTGCCATGTGGAGCTATGGGGTGGCAGTTGGAGATGGCGCAGGCGTGGATGACGGTTGGGGCGGTGCCGGTGTGCCCATTTTTTCTGCCACGCCCTGGCAGATGGCCTTCCCTGCCTGGACGATGGGCATGATGTTGGTATCTCCGCCAAAGCCCCGTCGCACCTCGTCAAAAACATCGAGTGCCTCAGGGCAGTAATTCTGCTGAGGCCGGCTGAGCGCCGAGAGAACCGAGCCGTAGGTGTAGTAATAGATCACGGTGTTGGGCGACAGGTCCAGACCTTCCACCGGAACGCCGAATTCCCCTGCATTTTCATCGCAGCCGTTGCGCGCCTCGCAGCTCTCCGCCGGTGTGCAGCCTCTCACGGCGCATTTGAGCGGAAGGATGGAACCCTCATAGTTACGCGACTTGAAGAAGACGATCCCCAACTGTCCGTAAGTGTCGGCATTCGTCTGGTCGAATTGCAGCGCCTTGAGCACGTTGCGCGCGGCACTGAAGAACTCTCCCATCTGCGAGTAGGTCTTTGCGATCGAGAGATTGGGTGTCGGGTCTTTGATTCCCAGCTGCTCGTTCAAACTCGCAGCTTTGTCAAAGTATTCGAGTGAGCGCTCGTAATCCTGCAGGTGGCGGTAAATTGCCCCGGCGCGCACCATCAGGAAGGTCATATTAGGTGAGATGGCGATGGCCTTGTCGTATTCCTCGATCGCCCTGGAGTACAACCTGACAGACTCCAGCACGTAGGCATAGACGCGGTGGACATCCATGAGCGACGGATCATTCTGGACCGCCTGTTCAATATTGACCTGCGCCTGATCCAGTCTTTGCTGGTCGGTCAGGATCTCAGCATAGAAAGCAAGCGCGAGGGTGTTGGTACCGTCGAGGGTCAGCGCGCGGAGGGCCTCCTGCTCGGCTTCGGTCAAATATTTTTGAACTTCATCGCCCACATACACGGGGCTGGCATTCCAATCCAGCACAAAGGCAAGGATGGCGTGCGCCGTGCTGTCCTCGGGCGCAAGCTCGACGGCCTTCCTGGCAGAAGCAAGCGCCTCCTGCAACTGAATGCGGCGCTGCTCGTCCGTGGTCATCGAAGCGGAGGCATAGGCCTGGATGCGCGCCAGCTTGCCCCAAATGTCCGCCGCGGAGGGGTTTACCTTTACCGCCTGCTGGTAGGCAGTGATGGCATCCTGAATCTGGCCGGCTTCGAACAGGGCGTCGCCCTGGAGGGCGTAGGAGTTGGCTGTGCGGGTGGGTGTGAGAGTCGGCTCAAATGGAGATTGCATCGTGCCAATGTCAATGGAACGATATATGTATAAACCCGCGATGATGAGGAATATCCACAAAAAGGCACGGGCGATGTTTGTTCGCGGTTTCTTAAAGAATATCTGGCGCTGGGGGAATTTATTCATTCAATACTCATACTCAAGCGAAGGGGGTCGCGCATCTCGAACTGCGCACCCGCCCAGCCGGCTAAGGCGTGGGCGTGACCTCGGCATCCAAAGTGGGCTCAGGGGAAGGCGTAACACCGATATTATCCGAGCAAATGCGCAGCCCTTCATTGGCATTATCGGCCGCGATGGCGTCATCGGGTACCTGGGTCAAGAGCTGTTGAAAGATCGGGATCGCCTCACTGCAAAGGTTTTGTTTCACAAGCGCCAGCCCGTAGATATAGTAGTATTCCGCAATGCGGGGTTCAGCGCCCAATTGCACGGCGGCGATGTCCTGCCCGTCATCAGTTTTCCCGCCGTTCACCAGCAGGGAAAGTTGGTCGATGGCTTTAGGATATTGCAGATTGCGGTAATACATCACACCCAGGTTGCCGTGATAGAGGGCATTGGCAGGCGCGTCACCCACGACCTGTTCGGCGTATTGGATCGCCTTGGCAAATTCGCCGTTGGTGGCATAAATGCGCGAGATGTATAGATTGGGGATGGGGTCCGACGGGTTGAGGGTATAGGCGCGGCTGAACGAATCGACCGCATCGACATAGTATTTCGCCGGATTGGGATCGGTAGAATTGGGATCTGAGGCCATCGCCCGGTAAACCAACCCCAGCAGCAGGTGGACATCGGCAATATTGTCATTGATGGACAGCGCCTGCTTGTATTCGCGCACCGACTCTTCATAATTGCCGGTCACAAAATAGACGTAACCGCGGGCACGGTGCGCTTCCAGGCTGTTGGGCGCCAGGGCAACGGCTGTGTTCGACTCGGCGGACATTTTATCCACGGCATCCAGAGAAGCCTGCCCGCGGGTGTAGAGATCGGCGATCAATTCCGCATAATAGGCATGCGCCATGGCATTGTTCGGATCGATCTCCAGCGCCTTTTGAAGAGCTGCCTCGGCGTTCAGGAAATCCTCCTGAAAGTAAAGCGCCCAGCCGCGCAGGGCATGCGCCATCGAGTTGTTTTGATTGAGGAGGATGGCATTCTCCGCACTCTGCTGCGCATCGGCATATCTTCCGCTGAACATCTGCGTCCGTGCCAGGGCGATGTAGATGGATGGGTCGTCCGGTTTGGCACGCACCGCCTGCTCATAGGATACAATCGCCTGTGAAAGCTTGCCTTCATTAAAAAGCGCTTCAGCTTCGGTAACGTAAGATTCGGGGTCACGCGTGGGGGTCGGGGTGGGGATGAACAGCGGCGGGACGTCCGGGACGATGACCTGGTTGACGTAAACCGCGCCCGCCACCAGCAGGAGCAGGAAAACGACCAGAAGCGGATTCGAGTGCTTCCGCTTTTTGCGCATGTTCCATTGTGAACCGCGTAAATACATGCTTCTGCTACCTTTCCTGTGTGCAAAAGTGTTTACACACTGGATCGTTCTCGTTTCATCCAGGGTTGCCACCCAGGTGGTCTTACACCCTGTCCACGAGCCTAGGACCCCGACGTAGCCACTACCGGGGTTTGATCTAAAAGTCGAAGTGCTTCTGCATGGATGTTCCTGGCGGCATTGATGTCCCGGTCATGGTGCAGGCCGCAGTTCTGGCAGGTCCATTCCCGATCCTCCAATCTCAATCCAGGATTTTTCACACCACACACTGAGCACAGTTGGCTGGAGGGATAGAACCTGTCGATCCGCACCACCCGGCCCCCAAACCAGTCGCTCTTGTACTGCAGCTGACGCCGGATCTCGCCGAAGGACGCATCCGCAAGGGACAGGGCCAGGCGATGATTCCTGAGCATCCCGGCCACATTCAGGTCCTCCATCCCCAGAACTGCGTAGGTGCTCGCGATCTCGGTCGTCAGCTTGTGCAGGATGTCTGCCCGACGGTTGGCAATCCGTGCATGAAATCGAGCCAATTGATCTTTGGCCTTCCACCAACGCTGACCACCCATCTGGCGGCGGGACAGGTGGTGGCTCAATCGTTTCAGGTGGGTGAGTTCCGAGCGCAGCAGCTCTTGGTTTTCGTACTGCGTGCCATCGCTCAATACGACCAACCTCTTGAGACCCAGATCCATGCCCGCCGAGTCCCTGAGGAAGATGAATGATACCGGCCTGGCCATTTCCACCGAAATAGAGACATACCATCGGCCAGCTTCTTTGGACACCACCGCACCCATGATCTTCCCTTCGAAGCGCAGCGCCTCAGCCATGTTCACCCAACCCAGTTTAGGCACATACAGGCTATGATCGCTCACCTTGAATTTGTCATTGTTCAGGTGGAACGACTGGCGCCTGTCTTTCTTGGATTTGAACCTTGGAAACCCGACCTTTGTCCCTGCGCGCTTCCCGTTCCGGCTGTCAAAATGGTTCTTCAGCGCCGCCGAAAGGTCGGTGAATGCCCCTTCAGCCACATCTTTGGCCACTTCATAGACCCAGGGGTATTGCTGTCCTTTGAGAGCGTTGAAGCCTTTCTTGATCGCCATCACTCCATGTTCCTGGCCGGGATACTCGGCTTTATGGTGCTGCCACTCCGCCAGCCCCCAGTTGTACACGAACCGGGCCGTACCCGCCGCTTTGCGGAAGTAGAGCTCCTGTTCAGGCGACGAATTGAGCCGGATCTTGTGTGCCTTGATCATCTGTCATTGCCTTTTGAATTGCCTAGCAATAGTTCCGTAAACCATACAACCGGGACGAACGATCCGATCTACCAGATCTGAGAATTTGGGCCGTTTGAAATTCAAGCCGCCACCGATCTCTGCGATCCCTCGGGCAATACAAAATTGTTCCAGCGCTGCTTTCTGGTCAGACAGATCCGGTTTTTGCGCCTGACTGGAAACCCGCAGGTATGCAACCGTGACCTGATTGGTCTTCGACACACGATTGAGCACCTGATTCAATTGCTCCGGTGCGTAAAGTCGTCGATTACCAGGCGTTCGTGCTGCAGGCTTGAGCCTGCCTTCACGATCCCAGCGCTGGAGCATCTTGACCGCCACGCCCGCCAGTTTTGCAAATTGGGCCGAGTTGTATGTGTTCATGGTATGTATTATGGAACGCTTGTGCTAATTTGTAAAGGTTCTAAACATAACTCCCTGGCGGAAAACAATCCTGCCGAAACATGAACCCGTCCAGTCCGCTGCAGGTAAGAATCATCTTACCATCTTATTAAAAATCAAGTCAAGGCGGGTACCCGACGGTCTAATGACACTCTTATGTTCTTCCCCTGCGCACCCGTCAGGTGGGGAATAATCACCAAATTCTAAAATATCTTTCACCTAATCCCTTTTTCAGCTTGCTTGCGCTTGGTTGCACTTGCGTATAGAATGAAGTCATGCGCTTCGAGGTATTCACCCTTTTTCCCGAAACATTTGCGCCCTATCTGGAAGCCAGCATCCTGCAGAAAGCCGCCGAACGGGGGCTGGTCGAAATCTCGCTGCACAACATCCGCGATTGGGCACGCGACAAACACCACACCACCGATGACACACCCTACGGCGGGGGCGGCGGGATGGTGATGAAACCCGAGCCGGTCTTCGAAGCGGTCGAGTCAGTGCTGGGGCCCGAGCCTGCCTGCCCTGTCATTTTACTGACTCCGCAGGGACGGGTCTTCAATCACACCATCGCCGAGGAGCTTGTGCAGCACGAGCGGCTAGCCCTCCTTTGCGGGCGGTACGAGGGAGTGGACGAGCGCATCCGGCAGGATCTCGTCAGCGATGAAATTTCCATAGGTGATTACGTGCTGACGGGCGGCGAGCTCCCGGCCTTGACCGTCATCGATGCTGTCTCTCGGCTGATTCCCGGCGTTCTGGGCGACCCGGACGGCGCTGCGGACGATTCGCACGCCTCCGGCCTGCTGGAATATCCGCACTACACCCGCCCGCCGGAATTCCGCGGACAGGCAGTGCCCGAAATTCTGCTTTCCGGCGATCACGCAAAGATCGAACAGTGGCGGCGGGAACAGTCCCTGCTGCGGACGCTGCAGCGGCGCCCAGACCTGCTGAAGAATGCGCCTCTTACAAAGGCGGACATGAAGTTTCTGAAGGAACAAGGTTATGAACTGGAAAGTGGAAAGTGACGTCGTTTTACTTTCCACTTTTGATTTAACAAATTTCACACAGGAGACGAACATGAAATTCAACTACTGGAAGATTTTCCTGCTTGGGTTCGGTTTCTTCGGGGTCAGCGTCATCTGGGCGGTGTATAACGCCTTCGTGCCGATCTTCCTCTCGCAGAAGTTCGGACTGTCGGCTGTGTGGGTCGGTTTCTTCATGACCCTGGACAACATTGCCGCGCTGTTCATCCAGCCTCCGGTAGGTGCCTGGTCCGACCGGCTGCGGACCAAGCTCGGGCGCCGTTTGCCATTCATCCTGGTCGGCGCGCCCATCTCCGCAGTGGCCTTCGGGCTGATCCCCCTCGCGGCGGTACTGCCGCTATTTGTCGCCTGCACCAGCACCCTGCTGCTCAGCATGGCGCTCTGGCGCACGCCGGTCGTTGCGTTAATGCCGGATATTACTCCATCGGATAAACGCTCTCAAGCCAACGGCATCATCAACTTCATGGGCGGCCTGGGTGCGATCATCGCTTTCATCGGAGGCGCGGCGCTCTATGATATGAATTCCGCCTTCCCGTTCTGGCTGGGATCGATCCTCGTTATTCTCTCAGCAGCCCTCGTGCTGATCTTCATCCGCGAGCCGAAGAATTACGAAGAGGGCGAAAAGCAACCCGGAATGTTTGCCAGCTTGAAGGAAGTGACGAGCGACAGCGACAAGAGCGCGCTGCGCATCCTGCTGGCCATCTTCTTCTGGTTCCTGGGCTACACCGCCATCGAGGCCTTCTTCACGTTGTATTCGGTCAACCAGCTCGGGCTTGAGGCCTCCGACGGTTCCCGTTTGTTGGGGCAGCTCTCGCTGTTCTTTGTGCTGTTCGCGCTGGTTTCCGGGTTCATCGGTGCAAGCATCGGACGCAAGACGACCATTTCCATCGGCCTAGTGATGATGATCGTGGTCCTGCTGGGCATCTTCTTACTGCCGCCCTCCACGCTGACCACCGTGGTGACCAAGCTGCCCGTGCTCGGGGTTGTGCCGGTCATCGGCCTGTTCCTGATGGTGGCGGGTATCGCCTGGGCGTTGATCAACATCAACTCGCTGCCGATGGTTGTGGACATGACCACCGCCGCGCGCATCGGCACCTTCACTGGCCTGTATTACCTCTTTTCGACGCTCTCCGCCATCGTGGGACCCAACCTCAACGGTTTGATCATCCAGTTTTCGGGCAACAATTTCAACTCGATCATGCTGGTGGGTTCGGTATTCATGGCCGTGGCGCTGGTGTTGATGCTGGGTGTGAAACGCGGGGAGGCCAGGCCGGCTAGCAATTGAGTTTTCACAGCCTTTTTTAAACAAACCGTCGTGCAGAGTTTATTCTGCACGACGGTTGATTCTTTGCCATCAATGTCTAGAACACAAACCACCCTACCAGCACGGAGGCTAGCGTCACCGTGATGTTGTCGATGTCCTTGAACGGCAGCGACTCCACCAGCGTGCCAACCACGGCGACCGCTGTCAGCGGCAGGAAGTAGGCTGTAAACGGCGCCGGGAAAACTCCTGCAAAAACGTAAACCAGCAGAACCAGCGCGGAAAGGATCCAACCTCCAAAGAATACACCCAGCGACCCGGCCACTGATTTCTCCGGGCTGTGCGGCAGCTTCGCAGACTTGAATCCCCGCCCGACCAAATCCGCCACGCCATCACCGCCGCACATCATCATCAGCGCCACGATGCCGATGGGATTTTCCGTCCAGAAGAAAATAGTTAACAGGATGAACATGAGGCCGTAGTACAGCGGTCCGCGCAGGATCTCGCGCCGGTCACCGGTGCGTGACATGGACTTGACCGAAGCATCATCCTTCATGATGCCCAACCCTACCAAAGCAAACTGGACCGTGATCAGCAGCGGCACCAGCATCGCCAGATAACGCGCATACCAGATGTCGGGGAACATCAGCCAGCACAGCACGTAGATGGGCCCCGTCCCGATGTGGATGATCTTGCGGCTCAGGCGGGATCCGATCCAGCCCTTGTGGGCGAAGAAGTCCATCAGGCGCAGCCAGGCGATGGCAATTGCAAAGGTCAGACCGGTGGCAAGGAAGGGATTCATCCGTTTTCTCCTCAGGCATCTGCCAGTGATTTTACATTAGAACACCTTTATGGGTGCATGGGATCCGAAATCCGTCTATAATGGGCGGAATATTATGAACCCTTCTTCGCAGGAATTCCTGTTCGGCGTGCGCGCCGAACTGCCCATTCTCGTGGGTGTGGTTCCGTTTGGGATGATCTACGGCATCCTGGCACTCAGCGCAGGCGTGGACGCGGCCGCCGCGCAGGCCATGTCTGCCATAGTCTTTGCCGGCTCGGCGCAGTTCATGACCGTTCAGCTGGCGGGGATCGGCGCGCCGGCGGCTGTGATGATCATCACCGGCTTCGTGATCAACCTGCGGCACGCATTGTACAGCGCATCCGTGGCGCCTTACGTGCGTCACCTCAACCCGGCGTGGAAGTCAGCCCTCGCCTACCTGCTCACCGACGAGGCATACGCGGTCGCCATCACGCACTACCAGCAGGAGGGTGAACTTCGTCATCGGCACTGGTATTTCCTCGGGGCAGGATTGGCGCTGTGGACCTCGTGGCAGATCAGCACCGCGGTGGGTGTCTTTCTCGGGACGCAGGTGCCGGCCAGCTGGGGACTGGAATTTACCCTGGCGCTGACCTTCATCGCGCTGGTCGTCCCGCAGATCAAGGACCGACCCAGCCTGCTGGCCGCGCTGACTGCCGGCCTGGTCGCTGTGCTTGCCGCCGGGTTTCCGTACAGGCTCAGCCTGCTGACCGCCGGGCTGGTGGGAATCGTCGTCGGGTTGTGGAGCGAACAGCGATGGAAATGAGCATCTGGGTCGTGATGATTGCCCTCGGCGCGCTGACCTTCCTGACGCGGCTATCGTTCATCGCGCTGGCCGGCCGCTGGGACCCACCTCCGCTCTTCCAAAGCGCGCTGCGTTTCGTGCCGGTCGCCATCCTGACCGCCATCGTCGTGCCCGAGCTGGTACTGCACACCGGGACGCTCGATTTATCGCTGACCAATGCACGCCTGCTGGCGGGAGTACTCGCCATCTTCGTCGCCTGGCGGACAAAGAACACAGTGCTGACCATCGTGATTGGAATGGCAGCGTTTTGGATATTGCAGGCAATAATAAAGTGACAGTCATCATAAAGACAACTGTCACCCAATGGAACCGGTCTGTTTTCTCTATCCAGTCAATTCCCTCAGCCACATCGCAGATGCTAAGGCACCTTATCCGGCTGCACTTCAATCAGTACCGCTCGGACAACCCGACGGAAGAGGTATGAGTCGTTCCA
>Ga0315287_10003146_pt1 | contig 15876 bp, 16 predicted proteins | sample YL17G11_0_MG_FD_205037 | JGI IMG/M metagenome (GOLD analysis project Ga0315287, IMG submission 205037) | Sediment microbial communities from Yellowstone Lake, YNP, Wyoming, USA - YL17G11_0 | ecosystem: Environmental > Aquatic > Freshwater > Lake > Sediment | place: USA: Wyoming | collected... | reverse complement strand
CAATCTATGATGGATGCTTTTTGGTTTGCAAAAAGACAAGGCGGAGAAGGTACTACAGTAACAACTCTTGCAGCTGGACAGAATCTGGGTCAATTAGATGACTTGAACTACTTTATTAAGAAGCTGTATAAGGCTCTTAAAGTACCGGTAACAAGATTAAATCCAGAAGATACAACAAACGACTCTGCTACAATTTTAAGAGAAGAGCTGAAGTTTGCTAATTTTATTATAAGATTGCAAAGAGTATTTGCAGCTGGAATGAGACCTGCTTTTATTACTCAGCTGAAGCTTAAAGGGCTTCTGGAAACCTATGACATTCTGGAGAGTGATATTCAGCTAGAATTTGTACCACCAACTAATTACTACGAACTAAGACAAAACCAAATACTTGAATTAAAGTTTGCTAACTTCGGTCAAGTATCTGCAAATGAAATGTTTTCCACTTCTTTTGCCATGAAGAAGTACTTGGGTTGGTCTGATGTGGATATTAAGGCTAATAGAGAGTGGCTCAAGAAAGATGCTGGATTGAAGTGGGAGTTGGCTCAGATAGTAAATACTGGCCCTGATTGGGAACAGAAACAGACTGAAACTACCTCTGCAGACGGTCAAATCGCAGGCTTTGGTGGAGGTGGTGGAGGCATGGGCACAGGCGCTGGCGCAGGAGCACCTCCAGCATTTACTCCAATACCTGGAGCTGAAGGTAGTCCTGCTCCAGGTACTGCTCCAGAAGGTGGCGCTGCTCCAACACCAGCACCAGGAGCTGAAGCATCTGCATTACCAACCTAATTAATATATGTCAATACCTTGCAACCCAGTAACCTACTATCAAAACACTAATCTAGATACTAAGGTTAATTCTTATGAAAGATTAGCTCAAAGAATTGGCTTCCAGTTAGGAGCACCTGTGCTGAAGTTGGAAGTTACTCAAGATATAGTTTATGAGAACATTTCCATGGCTTGTGAGCTGTTTACCAAATATGCAGGTTATACTGAAGAGTATTTAATTTTTGATAGCGCGTTATACGATGGTAACGCTGGAGTTAAACTGGACACATTGTTTACTTTAACTCCCATGATGAGCGCTCTCTCAGCAAACTTCGACTACGATTTAGATAACTACAGAAAAGTTGTTGATGTATTTTCCGTAGACCAAGGTACAACTACTGGTACAAATACTTTGTTTACTATTGAGCAATCATTGGCTCAACAAACATATTTTAACTTCTCTCTAGGCAACTATGGCTTCGATCTTACTACTTGGCATATTACTCAAATGTATATGAGTACTAGAAATAAGCTTTTAACTCAGTATTATTATTTCTACTTTGACCCTAGAACCCAATATTTAAAAGTTATACCGGACCCATCTGTACAAACGGTAACTAGTCGTTGGTTTGGGTTAATTGGGTGTTATGTAGAACGTCAATTAAAATACATTGTCATGGAGCCTTGGGTACAGCAATACTCATTGGCGCTCACAAAGATAGCCATAGGTCAGATAAGAGGCAAGTATGCAGGGCAAAGTTTGTTCGGTGGCGGGACTGTTAACTACAATGACATGTTGAATCAAGGTTTAGCTGAAAAAGAAAAACTAGAAAATCAATTATTTAATAAGTCTACCCCAGGCTTTGGAGATTCAGAACCACCATTATTCTTTGTAGGATAATGTTTAAAGTTGGTCAATATAAAAAGGGAATTTACAAGCCTGTAAACAGGAAAAAATATCTTGGCACACAAGACCCTGTTTACAGGAGCAGCTACGAGCTGCATTTTTTCCGTTGGTGTGATAACAATCCAAGAGTATTAGAATGGACATCTGAGTCTGTTGTTATACCCTACATGTCGCCTCTGGATAATAAATTTCACAAATACTATGTAGACAATAGCATCGTTTACAAAATAAATGAAAACACTGTGAAGAAATTTCTTGTGGAAATAAAACCATCCAAGCAAACCGAACCACCAAAAAGACATGGTAATAAAAAAGATAAGACGTTCATAATTGAAGCCACAACATATGCAAAGAATTTAGCCAAATGGGAGGCTGCAAAAAAATGGTGTGAGGGAAAAAATTTCGATTTTTTAATCATAACAGAAAAACAATTATTTCCAAAAAAGTAACGTTATTTTTTGCAGGATGATAAAAAAGCCTGAAAAATATCAACATTTACTATAAATAATTTTATAACTATATGCCACACAGACTATTAGTTGAGACTCCAGACTTCGGCAGCTTTACCTATATTAAGGAAGAGAAGAACTTGCGTGATGGAAAAGGTCCAAGATTATACATTGAGGGACCTTTCATGATGGCCAATGAAGTCAATAAAAATAGACGCCTTTATGACTTAATGGAAATGGTCTCTGAAGTAAAGAGATATTCCGATGAGATGATTAAGTCAGGCAGAGCGCTAGGCGAATTAAATCACCCAACTACTGTGGATATAGATCTTTCAAGAGCCTGCCATAGTGTACAAAATTTAAGGCAGGAAGGCAATTACTTTGTTGGTAAATCCCTTGTTCTGAGTACTCCCATGGGTAAGATTGTTCAAAATCTTATTGATGATGGAGTAACACCTGGGGTTTCAACTAGATGTTTAGGTCAGTTAGAGCCAGACGCTATTAAAGAAGATGTGAATAGAGTCAAGAACATGAAGCTGGTGGCCATTGATGTAGTTGCAGACCCTTCTTGTCCCAAAGCATTTGTTAACGGTATTCTTGAATCCAAGCAATGGGTGTTAAGTGATGCTGGTGAACTTGAAGAAGCTTATAATAAATTTGAAAAATCTATTGGTAACCTGCCTCGCAAAGATGTGGATAAATATTTAAGAGAGCAGGTATTAATTTTTATCAATAAGCTTAAATAATTATATGGAAACTCAACTTATTAAAGCATTTATTAAGCAGGTAGGAGTAAAAAATTACTCTGCGGCTAATAAATATTTACAACAAGTCTTAGAAAATAAGATTAAAAGCCGTATTAAAACAGCTTTAAACAAACCACTTTTTTAACATATGTCAGCTCTAATTGAAAAATTAAAGGAAGTTACCAAGGATATTCTTAGTGAGGAATCACTAAATCAGATATCTGAGGCATTCGAGCAGCAAGTAAACAAGGCTGCTGAGGATCGTGCAAAATTGCAACTCGAGAGTTTATTGGTACAAGTCGACGAAGATCACTCTGCTAAAGTAGAGAAGCTCGTAGAGGCTATTGACCGTAACCACTCTGAGAAGCTATTAAAGGTTGTTGAGGCAATCAATGAGAACCATGCTGGCAAACTCAAGACTGTTGTACGCAAGTACGAAAGAGCTCTTAATGAGGATGCAGCTGGTTTCAAACAATCTCTTGTGGAATCTATTTCCAGCTACCTCGAGGCTTACATCGAAGAGAATTTACCAAAAACAGCCATTGATGAGGCTGTACAGAACAGAAGATCTGCTCAGGTTCTAAACGAGCTACGCAGCATGCTGTCAGTCGACTTGGTGCTGGGCAAAGAAACCATCCGTGAAGCGGTCATGGATGGCAAGCAAAAGATTGATGAAAGCTCCAAGATTATTGAGACACTTAAGTCTGAAAACAAGCAACTTAATGAGTCTTTCAATAGAGCCTGCTCTAATTTAGTTTTTGAACAAAAGACATCTGGTCTACCAGCTAATAAGAAATCTTATCTAGTCAAGGTATTCAAAGGCAAGTCTGCTGAGTTCATTAAAGAAAACTATGAATACACTTGCAAAATGTTCGAGAAGAACGAGCTCAAAAACCTCGAAACCTTGACTGAACAAGCTGTATCCCAATCTGTTTCTAGAAATCTTGATCGCCCTGTAGTTGAAGAAAACTCACAGGTACTCGAGGAAGGTACATCAGATACATCTGATCACCCTCCATTGAACATGTACATGCAGGAGCTTTCTAGACACTAAAATAATTTCCATTGAGGCAAAAGCCTGATTATGATTTGACATCATATAATGTCTAAAATAAAATAAACATATGAAAAATATCAGACCTTCACAGTCCTATATTTCTCAAGATAGAGCCAGTGTTCTTCTTGAGAAGTGGTCTCCGGTTCTTGACTTTAATAGCAAGAACGTAAGACATATCGAAGACGACCACACTCGTCTTAACACTGCCATTCTTCTTGAGAACCAAGAAAGATGGTGCATTGAGGAATCCGGAGCCAACGTTTCTGGATCTACAAGTTCAGCTTTCGGTGGTGCTTATGCTGCTAATGGCGGTATGGGTGGTTTCGGTGCAGCTGTAAACAACTCCTCTGGACAAACAAATGCTGACTGGTATGCTACCGGTGATGCTCGTTTGCCAAAGATCCTCATTCCGATGATTCGTCGTACCTTCCCTGAGTTGATTACCAACGAAATCGTTGGTGTTCAGCCAATGAGCGGTCCAGTCGGTCTTGCTTTCGCTTTGCGTTACAAGTACGACAATGACGTGCTCGGCAGCCAGATCCCAGGCAAGTACAATGATGCTGCCTACGGCAACCCTGGACCTTACCCATGGCAGGCAGCTGCTGCTGGTGTAGAGAGCCCAGGCAACACTGGCACATTCGGTGGTACCTATTCTGGTGAACTTGGTTATCAATACCTAGACACTCGTTTCACTGGTGCTTCTTCTGCTGAATTAGCTACCTATGCTGCTAACAGTAACTTCGAGATCATCAGTCAAGATCAAGGTGTTGCTCAGTTGCTAGCCAACTATGAGTTTACTTCTCAGATTCCAACAGCTTCTATCTCCTTCGAGAAGACAGCCGTTGAAGCTGGTACACGTAGACTTGCAGCTCGCTGGTCCGTTGAGTTGGAGCAGGACTTGAAGAACATGAACGGCATTGACATTGATGCTGAGCTCACAAACGCCATGAGCTATGAGCTACAAGCTGAAATCGACCGTGAAATGGTTATCAGAATGATTCAAGTCTGCTTGAAGTTCGCAAATTACGGTTCTGTAACAAGTTGGACAGCTTCTGCTGCTGATGGTCGCTGGTTGGCTGAACGTAATCGTGACTTCTATCAGAAGTTGATTGTTGAAGCAAACAGAATCGCTGTTCGTAATCGCCGTGGTGCTGCTAACTTCATCATCGCAACTCCAAGAGTTTGCGCAATTCTCGAGGCTCTTCCTGAGTTCAGCTGGATGACTGTTGATGGTAACGTCAGCACTCAGCCAACAGGTGTTGCTAAGGTTGGTACAGTTGGTGGACGTTTCCAAGTCTATCGTGATACTCGTACCGATGCCCAGAACCTAACCGGTCAACGTACTTCAGTTGAGTACGCTCTATTAGGTTACAAGGGACCAGAGTTCTATGACACTGGTATCATCTATTGCCCATACATCCCTGTCATGGTGCAACGCACAATCGGCCCTAACGATTTCGCTCCTCGTGTTGGCTTGCTAACCCGTTATGGTGTAGTCGATAACATCTTTGGTGCTAACTTGTATTATACATTGATTGTTGTTAAGGGTCTAGGCATTGCCTTTACCCCAGCAACATCTGTTGTATACTTCTGATCTTAGAAGCAATAGTTGTTTAATAAAAAAGGCCGATCGAAAGATCGGCCTTTTCTTTGTCTACTGTCTACCAGTTCGAATGAACGGTACATATGGATCAATCAAAGCATTTTCAATCAGATTGATATTAGAGGCTCGAATAGGATTGATGTCAATGCCGCCACGACGAACATAGAAGCAAAATACAAGCAGCTCTTCTGGGTTAAAATTATCCCATAGTCGCTTATAGATGGCCTCGCAAATCTCTTCATGGAAGTGACACTCATCACGGAACGACACAATATACTTCAGAAGAGAAGTCTTATCCACCAGGTTATTTGACTTCATATAAATATACACATCACCCCAGTCAGGCTGACTAGTAACCTTGCAGTTAGACTTCAACAGCTTAGAGTTATAATATTGCTTAACTGGCTTAGTAGTAACCTCGCTAATCTTCAAGATCAAAGGATTCTCAGAGTATTCAGTAAACTCACTATCAATACCGAAATCAATCTGATTCTCTAGATTAGGGTAACCAGCAAGATTATCATTTACCACGTTCTGAAATGTCTTAAAACAAGTAACAGTAACATCTGTTTCTAATAGATCAGAAAGATCTTGACTAGCAGTCTCTTCAATAAACTCAATTGCGTCCTGCGCAGTATTAATATAAGCTCGCTTCTCCATATTAAAGGTATTAAAGTACAGCTTAATAGACTTTGACTCAACAATATACTCAGAGTCACAATTATACGTGATCTTAGCAACTACACTAACCGGACACCCATTAGATAGCAATGTAGATACTTCATAGGCATTCCAGACGTCATATCCAACGAATGGAAGACTATCGTTTTGAATACCCAAATAGGATCGGTTGCGTTGACGAGGCTCACGAACCAGCAAAGACTTGTCGTAAGTAGACTTATATGCGCTAGTCTTGCCAAGATGTTTTGTAATGTCGCTCATATTTTATTCTTAATTATTATAGCAGCCTTCACACAATTGTCCAGCAGATTCTGAATAATTATTTTGCTTCCGGATGGGCTTGCCAGCATCCAGATCCACCATAATATTACAGTTGTTGCACGCGCTATACAACATACCAATTTTCATAATTTCTAATCGCTCTTCAACAGAGCCATTGAGTACGCAAATGTTATCATACCTATCCAAGAACTCCCTGTTATATAAGTCAATGATGTCTTGTCTAAACTCAGCTTTAGTACTACGAACCCCATCATCAATTAACTTTACATCTGCAGGATTGGTATAAAAAATAACATCATACTTCGGAGTCAATTCCTTAAACCAATATTCTGCAAAGTTAAAAACCTTGGAGCTAACCTTGCCTTGTTTGTAAAAGTACTTTGTATAAATGTACCCATCAACAATGCAACGGTCCAGCAAGATGTCAGATATATTCTCATGAGGTTCATTATGAACTTTCATGTAGTTAATTAAATGATCCCCAATGATGAGAGATTGAGTCAAATCATAATTCTTAGCCTCATCGTTAATAGAAACCCCTAACCGCTGAATGCGTCGAGTCACCTCATCAACATATTCAAACCGGTTAGGGTACAATTCTTTTACCTTTTTAAGCAAAGTAGTCTTACCGGTGCTTTGCGCACCAGTAAACGTAAACAGCTTTCTCATGCTTTGATTTTACTTGCCCCACACACCTTTATCAACTATTTTCGCAATCTTTCCGTAAAGAGACAGGTCTTCAAAGGCATCCATAACAGGCTCGTTTTGAGCAGATTTATTATTCTTAACCACCAGATTTAACAGGCGCTGCACTTTGTCGTTGCACCTGAAGATGATGGAGCAGAGAGAAACCCTTTTACCGTCTGCAGTAGCGGTATCTTGACCACAAGAAATGTTACCAGGACCATAATCAAATTGCTTATTACAAAACAGCAACAACTCTTGTTTTTGTAAACGTCTCAGCTCTTGCATAGTCTCAGGGTAATGCTGTTCACAATATTGAACTGGGTAATCCTGATCTTTAATAAGCTCCATATAGTCCATTGGTATTTTAGACTTCTCTATGAGCTTATCTCTCAAGAAATTCTCCCATAAGTCAATAGAGTTTCTATGTAAAATACTAATAGTATCATCAAGAGTACCACCAATATTAACCTCAATCTCAGCAAGTACTTCCCCACCATCAACCTCTGCGGTAACCTTATGTATAACACAACCAGAAGTCTTATATGCACCAACCCAGGCTTTTTGCTGTGGATCTTTACCTTTGAGTTCGGGATACTTAGTAATTAACCCAGGGTGACCATTATAGATGTCATACATCTCACAAATCTTCTTTGGAATGACCCGCATGTATCCATGCAAAGAAATAAACAAATCTGTACTCCAAATAGAGCCAATCGCGATTGTATAATCTAATTCAGTTGGATCATTCATGATATGAATAACTTTGCGCTTAACAATTTCTGGATTACAACCATGTAGATCCTTACGATTAGTAATGATGAGATCAGGCCAACGGCCTAGCCGGTCGCTTAACTCAGCAATCTCGCTTCCTGACTTAGAGAAAAATGCTATCCACTTTTTCATATTTTAATATTTTTTAATAAAGCTATCAGAAGGACGCCCAAGGATTTCCTTAAAGGCTCTAGTATTATAATCAACCAGATCCATTTGTTCATCAGTAACATCTGAATCGATGAGATCAGCCAGCTTAGTACTAGGCTTAGTCTTCAATCCGAGATCCCCATTATACCTGAGATGGTGCAAGGCTGCAACAACAGGATTAGATGTATCAACAGAGCGAATAGAAGGCTGACCGACATACATCTTAAACTCCTTAGCCAATGAACAACCCAGCAAGTGATGAGGCTTACTATTGTTCCACAACCCACAGCTCATGAGCTGACTAATAAAGCGTTGACGCCCAGTGCACCACAGCTCCAGCTTGTTATTAGTAGGAGACTCACCAGTAGTCAAATAATACGCATAATCGAACGAGATGGCAATGTAGTCTGCATGTTCGTTCATGAACTGATAGCAATACTTAAGTTCTCGCCAGGTATTGCCTTGAACAACCCCAATCTTAAGACCAGGCAAATCATTGTAGGTTGTAGTAAAGGATTTCCAATTGCTGATGGTCTCTTCACAATTTTGCAAAGAGTCTGGAACAATATAATAAGTCGGTTCGATTTCTACAACCTTTTCAGCAAACTTATCAGAATCGAAAGCCTTGCCAAGTTCAAAAATACTGTTGTCCAGGAGTACCTCTCGATCATACAGCTTACTTGACTGGTAATACTTTTTATATTCCGGTTTCTGGTCCAATAGATGTACCAGACAGTAGTCGTAATCGTTAAAAATTCGAGAGTAATCAAGCAGCTTAATAGGAACTTCATGGGATACTTTGATATTCATCTTCATCATTATAGTGTCAAAACTCAGGAAATCAAATAAATAATTTAAATGGCTGCATTTCAAAGGTTTAATCCTGTAAGTTTTAGTAAGAATATTACCAAGACCATCAGCGCTGTTGAAGCAAAAATTGGAAAAGTTGCATCAGCTCCTGCATCTTTAACAAATCAACTCAATGCTAAAACTGGCTTAAACATAGTCGCGCCAGCTTTGCCACCTATTAACGCCAATGTAAAAGGTTTAGTTGCATCAGTAAAGACGTTAGTAAAGAACCCTGGTGGGGTTGTAAAGGATGGAATATCCGCAGCATCTGGAGCAGCTAACTCTAAGCTAAAAAATATAAACTTAAGCACTCTGGGTAGTTCTGTTAAAGCAGTTGTTCAAGTTGGAGTTTCAAACGCCTCAGGGTCTGTAACAGGTTTCGCGAGGGCTAAATTTGGAACTGCCTCAGCAGCAGTTAGAGGCAGTTTAAATCAAATTAATGGTACTTTGAGAGTGGGTATAAAAAATTGCTTGAATAATGCTGTTAGTTCTCTGTTAAGCAGCATCACCCTGCCCAATATACCCTTTGGTGGCATATCCATCGCAGGAGCAGTTGGAGCTTTATCCATTAATAAAAAGATAAATAAATTTCTTAACGCTGAAATAACATTGATTGGAAACCTGCAACAGAAAAAATTAGCTTTAGTAGCTACTGTATCTGGCAGGTTGGGAGTTTTAAAAGATATTAAAAGCACCAATTACTACACAGGTAAGATTACTTCAGATATAAACAAAAGCGTTAACAACGCCTGTAATACTCTATCACCCAGAAATAAAAAAATGCTTTCCAAAGGTGGCCCAATTGTAGAAATGGTAGCCAGGTCTGCTGCTAACAAGGCAATTAACAATTTAGAAAACCAAGTAGTAACAGCTGCAAGTGGTTTCTCTGCTAAGTCTGCAACAGAGTTTTTTAACTCAGCAACAGGCAAGCCAATCGCTGTAGTAAATGCAGCTTCTAGTAGGTTAGCTGCAGCAGCTGCAACCGCAAAAGCTGCAGCATCATCAGTTAAAAGTAACGCTGTTTCAAAAACAGTACAGGCCTATAATAACATTAATGATGCAATAAATAGCAATGTTCCGAAGCAAGGTTAATTAATATGAGATATTCCAACGCCCAAGAAGGTAGCCCCAGCAGAAAATCGTTGCCATGTTATTACGGCCATTATTTAGGTATTGTAATTCAAAATAATGACCCACAAAAAAGAGGCAGAGTTAAAGTTTGGGTACCACATATTTCTCAAACAATATATAGCAGCTTCAAGCAGGAGAACACAGATAAGAATTTTAAATTTATGGGAGATAATATTGAGTCTTCTCTCACTGCTGTTAATGAAGAAATAAAGAAAATATTACCTTGGGCTGAAGTAGCTTTGCCAGTTTCCAGTGGTGGGGCTTCTGGTAAGTTTTTTAATTGGGATAACAAGGCATCTATATCTGATTCTAATAGAGTTGCCACATCCATGCCCTCCATGTCTGCTGATTCAAAATATTCACTGAACGTTGATGGTACTGGTGAAAAGTATGGCAGGTTGTACGAGATTAATGAGCTGCAACCATCAGATGCTTTTAGTAAAACCTTCGACACTAATTCAGGAGTAATATCTACAGGTAATCCAAATAGAGTTAACCCTTATACTCACTTGTATAAGCCACACACATACTCTAATTGTACTACAGGGCAGTATGCAATTCCAGATGTTGGAGCGCATGTTTGGGTATTTTTTAGAGAGGGAGATGCTAACTACCCTGTTGTATTTGCTGCTCACTATGGTACACAAGATTGGCTTGGAGTGTTTCAAGGCAACGCCAGCACTTATCCAATTGATTACCCTGGAGATTATAATAACGTGAACCCAGCAGATGCTCAAGGTTATTCTCCAGATACTGAGACTTACAGAGGCAAGATGGTTCTGAATCAAAAAGGTGGCACAATAGAGGTAGTTAATACTGATAACAAAGAAGCCATAAGAACAACAGCCTATAATGGTTCATACAGAGAGATGAACAATCAGGCTACTATTGAGTTAAATACCCAGAACAAACAAATACTAACATTAGCAGACTCATTCGAAACAACAAGAGGTTATAAAAATGAATTTACAGAAAAGGATTATGATGAGATTATTAGAGGTGATCATTTTGAAAAAATTGGTAACTTTAATAAATCAGCTATTCAACAATGGAAAGACATCGCTGAAGAAATAGCATCAGTGAAGCAATTATTTGAAATACAACGTTGTAATCAAACCAATTCATTTAACAACTTGTTTCCATATACTTCTCCATTACAGAATCAATCAGGCACATATGCTAAATGCCCTGTATGTTCTGCAGCTAATAGACCAGCCATTTGGAACAGACAACAGTTCTTTTTTCTGTATTTACCAGTAAATCGAACAGCTGTTATATCAGCCACTAACCCAATGCAAGGCAATTGGACTACTGCCTATAACATGATTAATGATTCCAGCTTCAGTGTAAGACAAGCTTCAGGCTATCTTGGTCAGAACATTATAACTTATAACTATAATGCTGCTTCTCAATTTTATCAACCACCAGTGGACCCAACAGATTTCTTAGGCAGCGGTCCATGCCCAGTGTGTAATGGTACAGGCATATCACCATCAACCCAAGATGGTATTTGGGCGGTTGAAGATAAGAAGGATCAGCTCAAGTTAAAGTTTGAATCTAAAATAAATGAAATAACTTCTCTTGAGAAACAAATGGGGTTGGGTGGTTCAAAGATAATTCAAATAACTAAACACAAGCTGGAAACTATTGGTCTTGTTATGAATGACTTGCCTAATATTAGATATGATGGTGCAGGTAAAATTACTAATAATGAAGTTGTTGTGGCTGAAAATGGTGTATTTGTAAGTCAAAAAGCCTCTCCTGTGATGGAGTATGTTAATGTAGAAGACTTACCAGGTGGAACTTACAACCTGAACGTTTGCAACAGATGGAACGTACTTGTTGGTTCAGGTGGAGTGGCTATTAAATCCTACGGACCAGTTGATGTAGCTGGGTCAATTGTTAACTTTACCGGTGAACAAGTTAACATTGCTTCTAATAACGAAGTTAATATTAATGCTCAAAAGAGATTGTCCATCTCTTCTGATATATTGGTATTGAGACAATCTGAGGGTAAACAAGTATTAATTGATAGTAATTTAGGTATTACTCAAAACGTAGTGGTTAATGGTAGCGCTCACGTAGAAGGGGAATTAACAATACAACACATAACAGCTCCAATAGAGTTTCAAGAAACAGAGGAAGTGTTCCTGGAAGGTTATGTTTTACCTAATGTATCTTACCGCGGTGTTCTTAACTGTGGTGGAGATGATTGTAACTTTACTCTATACTTCTCTGAGAAGGTACCAGTTAATGTTGGAAGACACTCTCACCAGTTCCGCAACTTGCCATTAACATTAATGGCCTCTGCAGATGATGTTAGAATCTTGGGTAGAGAAAATACAATGCCTGCTGCTGCTACTACTGCTTACCCACCAGTAAACGAGAAGAAGAATGCAGTATCGATTGTGTTTGGTCAGCAGGTAATTCTGAGCTGATATCATAAAACTCCCACTCAATATGGGCTGCATCAAGTAGTTCCAACCCGCTGGTGTTTCGATAAAAGTGGCAATGAACTACTCTTTTAATACCTGACTGAATAATTAACTTGCTGCACTCAAAGCATGGAGAGCAAGTTACATACAATGTGGCTCCATCAGAGGAGTTATTAGATTTAGCCAGCTTAGAAATAGCATTACTCTCTGCATGCAAAACAATGGGTTTGGTAATTAACTCTCCATCTACTTCTGCTTCGCAATTGTTATCAAAGCCTTTAGGTGTTCCATTGTAACCATCAGAGATGATCTGACCACCTTTAACAATGAGACAGCCAACTTTGCGGCGACGAGCTGTAGAAAGCCTGGCCCACTCTACACACATACGCAAGTATGTAGCATCAATATCTCTCTGTGCAGCCATATTATTCCCAAGGAAACTTAACCCAGGTATCAGTGTGAACATTCATGGCAAAATAATCGGGAACGAATGTAGTCTTTGGCTTAACAACTAAAGAAGCAGTATCACAAATAATTTCTTCTTTTTTCAAGTATGCGTTCTTGACATAGTTAAAAGACTTGCCAGAGTCGCTAATGTCGTCAACAAGTAAACATAATCCCTGTTGCTGCAAAATACCCATCCTCTTATTAATTTCAGACCACAGCGTAACATTCTTCAGGTCTTTACCATCATAAGACTCCAGCCCTACTGACATGGTCTTCAGCTGCAGCTTTTTGGCTATTAAAGTTGCAGGAATAAGTCCTCCATTAGCAATGCCTACAACGTAGTCATACTTCTTGTTGCCTATTCTGTTAATAATTATGCTTACAGCCTGTTCGACTTCAGCCCAAGACAGATTTAATTCATCGTTCATTTTAAGCGGGACTTTTTGATTTTAACCATTGTATTGTCAGTCCCACTCTTTTTCAACAGCTTAACTAAAACTTTTAAATCTTTCTGCACGTCTTTAAATTCTTTTTCTGGATAGGCTGTTTTAGCGTGTTTATATATTTCTAAAATAAAGTCAGCATCGACAGGCTTACCCTCTTGCAGGTAAGCATCAATCTTTTTGTTGATATCCATTGTAGGTAGTTATTATAAATCGCCTAATACTCCAGTTTCAGGATTCTCTTTTCGTCCCATGTTGCTTAGTATGTCCGAAACAGAATCATCCCCTGTTCTTGAAACCCCTCTGCCGCTATCTTCCTCTTCACCTGTTTTGGCTAAAATACCTTTCTTAACTAAGCCATCTAAAATGTCTCTAATATCACTCTCCTTGTTTCTGAGCTTAATAGAGTTCTTAAGCATCTTAACAATATCAACACCTCTAGTCTCTGGTTCTACATAGTCAATAGCATATTTCTCCATGGGGCTGAGTCCATCTGTATCAGATGCAACATCTACAGAGTAAACAGCTGTTGGCTCGAACTTATCTCCTTTGACTAAGTTAATTTCACCAGGTTCAGATTGCATCTCCTCTTGCTTCTCTTTAGTATCATCTAAATCGTCTTGCACCTTGGCCTCTACTTCATTTGAAACATCTTGAGTAATGTCAGCTACTGTTTGCGGCAACTCATCTTTCTCAACTGAACCCTTCTGAATTTTGTCGCCAACATCATTTGTATTAATGATGTTTTGATCTTCGAAAGCTTTAATAATAGTTCTGGCAGCATAATAATCTCTGGCAGTGAAAGGCTTGCCTCCTGAAGCCTTTTTGGAATCTGGGAACACATCATTAATAGCCTTTCTAATAAATTCAGCAACAACATCCTGGTACTCTTTTCTAGAGGCAGCAGAAGGTTCTTTAAGGTTGTCAATTACATATTCGCCTACCTTAATAAGCACTTGTTTAATTTTTTCTTCATCTGATCCAGATACATCTGTAATAGAATAAGAGCCAATTTCCTTGCTTGGGTTAAAAGAAGATGCATCAGAAGCAATGCGGCTTACTGACATTTCATTGAGACCAATAGCTTCTTTAATTATGGATTCGTAATACTCATCGAAAATGCTGTTCATATACTTAATTATTTATTCTCTTCTACGATAAATATATGTAACTGTATGTATATAGCTGATCTTAATCTTAACGAACCACTTCCCATTCAATTGTCTCAAGTGACAAACTATGTAGTGATCAACGATCCAGCTTTTCCACCTCTCAGCACCATCGTTGTTAACGGTTATGATGCATACGGTAACGCCTTATCTGCTGTTCAAGTATTTCCTAGAACTGTAAAATTAGTAAGGTATGCAGATGATGTCGCGACGAACCCTGCCATACCTAACCCCATACAGCTGTCTCAGGTAACTAACTATGTGCCTTTGTATAACGGAGATGCAACATTCCCTGCGTTATCAACAACTATTGTAGAAGGTTACAATGCATATGGCAATCAAATTGTTCATGTACAAGCGTTTCCCAGAACCATTAGTCTGGTAACTGAGGTAGTATCTGCTTTAAACGTAACAGTGCCTAGTCCCATACAATTATCTCAGGTAACTAATTATGTGCAAGTTTCAAGTGGCATTGATCCTTTGAGTTGCATTGTAGTGAATGGTTACAGTGCTTATGGTAATGCCATAAGCGCCGTTCAAATATTTCCAAGACAATTGCAACTTGTTAAATCCTTATCTACTTTAACATGGAATCAAACTGCTGCAAATCCAATTCAATTGCAGCAAGTAACAAATTATGCTCAGCTGTATGCTGGAAATGTTATGTACCCTGCGCTTTCTACTGTGGTTGTAAATGGTTACGATGCTTATGGTAATGCGCTATCAGCTGTTCAAGTATTTCCTAGAACAGCCTCATTAGTTTACAACATTGACCCTGCTACAGTATTAGATTACTCTGCTCCATTACCAATTCAGTTATCTCAAATAGGTAACTACGTCCCATTATATAACGATGATGTTAACTTTCCAGCTCTTTCCACTGTTGTTGTTAACGGTTATGATGCCTTTGGAAATGCAATTAGCGCTGTTCAGGTGTTTCCAAGAATGGTATCATTGGTGTTAGATTTTTCTGGACCTGCAGTTACTCCAACCCCTACCCCGTCAATCACACCTACCAAGACAGTTACACCAACAGTTACTCCTACCAAGACAGTTACACCAACAGTTACACCAACCAATACTGTTACTCCAACAGTTACCCCAACCAATACTGTTACTATTGGTTTGACTCCAACAGCAACCCCAACGGTTACCCCTACAAATACTGTTACCCCTACAGTAACTCCTACCAATACGATTACACCAACGGTTACACCAACCAACTCTGTTACTCCTACCAACACTGTTACACCTACCAATACTGTTACCCCAACGGAGACAGTTACTCCAACAGTAACAGCAAC
>Ga0315287_10003145_pt1 | contig 15878 bp, 11 predicted proteins | sample YL17G11_0_MG_FD_205037 | JGI IMG/M metagenome (GOLD analysis project Ga0315287, IMG submission 205037) | Sediment microbial communities from Yellowstone Lake, YNP, Wyoming, USA - YL17G11_0 | ecosystem: Environmental > Aquatic > Freshwater > Lake > Sediment | place: USA: Wyoming | collected... | reverse complement strand
CACGGCTGAGAGGCTTGAAGCGTTAAATACAGCTCCATTCGCGAGGGAGAATTCGGTCGGTCCGGCCGACGCATAGTTGAACGGCTCGTCCCGGACAGCGAGGAGATCCAGTGGGCGATCTACTCGGAAGTAGATGACGCTGTTCTGCACATACCAACCCACGACGTAGGCCGCCCCGCCCCGGAGAACGAGCATCATGCGACGATCATATTCGGCGTCGTTGGTCGGAAGCCGCCCGAGCTCAACCTTAAACGGTTGGATAGAGTAGCTGCCCGACTGGTCCGCGGTCCGTTTCGCGAGCACCTTCAAGACGGGCTCCATCACGGGCCGGGCCTGTTGGTATGTCTGGTCAATCTGCCCATCGATGAGCTCGGCGATGGTGACGGATAGCGGATCGTCCACCACCAGAGTGTAGGAGAAGGTCATCCGGTGGGCGCCCGGGTAGCCGTATCCCTCGAAGCCCACAGCCGGATCCTTCAGCGAGGCATCCTGTAGTTCGGTCAGAGTGTCGTTCTCGACGAGGATGCCGATCTTGACGTTCCCCGTCAAAGATACTTCAACCTCTCCACCCGGGACGGCATGGATGAAACCCTGCGCATAAATCCTTCCGGGCGTCAAGATGGCGTAAACGGCGGAAGAGATCCAGTTCGGGAGGGTCAGAGTCTCGGCCGGAGCACTAATGTGGTCCACGAGGCAGACATACCCGTCCGGTCCATCTGAGACGTGGTCCCCGACGTTATAGTGGTGATCCGTGACGTTCAACGCCGGGTATTCGGCGGCGCGGATGAGGATAACGTTGAGCCCCGAGACGGCAGCGCCCTCTTTGTAGAAGGATGAGGCCAACTGCTCGTGCTCGTACCCGAGGATGGACTGGATCTCGTTGAACTCCGCCGCCTGAACCGGCTTGCCGGGCAGGAAGAGCACCTTCTTCCAGTTCTTCGTCGCCGGATCAAACCGGTCATAATATCCCGGGGGAGTCGACATTTCAAACCACCTTGAATTTGTTAAGCTTAGCTGCATTCGTAGCAGCTGTAATGAACTCCGAAGCCGATCGCTCCGCGCCGCAATCCGGACAGTACTTCTTAGTCGGCTTGATTCGCTGGATCACTTTAAAACTCGAAGATGTTGATCACCTTGTACGACGAGTTGGAGTCGCGGTTCACGGCCTGCCGGTACTCCAGCGCTTGCAGTTTGCCGTAGTCGTCGACATTGGCCGGCAAGAGCGCCTCGTCGGCCTCGTGGCCGGCGGCCGGGGTCAGCTGTTGGAAGAGCCCGATCTCGCGGAAGGTAGTGGTGGGGAGCTCGTCGCCGACGATCTCGGCTTGGACCATGACCCACCGACAGCCTTCGGCGTAGACGTCGGCCTCGGTCATGACTTCGCGCCAGTACTCGGATCCGCTCGGGCCGACGATCTGGATCGTACCGGCCGGGTCCCGGACTACCCACCGGAGCACACATTTCTTTGCTCCGACCGGCGTGTTGACGGCATCGGCCCCCATGACAGGGGATGGCGGAGCCGTCTCGTTAGACCAAGCAGCGGTGCCACCGATCACCATCCACAGGCGGTCGCTCTCCACGTTCTTGAAGCGCACCGCGTTGCTGGAGCGGTGGATGGTGGTCTTGATCATATCTTCCTCAGGGCGGGTTTTGGTATGGCTCAGCCTTCGGGGTGAAGTTCCCCGTATAGGCACATGTGCCGTTCACCATTCTTAGTTCGTCCACCGGAAAATCCCCCTCCGGTTCACAAACAGTGAATGTAGAGGCAGTCGGACTGCCAAAATCATCCGAGCAAATATTAGCCCCCATATCTTCTATGTGGGCGGGGAATTGAAAGCTAAATGGCGTGTGAAATTCGAAGCTAGATTCGTCTCTACGAGGCCCGTCCCAGATGTTCAGCAAATTGGCAAGCCCTTTGGCAGCGGCGTTTCCAGCCACGATTGTGGGCACCCCAGCCAAAACTTCTACGTGGGAGTCGTAATGTGGGACCCAGGTGACACCGTCGTCCGAAGTAGAAAGCACCACTGTCTGTGGGATCGGCTCTTCGACATAAATATTAACTTGTAGATATAACCCAGCGCCATTTTGTGGGCCGACGTTGTCTAATAAGTAATTAAACCCGTTCACCAGACCGACGCCGGGATTAGTCACATCCACCCGCGTAACAACCCCGCCGGAGCTCACCGCGCCGACCGTAAAAAGAGTCCCTGGAGTAATATCTACACCGTAAAAAACGTTGAGAGTATCGCCGACCACGTACCCGCTGCCGCCATCTATGATTTCTATTTCCCGAATCGGGGCGGCAGGTCCCGGGCCCATAATAGGATTGGTCCATATGTCGAAGAGGGCCCCATCTCCTACTCCGATTTGCGGTTCTACCATGGTCGGATTGAGGTCGTTGTTCACTGGCCAAGACTCACCACCCTCGCCATAATTGGTGATTACAACACCTAAGATTTCCCCACTTGGTCCAACGAGGGAAACGTACCCTTCAATCCCGTTAAGCTCCCAAGTATCACCAAGTGAATACCCATATCCAGAATCAGTAAAGCCGATGTACAAAGATGGTCGCGAGACATCAAGCTCGGCCTTCGTCATGAAGTAGTCGGCCATATTGGCTAACACTACAACCCCGTTTGAGAGCCACCATGTGTCAGTATATTGGGCTTCATTGTGGCGAATCACCTTGAGTTCGATCAGATTATTGTCGAAAAAGGTAGTCTCCCACACAATGGTGTAATCTTCGACATTGGTATCAAAGTAGTGGCTATGACCGTGAAAACGAATTCGATAAGAGTGGCCATCGTCTTCTGTTCCAGCCCAGAGCCGCTGATAGTTACCATCTATTGCACCAATCAGCAGAGACGGCATCAGAATTTCGAATCCGCTAGATTTGACGTCATCTACTCCGAAGGTCAAGTAGCTATTGGAAACAATATAAGCCGGATATGCATTGAGGTCTAGTGTTATATCTCCGTAACGAAATTGAGCACGGCCGTCTATCCATATCTGGACGAAGTCGTCTGTGTTTCGCGTTATGGCAAAATGATGGCGCCCACCCGGCGGAATGGCGGGCGCGTTCAAACTTAGCGGTACTCCCCACACTCCGTTCTTAACTGAATTTACGTTTGTACCTCCACTTGATATAGATATTTGAAGATACGTATATCCCGGCAGTGTTGCATTTTCCCAATGGCTGTAAACCCCCATAGCTATGAATTGCTGACCGGTTACGAAAGATAACAGCCGTTCTAATTGTAAATAAAATACCATATCAGACGCTACAGACGGCAGTGTAATCCAGGCGTCTATAGTGAATGGCCCAACAAGAATCAAATCCGAACGCGGCGCTACGATTAAGCTGGTTGTTGAGCCGCTTGCGTTTTCCCGACCTATAGGCGAAAACTGGGAGGCCCCAAATTTACCGGGCGGTAGTTGAGCGTTCATGCCGGCGAGCCCATAAACGCGTTTGGGGCGCGGGCTATAGTCGATGAACTCCTCGCCCAAATCAGTAAAATGTAAAAGTAGAGATACGTTCTCCCAGAGCGGATCCGAAAATCCCTCTGGCAAAGATTCGTGTGGTGGTGGAGAAAACGGAGCTCCATAGCGCAAGATTCCCCTGGTCAAGCGCACTTCCCATATATCGTACTGCATCAAAGAGAAGTCATATCGGAACTGAGAGTCTTGCGTTCGAAATATCAGATAACCGAAAGCTCCGTCTTCTTCTCCGGCACGGGTGAGTTGGGAATCCTGCGTGTGAGTCAGATATCCGTTGATGTAGATTTGGGTCGGTGAGCCATCCTCATGGGTTTCTACAGCGACGTGGTATATTTCATCGTAGTTGAGGCGGGCCATGACTCCAGAACCATCGCCGATGCCCCCTACCGGGGTATAGCTGGTTCCGCCGCCGCTGCCACCAAAATCATATGTGTCTCCATCCCCCGGATCGATGTAGAGAGCAAAATTTGCTCCTTGAGCGGGACCGGTCCCAATGTAAATGGGCGGCCAATTAACTGGCCAAACCACAGAATGGGCAGTGTCGACTCGCATGAAAAATTCTAACGTAGCATCGGCACCCCTCATATTAAGCTCAGCGTGAGGAAGTGTGCGCACCCACGGAGCTGGGCTGGGTAAGACTCGGAGTCCGCCTCCGAAATCCGGGTGGTACTTTTGTCTCAGGCCTTGCGCGTAGTTAATGACTATTGCGCCCCGGCCAGAGGAGTCCACGTAATCACTGTCTCCGTCGTTTTCTGTTTCCAGATTCAGCAGTAAAGTGACATTGTCCCAGAACGGGTCATCCGTACTGTTAGTCGGGAATGGAGCCGTCGGAAATTCGTAGTCTCGCACAACCCCTAAAGTGGCACGAATTTGGGACAAACACCCGATGAAAGAAAAAGATTCACTATGATTAGCAGCCCCGAAGTGAAACATACAACCAGCATTCCACAGGTTGTTTTCAACGGCGACGCTCGTACCGGTAACAGAATTGCTGCCGTCTAACGTGAAGACCCAGGTGGCGCCCTCTCGCACGATGACCAGATGATGCCATTGGTCATATACCACTGGCGTCCCTACATCGATGGTAAAATTACCAGCGCCAGTAGCGGCGTACATGGTCGGTACCAAATTTTCCAACCAGACATCAAAAGTGAGAGCCGACATCAGACCGATCTTTCGAGTATCGGCCAGTGGATTTAAAGCAGGATCCAGCTTGAACATCATTTCCAACGTGAACCGGCGCGGCGTAGTTCCGTCGTAGAGACAAGATGCATTGCGGTGAACACCGATGAAACCAGCTGCAGGGCCCAGATACACCGAATTCCCAATCTTTTCTGCAGAACTCTCCGCCGTCGACTGCGGGGCCAAAATGATATAAGAGTCTCCAGCAACTGTGAGATCTACCGCGATTTCTTCCGTGTGAACTACGTTTCCATCCAGTGATAGAGTAATGGTCGTCCCGGATACGTCGGCGCGGAAAGTCCACGTCCTGTTTCCAGCCCCGTACGGAGGAGCGGCCTCCCACGCAGGGGAGCCAGAAGTCACCATGGCTCCATTGAAGGAAATATTGCAGAAAATAGAAGCTCCTCCATCTGGGTTGCCTGACAGATCAAGCTCTCCGCCAACGTAATTCGGGATCATCAAGGAGGGGCCAGCAGCGGCCCATACCTTGAAGTAGATGTCCTGACTTATGGACCCCCACCCGCCAACGTTTAGCTTCGCTCCCCTACCAGCATGGGAGCTAGTTGTATCGGCTCCGAATGATATGTAGTTAGAGGAATCCCCCGCTGTGTATTCTATGGCTATGTAGTAGTGAGTACCAGCCTCCATTACAAATCCGTCTGTAAAATCAAACCAGATCAGATCGGGGTCGGGGGAGATATCTCCTGCAAAGATACTAACTGAAATGGCCAGCGCAGTTCCGGTCGGTATGGATCCGGCACTTCCGTACGTGCCGGAATGAGCATAAAGCTTGGCTACACATAAGTCGAGAGGGTCTCCTACCCGCTTTAACATAAACTGCGCGTAGGTCAACTTCCCACCGGCACTGAGGAAAGATTGGGCACAACCTACTACGGTATCCCCGGAAGAAATGCCATAGTAAATATTAGGGGTCCCGGTGAATTCTGCATCCACAACAGTGTCAAGCGTTCCACTATCGGCAGCTCGTAAAGCGATCCCGGAATAAAAATTGGTTAAGGCCGGATTGCCTTCAAATTCGACTTCGACAAAGTAATTAGCCGATGGAGACGGGGTGCCGAGTTTTAGCGCTATTACCTTTTCCTTAAAGGCAGGGATGGGGTTGGCCGCTCCTCCAGATAATTCGAAAAGGGTGAGTGGCTGTACTGCCCCAACCGTGGAAAAGAAGCCGCCGCCCGGATAGAACTCGCCCTCGGCTGAAACGAAAGGATCCCCAACATCCGGGGTATAGTTATCCAACGTCCCAGACCCGTTCATCAAAGCCTGGAAGAAGACGGTCGGAGTTCCGCCGTTAGTGCTGCCAGTAATACGCCGGATTGGCAAGTTCAACCACCGCGGAAACACACCCGTGTTGGCGTCTACCCGACCATATACGGCCGGTCCGGTAACTACATGGTTTCCAGCACTATCTAGGTATGTCCTCATGTCGGCTAGTCGAAGTGGAGGAGGATGTCAGGTCGCGGATCGGGTTCAGATGGAGTGTACGGGGTAATGATGATGTTACACCCGAGCATATATGGGTTGAATTCACCCCCACTCCCACCGGCCGGATTCTTTGCCCAAAACATCGTAGCGATTTCCTCGTAGGGCATCTGCGAGAGGATGTCATAACTGTAGTCGCGGATGTTAGCGCCAGAAGACAGGTGGGTGGCGACTACCGAGTCCGACTTGTGCACGAAGCGGTATCTCTCTGTGCTCGGGTCCCACGCAATGACTGTATTGCTCATCCGAGTAATCAGGGCCTCCTCCACGGCCGAGAAAGGGCCAGAGGAGTCCAAAGACGTATTCAGCACCTTGACAAACCGCATGAACGGCCCGAGCGGAGAAGTGGCGTCCATGACATAGGTGCGGTCTTGCAGCTTCGCCCAGAATTCCGAGACAATGCTCTTCTCCCCGAGAGTCAAGGTGCCATACAGATCGGCTTGCCCAAAGGCGTTCATCAGCTGGCTTTCGGCGAGGGAGTTGTAGCTCGGGATGTAGTTCGAGCGGTCGAACTCCAGCAGATAGATGAGAACTTCGACGTCCTCTTCTACTATGGTGTCGTACTCGGTCCAGATGCGAGTCCAGCGGTCTGTTACCTCGTCGGCCGGCAGCGAGTAATGCATTTCTCCCTGCGTGAAGAACTGCGTCCCGGCCGGGTGGTTCAAACGCACTACGTCTAGGAAGTCGGCCAGACTCGGGACGTTCTGGATCCCGTTGACGATCAGGAAATAGACGTAGTAGGACCAAATGATGCCGTCGCGGATCCGACCGAGGCGGGACTCCGGGTAAGACAGGAAGTGGTCAGTCTCGCGTCCGGAAATGAGGGTCCGACTATCCGAAAAGCGCAGGATAAGCTTCGACGTCTCGAACATCTTTAGGTCCACCCCGAAAAGGGACCCGATGAAGCCGAGGAGGTCGGAGGTGCCCTTGCCGGAGTACCAATTTTTCGACTCCCGAATGAATTCTCGGATATCGAACGGGGTAGAGGCCGGAAACTGCGAGGCGAATTCACGCCGGTACAAGTCGAGGAGGTCGGCCGGGACCTTGTCGAGGTCTCGAAGCTCCGGAAACCTCTGGATGTCAGCGTATGTTTGAGTCTGCAGTGCGGCCATCAGGCTCGTAAAGACGCCTATGTCGCCCTCCGCCATGATGGAGGGGCCCATGGTGGAGTCGAAGAAGGCCTTGAAGCGCTCCTCGGTGGCCGTCAGCGACACGTTATCCCACCGGGCGGTTGGTCTTGTGCGGTACGATTGTCATCGTGCCTCGGGCGAGGGACTGCTCCCGGCGGAGGTAGACGTCTTCGTAGGTACTGAGTAGCCTGACTTCCACAGCCCCGTCTGCGACGTCGAGGATGACAGATAGCACTCCATCCACGATCAACATGCCGCCGTCCGCGACCTCCCACAGCTTCGTCGCGAAACGCCAAATCTGCAATGAGGATTCGTTCGGGTACGGGATAAGGCTGGCGGTGACGCGGCCAGCGTTGGCCATACCCGGGAGGCGTACCGAAGCAGAGGCGTTCACGTAGTCCACGGCCGGCAGGGCTGCTACGGCGGAGGTCAGGTCCGAGTGCTGTAGCGATCCTCCGATCTTGGATCTGCCGAAGTAGATATCGATGACAGTGGCGGCCTGATTGCGGGCAACGTTGAGGTCATAGTCCCGGTTGACAAAGAGATCCACCGAAAGGTCCATGGTCACCGGCACCGGGGCGACCACGTTGACGATCATCGGGATAGTCTTTTTCAGCTCCAGAGCAGTAGCTACGGCGTCGAGCAGAGCTTGTGAGACGTTGGCCCGATCGGGCCCAGCTACGCAAACGAAGACATTACCGTACTGCCCGACTTCCTCGCCACCCCACGCTACTGCCTCAATCACGCCCGGGATATTGGCCGCTAGATACTGGTAGTCGTCGGCGATGACGGCGCGGTTCTGGGTGGTGTAGAACGCAGGCGCCTTGGCCTTGATCTCCTCCAACGTGTCGGCATCTGCGCCGCCGCTCGGGGCAGTAACGGCTTGCGCCCCGAAGAGGTTGACCACATTGTTATTTAAGGAGTCATAGATCGGGGAGAGGATCGTGACTGCGGCGCCCGCCTGTCCGACGTTACCACTCACCCCGTCGCAGGTGATGCCCGTAACGAGAATGGTCTGTCCTGCGGACGGATAAGCCGTATTGATACCGCCCCCGAACATCACCACCACGGCGGCGCGGTCCTCGTAGATGCGGTAAGCGTTGCGGACCCCCTCGGGGAAGACGAAAGACTCCACCCGAGACCACGTCACGGAGTCCACCATTACGACAGCGTTGGCAAGATTCTTTGGGTGCTGCGTCTTGAACCAACGCGATCCTGGTGACAGGGTGAGGCTGGAGTACGGCTGACCCTGGATAGCCGTAATGGTGGTCTCCAGGCTACCCTGTGGGATGATGCCTGAATCCGTCGTGGTAAAGATCTTGCCGGCGATTTGCATCGAGGTGCCGGCTGGAATGACGAGGACCTCGGAATACGGGCCGGTAATGCTTACCCGGATAGTCGTGCTGGCCGGGGAGACCCCGCGGGGGTCGTACCCAAGGGCCTTGGCGGCAACTACCGCCGTATCTCGGTATTCGCATGTCAGGAGGAAACTCTCGGCCGCCTGTCGGTCGAGGTAAAAGTTGTTCATGTCCGCGGCAGCCGCGAACGTCTTCATCAAGGCGAAGCCAAGGTCGTCGTCGAGGAAGTCGGTCCAGTTGGGGGCGAACTCGGTCGCCCTCACCTTCAGGTACTCGACGAGGGTGGCAAAATCCTTGTGGGTATAACTCACCGTGAGGGCCATCACGCCACCCCGTACCGGTTATGCTCGGCGGTCGGCTTGGGTGTATCGCAATCCTTGCAGTACTTGGTCAGGCTCATTGGATGACCCTCCTACCGCCAACGGTAAAGGCGGACGACGGGGCGTAGGCTTGCACGGCATTCTCCAGCTTGATCGGGAGTAGGAATCGTCCTTGCGCCATGGTGCCCTTGATGAGGTACTCCAACGAGATACCGATCTCGTTGTTGTCGATGTTGCTCTCGATCAAAGCGGCCCGGGTGACGGAGATACGAGTTTCCCACCGCATGATGGCGTCTCGGGTGTAAGATAGGATCTCGCGCCGGAAAGTGTCGTCAATACGCTGGAAGACCATATACGGCAGCATGGACCCGAAGTCGGGCTGCTGTAATCGCGTCCCGATCGGCGTCAGCAAAATAACGAAGATAGAGATGTGGATTTTTTCCTCACCAGAAGCAAGTTCCCAATAGTTTCCAGCAAGAGTCATCGGGTGACGCATCCCTCGCCCATACAATCCCTTAATGGACTCGGGAATGATCAGGACGGGTCTTTGGACAAAGATCTGAGGCCGAGAGGTAATCATTGTTGTGGCCAACGGGAGAGGCGGTAAAAACTCTCGCGGAATAAATTGAGGTCAAGCGGGATCCTCAATACTTGTCCGGATTGGATCTCGAAAAATGGGTCGTGGATGCGGTTGTGGATGGCAATCGCCCTCCAGTACTCGGGAGTCTCGAAATAGGCGTAGCTGAGGTTGTCGAGCCGCTCTGATTCGCGTCCGTGGACTTCGTGGTAGACCTCCGGACCGACATAGTCTGATTCGTATAGCGCCATACTCCGGAGGAGCACGGTCCCGGATATCGTCTCCGGCTTGAACGTGTCGGCGTAGTAGCGAATCACGTTAGATCCGAGCCCCGAGGTTGAAAGCGATCAGACCCCCGCCGAGGGCTAAATATTCCGCGGCGTCGACATTCCACAGGTCGATCTCAGTCAGGCTGATGGACACCTCAGCATGCATCGCGCAGGAGTCGTCTTTACTCCAAATGTCTGACGGGTTGGAGACGTCTACCGACTCTACGACGCACATCCACCCCTCCAGCCCAAAGGCAGGATATGTCAGGTAGCAGACAGATGGAGGTTTCACCCCGGCATTGATGGGCTTGACCAGCCCAAACAGCGATTTGGAGATGTCGGCAACTTCTTCCTTAGCCGAGGCAATGATGGCGAACAGGTCGCTCGTAAACGAGAAGGTGATGGCATCCGAATCGTCGTACGCGATCACTGGGGCGGCTCGATTATTGATCTTGTGCTTCGCCCAATTGGCGCGGCAGCCCATCTTCGGGCTACCCTTAAGCACGGATGTAGAGAAGGTCACCCCGAGGTCGGGAGCCTCCAGCACCAGTAGTTCAGCCACGAGTTGCCTCGTAGAGAATCATACCCACAGTTCTAACGATCCACTCGACGAGCAGATCCAGGATACCGTACAGAATGTCCCACACTACTTCCATTTCGCCCTCTCAATACTGGTTGCCGCGCATGATCATCCGCGCTCAAAATAGACCGACCCCAGCCAACCCGAACACCAAAACGAAGGTCAGCATAAGAAGGACTATCCAGATCGTGCTCACGGTTTGTGCCTTCCTCTACTATCGGTATGGAATCCGTTGGTGTAGAAATCCCCGACGCTGGCCATCTCTCCGTTGAGGTTAATCACCGGGTTGAACCCGTCCACGCCCCCATTCACCGTTAGCTTCCCGTTTACCACAATCAACGGAGCCGTCAGGGTAAGAGTTCCTCTGGCAGCGACCGACACCGTTCCCCCGATAGCGGAAAGATTTCCGGTTATATCCGCGGAGGCGTCCTCGTCCCCTTGTACGTCGAGATTACAGCCGGATCCAACGCGGTACCCATCGGAATCGCCTGTCACCACCAAAGAGCCAATCCTCCCGGTGCACCGCCCGTTGTTGCCTTTACTGACCACTATTGAGTTAGAAGCCGAGAAGTCTCCGACCCGCTCCAGCACGGCTTGTCCGACGTTAGTTATAGAGATGTCGGCGGTCGTATCCTTTGCTTTGAGGATGGCCACATCATCGACGTCTAGGGTTGGCACATCCAGGGCGTCGACGTCTACAAAGGAGAAAGAAGAGATAGCAGTAGCGTCGGCCTTCAACTCCACCATGGCGAGGTGCCCGACCCCGGATACTGTGAGCTCCTCCGTGACTTCAGTCTTCACCGCGGAGTTGCGGCCGACCAGCCCAGTGACCGTGGCTGTGCCGGTAATCTTGTCTTTTCGGCTCGTCCAGGACCCGCCGGAGTGGTTGTAGCCTTGTTTGTACTCCGCGTTAGTGGAATGAACGGTTAGGCCAGTGGCGTTATATTGCTTTTTGAAGACGGTCTTCTCGATGCGGGCCACTACTGTGTCTATGGTGACGTCCTCGTGCATGACGTCCGAAACGGAGTGCCAGTCGGAGTTCTTGACGTCAACTTGTAGCACGAACTCGTTGCCGGAGGAGTACGTCCTCTTCCCATCGATAGTGGTGGTCTTCTTAACGAGCAGACCTTGGAGAACAGAGATGGAGTCCTTCAGATCGACGCTAATTTTGATCCAGGTGTTGAGGCAGGTGACGTTGCAGTCCGTGGCCGACAGGTTGTGTAGCGTCTTGTCTTGGCACCGATCGATAAAAATGACGGAATCGGTAAAGGTAACTTGGGCTACCGTCTCCGTGTTGATCATTCGGAGCTCCGACTGCTCCTTGACGTAGAGGAGATTGATGACCATCCCCTCGCACCGGAAGGTTGAGCCGCCCTTAACTTCACAGCGATGTATCTTCCCACCATTCCAATCGATCACGGAACCGCCGGACCCCGATTCGGCGTAGTACTCTCCGGATCCACAGTAGTAGTAGGTGGCTCGGGTATTCCCTTGATGCGCGTCTCCGAGGCCCCACTTGAATCCTTCAAGGATGCACCCGTTGGTATTGGTATGGCGGGCCTTCCCGTTAGCCAGCCGGCCGCGGACGCCGTTCAAGCTGGGAAGGTCGGTCCACCACTTTCCGTCCGGAGACTCCCCATCTTCCTCGGTAAGGTTGTCGATCAGAAGTACGCCGTCGGTATAATCGTCGATCTTGATCCCGAAGCCGTTCCGGTAAGAAAGGACGTTCTTGCCACCGTTACCCGTAACCCGCACCGGACCGCAATTTTCCAGGAACAGGTGAACGCCCTTCGGGATGAAGCACTCTCCAGAAACGTTGGTCAAGCAGATCTCGTACCGGGGGAGCGTCGGATCGTCCAAATGTTCGCGGATTTTTTGGGCCAATACGGATTCTGTCGTCATCATGCAATCTCGTAGATCTTCTGCTGGAGGGTAGTGCCAAGCTCTACCATCACCAAAGCTCGGGCAGATCGAGACGGATGGCTTGCGACGACAAATACCCGGGAGTTTGCACGAGGGAATCGCTGCCGAGCTCGTGCCGCTGGCTAGCTTCGCCCTGCGGGTTGCCGACGATGGTTCGGAGAAGCCAGCCCTCGTAGGCCATCGTCTCGACCATGGAGGTGTCGGGGCGATTCCGCAGCAACAACTGGGAGGCGCCGGTCTCATTCTGGGCCATCATCGTGCTACCAGCTCCGGATAGGACGACCTCCCCCCGAGAGGCTCCTCCGTCGTCCCCAACGTCGCCGTCGTGGTAGACTGTCTCGTCTCCCCAACCGCCTTTCTCGTTACCGTCTTCCGGATCGAAGTCCTTGTATCGAAAGGCCCCCTCCGGATCCGGAATTCGGCGGGTAGCGATCTTCAGGAATTTACCACCCGTGTCGTTCAGGACGATCTTGCCATAGAAGCCGCGAGAGAACTCGACGTCCTCCACCCACATTCCGTCACCCTCGCCCGTTCGGAAGATAGAGCGGGCCATCGGGTAGTGATCGGGGCCGTAGTGCCAGACTACTCGGGGCGTAGTATTGCCTAGCCTCCGGCTGTTCGGAAGGGAACCCGTTCCCGGGGGGATCGAGTACCAGTTGCTGTCGAGGTAGATTGGGTTGTACTTGTTCCCATTCTCAAACATGACCCAGACTTGATCGAAGATCTCCGGCGGGGAGAACCCGCCCCGGCCGCTGTGCATCGGCTCGGCCCACGGGATCATGTTAGTGGCGAGGTCGTCGGAGTCGCCGTGAACCGAGTAGACTCGAACACGGGCTCGCCCAATATGCCACGGATCAGTGACATCCTCGACCACACCTTTGTAGACGCCCGCCAGCGAATCCACCTGCCGGTTGTTCTGGGGATCTCGCTCAACCCGACGGTCGTTCTTGTTCCCGCTCACTGCTTCGGCTCCAGCGTCGGGCTCGTCCCGGAGGGTCTGATCATCCGGAGCTCGGTTGTGTACCGCCCGCCGATGATCTCATGCGTGACCTCTTCAACAAAGTACTTGCCACTTGTATAATGCAGCGGCGGAATGGAAGCGGCGTTCATCGGAGAGTTGGGGTACCGGAAGTTGACGCTGCAGTGGGTGCAAGCTACGATTTCCGGATCCCCAAGGATGATCAGAGTCGCCTTCTGGCCGGCCATGGCCATCGTCAACAGCCGGCTCAGAGAGGTCGTGAGGTCGGTGGTATTGTTACCAGTAGTGCCGCGTCGCACTCGAATGCCGCGGGAGGTGACGTTTGGCGGCATCGTCTCTTGATCGTGGTACAACATCTGTTTCGGCTCAGCCTCGGGCGGGTCCGCTTCAAGATTTTGGTTAATATCGTTGCCATCCAGATTGCTCTGGAAAGGCGCTGTCAGCTGCTGGTTGAGGTACTGCTTCTGGGTGCGCCCGGTGAAGGCCTGCGTCCCGTTTACGACCACGTTGTCCTTGTCGAGGATGGAGGTCATGGTCGAGAAGTTGACCTCCGGCTTCCAGTCGATCACGACGCTGGCCTTGGATTGCACGTCGTATGAGTAGGTGCCGATGGATCCGGCTTGCTCCGGGATCACGATGTACATGGTGTCGCGCCCGGTCGGCCCCGTCATGAACGAGACCCGGTACCCACTCTTTCCGTCCGGGGTCTTGGTGGCCTGCGTCACCATCCGGGTGATAAACAGGTGGTCGTTTTCCTCCAGCGTCTTTGAGAAGATCTTGTCCCGGTACTCGGTAGTTTTACCCGTGCTATCGAGCTCCCGAAGGGACATGGCGTCCACGGGCGGGATCTCCACAATGTCGTATCCGTGGATGGCAGTAAAGCGATCCAGGCACTCCCGGTATGTCCCGTTGTACTGATTGCTAGAGAGGATTTGGGTAGCAAATGTCACTTGGCCCTTGCACTGGATCTCGAAGCCCGTATGTCGAACGTCGACTGAGTAACTGTCAAGAATGACGTTGTACCACCGACTCATTCGAGGCTCGACCCCGCCGCGATTGCTGGCCGTATAACCGAAGCGTAGCTGACCAGTGCACAAACCCTTCCCGTCGTTATCCCGGGCAGCCCAAATATACGGCTCTACCTCGAAGCCCGTTTGATCGTACAAGTTGGCCGACCAGTTGCCGACCCCACTATCCGAGAGGAGGACCACCCGCATAGCGACTGGGTGCTGCGGGTGTTGGTACTTGATGTGCAGGCCGCCGATGATCAGCTCAAAAACCGAATTACACGGTTGAAGAAGGGCAACGTTATACATCAGTGGTGCCCGCCCGTAGCGGCATCCTTGAGCATCATGACGGCCTGTCCGAGCTCCTCTATCGCCCGGAGGAGAGCCAAGGAGGCTATGATAACGGCCGTGTTCGCATTTACCACGCGGTCGACGGGAGTGGCCGCACTATCTTCCGAGGCAACCATGTCAGACCGTGCCGTAGTTCATTGAGTCATCGAGATCGCTACGGTCGTTCAACGTCGCCCGGGTACGGCCGAACTCGACATCTTGACGGCGGGCGTTTTCGGACTGCCGCATCAGGTCGGTCTGCTCCCGGAGGATCCTCACGTGCTCGCCGCCCGGATCCAGGGTGGCATTGACGTTGGCCGTCACCGGGGTTGCCCCGGGGGACTGCGCCGCCACGTTCTCCCGGACGGCTTGGATCTTGGCGACGTTTTCCTTGAAGGCGGACGTGTCCGCCATCTTCTTGTCGGCCCACGCCCGCAGCTGATCCGAATCCATGTCCTTCATAAACGGGTTGTTCTTGACGGCCGTATCGTAGTTCGCCCCGAGGGCCGTCCGGACGTCCTGTCCTGCCACCACCTTCTTTGCTGCGTTTGCACCGAGGAAGTGGGCGAGGTAGAGGTCGCCCTGCTTGTTGCTTCCGATCTCTTTGGCATTGTCCTGTGTCAGGTAGGCGCCCATCAGGGAAGCGATCTTCGGGTCTTTACGAAGATCAAGTAGCTGTTGCTTCGTGTACGGTTTTTCAGTATCGAGGCCGGCTTCGGCTCCATGCTTCTTCAAGGTAGCCAACCACGTACTGTCGATAAACTGGAACAGCCCGGTGGCCGACCCCTTCTCGGCTTTGGCCTCGGGGCGGAAAGCGGATTCGCGGTAGGCGGTCTTGAGTAGGTACTGCGGGTCGACGCCGGTCTTATTAGCCGCGCCAAGGATGCTATCGTATACTCCTCCTTGTGCTCCTTTGCGCAACGGGACCACGTTGCTGGGGGTAGTAGTCGGGAGTTCCGGCGCGGCTTGTCTCGGGGCAGGGGAGGTACCAGACGGGCCGATTCGACCAGCCTTCCCCGGAGCTCCGGGGGTCGGCGGGGGCACGGCGGCGGCCGGCTCCGGCATGTGCGGGGTGACATAGGCGAGGGCCGGGCCAGCCAGCCGGGCTTTGGCCGCGGCCGGCTCCGGCATGTGCGGGGTGACATAGGCGAGGGCCGGGCCAGCCAGCCGGGCTTTGGCCGCGGCCGTCTCGGCCGCCACGGCGACCGCCTGCGTCTCCCCGGCCTTG
>Ga0315287_10003144_pt1 | contig 15880 bp, 8 predicted proteins | sample YL17G11_0_MG_FD_205037 | JGI IMG/M metagenome (GOLD analysis project Ga0315287, IMG submission 205037) | Sediment microbial communities from Yellowstone Lake, YNP, Wyoming, USA - YL17G11_0 | ecosystem: Environmental > Aquatic > Freshwater > Lake > Sediment | place: USA: Wyoming | collected... | reverse complement strand
TCGGGGATGCAGCCCGATACATATATGCCGCCGGTGTAACCGTCCCGGATGGTGCTGTTGCCGATTGTGACCTTGCTCGAATAAACCTGGATGCCGCCGACCCAGCTGCCCGTGCTGCCGTACATCTCCGCAACCGTGCTGCGGTTGATGAATGCGGTGTCCCTGAGGGTGATGCTGTAATGATAGCCCGTGTTGGATATCAGGGTGCTGTCGTAGAAGTAGAACGCCCCTCCGGCCGCAAGCGCCAGCGAGTACTGGTTGTTGTATGTCGGGGAGAATGTAATACCACCGTTATAAACGGTGAGCGACCCGCCGTTGTTGATGTTCACGTTGCCCGTGACGGTCACGGTCTGCTGGGCGAGCACGGTCGGGTTGTTGATGTTCCAGGCGCCGCTGCCGCTGTAGACATCACCTGTCTGCCATGCTGTCGCACGGGGCGAAACCATGATGAGCGCAACAAAGGTTATTATTCCGAAAAGGGCCAAAAGAATCCAATCATGGCGACGCATTGTTTTCACCAACTTCTATGCACGCTGTTGGGTCTATATAAAGGTTATTTGGTTACCGGAATATTTATAACCAAAATTCCTAATCGCTTTATACATAAGGTGAATCCGGATGCTGCGGTTGAAAGCGACATGTGTGATGGTCCTCATGGTGATTGCCAGCCTCGCCCTTCCTCTGGGAGGCGCGGACGGCGGTGTGAGGGACGCATCTCAGATACTGGTTGTGGATGGGGCGTACAAGGTTTCGGGAAATGAGACTTGGAAAGGCGTCGTTATTTCCGCTTCCGGAATTTTGACGGTCCCCAAGAATGGCGTACTTAGGACGACATATATAAAGACCAGCGGCGGTTCCATCAATGTCGACGCCGGCACCATCGTTCTCACGACGGACCAGACCGGCACGGATGTCACGATAACCGGCAGGGCTGCGTACTTCAATCTCACGAACGGCGCCCAGATCACGATGACGGCCCCCGGCGGCAACAGCACGGTCGACCAGAGCCAGGGCGGGGATGCGGCCATCGACCTGAAGGTGCTGCTTGGAACCAACATTAATAAGGCCAGGATAGAGGCAACGGGCGGGAACGGCTTCGGCCCGCAGGCCCCGTGGTACGATGATATCGACCTTATCGGCTACCACTCCGCGGGCGGCAACGGCACTGTCAAGCTCGGCACCAACGATACGCCTTTCACCGAGGTCAATGAGTTGACGGTCATCGTCCGCGGCGGCAACGGCGGCCGGGCCCCGAATGCCCTGAACCCGACGGATTCTATGGGAAGCAAGGGCGGCGGCTTCAGCAACGGCGGCATCGTGGGCGACCATGTCGGCGCGGGCGGCAACGGAACGGTCCAGCTTGGAGGTTTCGAGCTCTTCGTGAAGAACATCACGGTATCCGCAACGGGCGGCAAGGGAGGCCGTGCTGGCGATGGCGGAGGCCGCATCGAGGATACCAACCAGAATTTCGGGGGCGGAGGGGGCGGCGGCTACTCCGGCGGCGACGGCTCGAATTACCCCTCGGGCGGCAAAGGTGAAAACGGCGGGGATGTTTGGGGCCATGTCGGCTCCGGAGGCACCGTCAACATCAACTTCATCGGATTCCAGACCACGGTCGAGAACGCGGACATCACGGGAATGGGAGGCCGCGGCGGAGATGCCGGCAACGGTGGCCACGGCTGTTATTACGGTGGCGGAGGGGGCGGCGGCTATGGAGGAGGCGGAGCGGGCGCCAGCGACTGGGGACAGCAGTCAAACGGCGGCGACGGAGGCATCGTTTCCGGGCGCGTCGGTGCCGGCGGCAACGTCACCACCATTCTCACGGGCGAGGGCAACCTTTCCGCCATCGGGATAACCATAAGCGCTCAGGGCGGGCAGGGCGGGACCGGAGGCAACGGCGGCACCGGCGGCCAGTACGAGAGCGCCGGAGGGGGGGGCGGCTACGGGGGAGGAGGAGGCTGCGGGCTATACAGCGACGGCGGCGACGGCAAAACTCTGGACGAGGTTGGCAGCGGCGGGAATGTCACGGTGGCCTTCTCCGGCGGACCGACCTTCGTTGGCAACTGCACCTTCATCATTTTCGGCGGCCCCGCTGGCCAGGCCGGCAACGGCGGCAACGGCGCCTATGACGGCGGCGGCGGGGGCGGCGGCTACGGCGGCGGGGGAGGCTGCGCCTACGGCTGGCCCAACCCGTCATCGGGCGCAGGCTACGCCGGCGACAACACCGGCAAGGGCGGCGGCTCCTCGGTCATCATGACCAGCACGAGCGGCCCCGGCGAGCTCCTTGCAAGGGGCAACAAGTTCTATGTAGTCGGCGGCACCGGCGGCGACGGCGGTCTCGGCGGACTTGAGGGGCAGTGGGGCGCCGGAGGCGGGGGCGGCGGATACGGTGGAGGAGGCGGCTACTACGGCTGGAGCGGCACCGCGGGTGCGTCCACGGTCGGCAAGGGCGTGGGCAACGGTGGCGATGCGACGTTCATCGTGAGCCATGTCGCCCCCTCGATATCCTCGCTCAACTCGCTCTCCCTGATAGGAGGCAGCCCCGGCAACGGCAAGACCCAGAAGGGCGGAGGGCAGGGCGGAGGCGTGGGCAACGGCCAGAAGACCACCAACGGGACCATGACCCCCGAAATACCGATGGGAGTGCCCATCATGATATCTCCTGCCAACGGCGAGATAATCAACGCAATCCCGCCGACCTTCGAGTGGGAACCCATATTCTACAGCGCCTTGGACGGCGAGGTCATCGCATACAGCATACAGGTGGACAACAGCGAGGACTTCTCGGCGCCCGAAGTAGACACAGGCGTGGAGCTCCAGAAGACATTCACCCCGACATCCGAGCTGTCCGCCGGCGGCATATATTACTGGAGGACCATGGCCACCTACCTCACGGGCAACAGCTACGGATACGGTCCGGCGCGTGAATTCTCCTTCAACACCCCACCGGTGATGAAGAAGAACATCCCGCTTGCGACGTTCAAGGAGGACACGACTGCCACGCATCTCATCAACCTGAGCACCTACTTCGCCGATGACCTCTTTGCGAACCAGCTAACCTACACCGTCATCCACGAGACGGACCCGAGCCATATACTGGCCATCGTGGACGACAACTTCCTGACCTTCACGACGCCCACCCTGGACTGGACAGGGCAGGAGAGGTTCGCCGTCAGGGGAACGGACCCGCTGGGCCTGTGGATAAATTCCAACAACTTCACGGTGCGCGTCACGCCTCTCAACGACCCGCCCCGCATCTCCCCGCTCCCGGACATCCTCGTGACGGAGGGCAAGGCGCACTTCTTCGACCTCGCCCCGTACCTTTCGGACCCGGATTCCAAGTTCGATACGATGGTCCTGACGACGAACTCATCCTACTGCCGCGTCGAGGGAACGGGCCTCTACTTCAACTACACTGCGGGCATTCCGATGGAGTATGTCGAGATAAATATCAGCGACGGCATCGACTATGTTCTGGGCAACCTGGTCGTCACCATCGAGAAGTTCAACCATCCCCCGAAGATATCCGCGGTGCCCCAGGTCATGACCATCACACTGTCCGAGGACAGCACGTTCTCGCTCAACCTGGCGGGCTTCGTATCGGACGAGGAGACGTTCGCATCGGACATCGTATGGAACGTCACGGGAGTGACGGCGGGCAACCCGCCCATCTTCAACGCGATGATTAGGGATTACAACACCCTGTTCATCCAGCCCTCGCCCAACGCCTTCGGCAGGGGGACGTTCGTGCTCGTGGCGGTGGACACCGAAGGAAAGGAGGACCACCGCACGGTCGATGTGACCATCACCCCGGTCAACGACGCGCCCACCGTTGCGAAGATACCGCCGGTCAAGGTGCTCGCGGGAAACCAGAAGACCATCGACCTGGGCACCTACATTTCGGATGTGGACAGCCCGCTCTCGGACATCCGCCTGAGCTCCTCGTCGCCCATGGTGAACGTGGAGGGCCTGAGGCTCACGCTGTTCGTTGGCAAGGACGCCGTTGAGAACGTCACGATGATACCCATGGCCGTCTCGGACGGCTCCGAGACCACGAACGCGGAGTTCATGCTCAGGATAGCCTTCCCGCCGACCATCCCCCAGCCGATACCCAGCGTGAAGGTGCTCGAAGGGGTCATGAAGAGCGTGGACCTCAAGGCAGCGGTGCTGGACAGGGACACAACGGAGGCGGCACTGACCTGGGAGGTCAGCGACGTCAACGACAGGCTGATGTCCGTATCCGTGGACCCGAACACGCATGTCATGAAGATAATATCCAAGAAGGCCGGAAAGGACGAGATAACCCTGACCGTGCGCGACGGCGACAACGGCACCGCCACCCAGACCCTGCTCATCACCATCCAGCCGGTCGAGAAGAAGTCGGAGATACCCACCGGAACATACGTGTTCGCCGGCTTCATAGTGATAGGCGCCGTCGCGGGCCTGGCCCTCTTCTTCATGCGCAAGAAGCCGGTCAGGTAGGCGGGCGTTCGGGCCTGGAAACGAAACCGACCATATAATAACGGCCGGATGACGGGAAGCGCGGAGACGCTCTTCCCTAACCGGCCCCATTTTATATTTGTTATTAAAGCTAGCGGTATGGGCGACAATTATATTTAGCTTCAATAGTGTGCCTATTGTAACTTGGAGGCAAATCGATGTCCAGGCGATTAGCCGTTGTGTGTGCCCTGATGATGGCCTTCTCCGCGTTCGTGCCGCTCTTGTGCGTCACGGCCGAGAGCGATGGTACCGCGCCTGCCGGCTCCCGCGACCCCAGCCTGCCGTTGACCGTCTCCACGGATTACACGGTCTCGGGCAGCGAGAACTGGAAGAGCGTGACGATACAATCCGGCGGGACGCTCAAGATACTCAAGGACTCGCTGCTCGTCACCACCAACGTGAACATGCAGGGCGGCTCGCTGCTCGTCACCGGCGGGACGCTGGTGGTCACCTCCACGGTGCCCGGTGACCAATCTGTCATCAGGGGAACCGCGCTTTATCTCAACCTGACGAAGGGCGCGATGCTCCAGTTCTCCGCTCCAGGCGGCGGCAACACTACCGCGACATCTCAGGGCGGTGCGGCCGGCATCAACGTTTCCATAACAGGCGCAGCCACCATAGACGGTGCGTCCATCACAGCGGCCGGAGGAGCCGGATTCGTGCTCTCATCACCATGGGTCGTGAACCAGCCCCTCAAAGGTTATGTCTCGGCGGGCGGACCCGCCCAGCTGGAGATGAAGGCGCAGGCCGGCGCGAAGATACTGGTGCGCTCCGCGGCCATCCAGCTGACGGGCGGTGCGGGAGCCAAGGCCCCGGACGGCCAGAACGCTGTTGGTAATGCTGGAGGCAAGGGCGGAGGATACAGCGACGGCGGCGAGGTCAGCGAATACGTCGGCTCCGGCGGAAGGGCAACGCTCCTTCTCGACGGCCCGGATGTCGTGCTGGAGAACTCAAGCCTCACCGGGAGCGGCGGCCCCGGCGGAGACGCGGGCAACGGCGGCTCGGCGGGCTCGGGGGGCGGCGGGGGAGGCGGCTATGGCGGAGGCGCAGGCTCCGATTACGGTTCCTCCGGCAGCGGCACTGCCGGAAAGGACGCACTCGTGACCGGGTTCATAGGCACGGGCGGCCCGGCGGACATCACATTGACCGGCGCATCCCTGAAGGTCACTAACTTCACAGCCAACTGCTACGGCGGGAACGGCGGCAAGGCCGGCACCGGCGGCGACGCGAGCCCCTATGCCGGCGGAGGCGGGGCGGGATATGCCGGCGGCGGAGGCGGCGGTTCGGTTGCCGGATACGGCAGCGGCGCAAACGGCGGAGCGGGCTCCGTCTCCGGCGCTATAGGCTCCGGCGGAAGGTCCCTCACCACCATCAAGGCCAACCATGCGGACATCCATATGCTGACGCTCATGACCACGGGCGGCAACGGAGGTGCGGCCGGTGCGGGCGGAAAGGCCTACCAGACCGGATACAACGGTTATGCGGGCGCGGGAGGCGGCGGCTACGGCGGCGGCGGAGGCGGCTCGTATTCCACCGGAGGGGGCACCGGCGGGAGTGGCGGGAACGGGATGGCCTCCGGCTGGGTCGGCGGCGGGGGCAATGCCTCGCTCAAGCTCGACAACAAGGTCCTCAACATGACCAAGTCCTACGCGTTCCTGTTCGGCGGCACGGGCGGCACCGGAGGGAACGGCGGGGACGGCGGCTACTACGCGGGCGGCGGGGGCGCCGGCTATGGCGGCGGCGGAGGAGCGGCCTACAGCTGGTCGAACTCCGTGGCCGGTACCGGCACGGCATCCGGCGACTGCGGCGTGGGCGGCAACGCGGACATACTCATTACCTACTTCTTCGGCTCCGGGCAGGCCTACGCCTCCGGCTGTTCGCTGAGAATGATCGGCGGACGTGGCGGCTCGACCGGCGCTGGCGGAAAATCCTCAGGTTACGGCGGCGGCGGGGGCGGCGGATTTGGCGGGGGAGGCGGCGGCGGCTATTCCTGGCAGGGCGGCTCAGGCGGGGCCGGCACGGTGAACGGGAACGTCGGCGACGGCGGCGACGCCAACCTCAAGGTATTCAACGTGGTCCATTCGATAGCCCGCGAGAACGACTTCCAGGTGATAGGCGGCGAGAGGGGCGACGGCAAGTCCGCTAAAGGCGAGCAGTCCGGCGGTACCGGCACGGGCCGCGCCACCCAGATGGGCGATTTCGTGATAGACATCCCCATGGGCATGCCCCGCATGCTCGAGCCAGCCGATGGCGAGGTCGTCAACGCCGTGGCGCCGACGTTCACTTGGACCTCGCTTTATGCCTCCACGACGGACGGCGAGGTGTCCCTCTACTTCATCCAGATAGACAACCAGACGGACTTCTCCTCGCCCGAGGTGGACCTCGACACCGGCACCTACACCACTTTCACCCCGAGCTACGAGCTGCGAACGGGCGGCGCCTTCAGCTGGCGCGTCATGGCGGTCTATGTATCCGAGGGAACTACCGGTTACACGGAGGCCAGGACGCTGTACATGAACACACCTCCAATTCTCAGGAAGAACCTGGGCCTCAAGACCGTGGAGGAGGATGTGGGAGCGACCCACCTCTACGACCTCAACGACTACTTCTGGGAAGATGTCTACCCGAACTCGCTGACCTACACCGTCGTCTACGAGAGCGACCCCACGAAATTGATGGCCATCATAGACGGTCACTACCTCGACTTCTACACGATGACCCCCAACTGGACGGGCCAGCAGAGGTTCCGCGTGCGCGCGTCCGACCCGATGCAGCTCTCCGTGGACAGCAACAACTTCACCGTCCGCGTCACCCCCATCCCCGATTCACCTTTCGTCTCGCCCATGCCCAGGCTCCACCTCACGGAGAACAAGGAATACCTCTTCGACATGACCCCATATATCTACGACTCGGACAGCCGCGTCGAGGACCTGACCGTTACCACGAGTTCGGAATACGCGGTCCCGTCCGGCCTCACGCTCATCCTGAAATATCCGGCCGGTGTGCTCCAAGACCTCATCGAGATAAATGTGACGGACACGATGAACACGGCCTCCCGATTCCTCGAGGTGGAGATAGCGCCGTTCAACGACCCGCCGTACATAAGGAACATCCAGCCCTTCACGACCACCGAGGACAAGACTGCGCGCTTCTCCCTGGTCCAGTTCGGGAACGACGAGGAGGACGAGCCGTCCCAGATGACCTGGAACGTCACACGCGTCGATGCCGGCTCCGCCGCCATATTCAATTCAAGGATAGTGAACGGAAGCACGCTGGTCATCGAGCCGCTGCCCAACGCTTTCGGCGCCGGCTCCATCCAGCTCACGCTCATCGACAGCGGCGGCAAGGAAGCGTTCAAGACGGTCTCGGTCACGATAAGCGCGGTGAACGACCCGCCCAGGATATCCGAGCTTCCCGATGTCAGGGTGATGACGGACCGCCCGTGGAACATCGACCTTGGCCGCTACATCGCCGACGTGGACAGCCCGCTTTCGGAGGTCCGGGTCAATGCGGACCAGCCACAGGCCACCCTAGACGGGTTCATGCTCACTCTGCGCTATCCCGGCGACTTCCCTTCCAACGAGAGCAATGTGAAGATTACCGCCTCGGACGGCATCGACACGACCGAGGTGACTCTGATCGTGCAGGTCACGTTCCCGCCGTCAATCAAGGAGCGCATGCCCGACATTGTGGTGATGAGCGACAAGACCAAGACGGTCCAGCTGTCGAATTACGGGCAGGACCGGGAGGACCCGGAAGCGGCGATGAGCTGGGAGATAAGCGACATCAACGAGCTCCTCTTCGCCGCCTACATCGACCCCAACACCCACGTTCTCACCATAATGCCCAAGAAGGCGGGCCGGGACGAGGTCACGCTCACGCTCACGGATTCCGACGGCGGGCAGGTGACGCAAACACTGCTCGTCACGGTGAAGGAGGCACAGAAGAAGACGGAGATACCGCTCTCCCTCATAATGCTGGCGGGGCTCATGGTCACCGCCGGCGTCCTCGGTGCGGTGCTGTTCGTGGCCTCCAGGCCCAAGAAACGGACCTGAAGGCCCTCGATTTGCTTGTGTACTTAGGGAGGAGTGGGTCGCAATGCGCGTGAACAGCCTCGGGCTCGTCTCGGCGATGGCCGTGTTGATTCTGATCTCGGTCGTACCAGCAGGTGCGGTGGCAGCGGGCTCCGGTGACTATCCGTATTCCGGGAGCGGTTCGTGGCGCATCTCCCGCGATACCGAGATGAGCGGCGAGACCGTCACCGTCAACGGCGACCTCATAATCGAGGACGGGGCGCGCTTCTTGCTGTCGGACTGCACCATCATAATGAACTGCAATTCCCCCGAGCAGTACAGGGTGGTCGTCCGTCAGGCAGCATCGCTTGAGCTCGTGAGGAGCAGGATTGTCCCCGCCAACGCCAGCTTCCACTTCAAGCTTGTCGTGGAGGAGCCGCCGGCGCAGGATTGGCCCCTCCAGGCCGACGCCTCGTTCTTCGTCGGCGTGCTCGTCGGCCTCGGGATAGCGTTCCCCACCGGCATAGCCATCACCGCCTACCTGTACAAGAAATGGTTCAGCCGCAACCTGCCACCCCCCGTCTGAGGTGATGACATGGAACGACGGGGCAGCATGGCAGGATGGCAGCGGGGCAGCATCGCAGAAAAGCGAGCTAACGCGAGCTTTTCCTGGCAAGTTCGACCGTGCGATGATGGCACCGAGGTCGAACGGGTGGGGGGTGAGATGGCCAGATGAGCGACGTGGCGGGCGCCAGGTCGGCGCTTGCACAGGCGGCCAGCTGGGCCGGCAAGGTGAGCAACGAGTACTTCAACTCGTGGGCCCTCTTCGAGCTGGTGCGCGCCCAGTACGAGAGCGCAACGCACACGGGCGAGGCGTCGTTCGCGGGTCAGGCCGACGCGGGCGTCCCGCGCACAAGGAACGCCTATTTCCGCCTGCTGGCAGGCTGCGAGGGCGCCAAGTTCCTGCTTTCCGCCGGAAAGAAGAAGGAGGCACGGGCCGCCATCGAGGGGCTCGAAAGGGACGCGCGCGTTCTGGACAAGGACCACTCAAAGGTCTCGGCGCTCAGCGAGTGCGCCGAGGTGCGGGAGAAGCTCGGGAACTCGAAGGAATGCGAGCGGGACCTCAAGGACGCCGAGGAGTTCGCGGGCACGATAGAGAACACCTACTTCCGCGCCTGGGCGGAGAGCGGACTGGTGCGCGCCGCCGCAAGGATAGCCCGCGATACCGGCAACACCAGGATGCTCGAAAAGTACCGCTCGCTGATGCCCACGGTCGAGGACAAGCATCTCGAGGCCTGGGCGTGGGCCGAGATGGCCCGGGCCTACCACGCTCTCAAGGACACCCGCAACGCGAAGAAGGCGCTGGACAGCGCCTGGGCCGCCTGCCAGGAGGTGCCGGACCCGGCCAACGCCGCAAACGGCATGGCGGAGACCGCCCTGGCGGCACTGGAGCAAAACAACAGGAAACTGGCCCAGACCATCCTGGACGCGGCCGGCAAGAAGGCCCAGGACGCGGGCAAGGAGCACATCCGGGCCCTGGTGCTGAGCGAGGTGGCGAAGATGACCGCCGCAATGGGCGACGAGCTTGCGGCCAGAAGGAAGATACAGGACGCCATCGACCTGGCGCAGAAGGTCTCCTACGAATATTTCAGGGACTGGGCGCTCACCGGAATCGTGAGGGCCCTCGCCTACATGGCCGTCAGCGCCGCCAAGAAACCCGATAGCGCCCCCTCCAAATGATTCTGAAATCAGATATCTTTCAATACTTCCAATGAGATTGCGACCGGAGGCGATGTGAAAATGCAGCTCTGGATGGCCTTTGGAACTGTCGTCATCCTCGGCGCCGTTCAGTTCTGGGTCGCCGTGCCGACGGGGGTTGCGTTGGGGCTTCACCCTGCGGTGGCATTCGCCGCCACGGTCCTGGGAGGTATCCTGAGCATCCTTGTCGTCGTGCTGCCTGGCGAGAAGCTCATCTCCTGGTACCGGAAAAGGCAGAGCGCCAAAAAGAAATCGAAGAGCTGGGAGCGCATCGCCCGGATAATGGACAAGTACGGAATCATGGGGCTGGGCCTGCTGGTCCCGCCTTTCCCAGGGGCCCCGGCAGGCACCCTCATCGGCCTCGCATTGGGCGCCTCCAGAGGCAAGGTCATCTTGTGGATGTCCGCCGGGATAGTCGTGTGGGCGGCCGGGCTGGCCGTCATCACCGTCGCCGGCCTCAGGGCCCTGGGATGGTAGGCAGTCGGACGAGCGCAAGGTTTTTCTATGGTTTTCGCATAATGACCCCATCCTGCGGGATGGATACGCCGGCGGAACTGGAAAACGAGTGGTGCGATGTCATTCAACAATGTGCTTCTGATAAAACCGCAGGGACGGCACGGCCTCAGCTACGCCTTCGATATCATACCGACCGGACTGGAGTACATTGCCGCCAGCATCGAGGACGTCGTGAAGAAGGTGAACATAATCGACCTCGAGATGGATGTGAAACCGCCCTACGAAACGCTCGAGACCTATCTTGATTCCATAAAACCGGACCTCGTGGGTATATCGATGTCCTCCACGGACCACATCCAGGGCCTCGAGATCGCAAGAAGGGCCAAGAAGAGGGGCATGGGCGTCATACTGGGCGGCTTTCACCCGACGGCGATAACCGACGAGCTCCTGACGCACAAGGATGTCGATTTCATCGTGAGGGGCGAAGGCGAGCTCACCATGCGCGAGCTCGTCCAGAAGGGCTCTGCGGAGGGCGTCGCCGGCACCTCCTACCGCAAGGATGGAAAAACGGTCCACAATCCGGACCGCCCCGTCATCGAGGACCTGGACACCATTCCCCTGCCGGCCAGACATCTCAGGCGCTACAAGTACTACCTTGCGATGGCCCGCGGGCGCGAGTACGATGTGCTCACGACGTCACGGGGCTGCTGGGGGCGCTGCAGTTTCTGCTGCGAGCCCTCCATGAGCGGGAGCAAGCAGCGCTACCGGAAGCCCGAGGCAGTTCTCGACGAGATACTCAAGATAAAGAAGTTCCACAAGGGAAAGCCCGTGGTCATCGAGATAACGGACCCGCACTTCATGGGCAAGCCGCAGCTGGTGGAAAAGCTCTGCGACATTATTGCCAAGCAGGACCTCGACACGGAGTTCATCGCAAAGGTCAGGCCGGACACGATGGCCGCGCACCCCGACATCGTCAAGAAGATGGTCTCCGTCGGAATAGCCAGCTACGAGATGGGCATCGAGAGCCCCAGCTCCCGTGATCTGGATTACACGAGCAAGGGCGTCAAGACGGAGATGCACATCATGGCCGCCCAAAACATCCGCCAGTGGGGCGGGGACCCCGGCGGCTCGTTCGTCATCGGATTGCCGGACCAGACGGAAGAAGAGATTCTCCAGTTCCCGGCGTATGCCAAGAAGATAGGCCTGCTGAGCTCGGCCTATGCGATAGCAACACCATACCCGGGCACCAAGTTCTACGAGCAGCTCGATTCCCAGGGGCTCATATTCGAGAAGGCCTGGAACAGGTTCGACGAGATGCATTCCACATTCAAGACGAAACATCTCACGAGCAGGCGCATCGAGGAGCTGGCGGTCATCTGCATGTCCAAATTCTGGACGCTGGACTCCTTCCTCGAGCGGGAGCGGGTGCGCCAGATAAGGAGGCCCGGCAAGACGCCGCTGCCGAAGCTTGCCTCCCACATCCTCCACGACCTGATGTGGTCCGCCAATTCCCAGTACGAGCTCCAGTCCCAGGACTTCAGGGCGTTCGCCGCCTTCACGTTCGCCGCCGCTGCCGACCCTTACGTGCGCCAGTACACCGAAAAATGGGGAATGCACAACATAATCGAGATGTCCAGGTTCCTCGAGCTCATAGGCGACCAGAAGATGCAGCTCACCGTACGGGACAAAGGCAAGGTGCTGGTCAGCTTCGTGATGAAGACCGACGGGAAATCGGTCCAGTACCTGCAGACGCAGCCACACAAGACCGACGGCTGCACTATAGACATGGAGTTCAACATCGAGGACCTCATCATCGAAGGCAAGCTCGACAGGACGCCCGTCGATTTCCTGAAGGCGGGCCTGAAGATATTCCGTTCCAACAAGGGCCTCGGAAGGAAGCTCAACCTCTTCAAGGTCATGATGGCGGGGGGAGCGGAGCTCGTCCGATATTACAGGAAGAAGAGGAACGGTAAGGCCTCCGGCGCCCGCAAAGCGGCAAATAATTGACCGCACGCCCAAAGCGGAAGGTTTTTTATATGCCGCTCTATTGGAGATGTCCCGAGAGGGAACCTCCGATGCAGGGAGCCCCATGGAATAGTGTGTTCGATGGCATTTAAAAAGATATTGCTGGTGAAGCCTCAGGGAAGGCACGGCCTCAGCTGGGCGTTCGACATTATCCCCACGGGCCTCGAGTACATAGCGGCCAGCATCGAGGACGTGGTGGACGAGGTCAACATTATCGACCTCGAGATGGATTCCAAGCCTCCATACGGGACCCTCGTCAAGCACCTCAAGGAGCTCAAGCCCGACCTCGTCGGGATATCCATGTCCTCCACGGAGCACGCCGAGGGTCTCGAGATAGCAAAGAGGGCCAGCGCCCGCGGCATCAAGACCGTGATGGGAGGCTTTCACCCGACGGCGATATCAGGCGAGCTGCTCACCAATCCGCAGGTGGATTTCGTGGTCCGCGGGGAAGGCGAAATAACTATGCGGGAGTTCGTCCGGAAGGGCTCCGCTGAAGGCATCGACGGCATGTCCTACAGAGCAGGCAAGGAGGTCGTCCACAACAAGGACCGGGAGGTCGTGAAGGACCTGGACACGCTTCCCCTTCCGGCACGACACCTGAGGCGTTACGATTACCACCTGGCCCTCGCGAAGGGCAAGGAATACGACGTTATCACAACATCCCGCGGCTGCTGGGGGCGCTGCAGCTTCTGCTGCGAGCCCTCCATGAGCCACAGCCACCAGCGCTTCCGCAAGCCCGAATCCGTCGTGGACGAGGTCAAGAAGATATACGATTTTCACGACAGAAAACCGCTCTGCATAGAGATAACGGACCCGCACTTCATGGGCAAGCCAGCGATAGTCGAGAAGATATGCGACATGCTCTCCGAGCTCAAATTGGAAGTCGAGTTCATAGCCAAGGTCAGGCCCGACAGCATGGCCAAGTATCCTGACATCGTCAGGAAGATGATATCCGTCGGGATAGACAGCTACGAGATGGGCATCGAGAGCCCCGATTCCAAGGACCTGGAGTTCACATCCAAGGGCATCAAGGCGGAGATACACATGACGGCCGCCCAGAACATCAAGAAATGGGGCGGCAGCCCGGGCGGCACGTTCGTCATCGGTCTGCCCGACCACACGGAGGAAGAGATACTCACGTTCCCGGCCTATGCCAAAAAGATAGGCCTTCTCAGTTCCGCCTACGGAATCGTGACCCCGTATCCGGGGACCAAGTTCTACGAGCAGATGGATTCACAGGGCCTCATATTCGAGACCTCCTGGAACCGGTTCGACGAGATGCATTCCGTCTTCAAGACGAAGCACCTGACTAGCGAGCGCCTCGAAGAGCTAGCGTCCATCTGCATGGCAAAATTCTGGTCCCCCGACACGTTCATCGAGAAGGAGCGTGTGCGCCAGATAAGGAGGTCCGGCAAGATGTACCTGCCCAAGTTCATCGCCGACAGGATTCGCGATTTCGGCTGGGGGCAGGGAAGCGCAGTCCAGCTCCAGGGGGCCAACTTCGACAATCACCTCGTAAGGATGGTCGAGGCCCTGCCGGACCCCGAGGTCGAAAGATACACACGGGCTGTGGGCGTCCACAATGTGCTGGAGATGTCCAAGTTCCTGGACATACTGGGCGACCAGAAGATCCAGATAACCGTCCGGAACAAGGGCAAGGTCCTCACGAGCTACGTCATGGAGACCACCCGAGACAAGGTCAAGTACATCCAGGTGGTCCCGGAGAAGAAGAAGGGAGCGACCATCGATTTCGAGGTCGATTTGCAGGACCTCAGATACTACGGCCAGGTGCAGTCCACGCCGGTGGACGGCTTGAAGACCGCGCTCAACCTTTTGGCCTCCAACAAGGGCTTCCGGAGGAAGCTCAACCTGCTCAAGCTTCTGATAGCGGGAGGGGCGGAGACCATCCGTTACTACAGGAACAAGAACAACCGCCGCTCGAAGAGGAATGGAAAAGGGAAAGCGGCCTGAGCCGTTCCGTTCCCAGAACCATTCATCCTCCAAACGCAATGCATTGCCGATGACGTATCCATCTCAGGACACGGCTCATTGCCAGACCATTCGATCATTGGCCAGATCGATTTCCGCTCATTTGCTGATGGTGTTGAATGCCGGGTACTGCCCGTGGAACCTGACGAATTCGTTCAGGAGGCGCTTCTCAGCGGCCTTTGCCTGCTCCTTTGGCAGCTCGAGCCACGCGAACGCATGGGGGCTGGACTTGAACATCGGCCGGATGCGGAGGTTCTTGGTGTCCGTCGGACCCGGGTTGAATTGCTGCTGGTATTTCCCGCGGAAACCCTTGCCCTCCTCGACGCATTTCCCTATCTTCACGATGTCGCTCTTTCCCATTCCGTAATCTATCTCCTTGTCCTTCCGGAAGATGATGTAGATACCTATCTTGCGGGGCACGGTCTCCTCTCCGCCCTCCACGAAATCCACAGGCTCAGAGAAACCGCGTTTCACCAGGTCCTTCGAATTCATCGTCCGCACCACCTCGACATCAGATTGTACCTAACAGGCAGAACAGATATATGTAGTTGTACACTGCCAAAAGGCAGGTTTTCGCATCTATGCATTCCCGGTGATAACTATTTCAGGCTCCATTTGAATCACCCTCCTGGTGGTTTTTTGGCTGGCAGGCGCGTGCGGATGCAGGCGGCGGTACTGTGCGTCCTTTTGATGGTAATCGCTGGGCCGGTCCAGGCGGCGGCCACATCGGCCCGGGATGCCGGCACGGTCCCGGACAGAATCACGGCAATGGGCTCGATAGCTGGGACCGGCGGGCCATCCCCCGGCTCCGGCTTTTTGGACGACATCAAGGTCCTATCCCCCATGCCCGAAGAAGGGGCACCCTCCCAGTCATCTTCCTTGGACATCGCAAAGGAGCTCTCTTCCAAAAGCGCGACAGGAAGGGACCGTACCCTCGTGGACACGGGTGTGGAGAGCCTCGCCTGGAAGCCCCTCGTGCCCGTCGACAAGGTAACGCTCGTGGGCAAAGACGACACGAGCTACACCGACGAATACGCCTACATGGCCGCAGTGCCTTCTTCGGCCTTTTACGATTCAGGGGCGGATGCGCTCTATTCCAATCCGCTGCTGATATACGAGCCCCCGGGAGGCCCGTATCC
>Ga0315287_10003143_pt1 | contig 15881 bp, 6 predicted proteins | sample YL17G11_0_MG_FD_205037 | JGI IMG/M metagenome (GOLD analysis project Ga0315287, IMG submission 205037) | Sediment microbial communities from Yellowstone Lake, YNP, Wyoming, USA - YL17G11_0 | ecosystem: Environmental > Aquatic > Freshwater > Lake > Sediment | place: USA: Wyoming | collected... | reverse complement strand
AGGAGTCGGGCGACAGCAGGGCGACGCGGATTTGAAGGATCTGCCTGATTGGTCTACGTCAAGTAGAGAGCCACAACATTCCTCTGGTGCAGAATCAAAAAGACTCCCGACCCCTTAGATTCCTCCTCGACTAGACCGAGGATTCAGGAGGTAGCAAAATCTTTCTCGGAAGAAGTCGCAGACGAATTGACCGAGTATCCTAATTTACGTATACTCCCGCAAAATCATTCGTGAGAACTGTAATGACGTTACTGCTTTCTCGACGGAAGTTCCTCAAGTTCTCCATCGCTGGACTTACTGCCCTCACCCCATTTCGATACCAAAATGTGTTTGCTGGTTCTCCTGCCAATAGTACTTCGTCATTTATAGAGGATAAGGACGCTGTTTTCCTGCACGTACCAACGGTGCGGGTGCCGGATCCTTTTCGTGCGAGTCCAGGCGCACTCTCGCAACTTCTTGCTAGCTTTGAAGCATGGTTGGGAATCGGGGAGGAATGTCCTCCGAAGGTGAAACGGTTCCCCGATAACATATATCTACTACGTCCCAAGGATTTCTTATCTCTGCAGGTTGAGTTTCTAAACCTTTACCCAGAATGGGTAGGGGGCGAGCTCCGGCTATATCCTCAATCGAATCAAGGGCACCTGCTTATTCATCTGCCTCCTCAGCATATAGCAGAGCAGTCTTTTTATATTGATCCCTCAAACGAAAAAGTAGCCAAGCTACCGAACCCGGTTGCCTCAATCCTGTCCAATCCTAGCCGAATCGCTTGGAAGATTGAGAAAGAGCAGTGGATTGAAGTTTCAGAGTCAGGATTGCTCAATTGGGACAAATTTCTCCTTGAGGTACATGAAGCTGCTGTCCCTCCAAATCAACATGGGAAAAGTAATGGTAGCCGACCAGAGCTCTGGCAGACAGCGCTCGAACTACCTTTTGGTCTCATTCTGTCTCCTCCAAATTCCAACAGATTCAGACATTCAAGTATTCAGTGCAGACCCAAAGGAGTCACTGAGTGTGTCACGAGTGAGGTTCAAAGAATGGAACTCTGGCACACGGATTTAGCCCCGGCTAGCTTGTTCACGCTCACTCTTAGAGCGTTGAGTTATACGAAAGAGGATCCTCCTCTTTTGAATAGTGGCAGTGTAAATAATGTCGCGCCCCGAGGGTTTCTACCCGAAGCAGATACTAGAAAAGAAATTGTTGCCCTTACCAGCAATTTTAATCTGATAAATGACCGAACCGGAAAACCGGAAACCGAACCAATTTATGTGTCCCGCCTCATGCTGTCATCCTTGGGAGCCTATGCAAAGCTCCGAGGCGTGTGGGATGCGTTTAATTTAGAGGGTCCTTCGAATCCAAAAGGGAGCTTCAAGGTTGTAGGATGGGATCAAGAAAGTGTTTGGGGAAGAGATCAGTTTGTTAAGGTAACCTGGGCTGGGTATTTGTTTCCGCTAGGCGTGCAAGCTGTCATCGTGGAAACCGAGCCACGTGAATTTCTGTCTGCTGAAAAACAGCCGGTTTTGGGCGCTTTTCTTCGTAGGCGATACTACTGTCAAGTGCTGGAACCAGACATTGCGTACGCGGAAATCATTGATGGGCAAGACAGAATAGGCCGCAAGATGTGCTTCCGTAGAGTCAGATTTAAGACTCTCACAACTTCGGCATTGAAGATTCCAATCGACCTTGGGACCGGCCAGGAACCAAGGTCTCTGAGGGACTTAGTGGCAGCGTGGCTGATTCCGGAAAAGGAAGAGAATCCTTTCAAGTTCGATCTTATTGGCGTTGACTGGGCCAGCCCAGGGTATGACCATGCTTTCAGTATGCCTCTGATGTTCGTGAACAGGGATTTGGCGGAAAAGTTAGAGGCCACATACGACCCCGATAAAAATCCTACCAATATACCAGGATGCATTATTAGCCAAAACGCAGCAGGTAAATGGGTTGTCCCGCTCAAATGCTTCAAGGATTTATATGACAACGATTCCCGGCACCTGAACGAGGTGCCCGTGCGGGCGACCAAGATTACCATAGCTAATCCGGGTTTCAAGGATGATCCACGGTATCAACATCAGAATACCGCACTCCTTGTGAACAAGATGAAATTTAGCGTGGATCTCCCCGATGGAATTCTAAACACAGGGACAGCCCGGCTTCCGGAAGATTGGTTCAATCGTCGCTTGGTGAGATTCTACCCAGCAATTGAACAGTTTTCAGTTCGCCTTGAAGCTGTGGAGCGATTGGTGGGAAGCCCCGTTGAGACCGAGGTATCATGGAGCGAAACATACCGGAAGTGGGGGTTCATTTCTGACAAGAATAAGGGAGAAGTGTTTGTAACAATTGATAACGGAGCAAAGCTTAATTTCCCAGGCTCGAAATCCGGTGGCTTGGCCCTACCCTCCATGAATATTACGGACATCTCTCGACTTATCGGGCCTGTAGGAGGAGATGCGACCAAGAAATTGGCCGGTAACCCAAATGTCTTTGTTAAGGGTAATTTTAATCCAAAAGACTTTTTCGGCGGTGTCGCGGTAACACTCCTGGGTGGAATTGACTTGACCGAAGTGATCCAGCCTTTGGGGGACATAAACAATGCATTAGACGAAGTGCCCAAGCTGATCTCCAAGGCAGCGGAAAAGCTTGACGTAGTTCTGGAAGAGCTGAAAAAAGTGAAAGGGGAACTTCGAGGGAAGAGCCAAAGCATTCAAAATCAGATAGAAGGTCTTCGCCAAACGCTGAGACAGATTCGAGAGGAGATCAAGGCAGGGAGAGAAGCACTCCAAAAAGCTGTTGAGAATAAGGACAGGGAGATACAAAAACAGATCAATGACTCCGTGGCTGCTTTACGAAACGCTCGTGAAGGATTCATTCAGACAGTATTGAAAGAACTGCAGAAAAGGAACGGCACGCTTCGTGTCCCCCAAGAACAGCTAGATGTGCTTCGGCGAGGGCTGGATCCAGCACCTCTAGGCGCCGACCTCATTGACCGAGTAAGGCGACTCCTTCCAGAGTTTATTGATCCGATGAGCAATGCACCGTTCCAAGTGATCGACGAGATTTATGCAGCTCTCGGTGTGGTGCAGGAGACGCTGGAGGGATTGCCTGAGGAATTCAAGAGCCCAGATGATTTTCTTAAGCAATTACAGATTCTCAAGAGTCTCGCTGGACGACTTGTGGGAACAACGACTTTCGGGCCACGACCAATCCGTAATGCAGGGTCTGACTTAATAGCTGAGGAAATTGGGAGGCTTAAGATAGCGAGCACCCTCCTTCATAGCAGGTATCTCAATGCGATTGTGGATCCACTTGCCACTGTCATTGTAGATCTTGATACGCATAAGTATGGCCTTGAAATATTCTTGCGTTCTTTCCCTCTCGGTTCATGGAAGCCCAACAAAGAACAACTCGAAGGCGCGCTCACCAAGTTGGGGGAAGACAAACTGATCTTGCTAAAAGCAAGTCTTGCTAGTGTAAGACTTGCTTTGCGACAGAAGGTTGTAGCGGATATCAATAAACTTCTACCAGATCTCAAATACGCCACGTACAGGGCAGCGGTAATCACGGAGTTAAACAATCTATCTTCTTACGATAGCACGGCCTTCGAGGGCCTGCTTGCCATCAGGTTAACTAGAATCATCTCCGACTTCATTGGCCTTATCTCCTCCCCCTCAACCAATTCCGAACAGCCTACTGCTCGACTTGCCGACCAAGAGATCAATGCGATTCTAGGCCAGTTGGATGCAGGCCAGAAATATTTGGAGAACCTCCAGTCTATCTTGTCTAAAATCGGAATCGCATACGTTCGAGAAACCAATCAGATGTTTCTTGCTCTCAATAACGCCCACGATCAAATTCTCAGGGATGTGGACAACGTCAAGACGACACTGCTCGCCAAGATAGCTGAACTAGCGACCCCTCTTATTGGATTATTGGATCTTATCCAGACGGCGCTTAAGGATATTCCAAAAGAAGTGGAGGTTGCGTACGACTGGAAGCCTCGCCTGAAAAGCGCGCCAGCGGGACAACCCTTGTTTGAACCACGAAATCTTTCCGGAGCCAAAGAGGCTAGTTTTACTCTTAAGGTACTGATCCGAAAAAGCCTTCAGCTGACAGAGTTATCTAAGCCACCCAGTCTTCTCATTGAAGGAGAGCTAAATAACTTTACCCTGCATCTCATGCCCTCTACTCGATTCATAAGCGTTGGCATCTCCCGCCTGCGCTTTGAATCCAAAGACGGACAGCAGCCGACCACAACGGTCGAAGGTTTCAAGATTGAATTGGGACAAGCGCTGGGATTCGTAACAGCGTTGGCACAGGTCTTTGACTTGCCTCCCGAGTACAAGATCGATCTATCTTCAGAGGGACTGACAGTCGGATATGAGTTTTCCCGTCCCCAGGAAGTGGTTGGTGGCTTCCTCCTCATCGACCTGTTCATTACGGCCAAAGTAATGCTCTCCTTTCAAGGGGGACCACTGACTGTGTATATGGGCCTTGGTAAACGAGAGGCACCGATTATTCTCATCACCCCGAGTGGATGGGCAGGTGGCGCTTTCTTCGGGATACAACTTACTCCTCGAGGCGTATCACGGCTGGAAGGAGCATTCGAGTTCGGTGGGGCCTTGGCCTTTGATCTTGGCGTGGCGTCAGGACAGGGCGTCATCATGGCCGGGATTTACTTCAGTATCTCAGGTCCCAATGCCGTCTTGACGGGTTATGTCCGGGCAGCCGGAAGGTTGACTGTCATCGGTTTGATCTCGCTTACACTCGAGTTCTATTTAGGACTTACTTATGGACGGAGAGCGGATGAGTCATACACATACGGAGAGGTCACTGTCAAAGTTGGGATCAAGATAGCGTTTTTCAAAGTCAAAGTAGGCGTCCGGTATTACAAGGAATTCTCGGGAGACCCCAATAAACAAGGCATTAACCCGAGTCTTTTGCCAAGCCCAAACGGCACAGAGCCTTATGAAGATATTGGCTTTGATCCCTACGCATCGGATGCTAACTGGGGAGAGTACTCTCGACATTTTATTAATTAAAATCCAACTATGGCCAATCTCAACCCAGACTTAAAAATTACTCTTCAATGGACGGCTGCACCTCGGCTGACAGAATATGCCCAATCCACTAAGTATATTATATCTGTTGTGTTAGGGGTGTTAATTGACGGGCCTAGTGACGAACCAGCAAAAACACAAGTGCTGAAGGTGTTCGTCGACTGGCCGAGTAATTGGCCAAATAAGTTTAGAGTATTCTTTGAGATCAATGGATCATTAACTCCGATCGAAGTCAATGCGACAATTTCAGGAAAGCTTCATGCCCCAGCTGAGGCGAACGCCTTGGCAAGCGCACTCTGGCGCAAATATTTCCTCGATCAAGGAACCAGTCCTCCTACATTTCCTGTAGTTGGCTCACAAGAAAAATCTGCTCCCGAGGTGGACAACGCCTCTCCGATTCGTACGAATCAGACTGCGGAAATTACCGACGCGATTAATAACCGAACTGGTGTTGGTTTACTCGCGCACCTTATTTCAGCCAAAGCCAAGATTCATGGATCAGCAGAGATTGGAGACTTGGAAAAGACCATCGCGGAGCTCTCATTCAAGAGCAGATTAGAGGCGCTTCAATGGGAAACTCATCCATCTTCGCAGAACGATGCTAAGGGGAAAAGCAAGAGACCATCCTGGTGGCAAGATCGTGCCCCTTCTTATTCTAAGCTAGTAAAGCGCCTAACTAAAGATTCGCTCGTGGCAATGGAGGAAAGAAATCTCCAAAGACTAGCGGCATTTCCTTCACTTACATTGGAAGAAAAATTTCGAGATTGGGTGCGTGTGCTTTCCTCTGCGGATTCAAACATCGCTCGTGATGAATGTAAACAGATACAGGAGACTCACGGATATAATCCAATCGATTTTGCGCAACTGGCGTTATTTCATTCAAGGCGTATTCGCTCGTACGCGTTTTACGACGACTCTGAAGAGGCTCGGAGGGTTAGCGATAGAAGTAAAGCTATAGACAATCGTGTATTTGGTTTTGAGGAACGACTGAGCCTGCTAAGCCATCATCCTCCTCTCATGCGGCGCCTTGGTTTGATATTTGACTTGGAGATAGAAAGGAAGGATGTCCCTGAAGGCGTCTGCCTTCTCTGGGTTGAGCCGATTTGGTTAGACGAGAACAAGAAAGAATTGCCCCATCCCCCCGCTCAAGATGTCCTAACCCGTCTACTGAAGACCCGTGTCAAGAAAGACGACACCTGGGGCCTTCGTGCAGAACACAGGAAAGATGATGGGAAAGATCAGGACCGTCCTGGATATTTAAACCTCGATGCAGCAAAGGCTCGTCTCGAATTTCTTGATGCCGATGGTGCCGGTCTCAAGTTGCTCCAGCAAGCTGGCAATGACAAGCGCACCCTCGTGGAGCAAGTGATATTGAGATGGAATAGCGAGGGGCGACTTGTTTACTGTTCTGGTACGCCCGGAGCGGACACTCTGTTCGTAAGCTCTCAAACGCTGCCCTATCATCCACTCCTGAAACATTCTAATGCTTGTGTCACTCTCCCAGATTGTTTTGACACCTTACAGACCTATTTGGCCGAGTCACGGAAGGATCTCTCGCGTATATGGTCCGAGCGAAGGTGGGTCCCGACAGAGTCGGAGAAAAAGAAGTTGAAGCAGAAGATCCCTCTGCTAGAAGACTTGATACATAATGACACCTTTAAAGGGTTCTTGGTCTCCGTTCTCCGAAACTGGGCAGGGCATGAAACTGGTTACGTCATTTACTTGTCTGACCCCGAGGAACGAAGCGTTGAGCCTCAGTCGCTAGTCCCCTCCAACAGGACAGCGGGATTATCGTTGTTATTCCCAAATCAAGCCGAAGAGGTTCTCCGCTTACGAAACCGAGACCAGGAGCTTCGGGAACAATGCACTTGTTCTGCTGAGCTACCGTGCCTCTGGGCCGAAGATATCCTCATGGGGTTTGTGCCTGAGGTTTTCGTGACATCCGTGAACGAGTGGCGCTCGTTAACCCTCCGTGAAGAAAGCTATAACCTCGACACTGGGAAGACTGTGTCTGATGAGACAGATGGGATAGTAACCCTTGCCTCAACTCATACACACGACGAAACTGATTCTCCGCAGGGTGAGGCGTCCGTATCGAAGGATGAGCATGTCTGTCAATCTTTGTTCAGATGGGATGGATGGAATCTCGCAATCCCGTTTCCCTCTGATAAAAAGAGAGTAAAAGTGGATGGCCCTCAAGATGAAATCAAGATCAAACACTTCGACCACACATTTCCAAAGTTGCGGTTTTCGTCCGTATTATCGCACGACGGGCAGGACGGTGTGTATCGCGTTCGTTTGAAGACGGTAGACATAGCTGGCAATTATATTGGGATGAAATCATCTAGGAATAATCTTCTGGTCAAGGACGACATCTGCCAAGCAGAATTGAAGGACTCCGTGTATTGCCGCTCTCAGAAGTTTCTTCGTGCTGAACCAGTCTCTCCTCCTGAGATCTTGTTGAGTGACGCGCTGAATTGCGAATCTGCACCTACGAGAGGCCTGGTTCGATGCGTTATACACAAAGACGACTTTATGGAAGAGCGCTGGATCGTGCCCCCCCGAATTAGCGCAAGGCTGGTCGAATGGCATGGGATGTTTGATGGGCATGAGTCTATCGAGGAGCTTGGAGAGTTTGACGATGTACTAACCAAGGATGGGGCATTTCCCACCGTCAAAACACGCGGTTATTCTAGGAAAGTGACGGAAACAAAGTCGGGTTCTCCGGATGAGCAGCCGTCCAGATTACCGGTTAGACAATCTCCTCACCCAGTCAAAGTGGGTCCTAAACCGAGTAAGAACCGGTATTATCCAGATCCCTTGGCGATGGGTGTGGCCTACCGGCTTACTGACAGCGCCGGCCACGTCTTTCCCGGTGAGCGAATGTCGGGCTTTGTCGACTTCTACAGCCTATTGGGCCGATCTCGAGATTGGCCAAAGGCTACAGCATTTAGGATTCGTCTTATTGGGGGAAGTAAACAGGAGGGCAAAGACTATCCCTCGCCCAGTAATGATTGGAATAACGCAATTCGGGTTCTGACCATTACCCTTCCGCCAGGAATGCAAGCCAAGCTCGAACTGAGTTCCCACTTTGGCGAGGAGATTACGGGTTCGAGGACAAGACTATATGGAATGGCGGCGTGGCATACAAAAAGTGCCGCACTCGATCAGTTAAAGAGTTTGCAGGAGTTCCTAAAGAAGTCAAACCGTACTGTCTCAAAAAGTGTGAAAGTTGCACTTGAAAAAGAACAAAGTATGCTCGAGAAATTACTGAAAGAGGAAGAGGTATTAAATCACGCGTTGAATGGAAGACTGCCGGTACTGACTCCCGCAAAAGTGATCGAGCTTGTGCATGCCGTTGAATGTCCACTCCAAGTTCCCCTCCTGGTCTGTGTCGATGATACCCCTAACCCTCCCCCTCGCAAATGCTCGATAGAAGCAACTTCCATCGAAGGACGCCTAGTTCGAGACCGTAACTCCACTAAAGTAACCCTGGGCTTGGAAATTTGTGCAGATAGCCAAACGACTGGAGAGGTGGAGCTTCATGCGAAATGGGAGGATGTTCTCGATGATCCTCAGAAGTGTATTGATGCTGCAGCCTGTCCAAAGGGATATCTGCCAATGTCTCATTCAGAGGTGGTTGCTAAGTACACTGTTCAGCTTGCAAATGGTCTGAATTGGGGAATCGTGTTTCCCGTCAATCAAGATGATGTTCCCGTTATCCATGATTTTGCAAAGGGAACTATGCCAGGCAGTGGGACACAATACCGAAAAGTTACATACTGGGTGAACGCCAATTCCCGATTTCGCGCTGAATTTCCATTCGAGAGTACTCACACGTTTAGTCAAGAATCTCTTCCGAAAATGCGGCATGTGTTGAGTTCCTCCCCCCCACTTGCTCCCTCCGTGGCGTACCTCGTTCCCGAGCTTGGGTGGAAGCTTCATGTGGACACTAGTGAGAAGGCGAGCCCTCCTACGCTTTTTCATACTCGGGTGGGTGGCCACCTGAAGATTTATTTAGATAGGCCGTGGTTTACATCAGGGGCTGGAGAAAAGTTAGGTATTGTCCTCTGGCCTTTTAGAAATGGTGTTCCAGACAGCCCGAGAGACTTTGTTACTCAATGGGGCATGGATCCTATCTTTGTATTAGACAAACCGTTCAGTCTGCTACCAAATGCCAACCACTTCCCGGGGTCTGTCATTCAGGAAGCCACAGTCATACATAACGGGAAGGAATGGCCGGTTGAATTAGCCACCTTCGAGCCAGTTTTTGATTTCGAGAAGCAGATGTGGAGTTGCTCCATGCAAGTAACTCCCGTTCCATCCTACTGCACGTTTATTCGCTTTGCCCTAGTACGCTATCAAGAACATTCTATTCCTGGCTGCCAGGTCTCATCCGTTGCACTCGCTGATTTTGCACAGCTCCTGCCAGATCGCTCGGTTTCGATCGTACGAGATGCGACCGATTGTCGAATGCTGAACGTCAAAGTCATTGGTAACTTAAATAATCCCGAGCGAACTGTTTCGATTGTTGTCAAAAAAGAGGACCGGGCGGTTACGCTTCCGGGAAACTGTTATACGGTCAAAATACACAAGCCCATGGCATTAACCGATAATGGCGGCATTGTGTGGATGGAAGATACCAGCTTCACAATAACAACTAAAACACCTGCTGGCCAAAAGGACGTATTGTGGAATGGAACCATTACCTGGCCAAGCCGGCCATGCGGAAAGCGACGACTTGTGGTCATGGAGTACGAATGGCATCTCGCTGTAATCGACAATGATCCAGGCTATGAGCCCAAACCCCGCCTAGTTTACAACGATGTGCTTGAAGTGTGAGCACAAGATTCGGTTGGATTCAGTCTCGTCTATGTCGAACATTGATAGTTGACAATTGTCGTGCCCTACTTAATATTTGGACAGGTATCATAAGGCAGGATGGCTAAATGGATACCGTATGAAACCTGTCCAGAATGCGCGTGGTCGAAGGCGGCAGTGGAGCAGTGAGCAGAAACTGACAGTATTGCAGGAGTGGCAGACGGAGGTGCCGTTGGGAGAGATCTGCTGGAAGTATGCGGTGAACGCGCCGTCCTCATCCGCTGAGTTGGCGACGGCCATGGGCCGCAACTCCTGGATCGAAAGCCTGAACGCCGCTGCGAGAGCTTCAGGCGCTACTTCACCGGTTTCGAACTACGCCGCGCTGATGATGGGGCCGGCGGATGCCGGTGGCACAGCGCCTGCCGTACACATTCGGCACTGGGCAATGGCGCTGGACCAACCAAGGTCAAACGCGTTGCAGGCCCACTGGTCACTGCAGCGCCCGCACGTGAAGACGGACAAGAGCTTTTCCTCTGGGGACTTACGCGACTAGTTGGCGAGTGATGCGGCTTCAAGGCCAATGCCGCGAGCGATCAGTCCCGAAGGGGTCTGGTGCCAGACGCGGTTGCCCCGGGTCCAGCCCCTTAAGAATCGTGTATGCGCCTTTCGGAGCCTACAGATCAAAGGACCAGGGGCATTTGCCGCACACACAGGTCGGATGCATGGCTGCAATCTCTATCTGCAAATCAGAACTGCAAAAAAGCTTGGGGAAAGGGGAGCGTCCATGCATATCCAACAATTCTGACGAGGGCCGCGGTAGACTTCTGGCGTGGGTTCCGCGCCACCATTGCGCGCATTCCGGCTAGTTAGGTTGGGCTTTTTCAGCAAGCAAGCACAGAAAGGAGATCGAGGATGAATTTAATGCTCGGCAGAATTGTTGCCAAATCTAACGTCTTGACCATCATGGTCGAAGAACCGGCGGGTGCGGCCGGACCTGTGGAAACGCCGGAAGGGGGGACCACTCTAGTTGCGCCCAATCTATCCCAGCAATACTTTCTCAAGAGGGCCGGCCATGGACAATACTGGATTGATGGGAACTTCTCCGGCTCATTATATGAAGACCTGTCTGTAGAAATTCTACAAAACCCCCTGGCGACCGTTGTAAGGATACGGGGTCGAGAAAGGCATTTCTTCCATCCGGATCTCTCGGCGAACCAGATTTTAAAGGTGTCGACGCAGTTTGTACTTTTGCGGGCTGATGGCAGTGCCTTAGCTCCTCCCACACAAATCACCTTAACAAGGCTGCGTGGCGAAGTTGTTGCTGACACAAATTTACGGCAACTAAGCATCGAAGAAAAACTCCAGGTATCCGGGGTAAAGTTGTCTGAAGTTGAGGGAATTCAATTCTTGGGACAAGTTCTTGAGAAGCTTGTTTTAGGCGGGAAAGCATGGGGACGCCTCGATTCTGAAAATTTATCACCTCTGCCCTCAATACTCACGGCCAACTCACCCGAGGAAGGTGGCCCGGGTGATCAGGCTATTTTGAAGGTTGGCATGACAATCGAAGGCGCTGCGAAGCTCTTCAAGCACTCTTGCTCTGGTGGACAGGAATATCCTGATAACTGCGCTCATTTTCTGTCTGATGCGTTAATACTTGCTGGATTTTCGAAGCTAGGGGCCGCACATTCGTGTGTGTCGGCCCGCTGCACCAAGCCTGGATGTTCGGCGGTGTCCAAGAGACCTATCCGGGCGAAGGATATTCGATGTTGGTTCAAAGAAAACGCGAAGACGACGGACACCTCTGTCGCAAAACATTCCGGATTCTGGGCCGTGTACCAGGAGCGTCAGGCCGATGGGCAGGGGCATGTGGTCGTCCTCGACGCCAACGCTTGGAAGTTCTATGGTACCGGTTGGTTTGAGGCGGGAACACCAGATAATTGGAAGCACGAGTACTATCAGTGGTAAACGAAACCTTGCCGGTGCCCGTAGTGCTGCGAATGACGAACTGATACTGACCTTGTATCTTGCGCCCAAGGCGACAATGATATAGCTCATCATCAACCCGGGCATGATTGACCGACGTGACCGAGGTCTTCAAAGACTGACCAGCCCCCAGTGGTTGTACCAGCGAGAAAAAAGGGGTCTGACCCCTTAGATTCCTCTCCGGCGGGGAGAAAACGAGGCGCCTTTTCCTATTTCCTCTTGGAAGCGCTGCGGAAAGCGCCGGGCCTACTCACGTATCGCGATCTGGCGGCCACCGTGCGCGCGTGCGTTGCCCTGAGCGTACCAAACCAAACACCCCAAGTGGAGGTCACCGACGATGCGGACCTCGACCGGCCATTCCTGGGCGGCGCCATACAGCCGCGGGCGAAAGGGTTTCTGGTGTCGCAAAACAATGGCGAATGGTTGATGGACGGCGGGCGGATTCACGGTGTACCCCCTCCCGCTGGCGAGGAGAATGCGAGCGTAGCGCTGTTTGACGCGGACGCCGCGGTCGCGGACATGATGAAAGTGAGCCAGGCGGTGGCGCTTGCCGCGGTAGTGGAAGTGAAGGCGGGGCATAGCAGGATTCAGATCACTCGCGGGGAGCTAGCACCCGACAAGACCTACAAAGCCGTTCTAATTGCCATTCCCCTGCCCGCGCGGCACGTGCGTGTGACGGGAGTTGCGGCTCGGGTGGCAACGGCGCAGGCGGCGATGGCCGGAAGTATGTTCCTGATGGAGGCCACGGCCGAAGCCGATTTTCATCTGGAATGCACCGAGAACGAGTATCGTCTCCGACGCGGCGCGGATGAGCGGATGATGGCAGCGCCCGCGCGGACCGCGGAAGAGGCGGTCCTGAACCTGGAACATATCGCACAGTGGATATCTTTTGCCGAGTTGGAGAATCCAGGCAGCACCATCACCGATGAAGAGTTTGAGGTGAAGCTCTTCGCTGGTCGGAGCGGCAATCAGGAACTGACCGGAACGGATCTGCGCCTTACGGCTATGCGCATCGCGAAGGGGCTTACCGCGCAGGAATTCAGACTTCGATTCGCCAATCATGGCAATCGGGACCTGTATTTCGGGCTGCTCGCGATGGACGAGCTGTTCCAGTGCTCGACCAGCCTGATCCAGGCAGGCGTGGTGAAGCTCAGTCCCGGTCAGGAGGCTTGGGCCCTCGATGGCAAGGCAATTAAGAGTCAAATACCCGCGGCGTTGCGCGCGGAAGGCCGGACTGAATCGCGCGACATCCTGAAGCTCATCGTGAGCACGGCAGACTTTGACGTCCGCCACGCAACCCTCGATCCGCTGGGCCCGCCGCGCGGGCGCAGGGGGCGTGGACCAAAAGCGACGGTGAACACGCTGGAGCGCCTGCTGGCGCGCCAGCAGAGCCGCACGATCTCGGCGGCATCGGAAGATGATGAGATCGAGGATTTCCGGACGCGAACCGTTCTCATCACGACCGTCGAACCGCGTGTCTGTGTCGATGTGTCGGGAATCGCAGCGGCAGATGTGGGCGCGGGGGTGCGAATCGATCCGCACCCGGCGCTGCGGGCACAGGCGCGGCTGACGACGCTGGGTGAAACGCGTTCCGATTTGGGCAATATGATTCTCCCTCCTTTATTTCGCGAAGAGGAAGCGGGCGAGACGGTTCACTTCACCGCGAGCCGCGGTTCGGCGCCCAGCCTTGCGGTACTCGAACTAAACGAGGTCTCAAATTACGACGACGTCACACCAGAGGTCCCGCTGGTGGTGCATTTGCCGGTGACGCTACAAGAGGACGAAGTGCTGCTGCCGGTGGCATACGACGGCGAGGACTACCTGGTTCTGGGCCGCGCGACCGTAGACGGGGGGGGGACTGTTGTACACATCGCGCGGCTCCCGTACCCGGTGGCGAACCGGACACGCTCCCTAACCGGATCGATCAAGATTCTGTTCCAAAAATTCGCCTCACCGGTTTTGGGCTCAAAATACGATTATCCGATTCTCGCAACGGCGGAATGGGATGATAAAGGCAAAGTGAACTACGATAAAGACAACGGCACCGTGAAGGCTAAGGTTGCGAAGGCGCAACGCGTAATCGTCTTCGTGCACGGAATCATCGGCGATACGACGGCGATGGGTGCGCGGCTGAAGCCCGGTCCGCATGATGTTTTCCTGACATTCGATTACGAGAACCTGCACACGACCATTGAAGAGAATGCCGAAGGGTTGCAGGCGCGATTGACCGCGGTGGGATTGGGTAAAGGGCACCAGAAGGAAGTCATTCTCATCGCGCACTCCATGGGTGGGTTGGTATCGCGCTGGTTCGTGGAGAAGCTTGACGGCCATCAGGTGGTATCACGGGTGATTCTGTGCGGAACTCCCAACGCGGGATCGCCCTGGTCGACCGCGGAGGACTGGGTGACGGGCATCGCGTCGCTGGCGCTGAACTATCTGACTAAAATTTCGTGGGAAGGCAGAGTGATCGGTTATCTCTTCAAGGGGCTGGAAAAGATTGATAACTCGCTTGATGAGATGAAGCCCGGATCGCCTTTTCTGCAGCGCCTAGCAAAATTGGGCGATCCCAGGATTCCGTATACCATTCTGGCGGGGAACACTTCGCTCGCCAGCGCCGCCGATGGGGAACGCGTGCGCCGACTGCTGAAGAAGGTGCTTCATCGCACGGCCTCGGTGGCATTCCTTTTCGAACCCAACGACGTCGCGGTAAGCGTGACGAGCATTGAATCCGTCGACGGTGTGCGCACACCAAGGCCGGATAATCGCGAGGTGGCATGCGACCACATGAGCTACTTTTCCAGTGAGGCATCGTTGCAGGAGCTGCGAGCGCTGCTCCGCTGAATGCCGCTGGGGGAATTCGACCAGCGCTGCCTACCACGGGCAAGCAGACGGCAGCTTGATATTGAGCAGAATCATCTTGGACAGGCACACGGCGTTGCGAGTAAAAGTCTAGGCCAGCGAGATAGTGATCAATGGCCTTGCGGAATTCGCTTGCGATCGTCCCTTTTGGGGCCATGAGAAGGGATCGATTCTGCTCACCAGCAATCAGAGCCTCGGGGCCTGGGACGAGGTCTTCGGGGATCCCGTCATTGCCACGGCGATTCTCGATCGACTGCTCCACCATTCCCTGACCGTCAATATTAAAGGCGAGAGCTATCGCTTGCGGGAGAAGCGGAAAGCGGGCCTCTTCCCAGCTCCCGTGGGGACGGCGGCCCATCCGAATTCATAGGAGAGACGGTCAACTCGGAAAGGGGTCATAATCACATCAGAACAAAAATGTCAATTTCGGCTGATGATTGACACACTGGATCAATGGGAAGAATCCGAAGCAGGAAAAGGGGACAGGCTACTTTTCAAGAGTCAAGGGTCGATTCAAATGGTCTGAAGTTATTTTTTGACAGAAGCTGAGTGTGCAACGGGGCCGCCCCTTTGGCGAGGAAGACGGGGTACGCCGGACGGCGAGGCGATTCGGGGTGGAGTGCACGCTGCGGCCTCGCGGGCGTCCGAGAGGATCATGAGAAAAGACTCCCGACCCCTTTTCGTCATGCCTGACTTGAAGAAAATGCTTGAAGCCTCTGAAGAATAAGGGCGAAATCGTAGTCGGGTTCAAACACGGGTTCAAATCCCGTTGGGACCACCACCCCGAGCTTGCTTGGCGGGAGCCGCTCAACGCGGCGATCCGCGAGATCTCGGACTCCCTCCTTCTTTGCCTCGCTCGTGCCGCGCGTGCTTCGTCCATGATTGCGCGTGGATGAATCGGTCAAGTTAGAACGATCCCTTCTACGGCTACGCAACCTGGAATCGTCGGACTGATCGCGGCTCCGGGATCGCCGCGCTCGGTAGATCTTCTCGTCAATTCTCGCGGCTCCCTGAACAGGTCATGCGTCCTCATGCAGCGAAATGTGCGAAGGGCTTCTTGGGGCGCAACTTCGTTGACGCCTCTATCGTTGGTTGTGTATAAAGAATGCGCCGTTTCTCTGTTCACTTCTCTGGCAGGTAGACTCTCCTATGGGTGCACGTGAATTC
>Ga0315287_10003142_pt1 | contig 15883 bp, 15 predicted proteins | sample YL17G11_0_MG_FD_205037 | JGI IMG/M metagenome (GOLD analysis project Ga0315287, IMG submission 205037) | Sediment microbial communities from Yellowstone Lake, YNP, Wyoming, USA - YL17G11_0 | ecosystem: Environmental > Aquatic > Freshwater > Lake > Sediment | place: USA: Wyoming | collected... | reverse complement strand
TCGCGGGGCACCAGGCGGAGGGCGAGCCCTTCCGCTTCCGGCGCGTTCCCCGGCTTCGGGCTAGCATCAGCCCGTGCCTCTCATCGCGCGAACCCGGCCCCGCCCCGCCGGTCGGCCCCACGTCACGCCGTTTACGCGTGCGCGCGCCCGGCTCCCGGGCTGGAGCGTCAGCGCCACGCTGGCCCTGGCCATGATCCTCGCGGCCTGTACACCTGCCAGCGGGCCGGGCGGGACCGCCGTCGCCACTTCGGCCGTGTCGGCCTCGGGGACGCCTTCGGGGTCGCCCTCGGCGTGCGAGACCGGCGTCTTCCCCGGCTGGCCCATGCCGGGCCAGGTGACGACGAGCGGGATCATCCCCGTCCTCCCCAGCTCGGAGAAGCTCGTGGGGCAGAGCCGCCTTCTCTTCGCCCTCGTCGATGACCAGAACCGCCCGATCGCCGACGAGACGCTGGAGGTCGAGATCGGGTTCTTCGACCTTTGCGCCGACCCCGCGACCGCGACGGAGGTCGTCACCCCGGCCTTCGCCTGGGGCATCGTGGGGCAGCGCGCCTTCTACGTCGCGACCCCGGAGCTGACCCAGCCCGGGCCCTGGGGCGCCGCCGTGGCGGTCCGCGATCCGGCGACCGGCGTCAGCACGGAGGCCAAGCTCCAGTTCTCGGTCTCCGAGGGTGGCTTCGGCCCGCGCATCGGCGACGCGGCGCCCGCCGTGAAGACGCCGACACTCGCCGACGTCGGCGGCGACATCCGCCGGATCTCCACGGACCCGACGCCGGAACCGGCCTTCTACGAGACGTCGCTCGACGCCGCCCTCGCGGCGCAGGAGCCCTTCATCCTCGCGTTCGCCACCCCCGGCTTCTGCAAGAGCGAACAGTGCGGCCCCACGTTGGACGTCGTGAAGTCCGTGGTAAAGGCGGCGCCGATCCGCGTCATCGCGGTCGAGCCGTACGAGCTCGTCTACCAGGACGGCCGCCTCCAGCCGGTCGTCCAGGACGGCAACTACGTCCCGGTCGAGGCCGCGAACGTCTACGGGATCCCGAGCGAGCCGTGGCTCTTCCTCGTCGGCGCGGACGGCACGATCGCCAACTCGTTCGAAGCCGTCGTCGGCGAGCAGGAGCTCGCGGACGCCATCCGCGCCGTCACCCGGTAGCACGGCCGGCCCCTCCGGCCCCTCCGGTCAGCCCGGGTAGCCCGTGATCGCCCGCATCTCGACGTAGAGCGGCCGGAGCCGCTGGATCATGCGCCGTGGAACGTCCCGCCGCCGACCGTACCGGACCCACCCGGACCATCGCGGCCTGTGCCCGCGACCGCGGGCGGCGCATGGTGCGGCCGAGCGTCCCGCCCCACCATCTCGGAGCGCCCACCATGCCGCGCCTCACCTCGAAGGTCTTCGTCGACCTCGCGATCTGGATGACCGGGTTCGGGCTCATGATCGGGCTCGTCTTCCCGCCGTTCTGCCTCCTCCTGGGGCTGCCGCCGGATCGCATCCTCTCGCCGCTCTTCTTCGCCAGCACCCTCTCCGCCGGCCTCGTGGTGGGCGCCGTCAACTTCGGGCTGGCGCGCCTGGTCGTGGGGCGCCGCCTCCGCCTCCTCGCGGACCGGATGGGCACCGTGGAGGAACGCATGGGACAGGCCGTCTACACGCAGGACTGGAGCACCTGCGATCCCGAGTCCTGCGCCCTGCCCGTGGACTCCTCCGACGAGGTCGGGGCGGCAGCCGGCTCGTTCAACCGTCTCATCCGCACCCTCGCGCGCACCCACGCGGTCGAGCACGCGATGCGCGAGTTCAGCGGCGTGCTGTCCAGCGAGTTCGAGCTGGAGGGCCTGGGCAACGCAGCCCTCGACGGCCTCCTGCGTCACACCGGCGCCGATGCCGGCGTGATCCTGGTCGTCCGCGAGGACACCGTCGAGCCGCTCGCGACGCACGGCCTGCGGATGAACGACGAGATCGGGGCCAACGACCATGTCCGGCGCGCCCTGCGCACGGGGCGCGTCGAGCGGATGGCCGTGGAGGCGCCCGAGGCGGTCATCGACTCCCTCCTCGTCGGCCAGCCGGCCCGCGAGATCATCGTCGCCCCGATCGTCTTCAAGAGCGTGGCGCTCGGCGCCATCGTCCTGGCGACCGCGTCCGCCTTCGACCCCGACGCCATGCCGCTCATCGAGCAGTTCCGCGCCGACCTCGGGCTGGCAGTCAACAACGCGCTGGCCCACGACCGGCTCGAGCGCCTGGCGGCGGTGGATCCGCTCACCGATGCCTACAACCGTCGCTTCGGCATGGCCCGCCTCCAGGAGGAGTACTCCCGCGCGGTGCGTGCAGAGGCGCCCCTGGGCGTCCTCATGCTCGACCTCGACCACTTCAAGGCGGTCAACGACACGTACGGCCACCTGGTCGGCGACCGGGTCCTGCGCGCGGTCGCCCGCGCCTGCCGCCGCGTCATCCGGGAAGGGGACGTCCTCGTTCGCTACGGCGGCGAGGAATTCCTCGTCCTGTTGCCGGGCGCCGGGACGGAGGACGTCACCCAGATCGGCGAGCGGATCCGGCGCGCGGTCGCCGAGACCTCCGTCGTGGAGGGCGACCAGCACGTCGCGGTCACGGTGAGCCTCGGCGGCACGACCTACCGCGACACCGGGACCAGCTCCCCCGAGCAGATGGTGGCCCAGGCAGACGGCGCGCTCTACGAGGCCAAGGCGGCCGGCCGGGACAGGCTGCTCGTCGCATAGGGCCGGTCCCGGCGGGGCCGCGGCGCCGCCCACCGGCCCTACGCCACGAGCGCCTCCAGCAGCCCCTCCCAGGCGGACAGGTACGCGTCGACGTCCTCGTCGGCCGCCGGGACCGGGCAGACCGGGCCCGCCCCGACGATCGCCTCCCAGACGCCGCGGTTCGCCAGCCAGATCCGGATCAGCCGGGTCAGCAGATCGTCGGCGCAGGCGCGCGCCTCGTCGGCGTTCCGCACGGGCGTCGGCCGGAACGTGTAGCCGGAGCGCGGGCCCAGGTGGTGGATGTGCCACGGCAGCCCGACGCGATCCACGGCGGCCCGCATGCCCAGGGCCAGCCGCGTACCCAGGCGCTGCGTGCCCAGGTAGGCCTCGGGGGTGAGGATCTCGAGCATCGTGGCCCGCGCCGCCGCCATCGCGAGGGCGTTCCCGAAGAGCGTCCCGCCCGTGGCGACCAGGTTCGCGCGCTCGCCATCCGGGCCCTTGCGCTGGACCAGGACCTCGGCGATCGCGTCGGTCATCCCCCAGGCGCCGAAGGGGACGCCGCCGGCGATCGACTTGCCGATCGTGACCAGGTCGGGCTCGAGCGCCCACGCTGCCGTGAGCCCGCCGGGGCCCATGACCTGCGTGTGGGTCTCGTCGAGCGCGAGGAGCGTGCCCGTCGCGCGGGTGGCGCTCCGGAGCGCAGCGTGGAAGCCCTCGTCGGGGAGGATGAGCCCGTGGTTGTTCGTGAGAACGGGCTCGGTCAGCACGAGGGCGACGTCGCGCCGCTCCAGGGCCCGCTCCAGCGCCCCCGGGTCGTTGAACGGAACCAGCACCGTCCCCGCGACCGCGCTCGACGGAACCCCGCGCTCCTCCGGCACCAGGGCGCCTTCCGGACCGCGCTCGACCAGCGCCTCGTCGAGGTGGCCGTGGTACTTGCCGTCGAACAGCAGCACCCGCTGGCGGCCGGTCGCGACCCGGGCCACGCGGATCGCCTCGGTGTTGGCGTGCGTCGCCGAGCTCGTGTACTGCCATTTCGGCAGTCCGAAGCGTCGGGCGAGCTCCTCGGAGACGACGATCGCGTCCTCGGTCGGGAGGAGGAACTGGTTGCCGCGGGCGATCCGGTCGCTCACGGCCCGGACCAGCGGCTGCGGGGCGTAGCCGCAGAACATCGACAGGTCGGCGATGTTGAAGTCGCTGTACGTGTGGCCGTCGACATCGGTGAAGCGGGCCCCTCGGCCCTCGACCACCCAGGGCGGCAGGTGGTGGTAGCTGCCCACGAGCCAGGCCATCGGGACGCCGTTGGGCATCGATGCCCGGCCGCGCTCGAGGAGCGCTGCGGATCGAGGGTGGTCGGCCAGGAACCGGGCGTCCTCGCGGTCCTTCAGGTCCTTGATCCGGCCGCGGTCGATGGTGGGCATTGGTGGCAGTCTAGATCCGCCGGCGAAGACGCCGGCCGGGCTGGCGGACGCGCTCGCGGGGCTGCATACTCGGGGCCAGGAGGTGCACCCATGGGCGACAAGACCCCGAACCGACCGCCGAAGCCGAAGAAGCCGAAGCCGCCGAAGACTCCATAGTTCGAAGTTCACCGGGCCGCTGCGGCCCCGTGAGCGAGCCGCCGCTCAGGCGGGGCCGGTCCCGGTGCTCCCCGGGGCGTGGAGCGGCGTCCCATCGGCACAGCGTGGGCATGTCTCGGAGCCCGCCTCGAAGGTGGGGATCTCCAGTTGCCAGAGCCCCTGGACCGGGTAGCGCCGGCCCGTGGTCGGCGATGCCAGGACGGCCGTCCCGCCGGACCGGTCGGCCATGACGAAGCAGCCGACGATCTCGCCGCCGGCCGCCTCGACGGGCGGCAGCATCGCCAGGAGCGAGCCGCCGGTCGTCAGGATGTCGTCGACCAGCAGGACCCGCTCGCCCGGCTCGATCCGGAAGCCGCGCCGGAACTCCCGGCGCGTCGAGCCGTCGGGCGCGCGGACTTCCTCGGCGAAGATCCCGCGGACGCCCAGCTGGCGGGCCGTCTCGAAGGCGAGGACGATTCCGCCGGTCGTGGGGCCTGCGACGACGTCGACCATCGGCCGCCCGTCCGCCCCCCGCGCAGCGGCGGCCCAGAACGAGCACAGCTCGCTCGTGACGGCCGGATCCTGGAGGAGCAGGAACTTCTCCAGGTAGCGCTCGCTGTGACGGCCCGACTTGAGGAGGAAGTGGCCCTCGCGGAGGGCCCCGGCGCGCCGAAAGAGCGCCTCCGTGCGCTCGGCGACGGCCGCGCGGGCGGCCATCTCCAGCGCGGGGCGGATCGTCGTCATGACCCGAAGTCTACGAGGGCGAGCATTCCGGCGACTCGTCGACCCCGCCGGCCCCTCCCCTACGGCCGGTACTCGACGCCCTTCGCCGACGGGGGCCCCGGTCGTCTCGGGAGCGCCGTCCCGACCAGCGGCCGGCACGAGGTCAGGCCGCGCCGGGCGCACTCCTCCGCCAGCTCGTCCACCAGGCGCACGGGGAGCGTCGGGTCGGCAAAGATCGCGGTTCCCACCTGGACCGCGACGGCGCCCGCGGCGAGATAGTCGAGCACGTCGCCGATCCCGGTCACCCCGCCGATCGCGATGATCGGGATCTCCACCACCTGGGCGACCTCGTAGACGATACGCAGGGCAACCGGCCTGATCGCGGGCCCCGACAGGCCGCCGTACGTGTTGCCGAGAAAGGGACCGGTCCGGTCGGCACGGAGCGCCATCCCGGAGAGCGTGTTGATCGCCGAGAGCGCGTCGGCGCCGGCGTCCGCGACCGCCCGGGCGATCGGCCGGATGTCCGCCACGTTCGGGGAGAGCTTCACGATGAGGGGCAGCTCGGTCGCCCGGCGCACCGCGCGGGTCACGGCGGCCGCGGCGTCCTGGTCGATCGCGAACTGGAGTCCGCCCTTGCCGACGTTCGGGCAGCTGATGTTGAGCTCCACCCCGGCCACGCCCGGCACGAGGTCCAGCTTGCGGACGACGGCGACATATTCCTCGATCGACTCGCCGGCCACGTTGACGATGACCGGCACCTTCCAGGTCGCCCAGAGCGGCGCGTACCGCTCGAGGACCGCGTCGATGCCCGGGTTCTGGAGGCCGATGGAGTTGAGCATCCCGCCGGGCGTCTCGGTGACCCGCGGCGGCCGGTTGCCGGCCCGAGGTCGGAGCGTGGTGCCCTTGCAGCAGATCGCGCCGATGCGCTGGACGTCCACGACGTCCGCGTATTCGACGCCGTAGCCGAACGTTCCCGAGGCGACCAGGATCGGGTTGGCGAGGATCAGGCCGCGGCCCAGGTCCACGGTGAGATCGACGGCCCCCGGGTCGAAGCCGGCCGACCCGCCGGGCCGCCGGCCACCGGGAGCGACCGGGGCGATCGTCGGGCTGCCCAGGGCCACGATCGGCGACGCGCCGGCCGTCGTCGAGCCGGCCGTCGTCGAGCCGGCCGTCGTCGGTCGAGCACCCTTCGGCTCCACGATCGCGCTCTTGAACGTTCGAACCGTCGGCGTCCGCCTCAGCCTGCGGGCCGCCCCGGCCGACGCGGCGGGGCCCGGCGCCTTCCCGTGCGTGACGACCCGCCGCTTCGGCTTCATCGCTCGTTGGCCCCGGCGCCGGCCGTGGCCTCCCAGTCGATCTCGTCGCTGGCGAAGACCGGCCCTTCGCGGCAGACGCGCTGCGGGCCGTTGACTCCCCAGACGACGCAGCCGAGGCAGGCGCCGACGGCGCAGCCCATGTTCTGCTCCATGGCGACCTGGAGGAACGCCTTGCGGCGGGCCTCGGGCGAGCCCGCGCGGATGGGCTTTCCGGCACCGCGCTTGCGCCCCAGCGTGGCCACGCCCAGGCGTCCCTTGCGCCCTGCCGCCACCGCCACCAGCGCGCGGAGCATCGGCAGCGGGCCGCAGGCGAACGCCTGGTCGGCCCAGGCCTCGTACTCCATCACGAGGTCCGTCACGACCCCGTGGTAGCCGACGCTCCCGTCATCCGTGGCGACGATGTACTCCACCTCGTCGGGCAGGAGCGAGCTCGGGTAGACCTCCGAGGCGTCGCGGCAGCCGTAGAGCAGCACGACCTGGCGCCCGTCACGGAGCGCCTCGTCCGCGAGCAGGCGGACGTCCGCGATTCCCAGGCCGCCGGCGACGAGGAGCAGGTGGCGGCTCCGGGAATCCACCTGGAAGCCCTGGCCCAGCGGGCCGAGCATGTCCAGGCGATCGCCCGGCCGCATCTGGGTCATCCAGGCCGTCCCCCGCCCCACCTCGCGGAAATGTATCGAGATGGCGCCCGCGGCGGGGTCCGCCGTGTTCACCGTGAAGGGCCGGCGCAGGACGAGACCCGACCAGTCGCCGGTCCGGACGTGGACGAACTGGCCCGCCCGCGTGGCGCTCGCGAGGGGCGGGGCGTGGTACTGCTGGAGCCATTGGCCGGGCAGGATCTCCCGGCTTTCGAGAAGCTCCGCGTCGACCAGCTGCATGCCCGCGCCCGGTCGTCCGGTCAGCGGTCCTTGGCGGGCTCGTCATCCCCGGCGGCGTCGGCCTCGTCGTCCGGGTCGTCCCCGTCCCCGTCGTCGTCGTCGTCCTCGTCATCCTCGTCGTCGAGCTCCGGGGCGACGGCGGGATAGGCCTCGGCGATCGCGTCCGCGACGTCGCCGAAGACGTCCGTCGGGTCGTAGAACTCGACCAGCTCCTCCGGCGTGCCCAGCTTCCGCCACTCGCGCTCGGGACCCTCGGGGATCACCTCCGCGACAAGGCGGCCGGCGCCGGTGAAGGTCAGCCGCTCGTCGTCGTCGTCGACGATGACGACGTCTCCGAGGTGGACGGCCAGGCCCGCGACCATGGCCTCGAACTGCTCGAGGATGCGGGCCTCCGCGATCTGGCTCCGCTCCTGGAAGGTGAGGGCGATGTCGTACAGGCGATGGGCGGCGGACTCCGCGTCGTCGGCCTCGGCGGGTTGCGTGGCGGCCCACTCGTCGGCCGCTGCCGCGTAGGCGTCCTCGCCGAGCGGCGGGATCGTCTCCTCGGGCGAGATCCCGGCAATGCTCATGAGGTCGTCCGCGGCGGTCGGCTCCGGCCCCATGCCGGAGGCCTCGCGGGCCGCCTCCGCAAAGGCGGCGTAGACGTCGGACGGGTTGTAGAGCTCGACGAGCTCGGCCGCGGACTCGATCACCTCCGTGTCGCTGATCCACTCGCCCGTCTCTTCGTCCTGGTAGCGGGTGCGACTGCGGAAGGTCAGGTCGGGCGCGATCGAGAGGTAGTCGGGGTCCTCGTCGATGAGGGTCAGGCCGCCGATCTCCTCGATCCTGGCCGCGTTGGCGGTCAGGAAGCGGTCGAACTGCTCGGCGGCGCGGGCCAGGAAGTCGGATCGCTCGAGCGCCGCGTCGCGGGCGAGCTCACCGAGGAGGTCGGCGCGGTTCACGTCCATGCGGGCGTCTCCTTCTTCGTCCGGGCGGCGGGTTGACGGGTGTTCCGGGGTCGGCGTGGGGCGGCGGCGCCGCCTCAGCCGCCCTCCTTGCCGAGGGTCTCGATGCCGGAGTACGTGAGGTCGGGTCCCATGCGCTCCCGCAGGAACATCGAGTGGTGGCGCTCGAACATCCACTCGCCGGCGCGGTGGCCGAGGGCGGCGGTGCCCTCGTCCCGCTCCAGCTTGTCGATCGTGCCGTAGTCGGGGAGGTCCAGGAGGATGACGTTGTCGTAGTCCCAGCCGTACGCGACGTTGTACCAGCCCAGGAACGTGATCCCGAACTTCTCCTCGTACTCGCGGATCTGACGCGGGAAGATCGTGCGCATGAAGAACTTGAAGAACGAGTCGCGGCCGCGGCGGACATTGAAGAAGGTCGCAAGGACCGGCACCGGCTGACTCCCTCCTGGGGCGTGGGTGTCGCGACCCGAACGGCGGCCCGGGCCGGAGCCTATTGTCGCACGCCCGGGTCGGGTTCCTCAGGAGGCACGGCGGGGTCGGCTTCGGCGGTCGCGGACGGCTCGGCGTCCGCGGGCGGCTCGGCGGTCGCGGGCGGCTCGGCGTCGTCCGGCAGGGCGGTCGGCAGGGCGGTCGGCACGTCGGCGGCGGCGGTCGGCATGTCGGCGGCGGCCGGCTCCACCCCGTGCTCGTCCTCCAGCTCGCCGACCGTCTTCGTCGGGCTGCCCAGCGGTCGCCGGCGCCCCTGGGTGCGCCGGTCCGCAGCGACGAGGCGCAGCAGGAAGATGACCGTCTGGCCGGTGAGCAGCAGCAGCCCGATGACCACGAAGAGCAGGATCGCCAGGACCTCGAACGGCCAGTTCAGCTTGAGCCCGAGCGGGATCAGCAGGATGAAGAAGCCCAGGACGATCATCTGGAACCAGAAGCAGCCCAGGCCAGGGCCACGCTCCGGGTCCAGCTCCTCGCCCCGGTACTCGGGGCGCCGCGCGCGCGTGTCGGCCGACGACGGCGGGCGCTGGGAACTCGGACTCGGGGCCGGGGGCGCGGGCGGGTTCGGGTTCGGGGTCTCGTCCGTCACTGGGGTCCTCGCGATGCCCGTGGGGGGCGTTGGGTCGTCCCCGCCACCATACGCCGAACCATGACCGGCGGTGGACCGCCGCGCGGCGACCCGCCCGGCTCCCGGCTCCGGGGCAGTCCCGGCCGTCAGGCGAGGCCGCCCCCATCGACGACGAGGGTCGTGCCGGTGACCCACGAGGCCGCGTCGGACGCCAGGTACAGGACGGCCCGCGCCGTGTCCTCCGGCGTGCCGATCCGCCGGATCGGTCGCTGGGCGGACGATGCGAGAAACGCCGTCATGTCCTCCCCCAGCTGCCCCGCCTCCGAGCGAAGGAGCGGCGTGTCCGTGTCGCCGGGACAGACGCAGTTGACCCGGATCCCCTGGGGCCCGTGGTCGATCGCCATCGCCCGGGTCAGGTTCACGACGGCGCCCTTCGACGCGCAGTAGCTCGCCGCGCGGGGGCCGCCCCTGAGCCCCCAGCCCGAGCCGATGTTGACGACGGCGCCGCCGCCTCCGCGGGCCATCTCGGGGATCGCGTGCCTGCCCAGGAGGAAGACGGCCTTGACGTTGACCGCCATGACCCGGTCCCACTCGTCCTCCGTCGTCTCGACAATCGAGGTGCGCCGGATGATCCCGGCGCTGTTGACCACGAGGTCGAGCCCGCCGAACCCGGCGACGGCTGCCTCGACCAGCCGGCGGCAGTCGGCCTCCACGGTCACGTCGCAGCGAACGCCGGCGGCGCGTCCCCCCTCTGCGGCGATCGCGGCGACCAGCGCACCCAGGCCCGCTTCGTCGAGGTCGGCGACGACGACGGCAGCTCCCTCTCGGGCGAGCAGAACCGCGGTCGCCCGGCCGATGCCCGACGCTGCTCCCGTGACGATTGCGCGCTTGCCATCCAGGACGCCCATGCGGTCGCTCCCCTACGCGGCGGCCACGCGAGCGACCGAGCGCTCGCCGCGGCCCGTGATCACCTGTGCGTGGCCGGCCAGCTCCTGGTCGAGCGCCGGGTCGCCGGTGTCGACGAGCAGCGGGCGCGTCCCGATGGCCGCCAGCTTGGCCGGCGTGGCGACGATGATGATTCCCTGCCTCCCGGCCCGCCGAACGACGGCGCGGATGACCGGCGGGCTCATCTGCTGGTTGCCCCGCCCGAAGATGAAGCCCTGCCCGCCGATCGGGGTGACGACGATGCGGCAGTCGCCGGACCCCGCGGTCAGCAGCAGCTCGGCCTCGCCGGCGTCCGCGGCGACCAGGGTCGCGGCGCCCGGCCCCTCCACCCGGACGACGTCGACGCCGACGAGCGTCTTCGGCACGCCGAACCGCTCCGCGATCGCCCGCACGGTGGATCCGGGCCCCAGGATGTAGCGCGCGCCGATCGGCGCCCCGGCGGCCACCTCCTCGGCGATGGCCGCGGCCGCCGCGGTCTCGCTCACCGGCGTGGGGGCCTTGCGCGCCTGGATGCGCCGGCGCTCGAGCGGCACCAGCAGCTCGCCCCACAGCCGCGGGGCGATCTCGCCGCGGCGGTAGGCCTCCTCGTCGAGGTCGAGCACCTCCCGGCCCTCGGTCCGCCGCCGCCCGGTCGGCAGGGCGAGAAAGCCGGCCGCCACCGCGCCCGCCGCCGCCGGGCCGGTCGCGAAGACCGCCGAGTGCATCTTCACCCCGGCCGGGATGCCGAGCACGGGCGTCGCAGCCCCCCGAAGTGCCTCGTGGATGTCGCGGGCCGTGCCGTCCCCGCCGGCGAAGAGCAGGAGCTCGACCCCGCGCTCGACCATGAGCCGCGCGAGCCGCACCGTGTCCGCGGCGGTCGTCGCGCCGGGCGCGATCGAGCCGATCACCATAGGCCGAGCCCCGGCCGCCGCGGCCGCGGCCTCGCCCATCTCGAGCGGGCCGGTGAGCACGACGGGCGGCGCGCCCGGAGCCGGCCACACGGCGAGCAGGTGCCGGACCGCCGTCGAGGCGCGGGCGCCCGCCCCGGGAGACGCGCCGAGCGCGATGGCCCGCCGGACGGTGTCGGCCCCGTCGCTTCCCTTCAGGCCGACGCGTCCGCCGACGCCGGCAATCGGGTTGACGAGGAGACCCACGACCGCACGCGCGTCCCCGGGCCGTCCGTCCGTCACGTCGCCGGGGCCGGGTCCGGCCCCGGGTGCTTCCGACGGTACGCCCGCCAGGTCACGGCCCAGCGTTCCGGGTCGTCGAGCGGCTCGTGGTCGATGCGGTGGATGGTGCTCAGATAGGGGGCGCCGTGGACGAAGGACGGGTCCGCGTACGCCTCCTCGGCGATCGTCCGCAGGATGGCGGCGTACTCGTCGAGGTCCGCCCGCGAGTAGGACTCCGTGGGCTCGAGCGTCATCGGCTCGGGGACCACGTACGGATGGTGGCTCGTCCAGTAATGGGTCCCGAAGTCGGCGGCCCGGTACCCGATCTCCTCGGAGTGGACTCCGGTCGCGCGCGTCAGCTCGTCCCAGCTGTAGCGCACTTGCTCGATCCGACGCCTGCCTGCGGCGAAGGGCGCCGCCAGGCCCCGGATCTCGAGGACCCGCTTCATGAGGTAGTTGTTGTTGAGGACGGCGATCTCCGCCACCTCGCGGAGTCCCTCGGCCCCGAGGCTCATGATCCAGGCATAGGCCCGGACCAGGTTCGGCACCACCCCGTACCAGGGGCGGATCTTCCCGATCGAGTCCGGCCGGTCGTCGTCCAGGCGATACGCCGTCCCGTCGAACTCGACCGTGGGGCGCGGGAGGAACCGGGCGAGCTCGGCGGTCACGCCGCAGGCGCCCGCCCCCGGACCGCCCGAGGCGTGTGGCGTCGAGAAGGTCTTGTGCAGGTTGAAGTGGCAGAGGTCGAAGCCGGCCTCGCGGGCGCGGGTCACGCCCAGGAGGCCGTTGGCGTTCGCCTGGTCGTAGCAGGCGAGCCCCCCGGCCTCGTGGACCACCCGCACGAAGTCCTCGATCCGCGGGTTGAAGATGCCGGTGTCTTCGGGATTCGTGATCAGGAGGGCCGCCGTCCGCTCCGAGACGGCCGCCCGCAGGGCGTCGAGGTCGGGGTAGCCGTCGGCGTCGGGGTAGAGCGTGATGACCTTGTAGCCGGCTACCTTCGCGCAGGCGGCGTTCGAAGGGTGGCTGAAGATCGTGGTCACGACCTCGTCGCGCGCCGTGTCGCCGCGGGACGCGTGGCAGGCCCGGATCATCGACACGTTGGCCCAGATCGCCGCGGAACCAGCCCCGGGCTGGAGCGTCACCCGGTCCATCCCCGAGATCTCCGCGAGGAGGCGTTCGAGGCGCCAGGCGATCTCGAGGACGCCCTGGACGGTCGACGGGTCCTGGAGCGGGTGGAGATCGGCGATGCGCGGGTCGCGGGCAAAGCGGTCGTTGACCTTGGGGGAGTACTTCATGGTGCAGGTGCCCTGCCCGACGTCGATGTTGAGGTCGGCGCCCAGGTTCTCCTGCGACAGGCGGATGTAGTGGCGGACGACGTGGAGCTGGCCCAGCTCGGGCAGGGCAGGCAGCGCGGCGCGGCGGATGCCCGGCGGGAGCGCCGCGGCGGGATCCCCGACCAGCGCGGTGATCCCGGGCTCCGTCGCCGGCGGCAGGACCCCGCGCGCCCCGGGCGTGCTCAGCTCGAAGATGATCGGCTCGTCCCAGCGGGCCTGGTGGAAACGCCGGGGCATGGGCCTGGGCCCGATGGGCAGGGCCGGCCCGCTCACGAAGGGGGTCTTGCCGGGCGTCGCCGAGGTGGTCATCGGAGCACCTCCCGCAGCTCGTCGGCCAGCCGGTCGATGTCGGCCTGCGCGTGGACCTCGGTGACGCAGACCAGGGCCGCCTGGCCCAGGGCCGGGTGCTCGGTCGAGAGGTCCTTGCCGAAGAAGATGCCGCGCTCGAGGAGCGCCCGCGAGACGGCGGCCACCGTCCGCCCGGTGGCGCCGAGATCGACGACGAACTCCTTCACGTGGTGTTGTCCCGAGAACGGGACGCGGACGCCGGGCACCGACTCCAGGCGGGTGATGGCGTAGCGCGTGCGGGCCATCATCGTCTCCCCCAGCTCCGTCATGCCCCGGGGCCCCATGAGGGCGAGGTAGACGCCGGCGGTGATCCCCCACAGGGCCGCGGCGGTCCCCACCCACTCCTTGCCCTCCTCGCGAACGGCGAAGGAGGTCCGCTCGTAGGCGACGTCGCCGAACCCGTACTCGCCGGGCACGGCCGTGGGCGCGATCCCGAACAGGCGTGACGGGAACTCCATCACGACCAGCGGATCGTCGTGGCTGGCGATGAACCCGCCGTTCCCGCCCCCGAACTGCTGGTGGATCCCGAGGGGCTGGATGTCGCCGCAGGCGAGGTCGGCACCCCACGCCGCCGGCGGGGCGAGCACGCCCAGCGTCGAGGGATCCACGTCGCCGATCGCCAGGGCCCCGGCGGCGTGAGCAAGCGCTGCGATCTCCGCGGCCCGGGCCTCCACCACCCCGAGGTAGCCGGGATTCTCGACGAGCACCCCGGCGACGTCGTCGCCGAGCGCGCGACCCAGGGCCGCGAGGTCGAGCAGCCCCGTCGCCGGCTCGAACGGAACCTCCTCGACGGCGAGGTCGGGGCGAACGTAGTCCAGGATCCGCGAGCGCTTGTCGCGGCTCATCGAGGCCGGGACCAGGACGCGCCGCCGCCCGGTGATGCGACCGGCCATACGGAGCGCCGTCGCGCTGGCCTGGAACCCGTCGTAGACCGGGACGTTGACCACGTCCATCTCGAGCAGCTCGCCCATCATCGACTCGTACTCGAAGAGGGCCTGGAAGCGCCCGTGATCCTCGTAGGGCTCGCCGGCGTACGCGGTGAGGAACTCGCTCCGCCCGTTGATCTCGTCGCACACGGCCGGCACGTGGTGGAGGTAGCAGCCCGCGCCCAGGAAGCTGAGGACGTCGCGGGTCGAGGTGTTGCGGCGCAGCAGCCCCTCGAGGTGGCGGACGAGCTCCGCCTCGGAGCGCAACGGCTCCGGCAGGTCGAGCGGGGCGGCCAGGCGCAGTGACGGGGGGACGTCGGCGTAGAAGTCGTCGATGCTCGCGGCGCCCACGGCTCGAAGCATCGCCGCCCGGACCTCCGGGACCGCGTTCGGGATGTACGGGTGGGGCCGGGCCTGCTGGTCGGTCACGTGGCGGCCTCCTCGGGGCGGATCCAGTCGCGGCTCGCCAGCCCGCCGGCGAGCTCGCCGCCGTCGATCGGGAGGGCTGCGCCGGTGATGTACGCCCCCTCGTCGGAGGCGAGGAACGCGAAGAGCGCGGCGACCTCCTCGGGCCGGGCGTGGCGTCCGATCGGGATCCTGGCGTCGGCGGCCCGCAGCATCTCGGGCGTGTATTCCGCCTGCTGCATGGGCGTCATGACGTTGCCGGGACAGATGGCGTTGACCCGGATCGCAGGAGCCAGCTCCAGGGCCATCGAGCGCGCGAGCAGGATCACGCCGGCCTTCGACGCGTTGTAGTCGGCGTAGAAGGGGTGCCCGACGACGCCGTTCGTCGAGGCGGTCATGAGGATGACGCCTCCCCGGTCGGCGGCCATCCGCCGGGCCCCGGCCTGGGCGGTGTTGAAGACCCCGTCCAGGTTGACCGCCATGACTCGCCGCCACTCCTCGGGCGTGATGTCGAGGAAGCGGTGGCGGATGCTGATGCCGGCGTTGGCGATCACGACGTCCACGCCGCCCATGAGCCGGTCGACCTCGGCGAATGCCGCGTCGACGGACGCCCGGTCGGCCACGTCGGCGGCCACGATCCCGGCGAGGCCGGGCAGGTCTGAGCGGACGACGGGGAAGCGGTCTTCGTCGCGGTCGAGGATCACCACGCGGCTCCCCTCGGCGACGAACCGCGCCGCGGTGGCCAGCCCGATGCCGCTCGCCCCTCCCGTGATCACGACCCGGCGTCCGGCGAGTTCAGGGTGGCGCGCCAGCGCCGGGGCAGCCCCTGTCTGGGCGTTCACGTCGCGCCTCCTTGCTCTCGTCGCCGGCCCCGCTGACGGATCGTCGCATCCGCCCGTCTCGGCCGCGGCATCGCTCCTGTTGCCGGACATGATCGTCCGTGATGGCGACACCTGCTCGCCGCGCTGGAGGATCACCGGGCCACGCGGGGTGGCCACCGGCCCAGATCCGAACGCCGCTGCCCGGCGAAGTCGTTGGCAAGAGCGCGCGCGGGCCATCCGGGATAGGCTGGCCGCCCGAGCCGAACGGACGAGAACGCATGGACGACCATCGCCCGATCCAGCCCGACGACCCATTGTCCCGCGCTCGAGCGGGCGACGTCGGCGCGTTCCTGGACCTCGTGCGCCCGCCTGCCGGCCGGCTTCTTCGCCTGGCGCTGATCTCGGCCGGCGAGCGCGCGGCCGGCGAGCGCGCGGCGGCGGCCGCGATCCGGACCGCCTGGCGCGACGCGCGCGCCCTCCACCGCGCCGCGGACCTCGACGATCTGCTGGCGCGCGGCCTCGTCGCCGCCCTGCCGCGCCGCCGGTCGGCGGGAGCCGGGACGCCGCTCGACCGGGCCCTGCGGCCGCTCCCGCCCGCCGACCGGGTAGCCCTCGCGCGTTGCCAGGACGCCGCCCCGGACGAGGCGGCGCTGCGGGTCGCCGGCCGGCTCGGCGTCGAGACCGCGGTCCTTGCCGAAGGCGACATCCTCGACCTGGACGGGCCCCTCGCCGGGTGGGACCTCGCGCGGCTGCGGGCCGCCCTGGCGGCCGCCGCCGGGTCGGCGGACGTGAAC
>Ga0315287_10003141_pt1 | contig 15886 bp, 12 predicted proteins | sample YL17G11_0_MG_FD_205037 | JGI IMG/M metagenome (GOLD analysis project Ga0315287, IMG submission 205037) | Sediment microbial communities from Yellowstone Lake, YNP, Wyoming, USA - YL17G11_0 | ecosystem: Environmental > Aquatic > Freshwater > Lake > Sediment | place: USA: Wyoming | collected... | reverse complement strand
GGTAAAACCTGACATATTCACGTTGCCTTGACATTCCAGCGTGGCGTGTTGACAACCCCCCCGTTGTCCCCTTACGATGGAGACCGGGAAAGGCTGAACGCGTGAACACCTTCATCGTCAAGATTGAGCCGGGAAAGGTCCCCGACGAAGTGATCGAGACCGTCGCGGGCGTCCTGCTCGGGGACGGGGTGATGGCTTATCCGACCGAGACGTTCTACGGCCTCGGGGCGGTCTGCTTTTCGGGGAAGGCCGTCCGCCGAATCTACCGCCTGAAAGCGAGGGACGCCGGGAAACCGCTTTCCCTCATCGTTTCCGGCCTGGCTATGGTCGAGACGCTGGCCGTCGGTCCGCCGCCCGTTTTCCATCGCCTGGCCGGTGAGTTCTGGCCGGGACCGCTGACCATCGTCCTCAAGGCTTCGCCATCGTTCCCTGTCCGGCTGGCGGGACCGGGGCATACTATCGGCGTCCGGATCCCTTCGGTCCCGTGGCTCAGGCGCCTTGTCCACGAGGTCGGTCTGCCCATCACGGCCACGAGCGCGAACATTTCGGGGGAAGGGGAGATCTCGGACCCGGCCGAGATCCTCCGGACCTTCAACGATAAAGTGGATATCATTGTGGACGGCGGGGAGACCCCCGGGGGGCGGGCTTCGACGATCATCGATATCACGGGACCGACGCCCCGCATCCTCCGTGAAGGCGCGATTCCGTCCGGCAAGTTGGAACGGTATTTATCAGCGATGTCGTGAACCTTGCCGCGCGTGTTGTCACGGGACTATCGAGACGGGCTCTTTGCGTTTCTCCAGGCGTTTGTGGACCGATGCCTCATGATTGCCGATAAGACGTGAGTCGGAATTCCGGGACATGTACTAATACGAACGCAATAAAAGAATTTACAATGTATGAACGGCACTGAATGCCGTCCTCAAGCCCCCGTAGCGGAGGGGGGACCCGTCGGCTTTTTCGACGGGGGGAACCGACGGGACTGGTTCCTCGGGGGTCGGGGGAGTGAGGGCGGCTTCAGGCCGCCTAAAGTCAGATGTCAAACTATCTAATGCGTTCGTATTAATTCACTTGAATGGATGTCGTGTCCCTGGAATTCCGGAAGAAAGAATCCCGCCGGCAATTTTGGGCGACGCCCATGATATTGTCAGATGGCCTTTTTATCTGTATACTAAGATAACAAGTTACCCATGAAGAAGAAATTTTTCTTCATCGCTGCGGTGTTGATCGTCGCCGTTGTGTTTTGTCTTTGGCGGTTGTTTCCCAAGCACCCTGCCGAACCCAATGTCGTTCTGGTGGTCATTGATACTCTGCGTGCCGACCATCTGCCTTTTTACGGCTATCCTAAGGAGACGGCTCCGTTCCTTTCGCAGCTCGCAGCCCAGGGGGTCGTGTTTGAGAAAGCCTATGCCGCCTCCTCTTGGACCTCGCCCGCCACAGCCTCGATCTTCACTTCGCTGTATCCCTTTCAACACGGCGTCACCATGGGCTTGTTGGTCCAGAAGCGGTTGATAGACGAAGATCCAAGGATCAAGATCAACCGTATCCCCAAAGAGCTGACCACGCTGCCGGAAGTTTTTCGCATCAACGGCTATCGTACCTTCGGTGTCTCGGACAACTATAATATTTCCGAAAATCAGGGATTCACGCAGGGATTCGACCGCTTTCTGTGCTTTTCACACACGGGCGGGCAGTTCATCAATGAACAGATTCTCCGGCTGAAAAAAAAGATTCTAATCGGGGGGAAGTACTTTCTTTACGTGCATTACAACGACCCTCACATGCCCTACAGGATCCCGCTTGAAGAGGACGAAAAGAGCGGGGACCGCCTCACCGACATGAAAGCGCTTTATGACAAGGAGATCACCCACGTTGATCATTGCATCAAAGAACTCTATGATAGGTTCGGTTGGTCACAAAATACTCTGCTGATCATTACCGCCGACCACGGCGAAGAGATGAATGAGAAACACCGCTACGGACATGGAAAGTCCCTTCTCAATACAGTCATTCATGTGCCTTTGTTATTTTATTATCCGCATGGGGGGCTTTTCGGCGGGAAGCGGCTGACGGCAAATGCATCCACCATGGATATCCTGCCGACGCTTATATCTTTCCTGGATTTCCCTCGGATGAAAGGCCTGTCCGGGCAGGACCTCATACCGGAGGTTAAGGGAGTGACCAAATCTTCCAGTGAACGTTTCATCTTTTCCCATCTGCAGGTGGAAATGGGCAGCCGCAAAGATATCCTGCAGAAAGCCTGCCTTTACAGGGAGCATAAATATATCTATAAATTCCCTGACAAGCATTTGCTGTATGATCTGAAGGAAGACCCGGGCGAAAGAAGGAACCGCTTTGCCGATGGAGGGGAGATGGCCCGAATGCTGGCGGCTAACCTTTTCGCCTATGAAAAGGACAGCCCCCGCTATAACACCGCCTATGTGGACATTGAACTCGATAATAAAAGTCTAGAACAATTACGTACGCTTGGCTATGTTCATTAGCCTATAGCAAGCTGATCACTTGACCTTCGTTCCCGGCGGCACGTCGCGGTCGAAAAAGGGAACGACGGCCTTGTCGCCGATGACGGCCGCCAGGAGCATGGCCTGGGACTCGATGCCCCGGATCCTGGCCGGCTTGAGGTTGGCGATGACGATGAGGCTCTTGCCGACGAGGTCCTCGGCCGTGTAGGCGTCGGCGATGCCCGCGATCATCGTCCGCTTTTCCGTCCCAAGGTCGATCTCGAGTTTAAAGAGCTTGTTCGTGTTGGGGACGCGCTCGGCGGCCAGAATCTTCGCCACGCGCAGGTCCATCTTCATGAATTCCTCGTAGCTGATGAGGTTGGTCGCGGAGGTTGGTGCTTCTTCCATCGTTTTCTCCTTTCCGGCGGGCGCCGGTTCCGGCGCCGCCTTGGTCTTCGATTCGGATTCGGGCTTCTCCTCGGCCAGGAAGTCCTTGAGCAGGACCCTGGGGAAGAGGGCTCTTGGTTCCTGGACCGCCCGGCCGGGGCCGAAGCCGCCGAACGTCATCTCGGAATATTTCACGTCCTTGATCTTTTGCGGTTCGCCCAGATATTCCCAGATCTTGTCGCAGGAGCCGGGCATGACGGGGTACAGGAGGTAGCTTATGCCCCTTATCGCGGACGCCGCCTGGAGGAGGACCCTCGCCAGCCGCGGCCGCTTTTCCGGTTCCTTGGCCATCTTCCAGGGCTCGTGGTCGGCCAGGTACTTGTTGACCGTGCCGAGGTAGGCCCATATCTCTTCCAGGGCCCGGTTGATGGCGTAGTCCGAAAAGAGCTCTTCCGTCCGGGCCTTGAGTTCATCGAACCCGGCGCGGACCTTCACATCCTCATCCGTTTCGGGGCCGGCCTCTCCGACGACCCCCCCGAAGTAGTTCCGGACCATGGTCAGTGTGCGCTGGACGAGGTTGCCCAGGTCGTTGGCCAGGTCCGAGTTCACCCGGTGGATGAACGCCTCGTGGGAGAAGTTGCCGTCAAGCCCGATCGGGATCTCGCGGACGAGAAAGTAGCGAAGGCTGTCGGCGCCGAACGTCTTGAGGATGATGTTCGGATCAAGGACGTTCCCCTTGGACTTGGACATCTTAGCGTTGTCCTTGAGCCACCAGCCGTGGCTGTACACGGTCCCGGGAAGCGGGAAACCGCCGGCCATGAGGAAGGCCGGCCAGAAGATGGCGTGGAAGCGCAGGATGTCCTTGGCCATGAGATGGATCGTCGCCGGCCAGAACTTTTTGTAAAGTTCTTCATTCCAGCCGTAGCCGATCCCGGTCAGGTAGTTGTTCAGGGCGTCGAACCAGACGTAGATCGTGTGTTTCGGGTCTCCCGGGACGGGGATTCCCCACTTGACCGAGGTCCGGGTGATGCTCAGGTCCTTGAGCCCGCCTTCGACGAAGCTCATGACCTCGTTCATCCGGCTTTGCGGCCGGACGAAATCCGGGCGCGCGGCGTAGAAATCGAGAAGGGGCTTTTGATAGGCTGAGAGGCGAAAGAAATAAGTTTCCTCCTCGACGAGCGAGGTCTTGACACCGCACTCGGGGCAGATCTTGTATCCTTCCTTTCCCATCGGCACGTCCTCGACCAGGAAGTGTTCGTTGGAGACGCAGTACCAACCCCGGTACGTTCCTTTGTAGATGTCCCCCTTGTCCAGAAGCTTCTGGAAGATCTTTTGGACGCCCTCCTCATGATAGGCCTGGGTTGTCCGGATGAAGGCGTCGAAGGAGATGTCGATGGCTTTCCAAAGCTCCCGGAACCGGCCCACGACCCTGTCGACGTGCTCTTGGGGGGAGAGTCCTCTCTCGGCGGCGGCCTTCTCGATCTTCTGGCCGTGCTCGTCCGTCCCGGTCAGGAAGAAGACCTCCTTTCCCCGGAGGCGGTTGAATCGGGCCAGGACGTCCGCGATGATCGTCGTATAGGCGTGCCCGATGTGGGGGACATCGTTCACGTAGTAGATCGGCGTCGTGACGTAGAATTTATTTTCGTCAGTATTCTTTGCCACTGGTCAAACCTCCTCGGATGAGCATCATAGCCTCGGCCCGGGTGGCCGCATTGGTCCGGAAGGACCCTCGGACGGCCGACGTCACGGTGATCGACTTCGGCTTCTTGGCCCCCCGCATGGACATGCACATGTGCTCGGCCTCGATGACGACCATGACCCCGAGGGGCTTGAGCCGCGCCTCAAGAAGGTCCGCGATCTGTTTGGTCAGCCTCTCCTGCACCTGGAGCCTCCGGGCGAGGGTATCCACGACCCTGGCGATCTTGCTCAGCCCGACGATCCGCCCCCCTTTGGGGATATAGGCAACATGGGCCACGCCGGCGAAGGGGAGGAGGTGGTGTTCGCACATCGAGTAGAGGGGGATGCACTTGACGAGGACCATCTCGTCGTGCTTCTCGGCCTCGATCGTCCGCAGGCCCTTGGCCGCGTCCTCGATGGAGCCGCCCAGGATGTCCTGAAGCATGAACGCGACGCGCCGGGGCGTCCGTTTTATACCCGGCCTATCGGGGTCCTCGCCCACGCCTTCCAGGACGAGTTTGACCCCTCTCTCGATCTTCTTCAGGTCCATCGTCACTCCTTCGACGTCCCGCGGCGCCTATTTCTTCCCGTAATATTCTCTCAAGGCCAGCCGGCTGATTTCTTTGAGAGGGAGGCTCGTTCTCTCCGAAGCCTTCAGGCAATCCGTATACTCGGGTTGGACGTTGACGGCCTCGCCGCCCAGGCGGGACACCTTGATCCCGATCTCCTCTCCTCGGACCCGGACCTTCCGGCTTTCCCGCTCTAATACGCGCCTTTCCACCGGGAAGAAACGGACCCCGATGGAACTCGTTTCCCGGAAAACGGCCTCGATCAGGTCATCTATTTTATCAACCTCCGCGAGAAGGGTCAATTTTGTGGCCAGCCGGTTCTTTTTCATGACGACGGGAGTGAGGAACGCGTCGAGGGCCCCCCTCTTGAGGGCGAGCTCAAGAAAATGGGCCAGGAGCTGGGGAGTCGAGTCGTCGATCGTTGCTTCGATCACAAAGACCTTCTTTCGCGGTTCGAAGTCCCCGATGTTTCCATAGAACGCCCTCAGGATGTTGGGCAGGCCGGGGAGGTCGCGGCTGCCGGCGCCGCAGCCGATCCTCCCGTAGGTAATCTCGGGGAAGGGAAGAAATTCCCGGACCAGCGTTGAAACGACGGCCGCGCCCGTGGGCGTCACGAGCTCTTCCTTAGCCCCGGCCGAATAGACAGGGATGTTCTTAAGGAGTTCAGCCACGGCCGGGGGAGGTACGGGGAGGAGACCGTGGGAGGTCCGGACGAAGCCCTCGCCCACGTTGAGCGGAGAACAGTAGAAAGCGCCGATACCGAGCGCCTCGGTCAGCCAGCAGAAGCCTAAAACGTCCACCAGAGCGTCGTCGGCCCCCGCCTCATGGAGGTGCGCGGAACGGAAAGGGCGGCCGTGAACCCGGGCTTCGGCTTGGAACAGCCGCTTGAAGACCTTCCGGGCGTCGGCCTTGACGCCGGGCGAGAACGGGCTCCGCCCGATGATCCCTTCCACGTCGGCCCAGGTCCTAGTCACGGGTTTCTTGCGTTCGACGATTACGTCGACCTTGAGGCCCCGAAGATGGGACCTCTCGGCCTCGTGGACCTCGATGCGGACCGGCAGCTTGAGGCGGGCCATCGCCTTCTTGAAGAGGGCCGGGTCGGCGCCCAGGTCCAGGAGGGATCCCAGGATCATGTCGCCGCTCAACCCCGATGATGCGTCAAAATAAACATATTTCATTTCAAACCTCGGCCCCGAGTCTCTTGGGCGTTCATCCGCAGTTCTTTTTTTGTCAATAGGATACATCAAGACCAGGAACCTGTCCAGCGTGGGCCCCTCCGGCCGCCGAACACGCCTTGACTTGTCCCCGCATTAATTATATATCCTTATTCTTGCTCAAGGAGGCGATATGTCCCTTTCAGGTCAGGCGGAGCAGACCCGCGCGGATATCGGGATACTCGGAGGCACGGGGCTTTACCAGATCGACGGGATCGAGGACGTCCGGGAGATCTCCCTCGATACGCCCTTCGGCCGTCCATCCGACGTTTATATCGTCGGGACGCTCGAAGGAAAACGCGTGGCCTTTCTCGGCCGCCACGGCCGGGGGCACCGCCTGCTGCCTGCCGAGATAAACTACCGGGCCAATACCTACGGGTTCAAGAGCCTTGGTGTCAGGAGAATCATCTCCGTAAACTCGGTCGGCTCGCTCAAGGAAGAGATCCGGCCCAAGGACATCGTCCTCGCCGATCAGTTTTATGATCGGACGCGCCGTCAGAACACGTTCTTCGGCGACGGGATCGTCGCCCATATCGGCTTCGCCCATCCGATCTGCCCGGAACTTTCCCGCGTCCTCTACGAGGCCGGAAAGGGCCTCGGCCTCCGGATGCATCTCGGCGGAACCTACATTTGTATCGAGGGCCCGGCTTTCTCGACCGTCGCCGAGTCCAGGACCTACCGTTCCTGGGGCTGTGCTGTCATCGGCATGACGGGCGCCACCGAGGCCAAGCTCTGCCGCGAGGCCGAGATCTGCTATTCCACCCTCAGCCTGGCGACGGATTACGACGTCTGGCGCGCCGAAGAGGAGTCCGTCAGCGTGGAACTCATCCTGGAGAACCTGAGGCTTAATATCGGAAACGCCAAGGCCATCATCAAGTCGGCCATAGCGGCCCTCCCCCCCGGCGGGGCGGAGGCCTGCGGTTGCGGCGATGCTCTCAGGAATACGATCGTTACCGATCCTGCCCTCATCCCTCCCGGGACCAGGGAAAAACTCAGGATCATCATCGAAAAATACATCCCTTATTGAGGACGTCGCCATGAGCCTGGTCATCATTGGTTCCCTCGCTTTCGACACCATCGAAACCCCGCTCGCCCGGCGCGAAAGGATCGTCGGCGGCTCCGGGACCTACTGCGCGCTGGCCGCGAGCTTCTTCACGAAACCCAAGGTCGTCGGTGTCGTTGGGCGCGATTTCCCGAAGAAGACGCTCGCTCTTATGAGGTCGAAAATGATCGATCTGAGAGGGGTTTCCGTAAAGGCCGGGAAAACATTCCACTGGGAGGGACGCTACGGCGCCGATCCCAACCAAAGGACCACGGTCCGGACCGACCTCAACGTTTTCGCCGATTTCAAGCCCGAACTTCCGCCGTCCTATCGGTCGGCTGACATCCTCTACCTTGCCAATATCGACCCGGACCTCCATGGCCCCGTCCTCGCCCAGGCGAAGAAGACGCGGCTTGTGGCCATGGATACCATCCGGTTCTGGATTGAAAACAAGCCCGAGGCCGTTGTCCGGGAGCTCGGACGCGTGGACGTCTATTTCGCCAACGACGAAGAGGTCAAGCTACTGGCCGGGGACAACAACCTGGTCCGGGCCGGGAAAAAGCTCCTCGAATGCGGCCCATCGCTCATTGTCGCCAAGAAAGGGGAGCACGGGGTCTTCGTCTTCGGAAAAGACTTCGTCTTCGGCGTCCCGGCCCGTCCGTGTGAAGACGTCGTCGACCCGACGGGCGCGGGCGACAGTTTCGCGGGCGGGTTCCTGGGATACCTGGACAAGGTTGTAAAGATCACTCCCCGGGAGGTCCGCCGGGCTGCCGTTTACGGAAGCATCGTTGCGTCCTTCGCCATCGAGGACTTCGGCATCGACCGGTTCCTGACGCTCACTTCCGAAGAGATTGAGGCGCGTTTCCGCGAGTTCAAAAGACTTGTGTCGTTTTAAGGGCCGGTCTATGATGATTCTTGACATCGAAGGGGGAGGCGATCATGGCTGATATCAGAGAGCTCATGGAGCCGTACCGCATCAAGGTCGTCGAGCCCATCCCGTCGACGACGAGGAAGGAGCGCGACGCGCTCCTGCGCCAGGCGGGGTTCAACGTGTTCCAGATCGCCGCCGACAAGGTCACCATCGACCTCCTCACGGATTCCGGGACCTCGGCCATGAGCGACAACCAGTGGGCCGGGATCATGATGGGGGACGAATCCTATGCCGGGGCCAGGAACTTCTTCCACCTCGAGGACACCGTGAAGGACATCTTCGGCTTCTCCCACGTCATCCCCACCCATCAGGGTCGGGCGGCCGAGCGCATCCTGTTCGAAGGGATGGTCAAAAAGGGGGATTACGTCCCGAGCAATATCCATTTCGACACGACCCGGGCCAACATCGAGGTCCGCGGGGCCAGCGCCGTGGACCTGGCCGGTCTTGCGGCCTATGACCCGGACTCCCCGCATCCCTTCAAGGGGGACATGGATGTCGACCGTCTCAAGAAGTTCATCGAAAGCAAGGGTGCAAAGAAGATCCCCCTGGTGATGCTGACGGTCACCAACAACAGCGGGGGAGGCCAGCCGGTCTCGCTGAAGAATATCAAGGAGGTCAGCCGGGTCTGCCGACATTTCGAAGTGCCCTTCTTCTTCGATGCCTGCCGTTTCGCGGAGAACGCTTTCTTCATCAAGAAACGTGAGAAAGGCTACGCGGAGAAATCCGTCCTGGAGATCGCCCAGGAGATGTTCTCTTACGCCGACGGAGCCACCATGAGCGCCAAGAAGGATGCCCTGGTCAACATCGGCGGTTTCGTGACCCTTGATGACGACGCCCTTTCCGATAAGCTCAAGAACCTCCTTATCATCAGCGAAGGATTCCCGACCTACGGCGGGCTGGCCGGGCGTGACCTCGAAGCGATCGCCCGGGGGCTCCGCGAGGTCCTGGACGAGAACTACCTGGAGCACAGAACGGGGCAGGTGGCCTTCCTCGGGGACCTCCTCGCGGCGGGGGGGGTGCCCTTCTTCAAGCCCACGGGCGGGCACGCGGTTTACGTGCTTGCGGACAGGTTCCTGCCGCACATCCCCCGGCACCAGTACCCGGGTTGGGCCCTGACCGTCGGCCTTTACAGGGAGGCCGGGATCCGGGCGGTCGAGATCGGCGGGGTGATGTTCGCCAAGAAGGAGGGGAAGTCGGGAAAAGAGGTCTATCCCGAGCTCGAACTCGTCCGGCTGGCCATCCCGCGCCGGGTCTATACCGCCTCCCACCTCCGCTATGTGGCCGATTCGCTCATTGAGCTCCACGCGAACCGGGACAAGGTCAGGGGCATGCGCATCGTCCGGGAATCTCCCTTCCTCCGCCACTTCTCGGCCCGATTGGAGGAGATCTAGAAGGCTTTCGAAGGCTAATCCGGATCACTTGATCCGGTAGAACCACATCAACGGAAGCCAGAACGAGGACCCGTAAGGGATGTTCTTGTGGTTCACCAGGACCTTGGTGTCGCCCCATTCGTAAACCAGGTTCCAGAGTTCGAAAAGGTCATCGACTTCGTCCGTGGAATATGTGGCGGAGTGGAGGACCCATTCGCCGGTTCCTTCTTCCTTGTATGTGGGGTTCCTGCGGGCGAGCTCAACGGCCCTCCCGTAGTTAGGGGAGATCTTGTACCTGAAAACCAGCGTGATATTGAATTTTCGGGCCTGCGATGCCGACTGAAGGATGTCGGCCAAATTTTCTTCGACAGCGATATCGGTCATGAACAGAGTCTAACTTAAAGCCCGCCCGTTTTCAAGAAATCCTATTCTAAGATGAGATCGATGCTGCCGATCCCGGCATCGATACTCAGGTCGATGGAGGCCGGCGTCCGTCCGTAGGCTTCGTTCGTGTAGGTGTGTCCCTTCTTGTCGAAGCCGTGGGCGTCTACCGAGCCGATCCCTCCGTCAACCTCGACCCGGACACCGATGTCCCTGGGCAGGCGCACCGTCCCGCTGCCGACGCCGCCGTCGATCCGGGCACTCAGGGACTTCGTCCGGGGGCCGCTAAGATCGAGGTCCAGTTCGCCCACTCCCATCTGGATCTCGAGGGATTCGATGGCCATTCCCCTGAGGTTGAGCCGGCTCTGTCCTGCTCCCAGACGGACCTTAAGACCGGTGGTCAGACCGCCGTTGAGGCTGACCATCCATTCGTTGCGCATGTGGCCGAGGTGGATGCCGGTTGACCTTTTTTGCCGAATAGTAAGCTCTCCCTTCCGGTCGCGGACGCGGTAATCGACCTCGGGTATCCAGCGCGGGTAATTGGTCTCGAACCGGCCTTCCATGAGGACGGATGTCCCGCCCTGGAGCCGGAGTTCACCGGCGCCCATCCGGATGTCGACCTCGACGGCCTCGGCCCCGCCGGCCTCGATCGTCCGTGTTTCAGTCCGGGATTCCCCGTGTTCGTCGCAGGCCGAAAAGGCCAAGGCGAGTCCGATCGCGATTATGAGAAAGAACATGGAGTTAATCGTCATTTTTAATACCTCCATGACCCTATATACGAATTTTGTTGAAAATCGTTCCTTTCCACGAACCCATCCCGCCTGGGAGGCATGATAGCGAACCGGCGGGACGAAGGGCCGGGGTTCGTTCGTGCCGGGGTCCTCAGGAGGGCGCGGCTTTAGCGCGCTCGGATCCTAACGGGTCTTTCGCGCGCTGATTATTTGTCCGCCTTGCTGGAAGATGAGCCCGGTCACCTTTCCGGCGCCGTCCTTCAGGAACTCGACCTGGTTGTCCGCGACCTTGAGAAAGTACTTGGTTTCGGACTCCGGGAAGAGCTCAACCTTTTCCTGTCCGTAGGCCTGGCCCATGAGCTTGTCGCCCTCCTTCGTGATCACCAGCAAAAACCCGGGGGCAAGCTCATACTCGCCAACGTAGAGGTCGTAGATCTTCGCATCGACGGCGATCTCTTTTTTCGGCGCGGGCAGGGGCTTGGCTGTTTTCTTCCAGATATCGGCCGGCCCGATGCGGGCCTCGAGGCGCAGCCCCGTAACCTTGCCCGCGGCGTTCTTCACGACCCGGATCCGGGTGGGTCTGTCCAAAAAAAAGAACTCGTCCGGGGACGACGCCATAATTTCATATTTAGCGTCGCCGGCCCTTTGTGAAAAAACCTTGCCCCCCTCGCTGGTGATGTACCGTTCCTGCTTTTCCTCGTTCTCGTAGACGCCGACGAGAGCGTCGATGACCCCGACGGGAACGGCTATGACCTTGCGTTCAGGTTCAGGCTTGCCCAGCAGCAGGGTGGCGATCTTGAAGGCCCGGGGCTCAGGGTCTCGGCCCTCGATAGCGCTGTTCGTCAGGATGGCCAGGAAGATGCGGTCTTCGGGGAGTGTCATCTCATAGGTCGAGAAACCATTGATCCCCCCGCCGTGCTCGATGATGCGGTGGCCCTGATAATTGGCGATGAACCAGCCGTAGCCGTAACCTGTGGACTCGCCGTTTGTGAGCGGGTAGGGAGTGAAGGCCTTGTCCAGCCACTCTTTCTTGATGAGCTTACCGGAAAAGACGGCATCGCTCCAGACGGCCAGGTCGTCCACCGAGGAAACAAGGGAACCCGCAGCATAAGGTTGAGTCATGCTCAGGTAGGGGGCGTTGACGAAGCCGTCCTTGCCCATCTGGTAGCCGGGGATCCGGCGGGAGATGACCCGCTCGGTGTTCCCGTAATACGAGTGCTTCATGCCGAGGGGCCCGAAGATATTCTTGTTCACAAAGTCCTCGTAGGTCAGGCCTGAGACTTTTTCGATGACGGCCCCCAGAAGGAAGTAGCCTGTGTTGTTGTAATTCCATCGTTCGCCCGGGGCAAACTCCATCGGCTTGTCCTTAGTGAGGTCGATGATCTCCTGGACGGTCATGTCCTTGCGCATTAGGGGCAGCCATTCGGGCAGGTTGGTGTAGCTCTTAAGCCCGGATGTGTGGGTCAGGAGGTGCTCGATGGTGATCTTCCGGCCTTGGGTCGGAAAGTCGGGAAGGAATTTCGTGATCTCATCCTGGAGGGAGAGTTTCCCCTGTTCGACCAGCATGAGGATGGAAACGGACGTGAACTGCTTGGTGATGGAGCCGAGGCGGAAGATCATATCGGGCTCCACAGGGACGCCGAGCTCCATGTCGGCCATGCCGTAGCCTTTCCGGAAGATCGTCTTCCCGTCCTTCCGGACGATGATCGAGGCGCCCGGCTCTCCCGGCTTGTAGATCTCGGCCATCACGGCATCGATCTTCTTTGTCAGGGCGTCGTCGACGGTTTTTTGCGCCGGGCCGGCCGGAGCGGCGGCCGCGGTCGTCATGGCCAGGATCGAGAAAAGAAGGACTGCGAAGGCTATGAACTTGTCGCACTTTTTGTTGTGGGTCATCCAAACCTCCTGCGTTTCGGTTTATCGTATCATAGGACGATGTCTTGGAGGAAATGGTTCCGGTCCGGACCCCCCCCGCGTCCGGAGCTTGGCGGTGTTCAGGCATCGTTTTTGGCTTGGCCATCTCATATCATGTGGGCATACGCACGTTCAGCAAAGAATTATGATCCCGCGTCAAAAGCAAGACGCTTTTATCCTTGCCGGCCGGACCGGCTTACTTGCGTTTGTTCCCGTTTGATTCGAACGCACTAATGTCCAGGAATCCGTGCCCCGAAAGGTTGAACAGAATGACGCGTTCCTTCCCTTCTTTCTTTGCCGCCAGCGCTTCATCGATGACCGCAGCGATCGCGTGCGAGGACTCCGGGGCGGGCAGGATGCCCTCCGTTTTGAAGAACAGCGTCGCGGCGTCGAAGACCTTCTCCTGAGAACAGGCCTTGGGTTCGACGATGCCCTTGTTGACGAGGTGGCTGACCAGCGGGGCCATGCCGTGGTACCTCAATCCGCCGGCATGGATGGGCGGCGGCACGAAGTCCATCCCCAGGGTGTACATGTAAAGCAAGGGAACCATGCCTACGCTGTCGCCGCAGTCGTAGCGAAGTTCGCCCTTGGTCAAGGTCGGACAGGACTCGGGCTCGACGGCGATGAAACGGATGTTCTTCCCGTCCTGGAGGTTCCTTCGGACGAAGGGAAAGGAGATGCCCGCGAAGTTGGAGCCGCCGCCGACGCATCCCACGATTGTGTCCGGCCCGGCGCCCAGTTCGGCCATCTGCTTCTCGGCCTCGAGGCCGATGACCGTCTGGTGCATGAGCACCGCGTCCAGGACAGACCCCAGCGAGTACTTCATGCCCGGATTCTTGACCGCCAGTTCCACGGCCTCTGAGATGGCGATACCGAGGCTGCCCGGATGGTTCGGATCTTGAGCGGTGAACCTTCTGCCCGCGTCCGTCGTGTCGCTCGGGCTTTCCTTGACCGTGCCTCCGAACATCTCCATGAGGATTCGGCGGCCGGGTTTCTGCCGGTAACTCGACCTCACCATGAAGACCTTGGTTTGAATACCGAGCTTGGATCCGGCGTAGGCCAGGGCCGCGCCCCATTGGCCGGCCCCTGTTTCCGTGGTCAGGGTCGTGATGCCTTCTTTCGCGGCGAGGTAGGCCTGCATGATGGCCGTGTTGGTCTTATGGCTCCCGACCGGGCCGACGCCCTCGTACTTGTAGAAGATGCGGGCGGGTGTGCCGAGGGCCTTTCTCAGCCCTGTGGCGTATATGAGGGGCGTAGGCCGGAAGATCGAGTAGGCCTCGAGGACCTCGTCCGGAATGGGGACCTCCCGCTCCGTGGCGATCTCCTGTTGGATAAACCCCTTGGAGAAGATGACCTCAAGATCTGAAGGATTCAGCGGCTCCTTGGTTTGGGGATTGAGCGGCGGCTTGGGCAGATCCGGCAGGTCGGCCTTGATGTTGTAGAAATGGGTCGGCAAATATTCGGTTTTTCTTGAGGCGAATCGTAACATTTTATTTACTCCTTGAATGAATTTCAACCTTGAATTTGGGTTTGGGAATGCGGACAGGGATGTATTATAGGGCGCGGGAAGGCGCCCACCAGATCCAGGAAAAAAGGGCGGCGGAGGACAGAGAGCTTGCGTCGATTCCGTTCGCTCTCTCCAAGTCATACATGAATCGCCATTGTAAGGAACGGGATTTCCGCTGTCAAGAAATATTTTGACGACCTCCTCCGGGTATCGCCCCGCATAATTGCAGATAGGATTCTTTTGACTTGAGCGAGGACGCCGGTTTCCGGTGATGCCCGGAATTCCGACTTACGTCCTATCGGCGATTTTGGGTCGTATTGAAGAATTGTCGGATATTTGGTTTAATGAGGAGGCATGAAAGTTCCGCGAACGCTTCCCCTGGTTTTCCTTGTCGGCGGGTTGGTTTTCCTCCATCCCTCCATTGGTCCGGTCCAACTCGTCCGGATCGATAAGGGCAATCCCGGCCTCGAAGAGATCTTCAGGGCACGGGACATGGATGTCGTCCAGGAGCTCGCGAACTGTTACCTTGGCCGCCTGGATAGAGAGGACGTCCTGGTCCTGAGGACCTTCGGCGTCGCCGTGCTCGTCCTCGACAGGGACGCGGCGGATAAGACCTATCTTCTTGTCCGGCCCGAATCGGAGCGGACGGCCGCCGATCTCAGGAAGATGGGCCGGGTCGTATCCCTCGAGCCGGGGACTCTCCTGTTCTGGACCAGGGCCGGTGATCCTTCCGCCGCCCTTCCTTCCGGCCTCCCGAGGAAGCGTCTGCCGGCTTCTTCGATCGTCCCGTACCTCAGGGTCTATCCGGCGGCTTCCGCCGTGGCGCGCCCCGCCGCCTGGGACCCGCGCGTCGGGGCCATCGTCGACCAGGTTTCCAGGGATAACCTGAAAGCGTTGATCAAGACTCTCCAGGATTTCCAGACTCGGCGCACGGGCACGGCCGGCTGCGACGCGGCCGCGGCCTTCATCCATGATTATTTCCACATGAACGGTGTCGGAGCGGAGGTCCAGGAGTACCCCACTAGCGGAGATGCAGAGGCGGTCGTCGGCGAGCTCCGGGGCAGTGTCTTTCCCGACGATATCGTGATCATCTGCGCCCACTTCGACTCGACCTCCACGGAGCCCGAAACCCTCGCTCCGGGCGCAGACGACAACGCCAGCGGTGTCGCGGCGGTCATGGAAGCCGCCCGCATCCTGGCCCGATATCCGACGGATTACACGGTCCGGTTCCTCGCTTTCTCAGGCGAGGAACAAGGGCTCTACGGGAGCAGCGCCTACGCGCTCGATGCGGAGCGGACGGACCAGCGCATCGTCGGCGTCGTCAACATGGACATGATCGCCTACGCCGATGCCATGCCCGAGGACCTGGAGGTCTTCGTGAACAGGGCTTCGAGCTGGATGGGGGACAGGCTCTTCCAGGACGCGGCCGAATACGCGGGCTTGACGGTCTCGACGCGCGTTGATCCCTCCATGGTCTACTCCGATCATGCGTCGTTCTGGGACCATGGCTACCCGGCGCTCCTTGCGATCGAGGACGAACCGCTGAAGAACCCCACCTATCACAAAACGGGAGACACGTTGGATACCCTGAACCTCGACTTCTGCACCCAAGCGGCCAAAGCCGCCCTGGCGACCGTGGCCGTCCTGGCTCAGCCTGCCGGATTCGGTCCTCCTCCGCCATTACAGCTCGAGGCGCGTTCCTCG
>Ga0315287_10003140_pt1 | contig 15889 bp, 19 predicted proteins | sample YL17G11_0_MG_FD_205037 | JGI IMG/M metagenome (GOLD analysis project Ga0315287, IMG submission 205037) | Sediment microbial communities from Yellowstone Lake, YNP, Wyoming, USA - YL17G11_0 | ecosystem: Environmental > Aquatic > Freshwater > Lake > Sediment | place: USA: Wyoming | collected... | reverse complement strand
GCCGAGACCTACACGGACCGCGTGTACCGTTAACGTTATCGAGTCCCCCTCGTCCGGCGAGTGTCGGTGGCGTAACTTGAAGACCTTCTTCGGCTCCACGGTCAGCTTCTTCCCTGGAGCTTCGCGTCGATCCTCCAGCTGGACCTCATAGCCAGACGGGAGTTCTGGATTAAACCACAATACCTCGTTCTGAATCCACAGTTTCGTAGCGAAGTGCAGTTCACTGTAGACCCGGTTGTACACGTCGCAGCACTTCTGGGTGTCCTCCTCGCATATCTTCCGGTCAGTCGCGGTCTCTCCGTAGCTAACAGCCCTCACGCCAGGTCGTTGTGCACGCAACAAGTCGTATACACCCTGACCATTGCCCGATCGGTCCAGCATCAGATGGTTAGGCGCGATCTTGTTCCTGACGATCATCTCCGTAATCTGGTTCGCGCGTTCAATGGTCTCGGCCCTGGGCAACTTGGTGATAGACTCGACCCAGAGGATCTGTCTCGGCTCCGGTCTGCCCTTGGTAGACAGAAACTTATGCACGGTACCGTCTGTCCTGGTGATGTGGCTCACACGTCCCCACAGCCCGGTCGTCATGACGGCCATGTCGTCACCCTCAAGCGCCAGATCGCCACCACAGACACGCACGGGAGGTTCCAGCCATGTCGGTACACCCTTTCGGACCAGGATCGATCCTGCCGGGATGATGGACGAGGTAGAACCCTTCTGGTTGAAGCAACCCCTGGCCATGGTCCAGTAAGCCGCCGTATTGATCCCACCGGCGTTCAAGCTGATCTGGTCGAATCCTTCTCTGGTCTGCAGGCCCGGGAAGATGGTCCTACCGTGAACAACGTTCTCACATTGCTGTGCATCGAGTCTGACCACGTACCAGCCACGCTTAGACATCCACTCGAAATCGGCCTCCGGATCGAAGAAACCCCAGCCTTTTAGGGGTTCCGCGGCCTGTCCGACGAGGTCTTCGGGGCTTCCAGTAGGGTTGTATGCTCCGATGATCTTGAGGCAGTCACCCTGCTTGGTGGACATCAAATTGTCGATCTCGGTCCATATTCCAGCCGGCACGAGGTTCATTTCGTCGATGAAGATGTACTGCCTGGACAGTGGACCGTGGACTGGATGCGGCGTGTCGCGAGGCTCAGGCTTTGATCCACGAAGCTTACCGCCGGCGTGACCGGCCGGGATGATTGTTCCCAGGATGGCAGCCTTGCGTTCCTTCGGGTCTAGTCCGATGAACCGTTGGGTGATTTGTCCCGGTAGCTCCACTGACGACTCACGGTGCAGTCTGACGATATGGGTGAACAGGTTAGACTCCAGGTGTTCAGCCGTTGGACCTACCAGCTTTACAGATGTCCACCTCGGATCTCTGAGCCACTCTAGGAACAACCTGATCGCCATGGAGAAGCTGTTGTGCGTCACGACACCTGATCCCAGCAGGTAGAGGTTGTCCTGGTCTACACCAAAGCCACTGTATGGTCCATGACCGGCTGGTTCTATCTTGAACCGTGTGAATGCTCCGCCCTGAAGGAGCTGTCCGGACTGGCAGAGGATGTTCTGTCCGGCTGGGCTTACCAGACATCCCATCTGTTGGGCAATGTCTCCACAACAGGCCGGCAGTACTACCCGGTCACCTCGTTTGTTAGGTTGTACCAGCCTGGTCCATACGGCCTGGGTGGACTGGCTGGCCGAGCATACCAGCTGTAGCTCCATGAGGATTGGATGTACTGACCAACTCTGAGCCTGTTGTCTGATCTGATCTACTGAGATGTTCTCGAACCACTGTCGGTCCGGATCGGTGAATCTGACCCGTAGGATGTGATCCTTGGTTACCGTGAAGGGCTCGGAAGCAACCGGGGTGATGGTGAACATCTCGTCTGTCCCTTGGTGAACCTCAAGCACCTGCCTGGGATTACCGTCTGGTCCCATGAGCTTGTCTCCTAGCTTGACCTGGTCGGCCCGGATGACCTGATGATCGAATGTTCGTACCAGCGTGTCTGGCGCCAGGCACTTCGACATAGATCCAGAGCCCTGGAGCAGGACGAAGTTGTGGTTGTTGAATGCACGCCAGATCCTCTGGGTCGACTCAGGCCGAGGATCGAACTGACTCTCGGACCACAGGAGTGCTGGTGCCAGCTCGATCCTGTTGTTCAGAAGGTAGTGCAGTAGTGCGATGGTTGGTGGAGCCTTAGACTTTGGCTGCTTGAGTCGTGCAAGTATCTTCTCGGATAACAGGTTGGCTGCCTCGTGATGATCTTCAGCCAAGTAACGACCGACCTGGCGGAGCAGCGGGACCAGTGGATCTATAGGCTGTAACTCGGGTAGATTCATCGTGTTTTCATTTAGATATGGATTAAGCTGCAGGTTCAATGTTCAACCTGCAAGTCGAGTCGACACCACGATGCCGCTGGCCAACACGATACGACCGTTGCCAGTGGTCACTATCCGGTAGCAAGGTCCAGGTTCGATGGTCTGTACTTCGAACGACGCATCAGCCGGCACTGCTGGACGACCGGGTAGCGAACGGAACTTGAGTCTGAATGAAGCCTTGCGACGCTTGTCCCAACGGTCCCAGTCCTTGACCGACACGTCTACGACGGTTCCTTTGGCTGTGGTGAGATACGGGACCGTGCAGATCAGAACCAGGTATCCGTGGGAGTCGATCGAGAATCCCGGGTATCCTGTTGGTTTGACACGTAAGAGCGCGGATGGACCTATGTCAATCTCATCCACAGTCCGTGGCAAGCCGTCGTCACCAACCATGTGGCTACCTTCGGTGATGTTGTGGATCTGCTGCTCTGATCCGTTGAAAAGAATGAACGTGGCTTCTGGTGTCATGCTGTCTGGCAGGTGAGTCCGAGTTGGCTACAGAGCGATTTTGATGCCGAGGCGATCTCTACTATGGAGCTATCCCGGTATACAAGTCGTTTAGTTTTAACGAGATATAGCGTCGCACACAGTATCGAGGCTGCCAACACCGGGGTGAGCTTGGTGATCTTGCCCATGTGGGACAAGAAGGCTTCATTGTACCCTGGGCAGCTGACACGCGGACACAGCAACATGTCGATCTCTTGGAGCTTCATTTCTACGGACCGTAGGTTGAACGCCGGTGACATGATGCAGAGGATCTTTATCAACTCCTCCGTGAGCATCTTCCAGTATTTGTTGTCGAGACGGTCAGAGCTCGTTACGTCGAACGTTTTCCACAACTGATCAAGCCGGGATTGGTACTTATAGCACAGCTCGGTCGGGTTGATCTCAAGCATAACCATCAGTTCGTTGGTACGAAGGATATGCCCGACCGGTCCTCCCCATGGATCAACCACTCTAATGTTGGAGCCGGGAAGATCTACCAGGGTCAGTAGTTCGTTGTAGTTGTGCATGAACACTTCGAACCGGGCCTGTAGTTCGTGCGTCCATGGGCGAGTGTACAGCGTGTTCGGTCCGCTTAGCCACGGCGCCGATTGGTCAAAGCTAGACTTGCAGGACCGGTACAGCTTCTGATTGAGCTGGTCTGGCTCACAGTAGAACCACAAGCAGGCCAACGCGTCTGTCCTCTGATTAAACGAGTCCGCGGCTTCCATCAGCTCTATCAGACGAACCAGCCGAGTCTTTTTCTTTTCCATGCTCAAAGTATACATTTTTGGCAGGCGTTGATCAACAACCAAATTGAAAGATCTACAGTAGTCACTTGTCCAGCCGTTCGGTAGTTTTAGGCGAAGCCCCGGTAGTGTGCTTGCACCCTATCGGGGGCTTCGCCATCTGATGCCGATCAGACCACAGACCACGAAGTGGCTAAGTGGATACCCGGCCGATGAGAAATGAGTTGATCACAACTTCACAAGCTGATAGAGTCGATGAAGATGAACAACAAACAACAGATCATTGAGCCCGGAACAGCCAAGCAGATGACGACACAATTACACATTCTACCTTAACAATAGAAGAGAACCAAATTTGAACTTGTGACGACCCCTCCTTGCAACGACCAAAACCAGACCACCCGGCGCTTCAGTGATGCGCCGACGGTGAATCTCTATGTGGCCCACATGGCCGCCCGGGACCTGTTGGACAATGGTCGGCTCGTGGAGTTCTTGGGTCAGTACCGTGATTGCTCGCTTTCTGATCGTGCAATAGAGCTAATCATCCTGATCTTGAAGCACATGCGCAGCTTGTCCAGCTTCAACCAACGAGGTGAGATACGGATCAACTCTTCAGACGTAACGTTCTCGGATCTCAAGGATAGTCCAGACAAGCTCGGGCGTGCATACCCGGCAGCACTTGACTCGGTCAGGGCGTCTGGATTGTTCAGAATCACAACCAGCGCGGTCCAGGTGGAAAGCTTGGAAGGAGACGAGGTAGTAACCAAATGGGCCGGGTCTGTGAATAACGTTGCAATGACCCCTCTGGGTCTGTCCTGTTTGACCTCTGATGTGTTCACGTTCCGTCGGGTTCGTGTCCAAGATTCAGTGCAACACGTTCACTACAAGCTGTTCGGTAACGATTTTGAGGTTCAGGACCGACTCGTCTTGCTGAATCTGTTGACACCTAGCACGCTCGCCGACCTTGCGGTCCGGTTACCGCGGTACAGTCTATCCACGATCAAGCGTCAGGCAACCCGGCTCCAACAGTCCGGATACCTTGCCAGTCATGCTGGCGTGTGGAGCGTCTGCCTGGACCGTCTGGAGGGTCTGCTCGATGTCCAGCGTCGCGTGATCACCGAACACGATGTCACCATTACCTTGAGCCCCAGGCAGGGTATCAAATTCGATCTCCTGTCTCCTTTGCGGAGAGGAACTCCTCTGCAGGACATGGTCGAAGCATTGACCTACCTGGCCCCGGCCAAGTGCTCCAGGCGTAGCTTCATCAAGCACATGGAGTTCGTCCTTCAATCGAGGGTACGAGACAGTTACAACTACAGCAAAGATATTGAGGATACGGTTCAATTTGCCCGTGGTCTTCAGCGAGAAGCCCAGGACGCGGCTGAGCCTACCGGGCGTGACAGGATGCTCAAGCGTATGGACTTGGATGCAGCAGATTCGTGTATGTTCTTCCACGTCATGATGATGCCAGAGTTGATCCGTGTACTGTCTAAGAAAGCCTCAGACTCTGCCGCGCTGACTAGAAACTTGCTCTGCGGAGATCTGAACGACGCACGCCGCCAACAAGTCCAGGATGAAAATCCCGCAAAGGAGGCGTCAATTCAGCAGACTTTACGTATCAAACTGGCGTTGGCCACGAACAATGACGACCAAGATGCGGCTACGTCGATTGCTACGCAGCTGCACGATCGAACGCGCGACATGACCCCAAAGGAGCTGTTCGACGTAGTACTCAGGAACGCACCTGAGTTCGAAAGAATCGATGCCAGGCGGAAACTGCTCGGCAAGCTTGAGCTGGTAATGGAGCCGGATCGCATAGCAATCGGCATGGCACCCCGGGGTTTCTGCTGAAGCGTTTCTTCTTGATCATCAACACATAGACTGGTACTCTCATCCGAATGACCTATCCGCCAGACATCGAAGCAATCAGGGCTAAGATCAGAAAGCACCCTACGCCGGAGTTGTTGCGTGATCTTGCCGCGGCGTTGGTCGCAGGGCCAGTAGCGATCAGACCTCCCGGTCTATTGGCCGGCAAGCCTACCAGGAAGAATAAACTGCACACGCTTCATGCGATCGCCCACTGGATCTCGTTGGAGCAGGCTAGCTGCAGGATGTCGTTTGATCAGAACCGTGCGGCTTTTGAACGACAGGTTTTGATACTCGGCGTTATCCTACGGGTCAAAGAATCCGCTGTGATCAAGGCTAACCAGAACATCGAGCTAACCCACCAGGTTATTGCTCTACTGGGCCGGGCGATTGGACGTGCAGTAGAGTCAGAGGCTGACGAAGCTGAGGCGCTTGCTCTCATTGAGAATCAGCCCGAAGCGTCTGCCGAGTTGAACGCACTACTTTTCGAGATCGACATAGAGTGGACGCCAGAGCGCGTTGAGTTCTGCATCGGCCGGCCACATGCGTCATGCCTGGCGTTGGCAGAGCGTCTTAACCAGTTGGGTTATAAGAAGCTAGAGCACCATCATGAGATCGTTGCGATGGCCCAATTCTTCACCGGCACCATCTTGGCCGTAATCGATTAACGTTATGACACCAGGACAAAAAGAAATATCGCGGTATACGCTGAAGCTGCAGAAACTCAACATGACCCAGCTGGTCCAGTTGTTCAGGCGGCTCTCCCGGGCAGTTCACAATGTGAACAAGCGTAACCCCGACGTTGAGACACCGCTGAGTCTGATTGACCTGGATACCGTTCAGATTTGGCGAGCAGTGCTCGCTGAGCTTCAGTATCGCCGCAACAACTCCTCCAAGGTCGTGGCGGGCCAGGTTGTCGACTGGGACGCTGAACCCGAACTCTAATGAAACCCAAACCATTGACACCAGAGCAGATCCGAGACGCCGCACGTATCGACGATCGTAAGGGAGCCGTCGAGCTGCAGAAGGCGCTCACCAAGATGGCCCGCAATTTCTCCAAGATGACGCTGGACCAGCTGATGGACATGACGAAGGTCAGAAGTCCAGGCACAGGTGCAGTGGTTGGCTACTCGGGTGCTGTACTCAAGGACATTGCAACCGCGATCGAGAAGATCCAACGCGTCTCCATGCTGGCCTTGCAGGACACCCCGGGCGAGCGTCAGCATCGTGAACCAGCCACGTCCACGTCGACCTACGACCAGCACAAGCTAGCCATCGATGCTGAGGTTGAGTTACTTCTCGAACAACACGCCCGGGCTATTGACGTGGTGATCGAAACCACCGAGGTCTGTACGCCAGTGGCGGACCTGGTGCCACCTGTTCCGTCTAAACCTTTGAAACTGAAATACGATCCAGATCAACAATGAAACCTACACTTTTACAGCCTTCCGAACTTAATTCAATCCTTCCTATCGGTCGTGAATTTACCAAGATCAATCCCCACTACCGCGGACGGGAGTTTGCCGAGGAGGCGTTCGTAACCCAGTGGAAGTCGTTTATGCTCACCGGAGTAGGTCGAATCCTTGTGTGCCGAGATGGAGGTAAAGTCTCCGGCATCCTGGGTTTCTATCTGTTGGATGATCCGTTCGTCGGTATCAAGACTTCCGCCGAAGCATTCTGGTTCGTGCTACCGGAGTTCCGGGGCAGTCATGTGGCCATGTCGCTGTTTCACGAATTCGAGGTGATGTCAGAGGCCCAGGGAGCCAAGCAACTGCTCATGCTGCATATCGTTGGGGAGGGCTTGCCGGATCTCTCGGCATTCTACACACGGAACGGATACCAGCTGATCGAGAGCACTTACCGAAAGGTCTTGCCTGCCTCTAAGCCCGCGTGATAAGCTACTGGTATGAAGACCCTTATAGACAACTTTCTCAAAGACCCGATGTCGCTACGACAGAAGGCGCTCCATGCAGGGTATCAGGATATTGTCGGCCCTAATGGCGAAACCTACAAGCGTGTCAGCCTGGTGCCGGGGCGATTGGTCAAGGCACGGCTCAGCGATGCCCTGGGGGTCCAACTGGACGTCGAGACCGCTGTGCTGCGTTGTAACTGGCGCGGAGATGCACCGAATCAATCGATCCACGCGGACAGTCTGTACAGCAACCATGCGGCTGTCTTGTATCTGAGTCCTGATGACGAGTGCCGCGGAGGTACTGCCCTGTGGCGTCACCGCGAGACCGGACTGGACTCTTGGCCAACAGCCCTGACCATCCAGGACCCTGTCGAGCTTACCCGTATCCAGGGTGTGATAGCTGCAGACTGGACCAAGCCCGAGAAGTTCGAGATGACCGAACTGATACAGGCCCGGTTCAACCGGCTGGCAGTATACCCCACGGCTGCGTTCCACTCCCGTTGGATCGGCTCGTTCCTTCCAGCTGACCAAGAAGCAAACGCCTCAGACTTCGAGGGTTATGGAGAAACTCTGGAAACAGGGCGTCTCATCCTGGCGATCTTCTTCAATATTACGAAATGATCACTCAGAACGTACAGGTTGGAATCGTTGGAGCTGGAGGCAGATGGGCCGAACAGTGGCTACGTTGCCTGTCCAGGACTCCCGGGGCTCAGCTCGTAGCGTTGTGTGACTCTGATAAGTCTAAGGTTGCTGTCCTCATGGGAGATCACGCACTTGCATGCTACGACGATCTGTCAGCCATGCTGAAGCATCCAAGGCTAGACGCTGTAGTACTTTCCACGCCTCCAGGTACCCACGTGGATCTTGGATTGAAGATCATCGAGGCCGGCAAGCATCTGCTGGTTGAACAACCGATGGCATTGACGGTCCATGACTGCAACTTGCTTACCGCGGCTGCAAAGCTGCGTAACGTTACCATCATGGTCGGACATACGTATTGTTACAACCCTGCCGTCAGAAAGATCAAGGAGATCATCCGGGATGGAAGGATCGGTAACGTCCTACACGTAGAGTCCAGACGGGTTGCGTTGGGCGCATTCAGCAATTCCACGGATGCCATGTGGGATCTGGCTCCTCACGACGTTTCAATCATGATGTACATCCTGGACATGATGCCAAGCGACGTGAAAATCGTAAGGACCAGGCACGTATCAAGAACGTGTGATACCGCGGTACTTGACATGCTGTTCGGAACCGCTACCTGTACGATCAAGACGAGCTGGATCTGGCCCCGTAAGATCAGAGATCTCGTCGTGATCGGGTCGTTGGGCTCTATCATCATGAACGACACCGACCGTGTGGCGCCTATCCGGCTGTCCGGGTCGTTCGCTACTCCTGGACAAGTAGAGGTGGCTATCCACGAGGGCAGAGAGACAATCATCCCGGTAGACGTGTCAGAGCCGTTGATGCTTGAGGCTCAGCACTTTGTTGATTCAATCAGATCTGGGCGTAGTCCAATATCGAGCGGAGCATTTGGTACCAATGTGGTCCGAGTACTAGAGCAATGAAGCCAATGACTACAACGCACAAGACGATAAAACATACGATTCGATTCATGCACGATGCGAAGGATGCGAAGTTCTTCAAGAAGCATCGCTTCAGTCTTGTTACGTCAACCCGAGGGTTCAGGGTGTTGATACACCTGAAGGGAGGTCCGCTGGGCGCAGCCAGGATGCTACTCAAGCAACCGACCTCGGTTAAGGTCCAGTTGATCACTCCACCCAAGCCGTTGGGTCGGGTCATCGTGGTAGATATGAGTCGGGCAAACCTGCGGATCCAGAAATCTACCCTGGACATGATGAAGACTTGTCCGAACGCACCACACGATCATTGGATTCCATCCGAAGCTGATGCGCCGGTTAGGTCGCCTGAAAGGTTCGATGCACTGTTCGCACGATACCGCGCAGGAGATGCTGGTGCATTGGACGAGATCCTTTGGGCAACAGGTCCTTTGCTCCGTGGCTTTGTTGATAAATCCAGACGCCTCAACATGCCGGACCTGGAGAGCAAGTTACACCTCGGGCTGTTGCGTGCCGCTATGATCTGGCTGCCCGGGAAGTCATACTGGATCAACTACGCGCGACGTCAGCTCAACTTGGTGATCAAGGGCACCTGGGCTGTACTCGTACCTACGGTTCCGCTGGACCAGTCTGGACAAGTAGAGGTGGCGGACGATAAGCCGTCTCAGTACCACGAAGAGTTGGTTGTGCAGCCTCCAGAGCTGTTGACCGACGACAGTGCCATTTTGTCCCGATACATCAATCGATTGACCAAGACCGAACGTGTGGCCGTGAAGATGTTCTTTGAGGGCGGTAGCTCGAAACAGGAGATCGCGACCGAAGCCGGCTATTCCAGGGAAGCTGCCAGATGTGCTGTGAACCGCGCCGTGAGGAAACTCAGGGACATGATGGATTCCGACGGTGTCACGCTGGAGACATTCAGAGGTTCTTGATATTCTAAAATTTATGACCACATTACAAATCAACCAGGCCGGTGAGCTGGTAGGCGGCACAGCCGACGATAAACGCCGATTCTACGAAGCCTCGGTTGATTACAACGCAACCGTCGAACCCCGGCTGCTCATACCGAAGGCTACGAACCAGGTTCTTCGTTGGCTTCGAGACCCGGCACCATTCACCCCGACGCGTTAACTTGCACCAATCAACACATGCTGTTAGGGGTGGTCGTGACTGTAAGCGTTGCTGTGGCTGCCTGAAGTTCCGGCCGTACTGTGACTTCTCATCTAGCCGACGGTGGGATGGCCTACAGGCAAGCTGTCGTGAATGTCAGCGTGCAGCCAATGGTTCCGATGGCTCAAAACGCTTCCGTCCTCCGGTCCCGCTGGAACTTTGGCTTGAACGAATCGAGCCACAGGACCGATGGCGTTACTGCCAGGCACCCGGGGACCTGGTGATCGATCTCCGGAATGGATGCTACGCAATCGTGCAGGCTGATGATGCCGACCTGGGACGAATCATGTGGTATGCTGTCCGGGAGGGTAATGCTTTGGTAGCCGTCAGGACAGGAGCCAGACTCAAGACGGTTGTGGTCAACAGGATACATCACGAGCTTGAACTTCCTGGCGTGAAGATCAGCAGAACCAGCAGCCCGCAGCTTGGACCCAACGTGGTGGACTGTCGCCGGCGTATGCTGAAAGTTCAGCCTGCTGGCCAGCTAGGTGTTCAGCCATGCTATGTCACTAACGGCCGACCAGGTAGCAAGCGTTTTCATCTTTTCCGCAGTCACGTCCACCACCTGGGTGAAACCGTTGTACCTGGCTACCATAAGACTGAACTTGAGGCCCGTCTGGCACAGCGAGACTTCATCATCCGTAGCTACGGGGTAGGTGCCCAGGTGTTGCTCGACAAGTATCAGCTCAACAGTATCGAGGCTCCGGAACTGCCGGACAGGTTTCTAACTGTACCGAGTAGTCCTGAGCCGACTGGCTGTACGGAGCTGCCGGGCTGTCTGGTAATGAAGTTACTTGACGCGATCAGACCGGCCTGATAGAATTCAAACCCTAATTTATGAACGATAATATTCCATCACTGCCCACACCTGGCTCTCTCGTACAAGTCGGCCCATCGGTTCCGCTCGATTCAGGTGAGCCGACTGGTGAGGACCTGGAAAACGTGTTTGACGGCGTGCCTGTGATTAACGGCCGGTCACGCACGCCTGCACCGGTCGCGCCTGCACCGGTCCTGGTCACCAAACCTAAGAACCCGGAAGAGCTTGAGACGATCGAGCTGGCTCCACCGCGTCGCATCCCAGCCAAGCCGCAGCCGGTCAAGTCTTTGGCAGCCACGCCGGTGAAGTCATTTCTGCCATCCACGCCTGCCAAACCAGCTGAGGCTCCAGACCCGTCTGCAAAGTCTGCCGCTCCAGACCCGTCTGCAAAGTCTGCCGCTCCGACCACCCCGGGTCCCCGGGTCAGTATCTTGCTCCCATGGTACAAGTCTACCAATCCATTGACCGCTACCTCGGTGGCCGCGTTGCTCAAACGGGCAGACACCGGTTGGTCTGTTGACTTTGGAGATGCTTTTGTCGCTCACTCGCGTAACAAGCTCGCCACCAAGTTCTTGGCCGGCAAGTCTGACTGGTGCCTGTGGGTCGATGACGACATGATAGTTCCTTTCGGAGATGAGGCATGGATCAATCACTACTGCGGGTTCTCACGCAAGATCGCCGGCACGAACGCGATCGACAAGCTCGCACAGTCTGGCAAGACCCTCATCGGAGCACTCTACCGAGGCAGATACCCGGGCGGAGACTTCATGTTCAGTGAGGCCAGAACAAGCAAGAAGCTCGGTCAGGAGATCTTCAAGGGCAATCAGAAGGGTATTCGACCCACCGACTGGGTCGGCACTGGCTGCATGCTGGTCCACCGTCAGGTGTTCCTGGACATCGAGGCCAAGTTCCCACATTTGGCACGTCGTGGTTCAGAGGACGGGCAGTGGTTCAGCTCGTCAGAACACGATCTAGTGAACGGGGTTGATCGTGTCATCAAGGTACTGGACGATCCGTCAGCATCAGAAGCTGCTAAGCTGCAGGAGGTTAAGAGAATCTTGTCGTTGTCCAGACAGGCCAGCGACAACAACAGCAAGCTCGGTACTGGAGAGGACGTGATATTTTGTCATCGCGCCCGACAAGCTGGTCACCAGCCGTACGTGGATTTGGACTGTGTGGCGGGGCACTGCGGTAGTCACGTCTACGGTTTCGACTCAACGTTCCGATGAAAACACGAGCTACAGTTATTTTGAAGGACACATCCAACTGGGGCCAGGGGATACCCGGGCTAACTGGTGATGAGATCTGCATCCAGTTGACCCGGGGCTACGTGGTATTGGTCTCACCGGAGGACGTCGAGGACCTGTCCCGGGTGAACTGGTGTACGCTGGTTGGCCGGCGTCAGGTCAAGGCTGTTCGAAACTCGACACCAGATGAGCAGGGAAAGCGTCAGCTGATTTTGATGCACCGTCAGCTGATGGAGCCTACTGATGATCAGGAAGTGGACCATCGAGACCAGCACAAGTTCTTTTGCTTCAAGGTCGTTGACAATCGCCGAGAGAATCTGAGAAACGTGACCACGTCGCAGAACCTACACAACCAGCGAAAGCAGGTCGGCTGTAGCTCTAGGTTCAAAGGCGTAGTATGGCGCAAGCGTGGTGAGAAATGGCAGGCCCAGATCATGATCAATCGACGCCAAATCCACCTTGGACTATTCACCTCTCAAGAAGAAGCTGCCCACGCCTATAACCAAGCACATCAACAATACTTCCCCGGTATCACCGAGGGATTGAACAAGATCGCGGCATGACACCTAATCCAACAACGCCACCCCGCAGCTTGATCTGCATGCAGTACTACGAGGGCGATCGCCTCAAGGCATACGAGACGCTCAGATACTACGTAGACATCCAGCCCGCCAGGTGCGAAACGGCCGACATAATGATGGTGCGTCGACGCGGCACCGTGACTGACAAGAAGACCGAAGCCATCATTAAACACGTGTCCCGTAAGTTCAACGTCAGCCTATACGAAACTGACCGTCACGAAACTGGGTGGCCCGCTGGCTGCAATGGAATGGTATTCAGCATCTTCAATCACGTTCTCAACATCCAGCGAGGCACTGGCGTCAAGTATGACAACTTCGTCTTGCTGGAGTCGGATGCCTACCCGCTGGTCCCGGGATGGATCGTGCAGCTGCAGGCCGCGTGGTCCAAGCGTTCCCGCGAGGTCATCATGGGAGACCTGGTTGATGAGTGTCCGCATCCGACGGCTGGACGCCACTGCAACGGCAACATGATGATGACGACTGACATCAAGTGGCTAGAAAAGCTTGTCCGTATCGCCGGCGTACCGGGTGGTGTCGGCTGGGATTGGGCCTTGGCGCCGATGTTCAACCTGGCCGGTATACTCGACACCCCGTTGATCAAGTCAGAATGGGGGTCCAAGACGGCATCCAAGTCACACCTGGACCGGTTGCTGAAGATTAACGTGGCTCTGCTGCACGGCGTGAAGGATGACTCTGTAATCCAATGGGGACGCGCTAAGTACAACCTACCAACCACATGACACACAGAATCTTCATCTCCAGCTATCGACGCGATTTCCAGTTCCTACGCCCGTGTCTGTACAGTCTTACACGGTTCTGCCGTGGATTCCTGGCTCCAGTGATTGCTGTGCCGGCACAGGATACACAGCTTGCCCGGGAGATCTGTGACCAGGTCTGTCCTGACGCGATCGTAACAGAACAGGTGAAAGGTCCAGGATCGGGAATGGTACGCGCGATGTTATCCATGCTGCGAGCCGATCTGTACAGCGAGGCCGACTGTCACTGGCTTGTGGGGTCAGACTGTCTGATCACACGGGAGATGACACCCGAGGCGTTCTGTCGAGATGGAAAGCCGATCATGCTCTACAATCGGTTCAGCGACATCGGACCGTCGGTGGAGCCGTGGCGGATCAGCACTAACAATATCCTCGGAATCGAATGCGAGTTCGAGACCATGCGTAGATTGCCGGTGATCTACCCTGCGGAGGTGTTGGCTGGGTTGCGTTCCTATTTGACCAGTAGGCACAATATGCCGGCCGAGCAGTACCTGGGAAGCTTCTCCGGTCATTGCCCATGGAGCGAGTCCAACTTGCTTGGAAGCTATGCCAAGCGGTTCATGCCAGAGCCGTACGCGTGGATGCACTGCGTTCCAGAAGACCCGGCCTATGTGGAGTACACGCATGTCGACTCTAGTCAGCTTGTACAGCTGTGGAGCCACGGAGGGCTCGACCGACCCACTGACGCCATCAACATGATGAACGGAGTGTCGGTTCACGGAAAAACTCCGCGACAGCTCATCAGAGAGGTACTGGGTAACGATTTCGTTTGAACCTCGATGTACGGTTTGATAGACTATCAAATATGACAACAGGAATTTTCTGGGTCACATACGCGAAGGATTACGAGTGGTTCTGTTACTCGGCCCGTAGCTACAGCCGTTTCGCCACCGGGTTCGCTGACGCGGTCTGCATGGTGCCGGATCATGACGCTGAACTGTTTGGCCCCGTCTGTGCCCAGCACGGCATCAGATTGATCACCGGCCAGGAGTGGCCAGATCGTGGAATGCTCTGGCACATGGCACAGAAGTGCCGGGCTGATGAACACTTACCAGGCTGTGATGTCATCTGCCACATGGATGCCGATTGCACGTTCCACAGTCCTACCGGGCCGGAGGCATTCATACAGGATGGACTTCCGGTCCAGTACTACACTGAATTCTCTGCCCTGCACCCTTACCGTGAGGGTAGGTGGAAACCATATGTCGACATAGCCCTCGGAGGTGACGTCAATCTGGCCATCATGATGGGACACCCGCTGATTTTCAATAGGTCCACGTACCCGGCGACCCGGCTGGCCGTGGAGGCTGAGCACCCTGAAGGTTTCGACGCTTACGTGAGATCGTGCGACAACGCCTATCCGCAGACGTTCTGCGAGTTCGAAACGCTAGGCGCCATCGCCCAAACGATCCATCATCATCTGTACCGATGGCAAGCCGCCACACCATGGTTCAGCAACAACCACGTCACGGCCGGTTGGTCGCACGGAGGCTTGGACGCAGTGACTGACCGGTTCGATGGAAAACTCACTGCAAGACAATACTTTACGTCGATCGGATTATGAGTACACCAGCTACTAGCTACACGCCAGCCAGGACATGCTGCAACGACAGCAAGCACGTGATACCAGAGTCAATCGTTGTGATCCGAGAGGGTCTCATCACCACGTTCCCGGGATGTCCTGAGTGCCTGGCAAAGTGGCAGGGATCTGTGACTTCGAAGCCGGTTCAAACCTATTCTGATTCATGAATGAGCCAAACAATATACCAAAATGTGAAGTCTGCAGGAACCCGCTTTTCAAATTTGGTGAGTCTACGTTCTGCTCGTTCTCCACGTGTAGTCAGTATCTAGCGGACAGAAAGCCGATTTTTGTTGATATCGAGCCGACTGGTGAGATACACTATCCGCAGTAACCATGGCTTTACAGCCAGTTTAGACCTACTATAGATATGCCCTTAGCTGCCGAATGGCTATACAGTAAGCTTCATCAACCTCATCCCCAGGTGGATCGAGTTGAGATCGACCGTCGTGCTGCTATCTGTGGTGCGTGTCCCAAGATGGAGAATCCGTGCATCTCGTGCCAGGGTACACGACGACGGCTGGTCCAGTTGATCTTGCGCAAGAAGCCCAACTACCCAGTGATCGGCAACTGCGGTGTCATCAAGTCAGATCTATCGGCCGACATCGAGATGGTACAGGGGCCTGATTTGACGCCCGGGTTGCCGGAGGCTTGTTGGAAAAGAACCCTATGAAGCTGCAATTCGCCTATATCTTGAATTTCGTCCAGGCAGTTATCCGAACATCCCGGCACTTCGTCCTGTATCGTGACACCGCG
>Ga0315287_10003138_pt1 | contig 15895 bp, 9 predicted proteins | sample YL17G11_0_MG_FD_205037 | JGI IMG/M metagenome (GOLD analysis project Ga0315287, IMG submission 205037) | Sediment microbial communities from Yellowstone Lake, YNP, Wyoming, USA - YL17G11_0 | ecosystem: Environmental > Aquatic > Freshwater > Lake > Sediment | place: USA: Wyoming | collected... | reverse complement strand
AAGCGCCGGCGGCAGCCAGCGCAACGTCAGCGCGAACACGAAGATCAACAGCGGCCCGAGCACGAAGTTGGGAATCGAAACTCCGAGCATCGCCAGGCTCATCGGGCCCCAGTCCCACGCCGTGTTCTGCTTCACCGCCGCCAGGGTGCCGATTGGAATGCCGATGACGAGCGCGAGCAACACCGCCCAGCCCCCCAGCTCCAACGACACCGGCAAGGCGCCTAGCACGATTTCGCGCACCGTGCGCGACGGGTATTTGTACGACGGCCCGAAGTCGAAGCGCGCCACGTTCGCCAGATACCGCCCGTACTGCACATGCAGCGGCTGGTCGAGTCCGTACTTGGCGTCGAGCGCCGCCTTGGCCTCGGGCGGAATGTCGCGTTCGGAGACGAAGGGACCGCCCGGCGCCAGCCGGATCAGAAAGAACGTGATCGTGACGATGACCCACAGCGTCGGGATCAAGGCTAGGGCGCGGCGCAGAACGAACTTCACTCCGCACCTCCAGCCGGGGAGCCGGCCGTAGCGCCCGGATCGAGCCACAGTGCTTTCAATGGATGGGAGTCGAGCGCCGTGGGATACCAGCCGCGGACGTAGGGTGCCACAAGTTCCACGGTGCGGTAGCCATAGATCGGCAGATACGGCATCTCCTCGAGCCCGATCGCCTCGGCGGCCGCCAATTTCTGCAAGCGTTTCGTGACATTCATCTCGCGGCCGGCGGCGGCAATCAAAGAATCGAACCGGGCGTTCGACCAGCCGGTGCGATTGTTGCCGTCGCCACCCCGCAGAATGAAGAGGAATGTGTTCGGGTCTTTGTAGTCCCCGATCCATGAACGCCGCGCCACCTGGTACTGCAGGCTGGTCGTGGCCTTCATGTAGCTCGCGAACTCCTGGTTCGACAGGCCGACATCGATCCCGAGCTCGCGTTTCCACATCTCCTGAATCGCCTCGGCGATCTTGCGGTGGTCCTGGCTGGTATTGAACAAGATTTCGACTTTCGGGAACCCCGCGCCGCCGGGGTAGCCGGCGGCCGCAAGCAGCGCCCGCGCTTTCTCCGGTTCGAAGGCCACCGCTTGGGGATAGGGATAAGACTCGAATCCCGGCGGGACCAGACCTCCCCACGGCGTCTTGCTGCCATACAGGAGAAATTTCACGAGCGCATTGCGGTCCACCGCGAAGGCCAGCGCCTTGCGCACTCGCGCGTCGTTGAACGGCGGCTGCGTGACGTTGAACGAGTAGAAGTAGGTTCCCAAGTACGGTCCGGAACGGTAATCGGCGTTGTCGCGCACATAGGGAATGTATTGAGCGGGCAAGTAACCGCTTGGATTCCAGTCCGTCATTCCGGCCCGGTACATGTTGAGCATCGTCGACAGGTCGTCGGAGGCGTAGACGACCACGCGGTCGAGCTTCACCTGCGCGGCGTCCCAATATTTGGGATCCCGTTCGAGCACGATGCGGTCGTTGGGTTTGTGCACCGTCAAGCGGAACGGCCCGTTTGAAACGATGTTCTCCGGGCGCGCCCAGCGATCCCCGAAGCGTTCCACGGTCGCACGATGCACCGGCAAGAAGGGATAGGACGTGAGGAGCTGCGGGAAGTAGGGCGTCGCCGACTCCAGTTCCACCACGAGCGTGCGCGCATCCGACGCGTGAATCCCCACCTGCGCCGGGCCGGCGAGGGTCTTTTTCTTGTACGCCGCCGCGTTGCGGATGACGTACAGAATTCCGGCGTTGCGCGCCGGCATGTCCGGATGCAGCACGCGGAGCCACGACCACTCGAAGTCCTGCGCCGTCACCGTATCACCGTTGGTCCAGCGCGCGTCGGGCCGCAAATGGAAGGTGTAGGTGCGGCCGTCGGCCGACACCTCCCAGCTCGAGGCGACGCCGGGAATGGGATCGAGCGTGCGCGGGTCCTCGATTGCCAGGCCTTCGAACACCGCGCGGCCGATGCGGCCATCCGGTTGCGCCGTCATCAGCGCCGGATCCAGTGCTTCCGGCTCGGCGCCGTTGCAAAAACGGAAGACGCGCGGATCCGCTGGACGGCTGCGGCCGAAGGTGCGTGCCGGCGGGGATTTGACGCTGCCTTGGGACGCTGGCGCGCCCGCCGGATCCTGAGCTTCGAGCCCGGCCGGCGAAACGAACGTGATGACTGCAAGCGCGAGGATGCCGGTGGCGGCGACCCGCGAGTACGGGCGCGGCACGAACGCCTGGACTGCTCGCGCGGATTTCCAAAGCCGCATCCAGACCTCCCCACCCATCACGCACCCCGTGCGCGCCGCACTATAATAGTAGGCTCCGCCCGCAATCTACATGCCCAACGCATCCATCCTGGGGCTGCCGGACGGCGCCGCCAGTTCAGACCGTTCGCATTGTGGCGCGTTGCTCCGCATGATGCCGCGCCAAGGGCCGGCTCAGCGCTGGAGAACTCCGACGTGGGCGTTCCCGTTCGAATCCGTAAAGGCCAAGTACGAGCCGAAGCGCGACAGACGCGGGTCGGCTCCCCACTCCACGCCCGAGACCGGCAGATGCCAGGCGCCATCCACCGCCACCAAGAAAAGCTTCGACTCCGTGGTCACATCGTCGTCGCCGGCGGTTTGCTCGCCGGCCAGGAAGGAGCCATCCGCGGAGACCGAGGTTGCCGCGAAGTTGCCGTCGTCCCACGCCGCCCGGACCCGGGCCCCGGCCTTGCCCGTCGCATCAACGATGAAGTTCGTGCCGGCGCCGCCTTCGGTGTCACCCATGACCCGCACCAGCAACCGGCCATCGGGAAAACCGTCGGCGCGCAGCACCGAACGCGGCAGGTTGGCCGCCGCCACGATGGGCACCGTTGGTCCAGGATTCTGCGCGGCAAACAACGCCGCGCGCGGCAAACCGCCACCGAACTCGAACACCAACACTGGACGCGCCGACAGTTTCGCCGGACGCGCTTGCGACCACAGCGCCGGTGGATCGACGCGCTGCGGTTTCGGCGACGTGTAATCCCAGTAGTAAATTGCGCCGTCGGCCGCCCACACGAAATCGCTGATCAGGGCCCCGTCCAGGACCACGGTCTCGCTGCCGCCGCTCGCGGGCACGACCACGAGGGCAGCGCCTTCGGCCTGCTTGCCGCGGGCCGGCGTACGGGCCAAGAGCCACCTGCCATCAGGCGACCAAGTGAAGTCGGTGTCGGCGCCGCGGGCGACGAGTGTGGCTTGCGAGGCTGGTTTTTCCAAGTTCAAGACGTGAATTCCGTGTGGATCCACGTAGGCGAACAGCGGCGCGGTCGGCGACCACGGCGAATACGTTCCGTAACGGCCGTCCACCGTCGCGCTCTCGACGAACTGCGCGGCGCGCGGTGCCTGGGGCTTCACGCCAGCGGTTGGCGTGGCGAGCACCGCGAGCGGCACGAACGTGCTCAGACAAAACGTGACGATTCCAGCTCGAACCACGCGCACCACCCATCGCCTCCCCGCGACCCTGCCACGATCACCCTGGGGCGGCGTCACGCCATGGTACAGGAGGCGTGGCTTCATTGCACGAGATGCTGGATCCCGATCCGCACCGTCGTGACCTGGTCCAAGGCGTGATTTCCGCGGCCGAGATCATCCCGGCATTGCAGGAAGAAGGCGTCATTGTTCGACAGGCGGCGGGTGGGCGCCGCGCGCGACGTCGACGACCATGCGGTCCACTGCGCATCGTCCAGAACGTCCGTGAGGTTCCAACCGTAGCGGGCCTCGCGAGCCTGTCCGCCGTAGCGCGTCGCGTCGGGCGCGCTCCAACGGATGGCCGCCGAATCAGCCGTCGTGCTGACGTTGAACGGCGCCGGGTTGCCGCCCAGCGCCGCCAAGGTATCGACTTGAGTATGCGCTACAAAGACCGTCACCCGCGGTCCGGCATCCAGCGTGCCGTCGGCGATGAAGGTCGCGTAGTTGCTCGTGGTAATCGAAGCGCGGTCGAAATTTGGGGTGATGGCGCCGCCGTCATCTTTTGCCTGGACGGCGAAGACGTAGGCTTGTTGCGCGGGGCCGGCCGGCACCAGGTTGCGCAACACCGCGGTGCGGCCGTCGGTGGTGTTCCAATCCCGGAACGGCGACCAGCGGCTTTCCGCCAACGCGTACAGCGAATCGGGGAACCCCAACGGCTGCCCCATGCCGTCCAGCGTCGCACGCAACAACACCCAGCGCGCGGACTGCGGATCCTGGAAGTCCCCGACGCTGCCGAGCGGGTCGATTCCCGTCCAATGCATGACGCTCGTGTGCGGCAAGATTGCGGCGGTGTTGGTGACGGTCGGGGCCGACATCGACACGCTGGGTGCTTCCGTGAATGCCTGAAACGTCCGCGCCTCCGGCGTCGTGTCGATCCCGCCGTCGTTGTCGACCGCACGGACGAAGAACGTGTGCCAGCGGTCGAAAAACAGCGGCGGTGGATCGGTGCGTGCGCCGCGCAGAACGTCTGCCGGCAACACGAACGTGCGGCTGGAAACCGCGATCCGCACCCAGCGTGGGTCGTCAGCCGTGGGTGTTTGCACGGTGATCTGCGCGTACGTCGTGACCGTCGATGGATACGTTTCGAGAATGTAGTCGTAGTGCGGGGTGGTGCCGTCGACGTCGGCGCCACGCCAGAAGATTTCCGCGTGATGCGGTGTGCGGGTGCCTTCCACCGGGCCGGCGGTGATGAAGGTCTCCGGCGGCGTGTTGGGACGCGGTGCCGTCTCCTCGTTGCAGCCGGTGCCGGCCAGGATGGCGGCTGCCGCCAGCGCCAGTCCGGGGCTCGAAATTCGTGTCCAGGCGTGCGTCACGCGATCTCCGCTCGGAAGGGGTTCTGCACGAAGAAGATCATAGCGGCCGGTCGCCGCAGGCGCAACGCAACGGAAGTGGCGGTGGCAGCGGCAGCGACGGTGGCAGCGCAGAGTCCGCAGAGGGCTGCGCTGCGCGGGGTCTTGAAAAGGCGCCCGGCCCAACAGCGACCTGGCCTTGGGACGACCGGAATTACGAACCCAAAGGCTTCGGTCCCCACCCGTTGTAGACCGGGCGCCCAACGCGTTCCACGCTGCAACCAGGACACCGAGTCCTGCCCGCAGCTCCGCTTCTAAACGCCGGCGAGTGGGGACAACGCCTGCGAAACTCGAGGAATTCATGCCGCCGACAGGCGGCGACGGTGAAAAGAAGCGGCTAGGGACGAGTTTGTCAAGTAGCGGCGGACGGCACCGGCTCGAGCACGTCCATGAAGGCGCTCACCGAGAACACGGCGCGGCCGGGGCCGGGATCGCCGTAGCCCGGTGGCACCGGCAACCGGTGCTTGCGGTGCGTATCGCGCCACAGGCGCAAGAGCCCGGCGTGATACTCGAGAGGCGCCGCGCCCTGCTCGCGGCCGAGCGCCGAGAGCGGCTCCGGGCACCAGGTGGTGAAGCGCGGCGCGATCCCATGCGACATGAAGAAATCCAAACCCTCGCCAGTGGAGCGCAGTGCGGCCTCGACGCTGTCGAATCCGTACGGCCGCGCCATTTCGACGCCGCCGACGAAATTTGGAATCACATTCGACGGACCGAACACCCGCGCTGCATCCAGGATGCGCCGCACCCAATTGTCGCGGCCGATCGTGCGCGCTTTACCCGGACAAATCTTTTCGAACAAGCCCGCATCCCAGACTTCGTAGTTGGGGTGGTAGATGCGGATGCCGGCGTCCTTGAAACGCTGCGCGTCCTCGGCTTCGTGTGCCTGCACCACCATCTTCCCCATCCAGCGGCCGGGGAATCGGGTCTCGATCGCTGCCGCATACTGGCAGTAGAACTCGATCTCCGACTGGCCACGCAACTTGCCCGTGACACTGCCGCCGGTGATCGTGTAGGCGTGCGAGCGGAGTAGCGGCAACACCCCATCGCGAGCGGCGCCTGGTCCGTGTTCCGCGCCCGCCGGCAGATACTCCGCACCGTTTGCGTCCTCGTGCGCGGCGACGATCTCGAGTGCCGCAAGTACGTCCTCGACACTCTTCACGGTTTGGTACGGCCGGCCAGCCTTCACTTGCTGGCGAAAATTCTCGTTGATGTCGCAGAATTGACATTCCTCGTCGGTACCGAAGTACTGGCACTGGCGGAACACCGTGAGGTACAGCAAGTAGCCCCACTCGATGGTGGGCGCCACCTCGGTCATCGCCTTGCCGCTGGGAAGCGGTGCCGCGTAGTGGCCCGGGGACGGGCCCACGAGCACGTTGGCCAACGGCTCGCCGTTGCAGCGCAGCCGCAGGCGCTCGTCTTCGACGTCGACGCCATACGGGGAGGCCGGATTGACGCGCACCGAGACGATCGTGCGCCGCAATTCGTGCGGGCCGCCCACGAGAGCAATCTCTTCAGGCGCGCGCAGGTTCTCGGACTGCGCCATGTCCGACACCGGCACGAGATCGAACGAAAAGATGAAATAGGCCTTGGTCTTGTGGTGGGCCGACCAGCGCAGCGCGGCATCGGTGAACGCGATGCCGCGCCGCAGCAGATCTTCCTTGAACAGGGCCTCGAGCGGCAGGTCCGAATACTGCTCGTGCAGGCGCAGTACGGCCTCGTACGCCGCGGCCGGCGCCGGCGCGGGGCGTGGCATTATTTCTTCTCTTCCGGCTTCGGCCCGTCCGGGGGCGTCTCGACTTCCCGCATCGTCCCCATGCGCCGCCGGACCTCGGCTTGCAGCTCTTCCGGATTCAGCACCTTGAACTCGACGCGGCGGTTGGCGGCACGGCCTTCTTCGGTGGCGTTGTCGGCGATGGGCATGGTTTCGCCATAGCCCTTCACCGTAAAGCGACCGGCATCGAGCCCTGGGTCCTTGGACTTGAGGTAGTCCAGCGCCGCCTGTGCACGCTGCCGCGACAACTCCGCGTTCTTGGCGTCATTGCCGCGCGAATCGGTGTGGCCGCCGATCTCGATTTGCACCACCGGCCAGTTGGCCATTCCCGTCGCCACCGAGTCGAGCATCGAAGCGAACTCCGGCTTGATGTCCGCCTTGTTGAGCTCGAACTTGACGTGGCTCAGCCGGATCGTGCCGGTTTCGATGAGTTCCTTCTCGCGTGCGGACTTCGCGAGCACGCAGCCGGTGGAGTCGACGCGCACGCCCGCCGGTGTATCGGGACACAGGTCCGACGCATCCGGAATGCCGTCGCCGTCGTTGTCCAGGTCCGGGCAACCATCCTCGTCCTGGAAGCCATCCTTATCCTCGGCCACATCGGGGCACTTGTCCTGTGGATCCGGGATGCCATCGCCGTCGTTGTCCAGATCCGGACAGCCGTCTTCGTCTTGGAACCCGTCCATGTCCTCGGGTTCATCCACGCACTTGTCCTGTGCGTCCGCCACGCCGTCCTTGTCGTTGTCGAGATCGGGGCAGCCATCCTCGTCCTGGAAGCCGTCCCGGTCTTCCGCATCGCTGGGGCACTGGTCGAGGCGGTTCTCGAGCCCGTCGCCGTCCGCATCGCGCATCCCGAACCACCACGTGAGGGCGCCGAACGCCGAGGGCATGAGGTCGTTGGCGTCCACTTTCGCCGCAATGACGTCGTCGGACGGATTGGTGCCGATGACGGCGACATCGCTGGCGCCGGTGTTGTCGAAGCTCTGCCGCACCAGATAATCGATGCGGGCGCCGATGCGGAAACTGAGGTGCGAGGTGAGGCGCGTCTCCGCGCCGAGGCCGCCGTAGAATTTGAAGTTGCTGTCCGACAAGTAGGCCTGATTGCCGTCTTCGCGATAACCCGTCACCGTGCGGCCGGTGTCGAAGACGCTGCTGGGCTCACGCGGTACGAGATTGCCGTTCTCGTCCACCTCGTCGAACTTCATGACGTTCCACCACAAGATGCCGGTGCCTGCGAATGCCTGCCACGTCCAGCCCGCGTCGGGGCGCGCGTTGTACAGCAGGCCGATGTCGGCGCCCGTGGTGCGCGTGCGGTAGGTTTGCGTGATGTCGGAATTGATCCCGTAACGGAACGAGCCTTCGAAGTCCCAGTGGTTCGTCCAACCGAATCGCACTCCGGTGGCAGCCCAGGGCCCCACCTTGGCGTGATCCGAATTGCCGCCGACCAGCTTGTAAGCGCCGCCGCCCAGCATCAAGCCGATGCGATTCGTGTAATCGTCGGCCCAGCCGCGGCTGGAACCCAATACCGCGACCAGCGCCAGCAGGATGGCGGCCACCCGGCTCGGCCCACTGACCCGGCGAAGACTCGGGACGCGCATGCCCAAGGCCCTCCTGCGTTTCGACCCCAAAACCAAAGGAATAAGGCTGCGCCGCGTGGGGAAACGACGGAACCGCAGGAGCTTATGCCATGACCTGGCGCTTGTAAAGTGTGGCTGGGCCCGGCGGTTACCGGCGGCCGGCGCGCTTGGCCCGGGGCGGTTTGGACCGGCCCGCCGCCTGCCGCTCGAGCACCGCTTTGACCACCATCGGCCACGCGATCGTGGCGTCGGCATAGACCTCGGCATAGCGCCCACCCCCGGCGGTCGGCACGAACTTACCCCAGGACACACCCTCGCTGTAGGTGCAGCCGGAGAGCCCGCCCCAATGGGTCGGCTCGGGGCAGATGCGCACGCCGTACTCGAAGCGGCGCAAGCCGTCGCCGATGCCGGCGCGCTTTTGCAGCAGGTCCAGGTACGGGCCGACTTGCTGTGCCCAGTTGCGCGGCACGCCGCCGCCGATCGTGAAGATGCCGAGTTTCTTCGACCGCACGACGCGCTCTTTGTAGTCGTCGACGTCCAGGAACGGGTCGAAGTGCAGCGGCGGCTGGTGGCGCTTGCGGCGGCGGTGCGAATGGATGGCGAAGTCCAGCCCCAGCTCCGAATCGCTGAAGGCCGGCACGTACACCGGCACGTTCTTCTCATAGGCCGAGCGCAGGATGCCGCGCCCCAAGTCGTGCTTCGACAGGTGCGCACCCAGAGCATGCGTGATCTTGTGACTGCACCAGGTGTCCATGTCCTCGTTGGCCTGAATGACGGTGCGGAAGATGTGTTCGACATCGTCCAAATTGCGCTCGAGCTCGATGGAGTCGAAGACGCGGTTGTAGCCGCGCTCGAACAGTTCGTCGTCGCTCATGGTGGGGTCGTATTTGAAGTGCAGCTTGCCGGCCGCTTCGACGAACCCGTGCGCCATGAGCGCCCCCGTGGAAACGACGGCGTCCACCATGCCGTGGTCGATCATCTCGCACAACACGAGCCCCATCTTGGCGACGGTCATGGCGCCGGACACCGTGCAAACGACGAAGCAGTCTTTGTCCTCGGCCATGGCTTGCAGGATTTCGGCCGCTTCGCCGACGGCGCGCGCGCCGATGGCGCAGCGCGAGTACGCATCCACCAGATCGGATACGGTGGCGACGCGGCGCAAATCCAGCGGTTCGGTGGGTTGCAGCTTGTCGTTGAACCCGGTGCCGTACGCGTCGAGAGCGCGCTGGGTTTTGATCTTTGGATTCTTCTTGCGCAACGCCAACTCGGAACTCCTCGCGTCCGTTACTCGTGGGTGCCCGGCTTACAGTTGGCCGGTTGAATCCAGAACGGCTGGGACCATGCCTGTCGCGGCCAAGGATTGTGGCCTGGCGCGGCGGAGGCTTCGACGCGGACGTATCCCTCGTCGCCTTGTGGATGATAGCCGGCGTGCGGCCCCGTGGTTTCTTGCAGCACGCGCCCACCCCAGCCGATGAACCGGATGCGTTCGGCCTCCGGCGCCCACACGGTGACGGCGCCATCGGTGACCCCGAGGTCGACGAAGAAGATCCCGGTGCTGCCGTAGAAGGACCCGCGGCGCAGTGCGGCGATGAAGCCGGCGGCGGTGGTGTCCGCGGTGCGAATCATGTTGAAGGCACTGAAAGGAAAGGCGTTCGGTGCGCCGACCCACGTGTGCGAGTCGTCGTTCGCCATCCCCCACACGCGCCAACCGCGCGACAGCAGCCCGTCCCACAGCGGCGTCGCGTCGTATGGCACGTTGGCGCCGCATTCGCGGTCTTCGCCGCCCGCGTCCGCCTTGGTGGATGGAGCCTCGAAGGCTTTTGTCAGGCGCAGCCCATTCATGATTTCGATGGCGTCGAAAAGCCGCAGGTCCACTGTCCGGGGCAAGTTGTACGGCGTGGCGTTCCAATCGCCGGGATGCGCGAGATAGATCAACCCGCCGGCTTCGTGCACGCGTGTGAAATACCCGGGGGTCTCGGTGGGCGACTCGATGCGGCCACCGGGATGCCCGATCAGGCCGACGTGGTTTCCGCCCCACGTGGCTTCCGCCCCCGGTATGACGATGGGCGATTCCTTCCAGTCGGCCGTCAGCCGCCGCTGCCAGCCGTCGCGCACCCACGCCAGCGCCGGTTGGGTCCAGTCCCGGACATACGCTTCCCGTCCGCTGCCGAACACGTGGTCGGGGTGGATGATGCCGTCGCCGTTCCAGTCGTGTACCAGCGAATCGACCTGCTGCGACGCCGCCACACCGCCATCCTGATCGCCGTACTGGTTGTGATCGGAAATACTCAGCACGCTGTATCCATACTGCTGGTACAGCTCGATCAGCTTGCTTCCGGACATCGCCCCGTCGCTGTGTGAAGAATGCATGTGGAAATTGCCGCGGTGCCATCCCCCGCCGGCGGCGTACGGATCCGTAATCTGAAAACAGGCGTAGCGCGGCGCGGCCAGCGCCGCCGGCTCGCCGAAATCGCAGCCGCCGGTGGTCACAAGTGCGGCCGAAAGCGCGGCGGTCGCTGCCAGGCGAACGGCGGAACGGCGGAACCCCTGACGCAGCATCTGTCCACCACCTGCTGGGGAGCGTTCGGGGAGCGCGGCTGCGGGCGCACGCGGCGCACCGCACATTCCAGGGAAGGCATGATGGCATCCCGCGTGCCAGAGTTCAAGCGTTGGGGAGCCTTCCCCGGCCCGGGCTGATGTACAATGCCGCGTTTCCCGGGCGCTGGAGCACTTCCATGGTTCGACAGGTGAAGGGTCTCGCGACCGCCGTCCGGTACGCGGCCCTGCTCGCGTTGCTCGTGTGGAGTAGCGTCGCGGCCCGCGTGCTGTGTCCGGGGATGGCGGCGGCTGCCCCTTGGCAGGAGAGCGCAACTCCGGCTGCGGGCGCCGCTCCGGACTCTGCGCCGCTGGCGGTTTTCAACCGCTGGATTTTCACCTTTCGGGCTCCACTGGGGGCGGCCGCGCCGGCCGAGCGCGCCGCGGCAGCGCAACGCCGGGTCGCGGCGGCGCTGCAAGCCGACGCCACGGCGGAAGTTCGGATGCGGCACACACCGGAAGGTGCGTTGATCAGCATTGGCGACCGCACCGTGTTTGCGATCACGCCCGGGGACATTGATTCCCTGCTGGGCGAATCGCTCGATGGTGCGGCGAACCAGTCGGTGCAACGCCTTCGCGACGCGGCGGTGGCCACCGGCGAGCAACAGAACTTACGGCACACGCTCCGGGCCGGGCTTCAAGGCTTGGGCGCGTGCCTGGCGCTCTGGCTCCTGCTGTGGCTGACGTTCTGGATTCGCCGCCGCGCACGGGGTTGGCTTCAGGCCCGCACGAAACCGCCGGCCGCGGGCGGGCCGCGCGTCGCCTGGCATGTCGTTACGAGCGGGCGCGCCGGCACTCTGGCGTCGCGGCTCCTAGATCTCGTCACTTGGGCGGCCGTGCTGCTCTTCTGCTATCTCCTGCTGACGTTCGTCCTGACGCGATTTCCCTACACCGAACCCTGGGGCCGCCGGCTCGGACAATGGTTGTGGGGCACCGTGCGTGGTTTGGGTGCGCGCGCCATGGGCACCCTGCCCGGGTTGGCCACGATTGCACTGCTCTTGTTCCTCACGCGTGCCGTCGCCAACGTTCTCAACACCTTCTTTTCGGCCGTCGAGTCCGGGCGCATCGTCTTGCACTGGCTGCACCAGGACCTCGCCGCGCCGACACGGCGTCTCGCGACCGCCGGGCTCTGGGCCTTCGCGATCGTCGCCGCATATCCCTACGTTCCCGGCAGCGACACCGGCGTGTTCAAGGGCGTGAGTGTGCTCTTGGGGCTCATGGTCACGCTCGGATCGAGCGGTGTCATCGGTCAGGCGATGAGCGGCTTCGTGTTGATGTATTCGCGGGCATTCCGGCGCGGCGACTACGTGCGCATCGGCACCGTCGAGGGGACGGTGCTGGACCTCGGCGTGCTGAGCACCAAGATCCAGACGGTCAAACAAGAAATGATGAACCTGCCGAACAGCGTGGTCGTCGGTGCCGGAGCCCTCAACTTTTCGCGCTTGGCCGCGGAGACCGGCGTCGTGTTGCATACGGCGGTCACCATCGGCTACGACGCACCGTGGCGGCTCGTGCACGAGATGCTGCTGGAGGCGGCCCGCCGGACCTCGGGCCTGGCCCAAGATCCCGCGCCGTTCGTGCTCCAGCGGTCCTTGTCCGACTTCTACGTCGACTACGAAATCAACGCGACTCTGCCGGCGCCCGAGCGACGCATTCCGGTGTTGGCGGAACTGCACGCCCACATCCAAGACTGTTTCAACGAGAACGGCGTCCAGATCATGTCGCCGCATTTCATGATGCAGCCGGACCAACCCGTGACCGTGCCGCATGCGATGTGGCGGCGGCCCCGCGCCGGCCCGCCGCCGGCTGAGCCCACCATGGGAGCGTAGGCGCCGCAACGGGCGGGTCAGGACAGACCGGCGTCTGTAAACCAGCACGAATTCGTTCTGCCAGTACTGGGGCACGGTGCGAACCAGCTCGTACTTGTCGGCCAAGCACGACCAGCGCGCCGAACAACGCCGAGGCCGCGGTCAGGCAAGGGGAGCGGCGATTGCGTTCGCGGCGTGACCTGCGTCCTTCGCCACTTCTGGTGAAACGGGGTTCTTTGAGGCCCAGGGAGAACCTGCGGGGGCATCTTCGCACTCGCACAGTCGGAGATCAAGTAGGAGCCATTTGAGGGTGCCTGGCGGCGGGCCCGCGCCGGCCATTGGACCGCCCGCGCGGACGCGCATCACGCCGGTCCTCCGCATCCGGCTCGTCTGGGGTCTGGCAATAGCACGCCGCGTTCCCAATTTTCGCCTGCCACCCCAGTGTTTGGTGTGCCGAGAGGACCGGCAACCGGGAACCCGCCTCGAGGTTCCGACGACGATTACAGGCCTGATGTAGACTGGCGCCGCCATTCTGCGAGAGCTCATGATGTGGTGCGGAGTGAGTCGCGCGGGTCGCCGCGGTCTGCAGGATTCTGGAGAGGGAGCGCGGCCATGCGCAGGGTAGTGGCGACCATCGCGATTCTGCTGTGCGCGGCACCTTGTTGGTTCCACCAGCACTACTATGACTTCCTGCACGATGACGCCTTCATCGCGTTTCGCTATGCCACCAACTGGGCTGCCGGAATGGGCCCCGTTTACAATCCCGGAGAGCGCGTCGAAGGCTATTCGGATTTTCTTTGGGTCGCGCTCCTGCGCGGCGTATCGGGCGCCGGCCTAGATGTCGTCAGCACGGCGCGCAGCCTGGGGAGTATCGCCGGAATCGCGCTCGCCCTCGGCGCGGCACTCGCCGCGAGTTCCTGCTTGCGCCGGTCGTGGCGAATGGCCTGTTTCGCCGCCGCAAGCGTGGCACTGCATGCCTGCCCGCAGGTGTGGGCTCTCTCGGGGCTCGAGACCGTGCCGTTCGCACTGCTGGTTCTCGTGGCCTCGATAGTGTTTTTGCACGAGCGCCGGCGCGACCGGCCACATTGGGTGTCCGGCGTTCTGTTTGCCGGTCTGGCGCTTCTACGCGCGGATGGCTTCTTGTTCCTCTTCCCCGCCGTGCTCATGGCGGCTCTGCAGAAGAAGCGCCGCAAGCGCTCGGTTGTGTCCCAGCGGCGGCGTTCGCCGTGGTCTTCGTCCCCTATGTCGTCTGGCGCTGGTCCTTCTACGGAAGCGTTCTGCCGAATACGTACTACGCGAAGACCGGTGGCGGAATGTTGCAACAAGTTCGCGGGCTGTTCTACGTCTACAATGTGGTCGAGCCTTTCGGCGGGATCTTGCTGTGGTGCCTGCCGCTGGTGTTGCTTGCGCTTCGTGACCGCGACCGGAATCCCGAGCGTCTGTACTTCGCGCTACTGGTTGCCGGCGTGAGCGCTGCCGTGGTGTGGGTGGGTGGCGACCACATGCCCATGGGCCGCTTCTTCGCTCCGCTTGTGGTGCCGGTGCTATTGTTGCAAATGGAAGCCGCCGTCGAAATCGGTGCGCGAGTGCGCGGCTTGCAAGGCCGCATGCCGTGGCTTGTGGCCGGCATCTTGTGGAGCTGCATCTTGATGGCCGGCTTTATGCCGACGCTGAACCGCCGGCGCTTGCCCGCGAGCTTTGCGATCTCCAACGCCGTTCTCACCCGCCAATGGGTTCTGGCCGGTCTTTGGTTGCGCGAACACGTCGCGCCTGGCACCTGGATGGCCACAAATGCCGCTGGCGCAGTCGCGTACCACTCCGGCTTGCCGGTGATCGACATGCTGGGCTTGAACGATGCGCATATCGCGCACACCGTACCGGTCACCGGGGGCGGCGGCACCGCTGGCCACGAAAAGCGGGACTTCGACTATGTACTCTCTCGGCGGCCCGGGGTGATTTTCCGCGGCGTTCTTACCACCGGCGTGCGCGACGGCGAACTCCAACACTACTCCGACGGCTCGGGGTTCCGCCGGCGTGAAATCCCCATGGGAACTGGGCCGGTGGCGGACGATTTCGGCACCGTGCACACCGCGCCACTGTTTATCGTGTTCGAAGAGCGCGTCGAGTAGACCTGCCCCGCAACGGGGCGTGTGCCACCAGCTACCGCCGCTTGTAGACCAGCACGAATTCGTTCTGCCAGTACTGGGGCACGGTGCGAACCAGTTCGTACTTGTCGTGGAACTCGGCTTGATTGTTGATGGTGTAGTCGGGGATGCGCTGGAAGGAATAGCCCTTGCCGTCGTCGTTCAACGACACCAGCACGATGTAGTCCGGCGCCTTGGACAGAATGTACTTGGGATCCGCCTTGTAGTGCATGCGTCCGGCCAGGTGCGCGATATGCGGGTCGATGAGCCCGAACATGTCCAGGATGCGACGCTCGGAGAAGTACCCCACCGCGCCCACGTCACTGATGGCGACGCTGGACTCGGGCGGCGTGTTGTCGTGGAGCCAGCGTCCCAGCTCTTCGTAGTTCTGCGAAAGATAATTGTGGCGGGCGAGCGCTGGCAACACCATGCGCGCGATCCCGAGTTCGGTATTCGCGATCGAGAGGTGCGTCGCCAGCAGAACCAAGGCCAGCGTCGCGTACAGGAACACGGCCCGGAACGTGCCGGGGCGCGGCAGCGCCAGCACCACGTCCAGCCCCGCCGCGACCAGCGCCAGCAACACCGGCAGCACGTGCGCGAAGAACCGGTAGTGGAACATCCAGTCGCCACCGGAGGCGAAAGCGAAAATGAACACCGCCACGGTTGCCGCCAGCGCAATCGTATACAGCCGCGACACCCGTCCGGTGGCGAGCGGCACCAGCGCGAGCCCCAAGAACAACGCGCCGCCGGAGTCCCGTGCGAACGACAAAATATATTGGGCGCCGTCGATCAGGCCATGCGTGCCGCCCTGGGTCTTGGCGTAGAACGTGTTCGGGAACGGCAAGCCAAAGTAGCTCCAGCGCCAGACGAAGTAGCTGCCGAAGAGGATCGCGAACGCCAGCAGGTCGCCGGCCGCCGCCCGCCAAGCGCCGCCGCGGAAACGCGCCTGCAAAGCGCGGGTGGCCAGCACGATGCCCACCACGAAGGGTCCCTCGGGGCGTGTCATCGCCAAGAGAATGCAAACCGCCAACAAGGCCCCGCGGATCCAGCCCCGCGGCTCGGCTGCCGCCAGCAACACTGCGGCAATGAGCAGAACGGCAAAGAAGGCGGTCTCGAGCCCGCTCACGGAGTGCTGTACCAGGACCGGTGAAATGGCGAGATGGAACGCCGCCACCAGCGCCACGATGCCGCCGTTC
>Ga0315287_10003133_pt1 | contig 15906 bp, 18 predicted proteins | sample YL17G11_0_MG_FD_205037 | JGI IMG/M metagenome (GOLD analysis project Ga0315287, IMG submission 205037) | Sediment microbial communities from Yellowstone Lake, YNP, Wyoming, USA - YL17G11_0 | ecosystem: Environmental > Aquatic > Freshwater > Lake > Sediment | place: USA: Wyoming | collected... | reverse complement strand
TGTCGAACGTGCCGCCGCCGAGGTCGTAGACGGCGATGACGCCCTGGTGGCGCCTGTCGAGACCGTAGGCGAGACAGGCCGCCGTCGGCTCGTTGATGATGCGCAGGACGTCCAGCCCCGCAAGCCGGCCGGCGTCGCGCGTGGCCGTCCGCTGGGCGTCGTTGAAATACGCAGGCACCGTGATCACCGCGCGATCCACCTCGGGATCGACATCACTCTCGCGGGCAAACACGGTTTCGGCGCGCCGCTTGAGCTCCCGCAGAATGAAGCCGGACACTTCGGGTGGCGTCAGTTCGCGATCGCCCAGGTGGATGTGGACGACGCCGCCGGTCTCGCCGCTGACCTTGAACGGAAACCAGCGCGACTCGCCGGCCACGTCTTCGATGCCGCGGCCCATGAAGCGCTTCACCGAGTAGACCGTGCGCGCCGGGTCGGTGAGCAGCCGGCGCTGCGCCTCGCGGCCGACATAGACCGTCTCGTGGTCGCCGGCCGACACAATTGAGGGCAGCAGCGTGTCGCCGGATTCGTCGGTCAGCACCACCGGCACGCCCTCGCGCACGATGGCTACGAGGCTGTTGGTCGTGCCGAGATCGATGCCGACGACCTTGCTCATACGCGCGCTGCCTGGTCGCCGTAAAGCTCCCGCCGGACCGTCGCAAGCAGATTGGTCAGATACGTGCGTTCGACGAGCAACGCCCGCAAGGCCTCGAGCGTCTGGTGGCGGCCCGCGAGGTCGCCGCGTTCCCACTGCGCGTCGTGCTGCACCATCAAGGCCGTCAACTGGCGCTCGTGCGCGTCGAGGTTGGCCTGAATCGGCTGCCTCGCCGCTTCCAGCCTGCCGGCCACGTCCGCCTCGGCTGCCCCGTCGGCGCGCAGTTGCTGGATCGCCTCGAGCTGCTCGTTGAGCTCGAAGACTTCCTCGAGCAGTTCGGGGGGCACCTGCGAGGTAGCCTCGTGCGCTTCCTTGGGTGCGAAGCCTTCCAGTTTCAGCAGGTACTCGAGCCGCTCGACCGGATCGCGCAGTGTGCGGAAGCCGTCATTCAGATACGACGATCGCTCCAGGCTGGCCAGCCGCTCGGTCGAACTGGAGTTGTAGAAGTAGTCCGGATGGAACTGCCGGCTGAGCGCGCGAAAGCGCTGCTCCAGGTCGTGCACATCCACGTGCAGCCGTCGCGGCAGGCCGAAGAAGGTGAAGTAGTCGCCGTGGCGGCCGAGCGTAAGGATCCTGTCGCAGCGCGGGCAGAAATGCACATCCACCGGCGCCTGCGAGCCACAGTGCTTGCACGGCTGAATCGTGATCGCTGATGTGTCGGGCTGCATGGCGGGCTAGACCGTAAAGGAGCTGCCGCACCCGCAGCTGCTCTTCGCGTTGGGATTGATGAAATGCAGCCCCTTGCCCATCAGCGCCGAATCGTAATCGAGCGTCGTGCCCGCAAGGTAGATGAGGCTCTTCTTGTCCACGAAGATCTTGGCCGCCCCGGGGCCTTCGAAGACTTCGTCGCCGGCGCGGGCCTGCTTGTCCCAGCTGAACGTGTAGCTCAGACCCGAGCAGCCGCCGCCCTTGATGCCCACGCGCAGGCCGCCTTCCGCGATGCCCTGCTTGGTCATCAGCTTCTGGATGTGCCGGGCCGCGGCGTCCGAGATGTGAATCGCAAGTTGAGTCGCCATGCCTACTGCCCCGCCTCTTGTTTCTTCTTGAAATCGGCGATGGCCGCCTTGATGGCGTCCTCCGCCAGAACCGAACAGTGTACCTTGACAGGCGGCAAGGCCAACTCGGCGACGATGTCCGTATTCTTGATCGCCATCGCCTCGTCAACCGTCTTGCCCTTGAGCCACTCGGTGGCCAGGCTGGAACTGGCAATGGCCGATCCGCAGCCGAACGTCTTGAATTTCGCTTCGTCAATCACGCCAGTCGACGGGTTCACCCGCACCTGCAGCTTCATGACGTCGCCACATTCGGGCGCGCCGACCAGGCCCGTGCCCACGCTGGGATCGTCTTTCGGCAACGATCCGACGTTGCGCGGATGATTGAAGTGATCAACGACCTTGTCTGAGTACGCCATCGTCCTGTCTCCGTCCGCTATCTGCCCGGGATCCCGCTTGCCCGCTCTTAGTGCGCCTGCCACTGCATCTTCGACAGGTCGACACCCTCTTTGGCCATTTCGTACAGCGGCGACATCTCGCGGAGTTTGCGCACAACGCCCACGAGTTTGTCGGCCACGTAATCGACTTCTTCCTCGGTATTGAACCGGCCAAGCCCGAACCGGATGGACGAGTGCGCCAGTTCGTCGCCCGTCCCAAGCGCCTTGAGCACGTAGGAGGGCTCGAGACTCGCCGACGTACAGGCCGAGCCGGACGATACCGCCACGTCGTTGATGCCCATCAGCAGCGATTCGCCCTCGACGTAGGCGAAGCTGATGTTCAGGCTGCCCGGTAAGCGGTGCTCCATCGAGCCGTTGATGTACAGCTCGTCGAGGTTCTGGTGCAGTTTCTGGTTGAGCCGGTCGCGAAGCGCCCGCGTGCGCACCGCCTCGGCCGCCATCTCCAGCCGGCACAACTCGGCCGCCTTGCCAAAGCCCACGATGCCAGGCACGTTCAACGTCCCTGACCGCATGCCGCGTTCGTGGCCTCCGCCTTCGATGATGGGCGTCAGCAGGACGCGCGGGTTCCGCCGCCGCACGTAGAGCGCGCCCACGCCTTTCGGTCCGTACATCTTGTGCGCGGAGATCGACGCCATGTGGACATTCGCCACACTGACGTCGAATGGCACTTTGCCGGCCGCCTGCACGGCGTCTGTGTGGAACAGCACGCCGCGCTCTTTCGCGATCGCGCCAATCTCGCTAATCGGCTGCAGCACGCCAATCTCGTTATTGGCCGTCATGATCGTGATGAGCGTGGTCTTGTCGGTCACCGCCTCACGCAACCGATCCAGGTCGACGATCCCGTCTTTCCCGACCGGCAGGTACGTCACCCGGAAGCCGTCCTTCTCGAGGCGCTTGCAGGTGTCGATCACCGCCTTGTGCTCGGTCACGGCAGTAATGACGTGGTCGCCCTTCTCGCGGTACATGTAGGCCGCGCCGCGGATGGCGAGGTTGTCCGACTCGGTCGCGCCGCTGGTAAACACGATCTCCTTGGCGCCGGCCCCTATCAAGTCGGCAATCTGCTTGCGCGCGATTTCGACGGCCTCTTCTGCCTCCCAGCCGTACTTGTGGTTGCGGCTGGCTGCGTTGCCGAAGTGCTCGCTGAAATACGGCAGCATCACATCCAGTACGCGCCGATCGACCGGCGTGGTCGCGTGATTATCAAAATAGATCGGGAACTTCAGCATACGCTCGTCCACCTTAGTGCTTCGACTCGCAATTACCGTTGCACCTTCTCACCGCCCCATCCAATCAACCAACTCGCTCCGCACTCAGTCCTGAGGGAACAAGTTCGTCACCGAACTTATGAATCGAAGGGCTTACAAACGACTGGCCTGAACAAAAAGGGGTGCCGGAGCAGACGCCGCGCCCGGAACAACGACGTCTCGCGCCAGTTCCGACACTGTCGTCGCTTTCAACGCCGACACGATGATTTCGCGAATCTTCCACAGCGGGTCACGCACGTTGCACTTGGCAAACTGGCCGCACCGATCGGCGTGCGCCGAACAGGCCGTCACCGCCACCGGCCCGTCGATGGCCTGGATCACGTCGGCAATCGAGATGCCCGTGGCCGCCCGGGCCAGTTGGTAGCCTCCGCGGGTGCCTTGCTGGGACGCCAGCAGGCCGCGGCTGGTCAGCCGCTGCAGCACTTTCGCGAGCAGTTCGATAGGAATATCGAATTGTTCCGCGATCTCCCTGGCGCTCGACGACCCCGACTTGAGCGTCAAGTGCGTGATGGCAATCAGCGCGTAATCGGCTTTCTTCGATAGTCTCAACATGGCAGTTGGCCCAAATACGACCCCGACAGTCCTATATTAGACCCGTATATCCGACCAGTCAAGACCTAGATAAGAATCGGATTGGGAACGGGCCTGGCTAAGGCCGATGGGCGTTACCGGGGCCCCTGCCGAAAAGCGGGCTGTTGACGATTTCGCGCTGCTCTGACGTGAACAGCGCTTGCTCTCGCGTACGGTCAAATCATGTACTCACTACATGCTGGGACGGCGAGCTTGACTCCCTCCGCTGACGGTGCCATCTTCATCTCGTCATGGTCCCGTCCCATCTTGTCGAGTTGTGCCGCCGACACGCGCTCGATGCCGTGTACGTGTTCGGCAGCCGCGCTGGCGAGGTGCTTGCTGCGCTTCAGCAGGGACGGCCTCCCCGCTCCGACCACCCATCCGACATCGACATCGGGGTGCTTCCCCGATCCGGCACTCGCCTCGACGCCCGGGAGCGGGCTCGGATCACCATGGCACTCGAGGAACTGTTGGCGAACGCGCGAGTGGACCTGGTCATCCTGCCCGAAGCGCCCCCGTTCCTGGCGCTCGACATCGTATCGGGCGAACTTCTCGCCGCCATCGACCGCGATCGGGTCAGCGAGTACGAGCTGTACGTGATGCGTCGGGCAGGCGATTTGGTGCCGATTGAACGAGAACGGCGCCGGTCCATCCTGGCAGGAGAAGCGCGATGACGCCCTCGGGCTTGCGCGAGAAGGTGGTGGCCGAACGCATCGCCTGGATTTCGCAGATGCTCGCGGACGTCCGGACCTTGCCGCTCGAAGACCAGGCTGGGTTTACGGCCGACCGCAGGATGGTCGCTGCAGGGGAATCGTGTCTCCGGCGTGCGCTCGAGGCGCTGCTGGATCTTGGCCGCCACCTTCTGTCGAAGGGCTTTGGGATAGTGGTTGCAGAGTACCGAGACATCCCGCGCCGGTTGTTGGACGCCGGAGTGCTGTCAACCGAAGAGGCAGAGGTGATGGGCCAGATGGCCCGGTATCGTAACCGGATGGTTCACTTCTACCATGAGGTCTCTGCCGACGAACTCTACGACCTTCTGACGTGCCGGCTGGGTGATATCGAGCGGCTGACGTCAGCGCTCACGGGCTGGATAACCGCGCATCCAGACCTCGTCGACCGTTCGCTCTGACGTCCGAGTGCGGCCCCGACCCCGTCGCCACGGCGGGCCGCCCGTGGCAGACATCCAGCCGCGATCGACTCGTGACGATCGGCAACCTCATCCGGAGCCGGCAGCCTCTGGCGCTGCCCCGCGGGCTCGGCCGGCCATGGGCCCGCGATCCTTGCGCGCGAGTCATAATGTGAGTCATAATGAGGCTATAAGTGAGTCAACAAGGGAGTAGGCGGGCGTGGCCCTGAAACAACTGACTGTGCGGGGGTTCGACAAGGAGCTCGATCGGCGCCTGCGGAACCAGGCGCAGGCCGACCGCGTCTCGCTCAACCGGGCGGCCTTGAAGCTGATGCGGCGTGGGGCTGGCCTCGACTCCGGCGTGCCATCATCCACCGCCGTCGGATCGGGCCTGGACCATCTGATTGGCACGTGGTCCGAGTCCGACGAACGGAGCCTTCGCAAGGCCACCGCGGCCTTCGAGCGGGTCGACGAGGACCTCTGGCGATGAGAGTCCTGCTCGACACGGATGCCTATTCAGCGCTCAAACGGGCCCATCCCGCCGTCGTCGACATCATCCGGCGAAGCGATGACGTCCTGCTCTCGACGGTTGTTGCAGGTGAGCTCCTCTACGGCTTCCGTTGCGGCCATCGCTATGAGCGCAACCGCGATGAACTGGACGAGTTCGCCGCAAGCCCGTTTGTGACCGTCGTCCCGGTCACGATGGCGACGGCCGACCGCTTCAGCCGCATTGCGGCCGCACTCAAGGCTCGCGGCAAGCCGATTCCGACGAATGATATCTGGATTGCAGCACAGGCGATGGAAACCGGGGCCGAACTGCTGTCCTTCGATCGCCACTACGACAGCGTAGACGGCCTGGCTTGGCGCCCGCTGTCCCACTCGTGATCGCGGGGGGCGACGCTACAGGCCGATGTCCGGGTGAACGACAAGCCCGACTGTCAGCGTGAGTGCCAGGGCGACGACAAGCGCTGCGTACGCGACGCCCATACCGACCCGGCTTCCCGGCGCAATGTCGTGGTACCCCGGTACGGGATGGCGCCAGCGCCGCCCCAGCGTAAAGAGGCCCGCGATGAGCACGACGAGCAGCAGCGGAGAGCGCGTGACGACCAGCATCAGCACACCCAGCGCGTAGCCGCCAATCCAGACGCGGCGGCTGAACACTCCGGCGATCCGGCCGCCATCGAGCGGCGATACCGGGATGAGGTTGAACAGGTTGATCAGGATGCCTGCGTGGCCGAGGTTCGCCAGCATGGGGCTTCCGAACCAGAGGCCTGCCCCGAGCACGAGCCACGCCGCAGCCGACCCGAGCAACGGTCCTCCGATGCCGACCTTCGCCTCGACGTAGGCGTTGCGAGGCATGCCCCGCATGGCTATGACCGCGCCCACGAACGGAATGAAGACGGGCGCCCCTGCCGGAATGCCCTCCATCCGAAGCACGATGGCATGTCCGCACTCATGCACGAAGATCAACAACACGAAACCAATCGCGAACGGCAGGCCCCACTCGGTGGCGTAGAGCGCAATACTGAGCACCATGCTCAGCAGCGTGTTCAGTTTGAGGACGCTCGCCAGCACGCCCAGGAACTTGAGTTTGCCGAGCAGAAACAAGAGCGCTGTTCCGAGGCCACCAACCAGCGTGTTGCGCGAGCGATGAGACCTGTGCGCTCCGGCCGGGGGCGCCGGTTGCACCTGAGACGCCCCTTCCAGCGGTTGCCGCAGCGCCGGCTTGACGCCGGGGCCGGCCATCACCGCGCGGAGATTCTCGATCCGCCTGCGCACGTCCTCTTCCGAACGCGAATCGTTCATACCGTCGCCCGGGGCGGAAGCGCGACGGGCCGAGGGATCTTCCACGCCTCGTAGACGACGATCGCAAGGAAGACGAGGTCCATCACGCCAGCGCCGGCCGTCATCACACGAACGAGAAGATCCAGGCTCTGAGGGGGAAACCCGACGCGAAACGACTCGCCCCGGTCGGCGAGCGCTTTGTTGATGAACGTCATGTTTACCAGATAGACCGCGAGACAATAGCTCAGCAGCGACACGCCGATGGATAGTGCCTGGAGCCCTCGGGAGCGTTTGCCTCCGGCAAACCTCACGGTTCCGTGTCCGACCAGGTAGCCGATCGCGACGGCGAACAGCCCGAAAGCGATGTGCGTGAGGACCGTGAATCCCCACCAGGCCAGCGCGCCGGCTACGCCGCCCAATACGGCGCCGGCGGCAGCATGCGTGTAGTTGACGTCGGAGGACATCGCCGCCACGGCTGCTTCGATCTCGGCACGGAGTGACTCGTAGCAGGATCGACAGAACAGGCGATCGCCCGCCGCGACGGCGTCGACGGCCGTCAGCCTCTTCGAACATTGAGCGCAGGTGTCGGCAGGTGCCGCCGCTTCGGGAGCGCTGTCAGTCGCCGGTGTGGTCATGGTGCGTGAAAGTACGGCGGCGTGGCAGGCGTTGTCAAGCGCGCGCCGTGAGTGTGCCGTGAGCGCTGCGCCGTGAGCGCGCACCGTGCGTGCGCCGTGAGTGTCGACGGCTCGTCGTGAACCAGCGTCGGACGCGTGCGAGAATCGCGACACATTCCTGCCCGGAATTCGACCGGCCGAACGTCCTCGGTTGCCCTCACGGCTCTGACTGATGGACTCAGGCTGTCAGTACCGGGCCATCGTCGGGTCGATCTGGAGGCTCCAGGCGTCGATCCCGCCGACCAGATTCCGGGCCCGCGGAAAGCCTGCGCTCCTGAGATACGCGGTGGCGTTGGCGCTCCGAACGCCGTGGTGGCAATACACGATGATCTCGGCGTCGGGGTCGAGTTCGCCCTGTCGCGCCATCAGTTCCCCGGGCGGAATGAGGACGCCGCCCGGGAGCCTGGCGATCTGATATTCCTGCGGCTCGCGCACATCCAGCAGAAACAGCTCTTCGCCACGGTCGAGGCGTGCTTTGAGATCGGCCTGACTGATGTTGAAGTCCAGGTCGCCGGAGCCGGCCGGCGATCGATCCGCCTTGCCGGCAGCGGGTGTCATCCCGCAGAACGCCTCGTAGTCAACGAGTTCGCGAACCGTCGGGTGCGTGCCGCACACCGGGCAGTCGGGATCCTTCTGCAGCCGCAGTTCCTGGAATCGCAGACGCAGCGCGTCATAGATCAGCAGCCGGCCGATGAGCGGTTCGCCTATCCCAACCAGCAGCTTGATCGCTTCGGTGGCCTGGATTGTCCCGATGAGTCCCGGCAACACGCCGATGACGCCCGCTTCGGCACACGAAGGCACGAGGCCGGGAGGCGGCGGCTCGGGGTAGAGGCACCGGTAGCACGGGCCCGCCTTTGCGGCAAACACCGAAGCCTGCCCTTCAAAACGGAAGATCGCGCCGTACGCGTTCGGCTTGCCGACGAGGACGCACGCGTCGTTGACCAGGTACCGCGTCGGGAAGTTGTCGGTGCCGTCGACAACCACGTCGTAGTCGCGAACCACGTCGAGTGCGTTACGCGAAGTGAGCGCGCCTTCGTGCAGCCGGATCTCGACCTGCGGATTGATGGCGGTGATCCGATCGCTCGCCGATGCGAGCTTCGGCCGCCCGACATCGGGAGTGCCGTGCAGAATCTGCCGATGCAGGTTGCTGAGGTCAACGGCGTCGAAATCGACGAGGCCGAGCGTGCCGACTCCCGCAGCCGCCAGATAGAGCGCGGCCGGCGACCCGAGCCCGCCGGCGCCAACAACGAGCACCCGGCCGGCCTTGAGCCGCCGCTGGCCGTCAACACCGACCTCGGGGAGAATCAGTTGACGGCTGTACCTGGCGATTTCGTGGCGGCTCAGTTCGGGAAGCGGGAGCATGGCTCTGTTTCTCTCTATGCTGGCACCGAGAGTATAGCGCGGGAAGCAGCGCCAGCCGGGATTCGGGGTTTGGGGTTCGGGGTTCCCGCCTTCGCCGACCCGTAACCTCCACGGCTTCGGCGTGGCAAGCGGGGGTCTGGATTGGGAGGCAAGAGGGCTGGACCAGCTACGGCTGGGCCGCGCGGGCGACCCTGAACCCGATGCTGTAGCCATACGTGTCGGGCGGAACGGCGTGCCGGCACGAGCACCGCAAGTACCGCTCGTCGGTATTGGTCCACGCACCGCCCCGCAGCAGCCGCAGCGAACCGGAGGCCGGACCGCGTGGGTTCAGGGAATCGCTGACGGTGTAGTAGTCGGCGCGGTACCAGTCAGCCACCCACGTCCACACATTGCCAGCCGCATCGAACACGCCGTACCCGTTCGGCGAAAACGACTTCACCGCGTGCGTGCCCAGCCTGGCTTTGAGCGACGGATCGGCGAGAAACGCATCGGTGGCCAGGTCGAGGCCGCCGCCCCACGGGTAGCGCTGCCCCTCACGTCCCCCGCGTGCGGCTTTTTCCGATTCGGCCTCGGTGGGAAGCCTGAACGGCGAACCCGTTTCGTGCTTGAGCCACCGGCAGTACTCGCTGGCATCCTCGTAGGTCACGAGCACAACGGGGTGATCCGCCTTGCCTGCCGGCGGTTCGGTTCCGTTCCAGCAGTACGCCGCGGCCACCTCACTGAAGCTGTCGCCGGGCGCGAACCGCGCGATCGCAGGAAGTTCCCAGACGCCCGGGGAACGGCGCGCGGTTGCCCGCACGAACCGGGCGTACTCTTGGTTGGTCACCGGACTGGCGCCAATCAGGAATTCGTCGAGCGTGACGACGTGGGCGGGCCGCTGGTGAGCGTCACCCTCGTCGGTTCCCATCAGGAATGGACCGGCCGGGATGTGCACCAGTTCCGGAAGCAGTTCTGTCATTCGCGCGGAAAGTATATCTCGGGAGCCTGGATTCCGGCGTACGCCGGAATGACGACCTCGAGAGCGTCATGCCGGCGAAAGCCGGCATCCAGCCATGAAACGGAAGACAGAAGTCCATCGCAGAACTGCAGGGAGCCCTGTCGCCCGCCTCTACCGTCCACTGACGGGCGCCGCTAATCTTCAGGTACACTGATCGGGTCGCCCCCCAAACCTTCGGCTCCTCAGGAGACCATCATGCGCATTCCCCGTTTCGCGATGGAACGGATGCAGTCCACCTACGAGAACCTGGTGGACTACAACCTGTCGGAAAGTGGCGTCCACCCGATGCGGGTGGACGAATTGGTTGACGATCCCGCTGATCGCGCCGGACTGCTCACCCAGGAACTTCTCTATACGCAATCGAACGGCACGGTCGAGTTGCGCGAGCGGATTGCGGCGCTCTATCCGGGCGCGACCCCCGACCATGTCGAAGTCACCAACGGCGGTTCCGAAGCGAACTTCGTGACGCTGTGGCACCTGCTCGAACCGGGCGACCAGGTGGTGATGATGGTGCCGAACTACGGCCAGACGCTCGGGTTGGTCGAGGGATTTGGCGGCGACCTGCGTCCGTGGCCGCTGCACATGACGGTGGACGGCCGGCGCTGGGTGGTGGATCTCGATCACCTGCGCGCGCTGGTCACGCCGAAGACGCGGATGATTGTGATCTGCAACCCGAACAACCCGACTGGCGCCAGAATCAACGCCGCGGCTCTGGACGGCATCTGTCAGATTGCCGCGAAGTACGGCGCCTGGGTCCTCTCCGACGAGATCTACCGGGGCGCCGAGTTCGACGGCGTCGAGACCAGTTCGGTGTGGGGCCGCTACGATCGCGTCATCGTCACCAGCGGCCTCTCGAAAGCCTACGGCCTGCCCGGTTTGCGCATCGGGTGGATCGTCAGCGCGCCGCCCGTCGTCGCGGCGACATGGGCGCACCACGACTACACCACCATCGGGCCAGGCGCGCTCAGCGATCGACTGGCGCGGCACGCGCTGACGCCGGCCGTGCGCGCGCGCATCCTTCAGCGCACGCGGCGCATCCTGACGGCGAACCTGCCGGTGATGACCGCCTGGCTCGACGCGCATGGCGATCGGTTCACCTATGCCCCGCCCGAAGCGGGTGCGATTGTGTATGTGAAATATCGCGACACCATCAACTCCGTGGACCTGGTCGATCGGCTGCGGGAGGAAAAGAGCGTGCTGATCGTGCCGGGGGATCATTTCGGCATGGACGGCTACCTGCGGATTGGCTTTGGCAGCGAAGTGAGATACCTGCGCGACGGGCTCGATCGGCTGGCCGACCTGCTTCGCGGGCTGCCGGCCGGCCAGGCGCAGTGACGAGAAGACGATGGTGTACGTCGATCTCGTGCTCGTCGGATTCGGCCATGTCGGCCGGCGTTTCGCGCGCCTGCTGCAGGAGAAGAACGCCCGGCTGCGCGGCGACTACGGGATGGGCTGGCGGGTCATCGGCATCAGTACCCGCCGCCACGGCACGACGTTCGACGCGCGCGGCCTCGACCTCGAGAAGGCGCTCAAGCTGGTCGACGCTGGCCTGTCGCTCGGCCAGTTGACACAACCTGACGCCGTCAGCCAGCTCGGGCCTGAGGCCACGGGCCTGGCGCTCATCAAGCACGCGACCGCCGAAACGCGGCGCCGGCAACTGCAGCAACTCGTGGTGGTCGAGACGACGCTGCTCGACATCAAGGCCGGGCAGCCGGCGATCGATCACGTCGTTGCCGCCCTGCACGGGGGCGCCCACGTCGTCACCGCCAACAAGGGACCCGTCGCGTTTGCCTACCGCGAACTGGATGCGGCCGCCGCCGGCGCGCGCCGCCGATTCCTGTTTGAAGGCGCCGTCATGGACGGCATCCCCATCTTCAACCTGGTCCGCGAAACGCTGCCGGCCGCGGAGATCCTGGGTTTCCGGGGCGTCATCAACAGCACGACCAACTTCATCCTCACCGCGATGGAAGCGGGCCGGAGCTACCAGGACGCGCTGGCCGAGATGCAGCAGGCGGGCATCGCCGAAGCGGATCCGTCGTTCGACATCGATGGCTGGGACGCGGCGGCCAAGACCGCCGCGCTCATCAACGTGCTCATGCACGGCTCGGTGACGCCGCACGCCATCGATCGAACCGGCATTGGCGGGATCACGATGGATCGTGTGCGGGAGGCGGTTGGCCGGGGCAAGCGGCTGAGGCTGGTCGCCACCGCAGAGCGCCGCGACGGACACGCGGTCGGGCGGGTGGTGCTCGTTGAGTTGGACGCCGGCGACCCGCTGGCGCAACTGACAGGCATGCAGAACATGCTGGTCTTGCGCACCGACGTGCTGGGCGATGTCGGCATCCATCAACTCGATGGCGGTCTCACCCAGACCGCGTACGCGTTGCTCTCCGACCTGGTCACCATCGCGCGGGGAACCGCAGAACCATAGCTGATGCGTCCCCTCGACGGCACCACCGTTCTCGATCTGACGCGGGTCCTGGCTGGCCCGTACTGCACCATGCTGCTGGCCGACATGGGCGCGCGCGTCATCAAGATCGAGCGGCCTGGCCGCGGCGACGACACCCGCGAATGGGGACCGCCATTTGTCGGTGGCGAGAGCTCGTATTTCCTCACCGTCAACCGTAACAAGGAGAGTGTCGCGGTCGACTTCAAGCACCCCGAAGGCCGCCACATCATCGACCAGCTCCTCGCACGCGCGGATGTCCTGGTCGAGAACTTCGAGCCGGGCACGCTTGACGCCATCGGGCTCGGCTACACGGACGTCGCCGCGCGTCATCCCCGCCTCATCTATTGCAGCATCACCGGCTACGGTTTGACTGGCCCGCAGCGCGATCGCCCGGGCTACGACGCGGTCGCACAGGCAGAAGGCGGCTTGATGAGCCTCACTGGCCCTGAGGGCGGCGAACCGTACCGCCTCGGGGTGGCCATCGCCGATATCGCCGCCGGGCTGTTCGCCGCCCAGGGCATCACGCTGGCCATGCTCGCGCGGGCGCGGACAGGCCAGGGACAATTGGTGGACGTGAGCCTGCTTGATTCGGTCGCCGCACTGCTCACCTACCAGGCCGGCATCTACTTCCGGACCGGAACCGCGCCGGTTCGAACCGGCAATCGTCATCCGAGTATCGCGCCGTACGACACCTTCGCGGCCTCCGACGGGACGCTGGTCCTGGCGGTCGGCAACGACGAGCAATGGCGGACCTTCTGCGCGGTGGTCGGCCTGGACGACTGCGCGGCTGATCCGCTCTTTGCCACTAATGCGGCGCGCGTCGAACACTACGGCCTGTTGCAGTCTCGAGTTGCCCATCTGCTTGGCCAGCGCAGCCGCCAGTCGTGGATCGACGAGTTGGTGCCGGCCGGCGTCCCGTGTGCCGCGGTCAAGACGCTTGATGAAGTGATGACCGACCCCCAGTTGCTGGCGCGTGAGATGATTGAGCGGGTAGAGCATCCGTCGGCGGGACCGATCGATCTGCTTGGCATACCCATCAAGCTCTCGGCCACGCCTGGCGGCGTGTCGGCTCCGCCGCCTCGTCTGGGCGAGCACACGGTGAGCGTCCTCGAACACGATCTGGGTATGCCATCGGCCGACATCGCGCGCCTCGGCCGCGCCGCGGTTGTCGAGATCGCGCCACCGTTGTCGGGCCACACCATCAGGAGATGATTCTATGCCGCTCGAAGTTGCGCAGATCCGCCGCCGTGTCCAGTCGCGCCTCCTTGATCTGAAACGGGCTGCCGGCGCGCGGCGCGAACGGGTGGCCGCGGCCGAACGCGCCTACGCCACCTTCCTGTCGGAAGTGGCCGTGCCGGTCTTCACGACCTTTGCCCAGGCGCTGACAGCCGAGAACTACCCGTACAAGGTCATCACGCCTGGAGACACCGTGCGCCTGGTGTCAGACCGATCGAACCGGACGTTTGTCGATCTCCGCCTCGACACGTCCCTGCCAACTCCCGCCGTGGTCGCCGAAGTGAGCCGCGAGCGCGGCAGCCGGGTGACGACGGACGATCGCCTCGTTGCCGAGGGTGTGGCAATCGAAGCGACGACCGACGAACATGTGCTGGAGTTCCTGCTCGATCTGATGGCGGACGTGATTGAACGCTAGCAGTCCGTGGTGTAAGTGCGTTGTCGCACCGAGACCGGTGATGCGCCCGGATGACAAGGCGCGAGACGCGAGAATATCGGGAATATTTGAGCGTTGAGCAACGCAGTTAGCCGGGATGCAGCGCCGGTCGAATGCAGACGGACTTGCACCGCGGGCTGCTAGGCGAGACGTTCCACAAACGACGTGTCGATGCCTTCGCGGCGTAACTGCTCGACAAACGCTGCTCGATCGTAGGCCTTGCGGTAGGCTTCGCGCGCGTCGACGGCGCCGCTCTGGACAAACGCCAGCAGCGCGTCGTTCATCGGCACCATGCCGAACTTCCGGCCCGAGTCGATCGCGAGCGGCAGTTGCGCAACCTTGCCCTCGGCCACCAGCGCGGCCACCGACGGAGTGTTGAACAGCACTTCGCGGGCCGCCACGCGCCCGCCACCGGACTTGCGAAGCAGCACCTGTGCGATGGCGCCGCGCAGGGATTCCGAGAGCGCCAGCGCCACCTGCGCCTGCCGGTCGGCGGGCGCCGAATCGATCAAGCGGGCCAGTGCCACACTGGTGGTGGGCGCGATCATCGTCGCAATCACGAGGTGACCCGAATCGGCGGCGTCGAGGGCAAGCGCGGTCAGCTCCGGCGTCTTCAGGTCGTCGATGACGAGCACATCCGGGTTCTCCCGCAGCGCGGCACGCGCAAGCGTCAGCATGACGTCGGGCTCGTCCCGCACTTCGCGCTGGCTGACGATGGCCTTCCGGTTCTCGTGGAGGAACTTGATTTCGCTTTCGAGAGTGACAAGGTAGTCGGTCCGCGTCCGGTTGATCAGGTCCACCAGCGCCGAGGTGAGCGTCGACTTGCCGCTCAGGCGCGGGCCCACGACCAGGATCAGACCGTCGCCTGCCGCGCAGAGCGACTGGATGTCGCGGGAAAGCCCCAGCTGATCGGCCGAGATGAGGCGCGTTGGAATCAGGCGAAACACCGCGCCCGGACCGCGCTGATCCCGGAAGCTCAGGCACCGCACGCGCCCGACCTCCGGCAGCTTGCACACCCACTCGGCGCTGTTTCCCCCGACAAAGGCCTCGCGGCTGGCGCCCGGCGTCAATTCGAGGATCAGCGACTCCACTTCGGCCGGGCCAAGCGGCGGTTCGTCTTCGAGCGGCAGAACCTCATCGTCGATCCGAATCGCGGGTCTGGCCTCGGCCATCAGGTAGAGCGACGAGGCGCCCCTGGCAGCGGCAGTGCGCAGCAGCCGGCCAATACCCAGGTGCTTTGTGGATGGTGTTGGCGTGGAACGAGACGAGCCGGTCCGAATCGGACCGCGCGCAAGCGGGAGCACCACGCCCGGCTGCGAATCGCGTGTCGATTTCACGCGTCGCCTGTTCGCGGCTGGCTCCGGAGAACCCTCTTCCCGCCCGCGCGGAGCCGAGGTCGGCCGCGGCGGCAGGATGGTCTCGGCCGATACCGCCGGCTGCGCGACCGGCATCGGCACAGCGGCCGGGGTCGCGGGTTGATCGGGCCGAGAACGAGCGCTGCCCCGTTGACGGCGCAGCTCAATCCAGATGTCGTCGCCGCCACGGGCGACCACCAGCACGAACCGATCGTCTGGCGCCTCGGGAATCGTGAGTTCCCTCTCGACCGCCCCGAACTCACTCAGCGCGAGCTGCTCTTCGGCCGACAGAAGGTCGGTCAGGACGTTGTCCATGGCCTCGATGGTCAGCGGGCGCTCGGAAAGGTCGGAGGAACCCGAGGGCGACAGCACGAACGGCCGTTCGCCAACGTGCATGACGAGCCCGTCACCGTTGTTCCGCAGGACCGCCGCAATCAGGGATTCGATAAGCGACACGTGTCGTTCCCGGCCAGTTAGACCTGTTCTTCCCGGTTGTCGGCCGAACGGCCCGTCAGCATTAACCGGCCTGGCAGGACCGGCCAAATCGGGTCA
>Ga0315287_10003132_pt1 | contig 15906 bp, 9 predicted proteins | sample YL17G11_0_MG_FD_205037 | JGI IMG/M metagenome (GOLD analysis project Ga0315287, IMG submission 205037) | Sediment microbial communities from Yellowstone Lake, YNP, Wyoming, USA - YL17G11_0 | ecosystem: Environmental > Aquatic > Freshwater > Lake > Sediment | place: USA: Wyoming | collected... | reverse complement strand
ACTGCGGCCGGTACCCCGGAAAAAACGGCGTGTGCCGTCCCCCCTCCTCCTTGGACAGCACATACACCTCGCAGCTGAACTTGGTGTGCGGCGTGATCGACCCCGGCTTCGCCAGCACCTGCCCCCGTTCCACCTCTTCCCGCTTGGTGCCCCGCAGCAACACCCCAACGTTGTCCCCCGCCTGCCCCTGATCCAAGAGCTTGCGGAACATCTCCACCCCCGTGCATACCGTCTGCTGCGTCGGCTTCAACCCCACAATCTCCAGCGGCTCGCCCACCTTCACAATCCCCCGCTCCACCCGCCCCGTCACCACGGTGCCCCGGCCACTGATCGAAAATACGTCTTCCACCGGCAGCAAAAACGGCCCATCGATCAACCGCTGCGGCTGCGGTATGTAACTGTCCAGCGCCTCGGCGAGCTTCATGATCGAACCCTCGCCCATCTCGCTCGTGTCCCCCTCCATCGCCATCTTCGCCGACCCAATCACGATCGGCGTCTTGTCCCCCGGAAACTGGTACTTCGACAACAGCTCCCGGATTTCCAGCTCCACCAACTCCAGCAGCTCCGCATCGTCCACCATGTCCGCCTTGTTCATGTAGACAATGATGTACGGCACCCCCACCTGCCGCGCCAGCAAAATGTGCTCCCGCGTCTGCGGCATCGGCCCGTCCGCCGCCGATACCACCAGAATCGCCCCATCCATCTGCGCCGCCCCGGTAATCATGTTCTTGATGTAGTCGGCGTGCCCCGGACAATCGACGTGCGCGTAGTGCCGGTTCTTGGTCTGGTACTCCACGTGCGCCGTGTTGATCGTGATCCCCCGCGCCTTCTCCTCCGGCGCCGCATCGATCTGGTCGTACGACTTCACATCCCCACCATATTTCTTCGCCAGCACCATCGTCATCGCCGCCGTCAGCGTCGTCTTGCCGTGATCCACGTGACCAATCGTCCCCACGTTCACGTGCGGCTTCGTCCGCTCAAATTTGGCCTTGCCCATGATTGTTTACCTCAGAGTTACGATTTCTTGTTGATCACTGCTTCGGCGACGGACTTCGGCGCCTCGGTGTAGTGTTTGAATTCCATGGTGTACGTCGCGCGACCCTGCGACAGCGAGCGCAACGTCGTCGAGTAACCGAACATCTCGGCCAGCGGCACCTCGGCCTTGATCACCTTGCCCGTGGGCATCTCTTCCATGCCCTGGATCATCCCGCGCCGCGAGGACAGGTCGCCGACGACGTTGCCCATGAAATCTTCGGGCGTCTCGACCTCGACCGCCATCATCGGCTCGAGCAGCACCGGGTTCGCCTGACGCATGCCGTCCTTGAACGCGATCGACGCGGCCATCTTGAACGCGTTTTCGTTCGAGTCGACGTCGTGCGACGAACCGTCGAACAGCGTGACCTTGACGTCGACCACCGGGAAGCCGGCGAGCACGCCGTTCGGCAGTGTTTCGCGCAGGCCCTTCTCGACCGCCGGTATGAACTCGCGGGGCACGGAGCCGCCCTTGATCGCATCGACGAATTCGAATCCCTTGCCCGGGTCGGGCTCGAGCTTGAGCCAGACGTGCCCGTACTGGCCGCGGCCGCCCGATTGCTTGATGAACTTGCCTTCGACCTGCACCGACTTCTTGATCGCTTCGCGGTACGCGACCTGCGGCGCGCCGACGTTGGCTTCGACGCCGAACTCGCGCTTCATCCGGTCGACGAGGATTTCGAGATGGAGCTCGCCCATGCCCGAAATGATGGTCTGGCCCGTTTCCTCGTCCGTGCGGACACGGAACGACGGGTCTTCCTGCGCCAGGCGATTGAGCGCGATGCCCATCTTCTCCTGGTCGGCCTTGGTCTTGGGCTCGACGGCGACGTGGATCACCGGCTCCGGGAAGATCATCTTCTCGAGCATGATCACATGCTCGGGGTCGCACAGCGTGTCGCCGGTCGTCGCTTCCTTGAGCCCCACCGCGGCGGCGATGTCGCCCGCGCACACGGCCTTGATCTCTTCGCGCTGGTTGGCGTGCATCTGCAGGATGCGGCCGATGCGCTCCTTGCGTCCCTTGATCGGGTTGTAGATCGTGTCGCCGGACTTGACGACGCCGGAATAGACCCGGAAGAAGATCAGCTGGCCGACGTACGGGTCGGTCATGATCTTGAAGGCGAGACCCGCGAACGGCTCGTCATCGGCCGCTCTGCGTTCGCCGGTCTTGCCGTTCTCGAGTTCGCCCTTGACCGGCGGGATGTCGGTCGGCGCGGGCATGTAGTCGATCACGCCATCGAGCATCGCCTGGACGCCCTTGTTCTTGAAAGCGGACCCGCACATCATCGGGACGATCTCGCTCGCGATCGTGCGCATGCGCAGGCCGGCCTTGATTTCCTCGACGGTGAGCTCGCCACCTTCGAGGTACTTGTTCATCAGCTCCTCGTTGGCCTCGGCCGCGTTCTCGATCATCTTCTCGCGCCATTCCTTCGCGACCGCGAGGTGCTCGTCCGGGATATCGCGCATCTCGTATTTCATGCCCTGCGTCGATTCGTCCCAGTAGATGGCCTTCATCCGGACGAGATCGATCACGCCCTCGAACTTTTCCTCGGCGCCGATCGGCACCTGGACCGGCACCGGATTGGCCTTGAGGCGCGACTTCATCTGGTCGTAGACCTTGAAGAAGTTCGCCCCCTGGCGATCCATCTTGTTCACGAACGCGAGCCGCGGCACCTTGTATTTGTTGGCCTGGCGCCAGACGGTCTCCGACTGGGGCTGCACGCCACCGACCGCGCAGTAGACCATGCACGCGCCGTCGAGCACGCGCATCGAGCGCTCGACCTCGATCGTGAAGTCGACATGCCCGGGCGTATCGATGATGTTGATCCGGTGCTCGAGGAAGTTGTTGTCCATCCCCTTCCAGAAGCAGGTCGTCGCCGCCGACGTGATCGTGATGCCGCGTTCGCGCTCCTGCTCCATCCAGTCCATGACGGTCGCGCCATCGTGCACCTCGCCGATCTTGTGCGAGACGCCGGTGTAGAAAAGGATGCGTTCGGTGGTCGTGGTCTTGCCGGCATCAATGTGCGCACTGATGCCGATGTTGCGATACCGGTCGATGGGGGTAGATCGTGCCACGATGTTCTTTTCGGTTCAGCGAATGTATTCATGTGCCCATGTGGGGCTGACTTCAGTCGGCCGCATCGTCCGGCTGAAGCTCGACCCACAAATGGCTAGAATCGGAAGTGGGAGAAGGCCTTGTTGGCCTCGGCCATGCGATGGACTTCCTCGCGTTTTTTTACCGCGCCGCCACGGTTTTCGGAGGCCTCGAGGAGCTCTGCCGCGAGACGTTGGCCCATCGACTTCTCGCCGCGTTTGCGCGCCGCTTCGCGCAGCCAGCGCATGGCGAGCGCCATCCGCCGCACGGGGCGCACCTCGACTGGAACCTGGAAATTTGCGCCGCCGACGCGACGGCTCTTCACCTCGACGGTCGGCCGTGAGTTCGAAAGCGCCTGGTTGAAGACCTCGAGCGGATCCTTGCCGCCCTTCTTCGCGATCGACTCGAAGGCGCCGTAGAGGATGCGCTCGGCCACCGACTTCTTGCCGGCGGTCATAAGCACGTTGACGAATTTCGCGACATCGCTGCTGCCGTACTTTGGATCGGGCAGGATCTCGCGCTTGGGAATCTCTCTGCGTCGGGGCATGTCATCTCCGTTCAGGCGGCCTTCGGCTTCTTCGCTCCGTACTTCGAGCGGCTCTGCTTGCGGTCCTTGACCCCGGCGGTGTCGAGGCTGCCGCGCACCATGTGGTAGCGCACGCCGGGCAAGTCCTTCACGCGACCGCCTCGGATCAGCACCACCGAGTGCTCCTGCAGGTTGTGGCCTTCGCCGCCGATGTAGCTGATCACCTCGAAACCGTTGGTGAGGCGTACCTTGGCGACCTTTCGAAGCGCGGAATTCGGCTTCTTCGGCGTCGTCGTGTAAACACGCGTGCACACGCCGCGCTTCTGCGGGCTCTGCTGCAGCGCCGGAACCTTGCTTTTCGACACGGGGGGCTCGCGCCCCTTCCGTACGAGCTGATTGATGGTAGGCATCCTGATTTTCCGTTTCGTGCAGCCGAACGATGTATCCGGCCGCAGGGCTCAACGCTTCGCGAAACAACCAATTAAAGTGGCCCAAGCACGCGCTCTCGCGCCGTCGCCCGGGCCATCTTTCTGCGCCGCGGCCGACCCGTCGTTCGCAATGCGGCCGGGGTACGCTTGCCAACCCCTTGCGCGCAGATTATCTGGTGCGCGAAACGGCGGGCGAAAAGACTGCAATTATAAGGGGATAACGAACTCTGCGTCAACACCGTGTTGCGGCGCGGAAATGGTCCCGCGACGGCAACGTCAGGGCTGATCGGTTTGGGCGCACGCCCACGAAGCGGGGGGGGGTTGGCCGCGGGCTTCGGTGGGAGGCGCCCCCCGCCGCATCACGCTTCGACGACGGTCCGAAAAAAGGGGGCTGGCAGTCGCCTGCCAGCCCCTTGAAGCGTGTTGCAATCGCGATGTCAGGCGGCGTCGGCCGACACCTCAGGTGTTGTCGCAGTCGCGTCGGGAGCCGCAACCTCGCCCGGCTGCAGGAAACCCGCATCCGGTCCAAGCAGCTTCTGCTTCTTGCGGGCGTTGTGGTACGCGAGGCCGGTACCTGCCGGAATGAGCCGGCCGACGATCACGTTCTCCTTCAATCCGCGCAAGTCGTCCTTCTTGCCCATGATCGCCGCCTCGGTCAGCACGCGGGTCGTCTCCTGGAACGACGCCGCGGAGATGAACGAGTCGGTCGACAGCGATGCCTTCGTGATGCCGAGCAGCATGTGCTCGTAGGTCGCGCCTCGCTTGCCTTCCTCTTTCATCACCTTGTCGTTCTCGTCTAAGAGATCCGAGCGCTCGGCCTGCTCGCCCGTGATGAACCGGGTGTCACCGGCGTCTTGCACCTGCACGCGACGCAGCATCTGCCGCACGATCACCTCGATGTGCTTGTCGTTGATCTTCACGCCCTGCAGCCGGTAGACGTCCTGCACTTCGTCGGTGATGTAGCGCGCGAGCGCCTCGACCCCGAGCAGGCGCAGGATGTCGTGCGGATCCGCCGGACCATCGACGATCGATTCGCCCTTGTTCACGACCTGGCCGTCGTGCGCCGTCACGTGCTTGTCCTTCGGAATAAGGTACTCGTTCGCGACGCCGTCGAGGTCGGTGATGACCAGCCGCTGCTTGCCCTTGGTGTCCTTCCCGAACGACACGGTGCCGGTGACCTCCGCCAGCAGACCGGCGTCCTTGGGCGAACGCGCCTCGAACAGTTCCGCCACGCGCGGCAGGCCCCCCGTGATGTCGCGCGTCTTCGACGTCTCCTGCGGGATGCGCGCCAGCACTTCGCCGACGGTCACCTGCTGGCCATCCTTCACCGTGATGATCGAGCCCAGCTGGAACGTGATGTTGACGGGCAGCTCCGACCCTGCGAGCTTGATCTCGTCGCCCTTCTCGTCCCGCAGCTTCACCTGCGGCCGCACGCCCTTGGCCACCGCGCCGGCACGGCGCTTCGGATCGATGACGACCAGCGTGGACAACCCGGTCACTTCGTCGACCTGCTTCGCCACCGTGACGCCATCCTCGACGTTCTCGAACTTCACGCGGCCCGCGTACTCGGTGACGATCGGGCGGGACGTCGCGTCCCACATCGCCAGCACCTTGCCTGCCTTGACCTGGTCGCCATCCTTGACCTGCAGCGTCGCGCCGTACGGCACCTTGTGGCGCTCGCGCTCGCGGCCGTTGTCGTCGTGGATGGTGACTTCACCGGAGCGTGCGATGACGACGAGCTCGCGCTTCGCGTTCGTGACGTAACGCATCAGCGCCGAGAAGCGGACCGTACCCGCCGACTTGCTCTCGAGCTGCGACGCCGCGGCCGTCCGCGATGCGGCCCCGCCGATATGGAACGTCCGCATCGTGAGCTGCGTGCCTGGCTCGCCGATCGACTGCGCGGCGATCACGCCGACCGCTTCGCCGACATTCACCAGATGACCACGGCCGAGGTCGCGTCCGTAACAGCTGGCGCACAGTCCGTAACGGGTGTCACAGGTGAGCGGCGTGCGAACCTTGACCTCGTCGATGCCGAGAATCTCGATCCGCTCGACCTCGTCCTCGCCCAGCAGGGTGCCGGCGTGATACAGGGTCTCCTGCGTCTCGGGGTTGACGACGTCGGCCGCGACGGTGCGACCAAGAATCCGCTCGCGCAGCGCCTCGATGACTTCGCCACCCTCGACCAGCGCCTTCATCGCCACCCCGTTCGTCGTCCCGCAATCGTCCCCGGTCACGACCAGGTCCTGCGTCACATCGACGAGGCGGCGCGTGAGGTAACCGGAATTCGCGGTCTTCAGCGCGGTGTCGGCAAGGCCCTTGCGCGCGCCGTGCGTCGAGATGAAGTACTGCAGCACGTTCAGGCCCTCGCGGAAATTCGCGGTGATCGGTGTTTCGATGATCGAGCCGTCGGGCTTCGCCATCAGGCCGCGCATGCCCGCGAGCTGGCGAATCTGCGCCGCCGAGCCCCGCGCGCCGGAGTCGGCCATCATGTAGATGGAGTTGAACGACTCCTGCTTGACCGTGTTGCCTTCGCGGTCGATCACTTCCTCCGAGCCCAGCTGCCCCATCATCGCCTTCGCGATGTCGTCGCCGGCGCGGCCCCAGATGTCCACCACCTTGTTGTAGCGTTCGCCCTGCGTCACGAGGCCCGACGTGTACTGCGCCTCGATCTCCTTCACCTGCGTCTCGGCCTCATTTATGATCGTGTGCTTCTCCACCGGGACGAGCATGTCGTCGGCCGCGAACGAGATGCCGCCGCGGGTCGCAAGCGCGTATCCCGCCTGCATCAGCTTGTCGGCAAAGATCACCGTCTCGCGCAGGCCGCAACGGCGGAAGCTCGCGTTGATGATCTTCGAGATTTCCTTCTTCTTGAGCGGCTTGTTGATCGTCGCGTACGGAAGGCCGGCCGGCAGAATCTCCGACAGCAGCGCGCGGCCGACGGTGGTCTCGAAGCGGACGAGCTTCTCGACCGTCTCGCCCGACGCGGTGGTCTCGGTCTGCTTCAACCGCACGTGGATTTTCGCGTGCAGCTCAGCCTGGCGCGACTCGTACGCCCGCTGGACTTCCGCGAGATCCGCGAACAGCATGCCTTCGCCCTTGGCGTTGATTCGTTCGCGCGTTGCGTAATAGAGCCCGAGCACGATGTCCTGCGATGGCACGATGCAGGGTTCGCCGTTCGACGGCAGCAGCACGTTGTTCGACGCCAGCATCAACGTCCGCGCCTCCATCTGCGCTTCGAGCGACAACGGCACGTGCACGGCCATCTGATCGCCGTCGAAGTCCGCGTTGAATGCGGTGCAGACGAGCGGATGCAGCTGTATCGCCTTGCCCTCGATCAGCACCGGCTCGAAGGCCTGGATGCCGAGCCGATGCAGCGTCGGCGCACGGTTCAACATCACCGGGTGCTCGCGGATCACGTCTTCCAGAATGTCCCACACGACGGGCTCTTGCGCCTCGACCATCTTCTTCGCGGCCTTGATCGTGGTGGCAAGCCCCATCGTCTCGAGCTTGTTGAAGATGTAAGGCTTGAAAAGTTCGAGCGCCATCAGCTTCGGCAGCCCGCACTGGTGCAGCTTCAACTGCGGCCCGACGACGATCACCGAGCGGCCGGAGTAGTCGACGCGCTTGCCGAGCAGGTTCTGGCGGAAGCGGCCACCCTTGCCCTTGATCATGTCGGCGAGCGATTTCAGCGGCCGCTTGTTGGCGCCGGTCATCGCCTTCCCGCGACGTCCGTTGTCCAGCAGCGAGTCAACGGCTTCCTGGAGCATCCGTTTCTCGTTCCTCACGATGATGTCCGGCGCCTTCAATTCGAGCAGGCGCTTCAGCCGATTGTTGCGGTTGATCACGCGCCGGTAAAGATCGTTCAAGTCGGAGGTCGCAAAGCGCCCGCCGTCCAGCGGCACCAGCGGACGAAGTTCGGGGGGCAGCACCGGCAGCACTTCGAGGATCATCCATTCGGGTTTGATGCCCGACTTGTGGAACGCCTCGAGCACTTTCAAACGCTTGGCGATCTTCTTGATCTTGGTGTCGGAGCCCGTCGTCTCGAGCTCCTTCCTCAGCCGTTCGATTTCGTGCGGGACGTCGAGGGCCTTCAGCAGCTCCCTGATGCCTTCCGCGCCCATCGTCGCGGAGAAATCGTCGCCATGCTGCTCCAGCTTGGCGAGGTAGTCGTCCTCGGTCAGGAGCTGCGCGCGATTGAGTGGCGTCAGGCCCGGGTCCGTGACGACATACGCCTCGAAATACAGGACACGCTCGATGTCGCGCAGCGTCATGTCGAGCACCATGCCCATCCGCGACGGCAGCGATTTCAGGAACCAGATATGGGCGACCGGCGAGGCGAGCACGATGTGGCCCATCCGCTCGCGGCGGACCTTGGCCAGCGTGACTTCGACGCCGCACTTCTCGCAGATGACGCCGCGGTGCTTCAGGCGTTTGTATTTGCCGCAAAGGCACTCGTAGTCCTTCACCGGGCCGAAGATCTTGGCGCAGAACAGGCCGTCGCGTTCCGGCTTGAACGTCCGGTAGTTGATCGTTTCCGGCTTCTTCACTTCGCCGTACGACCACGAGCGGATCTTCTCCGGCGACGCGAGGCCGGTCTTGATCGCGTCGAACTCCTGTTCCTGCGTGACCTGCTTGAAAAGATCGAGCAGTGCTTTCATTGAACGCTCCGAGTTTGTCAGGCTGAAGCCTGACCTACATCACCAAAATCCAACCCCGTAGACAAGGCTTCGGCCCTGCGGGCAAGGCTTCGGCCCTGTGGGCAAGGTTAGAGCCTTGTATCCGCGGAAATGAGCATGCGTCGACACGGTCAGAAGCGCTCGAGGTCGATGTCGATCGCCAGCGAGCGGATTTCCTTCACCAGCACGTTGAACGACTCCGGCATCCCAGCCTCGATCTTGTGCTCGCCCTTGACGATGTTCTCGTACACCTTGGTCCGGCCATTGACGTCGTCCGATTTGACCGTGAGCATCTCCTGCAGCGTGTACGCGGCGCCGTAGGCTTCGAGCGCCCAGACCTCCATTTCGCCGAAGCGCTGGCCGCCGAATTGCGCCTTGCCGCCCAGCGGCTGCTGCGTGACGAGGCTGTACGGACCCGTCGAGCGCGCGTGCATCTTGTCGTCGACCAGGTGATGGAGCTTCAGCACGTGCATGTAGCCGACGGTGACCAGGCGATCGAACGCCTCGCCCGTGCGGCCGTCGTGAAGCACGACCTGCCCGGAGCGCGGCAGGCCGGCCAGGTCCAGCATGCCCTTGATCTCCTCCTCGTTGGCGCCGTCGAACACCGGCGTGGCGAACGGCACGCCGCCCCGGAGGTTGTTGGCGAGGCGCAGGATCTCGCCATCGTCGAACGCCGCCAGGTCTTCCGGCTTGCCGGTGGTGTTGTAGATCCGCTCGAGAAACTTGCGGACTTCCGCGATCTTCGCCTGCGCCTTCAGCATCTCGTCGATCTTCCGGCCCAGTCCCTTGGCCGCCCATCCCAGGTGGACTTCGAGGATCTGGCCGACGTTCATCCGCGACGGCACGCCGAGCGGGTTCAGCACGATGTCGACGGGAGTGCCGTCGGCCATGTACGGCATGTCCTCGACCGGGACGATCTTCGACACGACGCCCTTGTTGCCGTGGCGGCCCGCCATCTTGTCGCCAGGCTGAAGGCGGCGCTTGACGGCCACATACACCTTGACCATCTTCTGCACGCCCGGCGGCAATTCGTCGCCCTGCGTGAGCTTGCGCTTCTTCTGCTCGAACATCTGATCGAACTTGACGCGCAGCTGCGCGAGCGAGTCCTTCATTGCCTCGAGCTGGCGCGCCGACTCCTCGCCGGAAAGCCGGATGTCGAACCAGTCGTACCGGCTGACGCCGTCCAGGTATTCCTTGGCGATCTTGGTGCCCTTCGCGATGCGCTTCGGGCCGCCGTTCACGGTCTTGCCGAGCAGCAGTTTCTCGATCCGCGCGAAGGCGTCGTTCTCGACGATGCGGAGCTGGTCGTTCAGGTCCTTCCGATAGCCCTTCAGTTCGTCGTCGATGATCTGGGCCGCGCGCTTGTCGCGCTCGATGCCTTCGCGGGTGAACACCTGCACGTCGATCACGGTGCCCGAGATTCCCGACGGAACGCGCAACGACGTGTCCTTCACGTCGGAGGCCTTTTCGCCGAAGATCGCGCGGAGCAGCTTCTCCTCGGGCGTCAACTGTGTCTCCCCCTTGGGCGTGACCTTGCCGACCAGCACGTCGCCGGCCTCGACTTCGGCGCCGATGTAGACGATGCCGGCTTCGTCGAGCCTCGATAGCTGCGCCTCGCCGAGGCTCGAGATGTCGCGCGTGATCTCTTCCGCGCCGAGCTTGGTGTCCCGGGCGACCACCGAGAGTTCCTCGATGTGGATCGACGTGTAGCGGTCGTCGGCGACAACGCGCTCGCTGATCAGGATCGAGTCCTCGTAGTTGTAACCGTTCCAGGGCATGAACGCGACCAGCATGTTCTGGCCGAGTGCCAGCTCGCCCATGTCGGTGGACGCCCCGTCGCCGATGACGTCGCCCTTCGCGATGACGTCGCCGACACGGACCAGCGGCCGCTGGTTGATGTTGGTGTTCTGATTGCTGCGCGTGTATTTGGTCAGGTTGTAGATGTCCACGCCGACGTCGCCGGCCGCGGTCTCCGGATCGTGCACGCGGACCACGATGCGGTTGGCGTCGATGTAGTCGACCTTGCCGCCGCGGCGCGCCTGCACCGCGGTGCCGGAGTCGACGGCCGCCGTGCGCTCGACCCCGGTGCCGACGAGGGGCTTTTCCGCGCGCAGGCAGGGAACCGCCTGCCGTTGCATGTTGGAGCCCATCAGCGCGCGGTTCGCGTCGTCGTGCTCGAGGAACGGTATCAGCGATGCCGCCACCGACACGATCTGTGCCGGCGCGACGTCCATGTAGTCGACCTTGTCGGCCGTCGACAGCATGAATTCGTTCTTGCTCCGGCACGAGACGAGCTCGTCCTTCAGCCGCCCGCCCTTGTCGAGCTGTGCGTTCGCCTGGGCGATCACGAACTGGCCTTCCTCGATCGCCGACAGGTAGTCGATCCCGTCGGTGACCTTGCCTTTCACGACCTTGCGATAGGGCGTCTCGAGGAAACCGTACTCGTTCGTCCGTGCGTACAGCGCCAGCGAGTTGATGAGGCCGATGTTCGGGCCTTCCGGCGTTTCGATCGGGCACACGCGGCCGTAGTGCGTCGGGTGCACGTCGCGCACTTCGAAGCCGGCGCGCTCACGCGTGAGCCCGCCCGGGCCGAGCGCCGAAACGCGACGCTTGTGCGTGATCTCGGACAGCGGATTCGTCTGGTCCATGAACTGCGACAGCTGCGAGCTGCCGAAGAACTCCTTGATCGCGGCCGAGATCGGCTTGGCGTTGATGAGATCGTGCGGCAGAAGGTTCTCGCTTTCGGCCTGGCCGAGGCGCTCCTTCACCGCGCGCTCGACGCGCACGAGCCCGGAGCGGAACTGGTTCTCGGCGAGCTCGCCGACCGAGCGCACCCGGCGGTTGCCGAGATGGTCGATGTCGTCGATCTCGCCGCGCCCGTTGCGCAGCTCGACCAGAATCTTGATGACGGCGATGATGTCGTCGTTGGTCAGCGTGGCCGTGCCCTTCAATTCGGTGCGGCCGACTCGCCGGTTGAACTTCATCCGGCCGACGGCCGACAGGTCGTAACGCTCCGGCGAGAAGAAAAGGCCATGGAACAGCGACTCGACAGCGTCCTCGGTCGGCGGTTCGCCCGGGCGCATCATCCGGTAGATCGCCACGCGTGCGGCGGTCTGGTCCGGCGTATCGTCGGCCCGCAGCGTCTGCGAGATATACGCGCCCTGGTCGAGGTCATTCGTGTAGATCGTCTCGATCGACGCGACACCGGCATCCTGCAGCTTCTGGAGAAGCTCGTCGGTGATCTCGTCGTTCGCCTTGGCCAGCACCTCGCCGGTGGCCTTGTCGACGATGTTGGTCGCGAGTGCGCGGCCGACGATGTAGTCGTTCGGCACTGCGATCTTCTTGACGCCGCCGTCGACGAGATCCCGGATGTGCTTGGCGGTGATCCGCTTGTCGCGCGGAACGATGACCTTGTGATCCTTGCCGAGAACATCGAAGCGGGCCATCTCGCCCTTCAAACGCTCGGGCACGAATTCGAGCTGCGCGCCCTTGGCCGAGAGATGGAAGGTGTCGAAAACGAAGAACTGGCGAAGGATCGCCTCGTTGGTGAGGCCGATCGCCTTCAACAGCGTCGTCACCGGCATCTTCCGGCGCCGGTCGACGCGGAAGAACAGAAAGTCCTTCGGGTCGAATTCGAAATCGAGCCACGAGCCGCGATAGGGAATCACGCGGGCCGAGAACAGGAGCTTGCCGGAGCTGTGCGTCTTGCCGCGATCGTGCTCGAAGAACACGCCCGGCGACCGGTGCAACTGCGAGACGATGACGCGCTCGGTGCCGTTGATGACGAACGAGCCGTTGTCGGTCATGAGCGGAATCTCGCCCATGTAGACCTCCTGCTCCTTCACCTCCTTGACGGTGTCTTTCGGCGCCTCCTTGTCCATCAGGATGAGCCGCACCTTGGCGCGCAGCGCGGAGCAATAGGTGAGCCCGCGCTGCTGGCATTCGGTGACGTCGAATGCCGGCGCCAGCAACGAGAAGCTCACATACTCGAGCCGCGCGCTGCCGGAGTGGCTCGAGATCGGAAAGATCGACGTGAACGCGGCCTGCAGGCCCTCGTTCTTGCGGGCGTCGGGCGCAGTATCCGACTGCAGGAACGCACGGTAGGACGAGAGTTGCGTCTCGAGCAGGAACGGCACCTTGAGCACGCTTGCCCGTTTGGCAAAGCTCTTGCGGATGCGTTTCTTCTCGGTGAACGAGTACGGTTGCACGGACGTCACTTCAGTCGCCATTGACTTCTCCGATTCACGGAAAGACGCGAACATTCGCGCCCATCGCTCATCGACTGGTCGGGAGCGTTGCACTCCCTGGCGTGGTGGTTGGCCTCTACCAACCGCTGGCGGACGACGGCGCTCGCGCACTTCCTTGATGCGGGCGACGTCCGACCATGCCTGCCCTCTGCAGTCGCTTCAGAAGACAAAGAGGAGCGGACTCGTGGGTCCGGCTGCAGCCGGACGGAATCCGCTCGTCTTCGCGTTCGCGAAGAAGATCGAGCGTCGCAGGGCCGGCTTACTCGTGGGTCCGGCTTCAGCCGGACGATGTCGGCCGACTGAAGTCGGCCCCACGAGTCGGCCCCACGATGCGCGACCGGCATTACTTGATTTCGACCTTCGCGCCCGCGTCCTCGAGCTTCTTCTTCGCGGCTTCGGCATCGGCCTTGGAAACGCCTTCCTTGACCGGCTTCGGCGCGCCGTCGACGAGATCCTTCGCTTCCTTGAGACCGAGGCCGGTCAGCTCGCGCACGGCCTTGATCACGTTCACCTTGTTTTCGCCGAACGCGGCAAGGACCACCGTGAATTCGGTCTGCTCTTCGGCGGCGGCGACCGGCGCGGCAGCCGGGCCGGCAACCGCGACGGCTGCGGCAGCGGAAACGCCGAACTTGTCTTCCATGGCCTTGATGAGCTCGGAGAGCTCCAGAACGGTCATCGACGAGATCTTGTCGAGAATTTCGATTTGGACTGCGGACATATCGTTCTCCTGATTTGTAAGATTGGGTAATTCGGTAATCGGTTCCGACGAAGGCCTACGCCGCCTGCCTCGCATCGCGCACGGCCGCCAGCGCCCGAACGAATTTCGAAGGGACATCGTTCAAGGTACGGACGAGCTTCGTTACGGGCGCTTGCATCGTGCCGAGCAGTTTCGCGATGAGCGCGTCGCGCGATGGCAATGACGCCAACGCGGCGATCTGCTTCATCGACATCAGCTGGCCGGGCATTGCGCCACCCGCGATCACGAACTTCTCGTTGCCTTTGGCGAAGTCGTTCAGGACCTTCGCCACCGCGACCGGATCGGGACCGATGCCGTAGGCCAGCGGGCCGACCATCTTGTCGGCCAACGTGGCGAACGGCGTCTTCTCGACCGCGCGGCGCACCAGGGTGTTCTTGACCACCCTGAAGTACACGCCGGAAGCCCGTGCCTTCGCGCGAAGCTGCGTCATGTCGGCGACCTTCATGCCGCGGTTCTCGACCATGACGATGGCCTGAGCGCCGGCGACCTCTTTCGCGACCTCCGCGACTACCGCTTGCTTCTGCTCCAGATTGAGACCCAAGTTCTACCTCCACGTCATTGCGTTCCGCGCGCATGTGCCGCGCGGATCATGTAGCGGTGACCTTACGTCAGGAAAATCCTGTCTGCGGGGCACCATCTGCGCTGGGTTCGGTTGTCGGGTGTCGGCCGACAGCTGTGACCCACGGTCACCGCCTTCCGACGACAACACTCCATTAAGCTTCAAGCCCCCGCGGTCTTTGACGGTTCGCCGCACGACGTTCCGCGCGGCGCTCCCTCAATTCTGTCGACTGCAACCTTTCCATGCTTACACCGGCGCCTGTTGCGTGAGGCTGGCCGTATCCACGCGGACACCCACACCCATCGTGCAGGAGACGCTCACCTTCTTGAGGTAGATGCCCTTGGTGCCCTGCGGCCTCGCCTTGTTCAACGCCTCTATCAGCGCGAGCAGGTTGGTCTTCAACTGCTCCGGCGCGAAGGACGCGCGGCCGATCGTCGCCTGGACGATTCCGCCTTTGTCGGTGCGGTACTGAACCTGGCCCGCCCTCGCGTTCTTCACGGCAGTTACGACATCCGGCGTGACGGTGCCGACCTTCGGGTTCGGCATCAGCCCCCGGGGACCAAGAATCTGGCCGAGCTGGCCGACGACCTTCATCGCATCGGGCGTCGCGATGACGACGTCGAAGTCCATGAACCCTTCCTTGACCTTCGCGGCCAAGTCGTCGAATCCGACGATATCGGCGCCGGCTTCCTGGGCCGCCTTCGCCTTGTCGCCCTGCGCGAACACGGCGATGCGCACCTTCTTGCCCGTGCCGGCCGGCAAGACGACCGAGCCGCGCACCGTCTGGTCGGACTTCTTCGCGTCGACGCCGAGATTGACCGCGACGTCGACCGACTCGTCGAACTTGGCGACGGCGGTTTCCTTGACGAGCGTCAACGCCTCGTCGACCGGATACGCCTTGCCGTGGTCCACCTTCGCGCGGACCGCCTGCATGCGTTTCGACAGCTTCGGGAGCTTCTGCTGGCCAGCCATGATCACTTCACCCCTTCGACGGTGATACCCATGCTGCGGGCGCTGCCGGCAATCGTGCGCACGGCGGCATCCATGTCCGCGGCCGTCAGGTCCGGCATCTTCGCCTTCGCGATCTCCTCGGCCTGAGCGCGGGTCAGCTTGCCGACCTTGTCCGTATGCGGCCGTTGGCTGCCCTTCTCGACCTTCGCCGCCTTCTTGATCAGCACGGTGGCCGGCGGAGTCTTCATGATGAACGTGAAGCTCTTGTCCGCGTACGCCGTGATCACCACCGGGATCGGCAGGCCCGGTTCCACTTTCTGCGTCTGGGCGTTGAACGCCTTGCAGAATTCCATGATGTTGAGGCCGCGCTGTCCCAGTGCGGGGCCGATCGGCGGGCTGGGGTTCGCCTTGCCCGCCGGTACTTGCAACTTGATGAAGCCGACGATTTTCTTCGCCATGAATAGCTCCTAAGTGGGTCCAAGCGGACGCTTCGCGTCCTCCCCGTTTCAACAACCGTCACAACCCATTGCCGTTACATTCGGCTCTTGCGCCCCCGCGTACGGCGGGGGTCTCGGCAGGATCGAGGGTCGGCCATGCCGACGTTTCAATCCGGGTTCATTCATGTGGGGCCGGTTTCA
>Ga0315287_10003131_pt1 | contig 15907 bp, 15 predicted proteins | sample YL17G11_0_MG_FD_205037 | JGI IMG/M metagenome (GOLD analysis project Ga0315287, IMG submission 205037) | Sediment microbial communities from Yellowstone Lake, YNP, Wyoming, USA - YL17G11_0 | ecosystem: Environmental > Aquatic > Freshwater > Lake > Sediment | place: USA: Wyoming | collected... | reverse complement strand
ACATCAAGTTTTCAACTTCCACTTTATTAAGTTGGAACATAAAATCGGCAGGAAAGCGGTTAATATTTCGCTTAACTTGTTCATTTAGCCGACTGGTTGGAACTCCGTAAAGTTCCGCCAGATCACGGTCAAACATTACTTTTTGCCCTCTGATCATAAATATTTTACTTTCTATCCTTTCAATCGGCATCATTTCGCCCATTTCTTTCCCTCCTCCCCCGTCCCTCTTCCCTCATCCCACGTCCCTCTTCCCTCATCCCACGTCCCTCATTACCAGCAATTTCATTGCCAATCTTGGAAACAAGGGACTGGGGGCTGGGGCCTAGGGTAAAAGAAGGTTTTTGTTTCTAATTCAATAATTTTCGATCCCAGCACCTAGTAGCTAGTACCAAGCAGCCAAAAAGAGGTGTCGGAGATTTCGACAGTTAATGAAAAGGAGGGTTTTATGAAAAAGTATAGCGCGGAGTTTAATTAGCACTTCGCATTTAACATTCCGAATTCCACATTAATTTTACACTTTAAACTTTACACTTTAAACTTTTAAATTTTCATCCCTTGACATTTATACAATATATAGTATGATGTTAAGAGTTGAGTCCCAGCGGCCTCACTTTATTGAGTCCCAATTTATTATTTCAATTTTTATATTTATGTATAATCCGAATAACAAATCCCAAAATTATAACTAAATTTTAGCTGCCCGGATTTTCTTATTCGGTAATTAAATGATGTTTAGAATTTAGAGTTTAGTATTATAGGAGGAAATGATGGATATAGTCGAATTAGAAGGTAAAACCCTGCCCCAGCTTTATGACATCGCTAAGGAGTTGAATATACCGAACTTTCGCCAGCTCAAAAAGCACGATCTGGTCTTCCGCATTCTTGAGGCGCAGACCGAAAAGAACGGATTTATGTTCGCCAAAGGGGTGCTGGAGATCCTGCCGGAGAACTACGGCTTTTTGCGCACCGACGGTTATCTCCCCAGCCGCGAAGATGTCTATGTTTCGCAAACCCAGATCCGGCGCTTTGATATGCAAAACGGCGATTATGTCACCGGCCAGGTGCGGCCGCCTAAAGAAGGGGAAAAATATTACAGCCTGTTAAAAATTGAAGCGATCAATGGATTAAATCCCGAACAGGCCCGCGAACGGCCCTATTTCGACAATTTAACCCCGATCTTCCCCAATCGCCGCTATGGGCTGGAATATCCGGGTTGTCCGATGTCGTCCCGGCTGATCGATATGGTGGCCCCGATCGGCGCCGGCCAGCGCGCCATGATCGTCTCCCCTCCCAAAGCCGGAAAAACTACCATATTAAAAAATATCGCTAACAGCATAACCGCCAATTTCCCGGAAGTGCTGATCAAAGTGCTGCTGGTGGACGAGCGGCCGGAAGAAGTGACCGATATGGAGCGCTCGGTCAAAGGCGAAGTGGTCGCCTCCACCTTTGATGAACCGCCGGAAGATCATATCCGGATCTCCGAACTCCTGCTCGAATCGTGCAAGCGGCAGGTCGAGAACGGTAAAGATATTGTGATCCTGCTTGATTCCATCACCCGATTGGCCCGCGCCTATAACTTGATCACTCCCCCCTCCGGAAGGACCCTCTCCGGCGGTATTGACCCGACCAGTTTGCACCGGCCCAAGCGATTTTTCGGCGGCGCTCGCAACATTGAGGAAGGCGGCAGCCTGACCATTATCGCCACCGCGCTGGTCGACACCGGCTCGCGCATGGACGATATTATTTACGAAGAGTTCAAGGGCACCGGCAACATGGAGCTGCATCTCAACCGCAAACTGGCCGACCGGAGGATCTTCCCGGCCATCGATGTCCGGCTTTCCGGCACGCGGCGCGAAGAGCTGTTATTAGAAGAAAAAGAGCTGCAAAAGATGTGGCTGCTGCGCAAGATCATGGACAGCTACGAGACGGTGGATGCGACTGAACAATTAATTGAGCGGTTGAAAGATTTTAAGACCAATAAACAATTTTTAGAATCAGCCGACGTTAAGTAGAATAATTTAGGGCTCCTTAACAAAAAGCAGGTTAATTTTCGAAAGGATTTGTTAATACTTACCGATTATTTCACTTATAGTTATCTCAAATCTCTCTCTAATAGAGTAATCGCTAATAACGCCAATTACCTGATAAATAAATTTCCCAATCAAATTCTAATATTCGAGAATGATAGTTTATTAGCGTTATAAGTGATAACCCAATTCGCGATAAATAAGCGACAAAATCAAGTTCAAAAGGCATCTGTCAAATAAAAACTGTTCTAAATGCACCCCGCTATTTGTCGAAGAGCAATAATTTAGTAGGCCGCTGGCAAAGTAAAGCTGAAGGTGGAACCTTTCCCTTCTTCTGATACCACTTTCATGGTGCCGCCCAGCATATTCACGATCTTGTTACTAACGTAAAGGCCATTGCCGGTTGAATTCCCTTTTTGCATCTCGGGATGGAGCCGCAGGTCCCGCTCTTTAAAGATTCTGGTGATCTGGTCAGGGCGGATACCGATCCCCTGGTCGATTACGCTGATCAGCATTTCTCTGGCCGTATCATCTGCCGCCTCATCGATGGGCTGAAAAACGATTCTGATGTTCGATCCCTTCGGGCTATACTTTTCCGCGTTGTTGACCAGCTCAAGCACGATATCGAACACTTTATCTTTATCGGTTATGACCATTTTTGGCAAACCATCTCTTAGTATTAGCTCAACCCTGGTTTTCTGCTCCCCTTCACTCTCCCCTTCCCCGTCGACCGCCTTGAACTTGTTCTTCAAGAGCTCTTTCATCTCAGCCAGCAGTACTGGCAGCTCAATCTCTTCCGGCTTTATTTTTATTTTAAAAGTATTTTCTTTTACCGGCTGAAAATAATCACGCATATACTGGTTGGCCTTTCGAGTTGCCTCTAGTGCTTTCAATATCAAGTCCCTCGCCCTCTCCGGGTCTTTTTTTAACAATCTTAAAGCCAGCTGCATATTTCCATCAACCACCATAAACCTTCCCGCAAGCGCGTGAACCGCTCCCTGGCTCAAATCCAACACTGCTCCATAATTGGCCAATTCTTTCCGATGGGCTTCATCCGTTAATACCGCCTTATCGATCCCGGCCAATACCAGCGAGGTCATGTTCGCTACCGTCGAAAGCACCGAGAGCAATTGCTTCTTGCCTACCCCGACCGATAAAAGCGATCGGCCGGAAAGCATAGAATCCATTTTGAAGGCACCGAATTTTCTCCCCGGCATCGATAAACAGCCGTAACCTATATCCATTAGCTGTTTAGTTTCCTCAAATTTGGGTCCAAAATCGTTGCGATATCGCTCTACTACCGATTGGTCTAAAGGATTATCGGTAAAATTAGAGAATTGGCCGTCTTTGGCGCGCAGCAGGTACATATCTGGTTGAAGCACAGAGGGGACAAAGACAAATCCTTCAAAATCAAGAACCGTCTTGAGCGGCCCATCGGGATGAATATCGTTGACGTGGCTGCGCTCGACCAATCCCGCGGGATTGGAAGTATGCGCTTTCAACCGGCCCGAAGTGCTCAGGTCATAGTAGGTGACCCGGTCGGTCTGGAAAATATCGGTAAAAGCGGCCACCATACTGCACAAGACCGCCTTCCGATTACCCATTGACAGGGCTTCGTAAGCGAATTGCGCGGTCCGATTGATCGCTCGGTCTCTGAACTGTTCATATCTAGCCAGGCTGACATCCATTGCTCGGTCGCTCCTTTTTATTGATCATCGCTGACAAGTTATTATCGGGATATTTGAGAGTTGATTTCACTTTATCTCAGATCGACCAGGGTGGTCGAAGCGCCGAACGGCCGGACCTCATTTAACAGCGGCGACTCCTCCCCTTTTGTGGTATGCCTCTCCTGGTCAAGTTCCGTTGCCATTTTGATGATCTGATCCCAGCGCCGGGTATCATGGATACTGGCAACCGCTCTTTCGGCCTGGAGCTGGATCTCAAGCGAAAGGATCTTTTCGATCTTGGTATAAAAAGCCTCCGGGTTGGGGCCAAAGAATAAATGAAAGCCTTTCATAAAGAGCGGATGCCGTCTTTCTGCGGCGTCGTACCCGATCACTCCCGCAAAGGGGGCGGCGGCGAACAGGCCAGCGCAGGTCTTTTCCGCCAAAGATTGAAAGTGGCGGAAACAGGCCTCGCCTTCTTCCTGTTCATTAGCCGGCGGCAGGACGAATTTAATAATGGAAGAACCAAAGGGAAGCTCTCCGGTAATATCCGTGGAAAGAAAGATCTGAAAAGGAAAATTGTTCCCCATTTGGGGATGGAAGATATCCACCTGGATAAGCGATTCGGCTCTTGCTTTGACCCGAAAAGTCATGCCGAATTGAAGCGCCTGGATCATGGCCCGGACATCTTCTTTGCCCTCGAGCTTCATTATACGCCCGACCGACTGGGGCGGCATTTTTCTGGGCAAATTCAATTCCTTCGGCCACTCCAGGTAAGGATGGGATTTCAATAAATTTATTTTTGCGACCAACATGATATTTTATGTATATCGTGCATTCACCCTGAGCGATTTCAAACGATTTTTGCTCCAATTATTGATATAATCCCTTTATGTTCACCATCCGCGAGATCGTTAAAATTGTTAAAGGGGCTAGGGTCCTGCCTGCCGGCAGGCACGGCAAGGGGCTAGGGTCTAGGGTCATAGGAGTTTCAATTGATACCCGAACCATCCAATCTGGGGAACTCTTCATTCCGATCAAAGGAGAAAAGTTCGACGGGCGTAAATTCATTCCGCTGGCCCTGAAAAAAGGAGCGCTAGTATTAGAAGTTAAGGATGGTTTAAAAGCATTGCGCCAGCTGGCTGCTTACCACCGCGGCAAATTCAAAATCCCCGTCATTGGCGTCACCGGCAGCGTCGGTAAAACTACCACTAAAGACATGATCGCTTCCATTCTCTCGCAGGAATTTCCCACCCTCAAGAATGAAGAGAATTTCAATAACGAGATCGGCGCTCCCCTCACCCTGCTCAGACTAAACAAAAAGCATAAGGCCGCGGTGATCGAAATGGCAATGCAGCGGCTGGGAGAAATCCATCTCCTGGCGGAAATCGTCCGGCCCAGCATCGCGGTGGTAACCAATATCGGGGAAGCCCACTTGGAATTCTTGAAAACCAGGAAAAATATCGCCACGGCCAAAGCAGAAATTTTTAATTTCTTGAAACAAGAAAACTGGGCGGTGATCAACCAGGACGATGAGTATTTTGAACACTTAAAGTCAAGGGTCGGGGGGCGAGGGTCGAGGGTCGTAACGTTTGGAATTATTGAAAAAGCAACCGTAACACCGAAAGATCTGGAAGGAGTTAAACTTCCTCTTCCCGGAGAACACAATATTTACAACGCGCTGGCGGCGATCGCGGTCGCTAGAATATTGAAAGTGAAAAATAAATCGATCCGTCAGGGACTGGAAAAATTCTATCCCTCCAGTAAAAGGATGGAAGTGATCAATCGCGCGGACGGCGTAAAGATCATTAATGACACCTATAATGCCAGTCCCCAATCGATGGCGGCAATGCTCAAAACTCTCGCCTCGATCGAAGGGAGAAAGATCGCGGTCCTCGGCGATATGCTGGAGCTGGGCAAGGCCGCCAAGTCCGCCCATCGCAGAATAATCGCGCTGGCCCGCAAGCTGAAAATAAACAAAATTTATACCTTCGGCCGGCTCTGGCCCCGGGCGGCAAAAAATAAAAAAACCCTGATCAAAATGCTGAAGAAAATAATCCGCCCCCATGATATAATCCTCGTCAAGGGTTCGCGCGGAATGAAGATGGAAGAAGTGGTGGAGGCCTTAAGATAAGAACGTGCCTGGGTGGCGGAACTGGCAGACGCACCAGCTTGAGGGGCTGGCGCCTTCAAAAGCGTAGGAGTTCGAATCTCCTCCCAGGCATAATAATTTACGAAGTAAATTATTCCCTCATTCTTCACCTTAACCCTATCCTTAGAAGCCTTTCATAATACGCTTCGTAAATTATTAAGAAGAGGAATGAAGGATAAGAATGAGGGTAAGGAATAATTATTGATATGTTTGACTATGAAAAGTTTGAAGTGTATAAAAAAGCCAAGGCTTTCTTCGCGGAAATATCCGTTTTTATTGAAAACAACAAGAAATTAAATAACCGGATCGCTGACCAACTATACCGGGCAGCATTATCTATCCCATTAAACATTGCCGAAGGGGCTGGCCGATACTCAAAACCCGACAAAAGAAATTATTACACTATAGCCCGGGGATCGGTATTTGAATGTAATGCCATTATTGACATATTGTATGATAAAGGTTTGATGGACGCGCCACAAAAAGGACATTATTACAACACACTTGAAGAAACCTCAAAAATGCTTTCAGGCTTGATCAATTCCCTTAAATAATTTTTCATTAAACACATCCTTCTCCTTATCCTATGAGCAAAGCGAGCCCCTTCATTCCTGTCCCTTTCCCTAATTAAATCCTTTTTCATGCTAGCCCCGATCCAGTCGAGGGGCATCCATTAATTGTACTTGCCCGTCTTTGGAGGGTTGGGTATAATCAGAGAGATCTGCCCGCAATGCAAAGCATAGCGTTGCAGGCGTGTGGCTCAACGCCGAATAACCTGAGAACAATCCAGTCAAAGTATTTTGATCCAATTGACGGACGCAAGAATATTGACTATGATTACGATGTAAATGAAGGAGGAGCAGTGAGCGTTCAACTTCCCAAAGTCGATATCAGTGACCCCCACCTGTTAACGGATAACTATAGCTATAATCAGAACCGAACGGATTATTCATTCGACGAAAAACTGCGGCAGGAAAAGGCCCGGCTGGGGCTGCTTTTTTCACCCCTGATCCCGTTCGATTCCCTCTTCGCTTACGCGCTCAACCAGAACACCAACCATGCTCAAAGCGGCGACGCGCAGGATTTTTTCAGCCAACCGGAAAAATCAACTAATAAAACTCAGCTATCCGTAAATAGTTTTGAAAGCTCATCAACCCCGCTGCACCAGTCGCTGCAGGTGTTTGATTCAATTCCCCTAAAGTCGCTGTCTTCGCAGAGCCTGCAGGACCTGCTTACCCGCTCCGGCTGGTTGACTCCCAATCTGGAAACGCACCCGCTGTTCGCGCAGGCATTTCTCGATGGAAAGCTCCAGCCTAAGCTCGATCTGCAGTCGCTGGTCGATGAGATCGTGCGGCAAAGCCAGCTGGTAAAAGAAAAGGGAAAAACCGAACTACGCTTAACCCTCAAGCCGGCTGAACTGGGCGACATCATTTTGACCCTGTCATCCATGTCGGGCTTGGTATCGATCACGATCCAGGCTTCACCCGAGGCCAAAAAACTGATCAACGATCAAAAAGCGGAATTGGAAAAAGCCTTAAAGAAAGCCAATATCCATTTTGATCAAATTAGAATCGAGGAGGTAGATAATAATGCTTGATGTCATGGGTCAGGCCAAAAACGCGATCGAAGCTTATAACTCGGCTTTAAGGGTCTCCCTCTCAAATATGGCCAATTTAGAAACCAGCGGCTATAAAAGATTGAACGTTTCTTTTCAGTCTATTTTTGAAAAAGTACTAAGCCAGGGAACCGCGGCGGAAGATAATATGGGAGGGACCAATCCCCGGCAATACGGCCAGGGAGTCTCGATCTCGAGCGTCACCCTTGATTTCTCTGCCGGTACCACCACTTCCGCGGGCCCGCTCAACCTGGCCATCTCCGGCCAGGGGCTGTTCCTCGTTTCCCCGGATGGAGGCAAAAGTTTTCTCTATACCCGATCAGGGGATTTTCAACTCGACGGTTCCGGTAATCTGATCTCCTCCAGCGGAATGCAGGTTTACGGGCTGGACGAATCGGACAACCTGGTGCCGATTACCGGTCTCACTTCTAATATTTACACTACCAACCTGCTTAGCTGGACCGACGCGGGAGAGCTGGCTGAATTCACCGGCACCGATTATAAGAACGTCAGCCGCAAAACCAAATACCGCATCGCGATGACCTACTTTCATAATCCTGCCGGTTTGGTCCAAGCCCAGGGGACCTCATTTGCCGAAACCCTGGCCTCCGGCAGTCCGGCCATCGCCCAATCGATCGGGGGAAGCGTGGGGACCATCGCTCCCCGCCAGCTGGAAAAATCAAATGTTGACCAATTTTCCGAAAGCCTTTCCGCCCAGGAATTGTCCAGGGCGATTAGCGCCAATCTGAGCATGGTAAAATTAGCATCCGATATGATTTCGAGTTTCATCCAGAAATTAGGATAATCAATGGCTGAAAGATCCGCATCCAAACCAGAAATAGCTTCTCAAAAACGGGTGGTCAAGTTGGCTCCGGCGGTCGGAGATTGGACCAACTATCGGCCGCCCAAGGTCCTGGTAAAAAAAGTCAAGAGCGGCCTGTATGGATTTGACCGGCTTTCACGGGAAGAGCTCGATCGCATCCTGGTCATCCATTACCGCTTTATTCAGGAGTTCCTCAAACGGCTGAAAATCGATCTCGCCATGGGAGTAGAATTCTATTCCTGCCAGGTAGAACAGACCACCTATCTCAATTTTCTGCGCACCCTCTCCGGCCCGGTGGTCCAAGGAAAGATCTCGATCCCCAATCTGTACGAATCGGTTCAGCTCATCTGCGAACTCAATCTCGCCAATTCGATAATAAATTATTCGCTCGGCAGCCGTGATATCGAAAGCTCGAGCCGTGGGCTGACCGAAGCGGAGAATACGGTTCTTTCCACTACTATTATCGAGTACCTGCCCAAATTTACCGCCGCCTTTGAAAACGTTTTTGCCAATCCCGGCTTTACCATCGCCAGCTCGCCCGACATAACCCTGGACCCTTCGATCAGCGCTTCCTCCACTTTTGTCGCCTTTACCGCCGAGATTTCCGTCAACGATAATCCGCCGGAAAAAATTCATTTCGGTTATCCGGGAAGCATGCTCAAGGCGCTGGTTAAAACTTATTATGAAAAAGAAAAGCAAAAGCCGCTTAACTTCAATCGTTTGTCGGCCGCGGTGCTCGGTAAAATATTCATTCCGGTTTCGGCCGTACTGGGAAAAACTTGGCTGTCGACCTCTGATCTAAACATGCTCGAAACCGGCGACGTGGTCTCACTCGATCTGCCGATCAATTCGGCGGTCAATCTGGCGCTGGGCAGCTTGCTCAAACTCCCGGCCCAGCCTGGCATTAAAAACAAAAAGATCGCGGTGCGCATCGCTGGTTTCGGGGAAGAAGAGGTTCAAATCACCCCGCCCGCGCTGGAAACCGGAGAAGAAGAGAAAAAGCCGGTCCCCCCTCCTGCGCCGGAAGAGCTGCCTGAACAAGAATTAGCGCCGGAAGAATTGCCGGCAGAGGAAATGATCGAAGAAGAATTAACCGAAGAAGAGATCGGCGAAGAATCTTTCCCGGAAGAAGAGGAAGAGGGACTGGAAGAAGAATTTCCGGAAGAGGAGCTAGTCGAAGAAAATCCGGAAGAGGAACAACCGGAGGAAAAAGGATTCCTGGATGAAAACTTTCCGGAAGAAGAGCTGACGGAAGAAGATTTCGAAGAGTTCCCCGAAGAAGAGAAAAAGGAGGAGTGAATAATGGAAGTCAAGAAAGTAAAATTCCCTGAATTTGAAGAAGGAGAAAGGGGCGGCAAGATCGAACCGCACGCGCTGGGCGACATCCCGGTCCAGGTGACGGTTGAGCTGGGTAAGACCGAGCTCTCGCTCAAAGAAATCCTGGAGCTCTCGGAAGGTTCGATCGTTGAATTGACCCGAATGGCCGGCGAGCCGCTCGACCTCAAAGTGGGCGGTCAGCTGGTGGCGCAGGGCGAAGTGGTAGCGGTGGATGATTATTACGGGCTCCGCATTACCAACGTGGTGATGAGATGACGAGCGAGTCCCTGGTGCTGCAGACTTCGCCGATCATCACTTTTGGTTACGTGATGCAGGTGCTTTTTTCCCTGGCGATCGTTATCGCCTTTATTTTTATCATCGCCAAATTCTTTCTCCCCCGGCTCAAGCTGACCGCGCCGGGACGGCTCATCCAGGTGGTCGATCGAGTCATATTGGAACCACAGGTCTCAGCTTACATTCTTAAAGTTGGAAAAAGCGCCTGGCTGGTGGTCACCAGCAGTAAAAGCGTGACTAAAATTGATAAGATCGAAGAAGAAAGTGTAAATATTTAATGGGGAAGAATAAATCCGAGATCCTAAACCCAAGCGCAAGCATTTTTTCTAATTTTACTAATTCGATCCCGTTTAGGATTTCGCTCCTAAGCTTTATCCTCTATTGCTTGGGCAGCTCGGCGCTAGCACAAGCCCAAAATGTCGCCGGCCCTACCCTGGATGTCCGGACCATAATGGCTTCGCCCCAATTTTCGAACAGCATTCAGCTGATCCTGGCGCTGTCTCTCATCTCCCTCATACCCTTTTTCCTGATCTCTATCACTTCTTTTTTAAGGATCATCATTGTCTTCTCTCTGCTCCGGACCGCCATGGGAACCCAGCAGGTGCCTCCCAACTCGGTTCTGATCGGGCTGGCGATCTTTATGACCGTGTTTATCATGTCCCCGGTCTGGCAGGATATCAATCAGAACGCCTATACCCCTTACAACCAGGGAAAGATCAACCAGGCCAAAGCGCTGGAGATCGGAATGAAGCCGATTTCCCAATTCATGCTGCGGCAGACCCGGGAAAAAGACCTGGCGCTCTTCGTTCAATTCGCTAAAATAAAACCGCCTAAAACGCCGGAAGAAGTTCCCATTTATGTCATGATCCCCTCCTATATGATCTCGGAGCTGAAAACCGCTTTTCAGATCGGATTTTTACTCTTTATCCCGTTCATTATTGTTGATCTGGTAGTGGCCAATATCCTGCTTTCGCTCGGTATGTTCATGTTGTCGCCGGTTATGGTCTCGCTGCCTTTCAAGATATTGCTGTTTGTTCTGGTCGACGGGTGGAATCTGATCACCCGGGGATTGTTAATGAGTTTCCGATGAGAACCTCACCCCGGCACTCACTATGTTCGTGCCACCCCTCTCCATTAAAGATGGAGAGGGGAATGAATCCGCCGAAGCGATTAGCAGAGGCGGAGAAAGGGGTGAGGAGATGAACCAAGATTTTGTCGTCCAGGTGATCTTTCAGGCGGTCAATCTGACGCTGCTCATCTCGATGCCGGCGGTGGGAGTCGGCCTGATCGTCGGTTTCATGATCAGTCTTTTTCAGGCGGTGACGCAAATCCAGGAACAAACGCTGACCTTCGTTCCCAAGGTGGTCTCGGTCCTCTTGATCATCGCTTTTACTTCTCCCTGGATCATTTCGTTGATTGTCGATTTTACCAATACCCTGTGGAGCGCTATTCCCAACATGGCACGGTGAGCCGGCGTTAAAATGAGGAGATGATATGATCTTATCATTAACCCAGCTCGAGATCCTGTTTTTTATCCTGGCGCGCATCGCGGGCGTATTCATTCAAGCGCCGATTTTTAGTTCACGCAGTTTCCCGGCTACTGCCAAAATCGCTTTTGCCCTCTGGCTTTCTATGACTCTCTGGTTCGTGACCCCGGTCAGCCGCCAATTGCCGGACAGTTTAATTTCTTTCCTGCTAGTATTGTTGGCCGAGGTCGGGCTCGGGTTTACCATCGGGTTTATCTGTAACATTATTTTCACCGCCGTTCAATCGGCCGGCGAATTGATGGATGTCCAGATGGGCCTCTCGGTAGCTTCAGCCCTTGATCCGGTTTTCGGCGCGGTCATCTCGATTATCGGCCGCCTGACTTTTTATATTTCCTTGATTGTTTTTATTACCCTCGACGGCCATCATCTGATCCTTTCCGCTTTCCATAAAAGCTTTAACGTGGTGCCGGCCGGGCAGATTGCCAATTTCGCTACCTACAATCTGGTTTCCCAGATCACTGGGCTGGGGACCATGCTGTGGCTGACCGCCATCAAACTTTCTGCCCCCCTGCTGCTGCTCATCTTTCTGGCCGATTTTACCTTCGGCATTGTTTCCCGCGTCGCGCCGCAGGTCAATGTCTTTATGCTCGGTTTTCAGGTCAAGCCCCTGCTCGGCCTGTTCGGAATTACTCTCATTTTGCCGTTTATGATAAGATACATAGCTAAGCTGGTTGAAGTTATCGGCGAACAACTGGTGCTGTTTTTAAACATCATCAAGTAATCATTTGAATATTTTGGGGTGCCTACGCGGAGTAAAAAGAACTTTTTCAGCAGTCCCAGAGTAAACATCCGGTTTTAAAACAAGGAGTTGAAAGCAAGTGGCTGAAGGCGGAGATAAAAGCGAAGAACCAACTCCCCATCGTCTGCGGGAAGCCAGGGAAAAAGGCCAGGTTGCCAAAAGCAAGGAGATCACCACCGCTTTCCTGCTGCTGCTTTCCTATTTTCTTTTTCGCTATCTGGGAGAATTCATGTGGCAGAACCTGGCCGAAATGGCCCAGGCCATTTTCCAGCTGCTGCCCGAAGCCAAAGATTTCAGCCTGGTATTTGCCGGCTATCTGCTGCTGATCGGGCTGCGGGCCATGGCCTTTGTCCTGCTGCCGATCTTCGCTATCACCTTTTTGGCCGCCCTGCTGGCGGAAGCGCTGCAAACCGGCTTTGTTTTTTCGCTTGATCCCCTCACCCCAAAATTAGAAAGAGTAAATCCGCTGGAAGGATTCAAGCGCATGTTCTCCATGCAGGGTTTCGTTGAGTTGATCAAATCGCTGCTTAAGATCGTGATCGTGTTCTACATCGCCTGGTATGCCGCCAGGGACGATCTGGCTTACATCATAATATTGATCGAAGCCCATCCCTGGCAGGCGATCGTGCTGGGCGGGGATATCGCCTACCGCATCGCCATCCGGGTCGGTTTGTTCTATATCCTGATCGCCATTCTCGATTATTTTTACCGCCGCTGGGAATATATGCGCAACCTGAAAATGACCAAGCAGGAAGTAAAAGAGGAATACAAGCGCCTGGAAGGAGATCCGCTCATCAAGCAAAGGATGCGGGAGCTGCAGCGGCAAGTCGCCTATCAAAGAATGATGTCGGCCGTTCCCCAGGCCGATGTGGTCGTTACCAACCCGACCCATATTGCGGTGGCGTTAAAGTACAATCAATCTAAAATGAAAGCGCCGCTCGTCCTGGCTAAAGGCGAAAGAAAGGTCGCGGAAGAGATCCGAAGGATCGCCGAAGCGCATGAGATTTCGGTTATCCAGAACGAGCCGCTGGCCCGCTCCATCTACCGTACCACCCGTGTCAATCAGGAAGTCCCGCCCGAGCTATATCAAGCCATAGCGGAAGTGCTGGCTTACGTCTACAAGATCAAACGTGATCGCGCCACGCGGAAGAAGGCTTCTATTGCCCTCTCCCCGCGATAGTTATATAATCGGGAGTAATTATGGCCGGAACCGGAATAGGCATCGATCTGAAAAATCTGCGCAGTCTTATCAGCCTCAGCGACTTTCTAGTAGCGGGAGTGCTGATCGTTATCATCGCCCTCATGCTGGTTCCCCTTCCGCCTTTCTTTCTGGATATGCTGTTGACCGTCAACATCGCCTTTTCGCTGATGATCCTGCTGGTAACGATGTTCCTGAAAGAACCGCTGGAGTTCGCGGTTTTCCCCTCCATCCTGCTGGTTTCGACCGTTTTTCGTTTATCGCTTAATATCGCCGCTTCCCGCCTGCTTTTAACCCAGGCTTATGCCGGCCAGGTGATTAACGCCTTCGGTAATTTTGTGGTGGGGGGCAATTATATCGTCGGAGTGATTATTTTTGCCATCATCACCATCGTTCAGTTTGTGGTTATAACCAAAGGCTCCGAACGGGTGGCCGAAGTGGCGGCCCGCTTCACCCTCGACGCTATGCCGGGAAAACAAATGAGCATTGATGCCGACCTCAACGCCGGCTTGATCGACGCCACCGAAGCACGCAACCGGCGCAGAAAGATCGAGCAGGAAGCCACCTTCTTCGGCAGCATGGACGGTGCCAATAAATTCGTGCGGGGAGATTCCATCGCCAGTATCATTATCGTTCTGGTAAATGTGATCGGCGGGATCCTGGTCGGCTGGCTCCAGCTCGGAATGGGGGTCATGGAAGCCCTTTCAACCTACGCCCTGCTCACGGTCGGCTCCGGCTTAATCGCGCAAGTAACCGCCCTGCTGATATCGATCGCCACCGGTCTCGTTATCACTAAATCAGCTTCTGAGATGAGCCTGGGAACCGATATTTCCAGCCAGCTTTTCACCCAACCCAGAGCATTTGCCTTTGTCTGTATCATTATGGGACTGTTTGCCATGGTCCCGGGACTTCCCACCATCCCGTTCCTTTCATTGGCGCTGATGTCGGGAGTTTTGGCGCTGGTTCTGATGCGCGCTCAGACTGCCCGGGAAGAATCCAAAGTGGTGACGGAAGAAGTCTCTTCCAAAGATGTTTTAAAGAAACCGGAAAGCATCCTGGGCACTCTGGGACTGGACCCGCTCTCGCTTAAAGCGGGCCGGAATTTGATCCCGCTCATCGATCCGGCGCAAAAGGGCCCGCTGCTGGAGCGCATCACGCTTATCCGTTACAACATCGGACAGGAACTGGGTTTTGTTATCCCCGGGGTGCGGGTGATGGATGATCTGAGCCTCCCCCCCGATCAATATGTGGTTGAGATCCGCGGCACCAAGGTTTCGATCGGCGAAGTGCGGCTCGGCCATCATATGGTGGATTTGCCGCTGACGCAGGTGCGGGCAAAAAAACTGACCGGGATCGAAGCCCGCGATCCAGTCAGCAACGATTATGTAACCTGGGTGGCCGATGAATATCTGCCGCAGCTGCAAAAACTGGGGATCACCTCCAAGCCGCCGGTCGATGTCATCTCGGAGCATTTTACCGAAATTATCAAGCGCTACGCGGACGAGATCATGACCCGGCAGAATGTCCAATCCCTGATCGAACTGGTCAAGAACACCAACGCCGCCATCGTGCGCGAACTGATCCCCGATCTGCTCTCGCTGGGGCAGGTCCACAAAGTGCTCCAGCTGCTGGTGCGGGAGCGGGTTTCGATCCGCGATCTTTCAACCATTCTGGAGCGCCTGGCGGATTACGCCCATCTCTCGCGCGATATCAATATCCTGGCGGAATATGTCAGGCAATCGCTGGCCCGGCAGATCTGCGAGTCCTACACTGATAAGGAAGGGATCGTCACAGTGGTCACAATCGATCCTGCGCTAGAGGAGACCTTGATCGGCGCTATTCATCAGTCCGAATACGGTTCGTTTCTGGCGATCGATCCCACTATTGGAGAGAAAATATTGGTTCAGATTTCCGGCCATCTGCAGAATTTTAAGCGGTTAAAACTATCGCCGGTAGTGCTCTGTTCCCCGCGGCTGCGCCCCCATTTTAAGCGTTTTGTAGAACGCAGTTTCCCCGATCTGGCGATCCTCTCTTATAACGAGATCGTCCCGCAGGTCAAGGTTCAAAGCATCGGGATGATCAGCATCGATTAGGCAATTATTTAATATAATTGCTGCAGCCGGAGATATAAAACAGCAGGCCAACCACGTAGATCAGGATGATGGTTATCCAAAAGATCGCTTTTCTGATAGTTGAATTTTTATTGTTCATTTATTGGTCGCATATCTTAGCGCGCTCCTTCCGGAAGCAGAGTCATAAACTCCATAAATAACATGCACTTTATCATTATTATCGATCGCGATATCCGCCGAATGGCCCGCATCTATGATATAAGTATTCCATCCTCCGCCCTTATTTGTAGTATATATTAGGTTATCGCTGAAGTTATTATATGAAATATGTAGACTGTTCACGCTATCGATCGCAATATTGGGCTGGTCACCTTTTGAACCACCTATAGAAGAAATGGTCCATGAGCCGCTCGCATTACTGGCAAATAAGTCCGAATACGAGGACCCGTTAAAAAAATC
>Ga0315287_10003130_pt1 | contig 15907 bp, 16 predicted proteins | sample YL17G11_0_MG_FD_205037 | JGI IMG/M metagenome (GOLD analysis project Ga0315287, IMG submission 205037) | Sediment microbial communities from Yellowstone Lake, YNP, Wyoming, USA - YL17G11_0 | ecosystem: Environmental > Aquatic > Freshwater > Lake > Sediment | place: USA: Wyoming | collected... | reverse complement strand
CGTCGCCCGGCGCCGCGCGCTAGCGCGCGTCGTCCGCCGGCTGCGACCGCGATCGCGGCGGCAGCTTCGGCGCCGCCATCGCCGGCAGCGCCCAGAACACGATCAGCGTCGCGATGTAGCCGACGATCAGCGCCGGCCAGACCACGTCTCCACGGCGTGCCGCCGCGTAGAACAACAGCACCGTCAGACCGACCTTGACGAACTGCCCCGTGAACAGTCGCCGCAGCGCCAGCCCCGCATTGCCACCGACGCTGCGCAGCGCGGCGAGGGTCATGTACAGGTTCGCGACCGTACCGATCGCGCCGCCCGCCAGGACCCAGAGACCCGTGCGCACGCCGAACAAGGCGCCGCCGAGCAGGGCCAGCACGACCGAGGTCAGCGCCTGCGCAGTGAGGATCCGGCGTGCGAGCCGAGAACTGTCCGGATCGCGCATCGGGGTCACGGGTGACACATTCCCCAGGCCAATCAACAAGCCATTCTTCGCCCAATAAAAAAGCCACTCTGCCGGCGTACTGTTCGCCGTCTGGGTGGCTTCGCTTTTACTTTATGCCACGGCCACTTACGGGACCGGGCTGCGAAGGCGCGCGATTATAGAGACTGGCCCCGCCGGCATCAACAAATCTGTTTTGCGGCGCAATAAGGAAATGGCGGGCCGGCCCGAGCCGCCCGGCTCAGCTGATGTGGGCGAGGATCCCGTCGAGCTCGTCGAGCGAGTTGTAGCTGAGGACCACCCGGCCCTTGCCGCTGCGGGCCGAGTGCTCGATCACGACCTTGGCGCCGAGGGTGTCGGCGAGCCGGGCCTCGAGCTGCAGGACGTTCGGGTCGCGGGGCGATCCGGCGGTGCCGGCAGCCGCCGAGGTTGCGACAGGATTGATCAGCCGGCGAACCAATGCCTCTGTTTCGCGAACCGAAAGGCCCTTTTTGGCAACCAGTCCACCCACCTCGGACTGCTGACGGCGGGTCGCCAGACCCAGCAGCGCCCGCGCGTGGCCCATCTCCAGCTCACGCTTCTCGACCATCGCCGCCACCTCGGGCGCGAGGTCGAGCAGACGCAGCAGGTTGCTGACGGCGGCGCGGGAGCGGCCGACGGCGTCGGCGGCCTGCTGGTGGGTGACCCCGAACTCGCGGATCAATCGGTCGAGCGCGCGGGCCTCCTCGAGGGGGTTCAGGTCTTCGCGCTGGATGTTCTCGATCAGCGCGATCGCGATCGCCGCCTCGTCCGGCACACGGCGGATGACGGCCGGGATCTCGGTGAGGCCGGCGATCTGGGCGGCCCGCCAGCGGCGCTCGCCGGCGATGATTTCGTAGCGCTCGCTGCCCGGGGCGCCGCCTGGTGGGCCGACCGGCCGCACGACGACGGGCTGGATCACGCCCTGGGCGCGGATCGAATTCGCGAGGTCCTCGAGGGTCTCGGGCCGCATGTCGATGCGCGGCTGGTAGCGACCGCGCTGCAGTTGGTCGAGCGGCAGTCGCGCCAGCGTGTCGCCGCGCAGCAGGGCGGCGGGCGCGGCGGATGCGCCCTGGGCCGCGGCGTCCGGCGCGTCGGGTGTGGCACCGGCGGACTCGGGCGCGCCGGGAACAATCACAGGGAGGGGTGCGGCGCCTGGCGTCGCGCCGGCGGTGCGATTCGCCGATATCTGGCCGAGCAGCGCTTCGAGACCGCGGCCGAGACTGGGCTTCTTCTGGCTCATGCGGGAAATGATAGCGGACTCACGCGCCGCGAACCGGCTGCGAGCCGGTTGTCGGGGATGCCGAGGAAGATCTCGCGGAAGCCGACATACGTGACCGCGCCGAGGAAGCAGTAGAGCGGCGGCACGAGCACCGGGAACAGCAGCACCGAGATCACCGGCAGCAGGATGAACATCAGGCCGATCGAGAGCATCGCGGGCAGGTTGAGGATCTGGCCGATGGCACTGATGCGGTAGGCGTCGCGGAACGGCAGGCCGAGCAGCGTCGTGCAGGGGAACTGGAAGAACGAGGTGAGGCCCGGGATGTTCAGGCCGAAAAACAGCAGGCCGAGCGCATAGGCCGCGTAGACGAAAATCTGGCGCAGCGCGATGAACCAGTTGTCCGACAGCGCATCGACGACGTTGCGCTCGGAATAGAGCACCGCCCACCACGGCACGTCGGGGCGCGCCAGCAGGAACATCCAGATCAGCGCGCCGGCGGTGGCGATCACGGCGGCGAAGACCAGGATCTCGACGGCATGCGAACGCAGCATGTTCAGCACGTCGGAGAGGCTGGTGCGCTCGGGGCGGTCGAGCTTGGCGGCGATCAGGATGCTGGCAAAGAACGCCGTCAGCGCGAGCATGCCGTCGATCAGCGGCAGTCGCTGGCCAGCGAACATCCACAGGCAGACCAGCAGCACCAGGCCGAGCCAGAAGCCGAAGCCGCGCGCGATCAGCCGCAGCGCGAGGCGCGTCCAGCGCAGCAGCGCGCCGGGTCGGGCCTGGCGCGGTTCGATGATCACGCAGAGGGCGGTGCGTCGCCGCGGGAAGGCGTGGACGACTCCGCGACGGTCGATGGATGGGGCACGGGGGTGACCGGCGCCGGGGCGGCGCCCAGGGCAGCACCCGCACCGGTGGCCATGTGCGCGCCGCTCGCCGCCGGTGCAGTCGCCGCCGCGGCCGCCTCGGCAACCGCGCGCGCTTCATCGTCTTCGCGGCGGATCATCTCGCCGGCGAGCGCGAGGTAGGCGAGGGCGCCGCGCGAATCCTTGTCGTGCAGCAGCGCGGGCTTGCCGAAGGACGGCGCCTCGGCGAGGCGCACGTTGCGCGGGATGATGGTGCGGAACACCTTGTCGCCGAAGTGCTGCAGCAGCTGCGCACTGACTTCGTTCGAGAGGTTGTTGCGGGGGTCGAACATCGTGCGCAGCACGCCCTCGATCTCGAGGTCGGGGTTCACCGAGGCGCGGATCTGCTCGATCGTGCCGACCAGCGCCGAGAGGCCCTCGAGCGCGTAGTACTCGCACTGCATCGGCACCAGCACGCTGTCGGCGGCGACCAGCGCGTTGACGGTGAGCAGGCTGAGCGCGGGCGGGCAGTCGATCAGGATCACGTCGAACTGCTCGCGCACCGGCTTCAGCGCGAGACGCAGGCGCATCTCGCGGCCGACAGTCATCGTGAACAGCTGCACCTCGGCGGCGGTCACGTCCTGGTTCGAGGGCAGCAGCGACATGCCGAGCGCCGGCAACGTCAGCATCGCCTGGGCGGCGGTGCAGTCGCCGACCAGCACGTCGCCGCTGTCGTACTGGAGCTGCGACTTCTCCACGCCGCAGCCCATGGTGGCGTTGCCCTGCGGATCGAGGTCCACCAGCAGCACGCGACGCCGCGTCGCCGCCAGCGAGGCAGCGAGATTGACGGCGGTGGTGGTCTTGCCGACGCCACCCTTCTGGTTGGCGACGGCGATCACGCGTCTCATGACCGGAACCGATCCGGGGCTCGGCCCCGTTGGGAAACAGGGGACGAGTCTAACCCACGGGCTGCCCGGTCTCGCCGACCGCCTGCCCGGCAGGCGGCGGCGCGCCGGGCGGTCGCAGCACGACCAGCCGGCGTTCCTCGCCGAGGCCCGGCACGTCGAGGGCATCAATGCGCTCGATCGCCCAGCCCGCCGGCAGCGCGGCGAGTTCGCCCTCGGTCGGACGGCCCTTCATCGCCAGCACGCGCGTCGCCGGCCCGCACAGTGGCGCAACCGACTCCGCCAGCGTCTCGAGCGCGGCGAAGGCGCGGGCCACCACGGTGTCGAACGGCGCGGCCGGCGTGAAGCGCTCGGCGCGGACATGCACCGCATCGACGTTCTTGAGGCCGAGCACGCGTGCCGCATGGGTGACGAAACGGATCTTCTTGCCGTTCGAGTCGAGCAGCGTGAAATGCCGTTGCGAATCGGCGATCGCCAGCGGCAGGCCCGGGAAGCCCGCGCCCGTGCCGACGTCGGCGATGCGCGTACCCTGCAGCGCGCGCTGCACGCTGAGGCTGTCGAGCAGGTGATGCGTCAGCATCTGGCGACGGTCACGGATCGCAGTGAGGTTGTAGGCGGCGTTCCAGCGCTCGAGTTCGTCGAGCAGCCGCAGCATCCTGCGCGCGGCCTCCGGCTCGAGCGGCACGCCGAGACGGGCGGCGCCCTCGACGAGCAGGCGAAAGGACTCGTGCGCGGCGGGGTCGGGCATCGTGTCAGTTCCGGACCAGGCGGGCGACGAAGGCATCGACGGCGAGCGCCTCGAGGCCCGAGCCGGGCTGGAACAGCGCGACGATCGCGGCGGCCTGGGCGCGCGGATAGAGCGCGGCGACTGCGGCTTCGAAGGCCGAACCGAGGCAGGTCTCCTGCAACGATGGTGCGGCGGCGGCCGTCTCCACACGGGCCGCCACGGCAACCGCGACTGCGGCGAGCACGACACCGGACCCCTGCCCCGCGCCCTCATCCAGAAGTTCGTGCACGCCGCCAAGGGACGTCGATTCCTGCAGCACGGCCAGGGCGTGGCGCAACGCGCGCGCGGCATTCTCGCCCGCGGCGCGGCGCCGCCGTCGGGCCGCCGCATGGTCCTCGTCGCCGCCACTGGCGCTGTGGCCGGCGGTCGCCGGCGAACCGTCGAGACTCGCGCGGCGCGCGGCCAGCACCTGCTGCGCCGGGCTGCCGCCGAGCAGGGCGGTGGCCACGAAGGCATCGGCAGCGCGCCGGCACAGCGCGGGATCGCCCCGGCACCCCGCGTCGGCCGCGAGGGTGCGCTCGAACGCCTCGGCCTGTCGCAGCCCAGCGAGCAGGTCGGCGACGGTCGGCGGCGAGATGCCGTCGTAATACGCGTGCCGCGCCGCGTAGTCCGCGGCAGCCAGCAGCGCCGCGACGTGATCGGCCGCGCAGGCGCACTCGCCGTGGATCATCGCGCCGAGGTTGAATGCCGCGCTGGCCGGCTCGAGCTCGAGCGACGTCCCCGGCACGCGCGCGCCGAGCGGCAGCGTCGCGCCCGGCACCGGCGGGCCGAGCAGCGGCGCGCAGTCGGGGTCGCGCAGCGCGAGGCAGGCGCGACCGAGCGCATGCATCAGCCAGTCGCGGGCTCCGAGGTCCAATCAGCCCCCGCCGATCCGCGCGACGCTGCGCGCACCGCGCGCTCAGTGGCCCGCGGTCGCGGCGGCGTCGGCCTTCAGCGCGGCGAACGACTTCGCCCAGTCGTTGGCGCCGGCCTCCTTCGCCGAGAAGATCTCGACGGTGCGGCCGAGCGCGGCGGCACGGCCGAGCGCCTCGATGCAGACGGTGGCGACGTCGGCGCGCGGGATGCGGCCGGTGGTCGTGTCGCCCTGCGCGAACGTGACCGGCAGCTTGCCCCCCGGCTCGTCCGACAGGCCGCCCGGACGCACGATCGTGTACGGCACGCCGCTGGCGCGCAGCGCCTGCTCGCCCTCGAACTTCGCGGCGAGAATCGGCCGCATGAAGGCCATCGGGTTCTCGGCGGCCTTGGTCACCGACGACGAGGACACCAGCACGAACTGCTTCACGCCCGCGGCCTTCGACGCCGTCGCGAGGTTCGCCACGCCGAGATGGTCGATCTCGCGCGCTCCGTTGGTCGGGTCGGCCTTCGGGCCACCGCCGGCACCGATGGTCGAGACGACGTACTTCGCGCCCTTGAGCGCGGGCGCCAGCGTGTTCGGATCGCGCACGTCGGCGACGACCACCTCGACGCCGGCCGGCAGCTTGCCCTGCGCAGCAGCGGCATCGCGCACCAGCGCGCGCACCTTGTAGCCGCGGGCGACGAGCTGTTCGACCACGTTCACGCCGGTGCGTCCGTTGGCACCGACGACGGCAACGAGATCGTCCTTCGGCGCGGCCAGCGCGGCCGGCATCGAGCCGGCGGCGAGCACACCGACTGCGGCGAGGGTCGCGAGGACCAGGGAGCGGCGGGTCGTCATGGTGAGTCTCCTTAAGGGATCAGGGGTCAGGGGTTGCCACGTGCGCCCCACGGCGCGCGAACGTGGTTCAGGCCTTCTTCTTGTCGAGCACGTCCTTCCACTTCTCCTCGAAGGCCCAGACTTCCTCGAAGCCGACCATCCTGCAGAAGTCGTCGAAGCCGAACAGCGGCACGTCGGGCGTGAGACTGGTGCCGGTCGCCTTCAGGTTGCGCAGCGCGCGCTCCATCGCAGCGCAGGCCGACAGCGCGTTCATCGCCGGGAAGATCGCGAGCTGGTAGCCGAAGTCGGCGAGCTCCTTCGCGGAGCGGATCGGCGTCTTCCCGCCGTCGGACATGTTGGCCATCATCGGCGCGCGGATCGCGGCGCAGGCCTGACGCATCTCGTCCTCGGAATGCAGCGCCTCGACGAACACCAGGTCGGCGCCCGCCTCCTGGTAGGCGAGGCCGCGGCGCACCGCTTCCTCGAAGCCGAGGCCGCCGCGCGCGTCGGTGCGGGCGATGACGAGGAAGTCGCGGCTCTTGCGCGCATCCACCGCCACCTTGACCTTGGCGACCATGTCTTCCATCGGGATCACGCGCCGGTACGGCGTGTGGCCGCACTTCTTGGGGAACTCCTGGTCCTCGATCTGGATCGCGCTGACGCCGGCGCTCTCGTAGCCGCGCACCGTGTGGTGCACGTTCAGCAGGCCGCCGAAGCCCGTGTCGGCATCGGCGATCACCGGTACGTCGGATTTCTCGACCACCTTGGAAACGCGCGCCAGCATCTCGGTGTAGGTGACGATGCCCGCATCGGGAATGCCGAGGTAGGACGCCGTCAGCCAGTATCCCGAGGCGTACACGGCGTCGAAGCCGACGCGCTGCACCAGCATCGTCGAGATCATGTCGAACACGCCCGGGGCGACGATGAATTCGCCGCGCTCGAGCTTCTGGCGGAGACGGGGATCGGCCATGGGGACACCGGGCGTTGGAGCCGTGCGGGCAGGTGGGGCAACATAGCAGACATGGGAAAGTCCTTCATCGCTCGCGGGCTGCTCGTCCTCCTTCCGGCGATCTCGCTGGGCGCCGTGGCGGCCGCGACACAGGCCGCGGAAGCGCCCGCCACGGCCACGGCGCCCGTACAGCCGGCCGCCGTGCTGCGGCAGGCGGGTCCCGCCGGCGCCGTAGCCGTAGCCCGCGAGGAGCGCGGCAATCTCGTGCTCGACGGCGTGCCACCGCACGATCCGGCGGTGGCGGCAAAGCTCGACGAGTGGCTCGCCGGCCGCGGCGCGAGCTTCCGCGACTTCCTGCCCGACGGCGGCGTGCTGGTCAGCACGCGCTTCGGCGACGTCGAACAGCTGCACCGGATCGCGATGCCGCTCGGCGCGCGCGAGCAGATCACCTTCTACCCCGAGCCGGTCGGCGCGGCCGTCGCGCCCCAGGTGGCCGACGCCGCCGGCTTCGCGTTCCTGAAGGACCGCGGCGGCGACGAGAACGCGCAGGTGCACTTTTACCGCTTCGCGGATCGCAGCGTGCGGATGCTGACCGATGGACGCGCCCTGCACGGCAGCCTCGCCTGGTCGCGCGACGGCAAGCGCCTCGCCTTCCACGGCAACGGCCGCGACGGCATCAGCTACGACATCTACGTGGCCGACCTCGACGCGGGCACCCCGCCGCGGTTCCTGGTCGCGGGCCAGAACCGCCAGCTGCAGCCGCTGGACTGGTCGCCGGACGGCCGGCGACTGCTGCTGCGTCATGTCGTCTCGGCCAACGAGAGCTACCTGTACCTCGTCGACGCCGAGAGCGGCGCCCTGACGCCGTTGCCCACGACCCTGCCCCCGGGCGTGGCGCCCAAGCCCGGCGCGGCGATCGGCGCCGGTGCCGGCTTCGGTGGCAGCGGCATGGGCCGCTTCGCCGGCAGCGCCGAGACCGTCGCTATCGGCGCGGCACGGTTCTCGGCCGACGGCACCGGCATCTGGTTCGTCTCCGACGTCGGCAGCGAGTTCGCGCGCATCCTCTACCTGGACCTGGCCAGCGGCCTGTCGCGCGAGGCGTTCGCCGGGGCTGCGACCTGGGACGTCGAGGAACTCGAGGTGTCGGCCGACGGTCGCTGGCTCGCCTGGACCACCAACGTCGACGGCCTCAGCCAGCTGACGCTCTACGACCTGGGCGCGCGCCGGGAGCTGCGGCCCGCGGGCCTGCCCGCCGGCGCGATCGACAACCTGCGCTTCGATCGCGGCAGCCGGCGCCTCGGCATGACGATCGACACGGCGCAGCAGCCGCGCGATGCCTGGGTGCTCGACATCGAGCGCAACGAGCTGGTGCGCTGGACCCGCAGCGAAATCGGCCCGGTCGATCCGGCGCGCTTCGTGGCTGCGGCGCTGGTGCGCTATCCGACCTGGGATCGCGACGGCGGCAAGCCGCGCCAGGTGCCGGCCTTCGTCTGGAAGCCGCGCACGCCGGGCCCGCATCCGGTGCTGATCGACATCCACGGCGGGCCGGAAGCGCAGGCGCGGCCGAACTTCAGCGCGTTCACGCAGTTCCTGGTCAACGAGCTCGGCTACGCGGTGATCGCGCCGAACGTGCGCGGCTCGAGCGGCTACGGCAAGTCCTATCTCAAGCTCGACGACGGCGCGCTGCGCGAGGACGCAGTGCGCGACATCGGCTCGCTGCTGGTATGGATCGCCGCGCAGCGCGACCTGGACGCGACGCGCATCGTGGTCTCCGGCGGCTCATACGGCGGCTACATGTCGCTCGCCTCGATGGCCAGCTACGGCGACCGCCTGCGCGGCGGCGTCAGCGTGGTCGGCATCAGCAACTTCGTGACCTTCCTGCAGAACACCTCGGCGTATCGCCGCGACCTGCGGCGCGCCGAATACGGCGACGAACGCGAGCCGCGCATGCGCGCCGTGCTGCAGCGGATCTCGCCGTTGACGAATGCCGCGATGATCCGCAAGCCCCTGCTGGTGGTGCAGGGACTCAACGACCCGCGCGTGCCGGCGTCGGAGAGCGAGCAGATGGTCGCGAAGATCCGCGCGAACCGCGGCGAGGTCTGGTATCTCGCCGCGAAGGACGAGGGCCACGGCTTCCGCAAGAAGGGCAACCGCGACTACTACCTGAAGACGCTCGCGACCTTCCTCGCGCGCATGAAGGACTGAGCGGGCCTCAGCGCGTCGCGACCCGCTGGCCGCGCTGCGGGATGTCGAGCGCGGGACGCTGCGCGGCGTAGTACGCGGCGAGCGCCTTGATGTCGGCGTCGGTGAGCTGACCGGCAAAGCCGGCCATGATCGGATTCTTGCGGCCGCCCTTCTTGTAGTCGGTGAGCGCACGCGCGATGTAGGTCTCGTGCTGGCCCGCCAGCGTCGGATACTGCGGCGTGATGCCGACGCCATCGTTGCCGTGGCAGGCGACGCAGACCTGCGCGGCCGCCGGCGGCGTGCCGACCGGCTTGGTCGAGGGCAGCAGCGGCTCGCCGCCGAGATAGGCGGCGATGTCGGCCATGTCCTGCGCGCTCAGCGCCGAGGAATTGGCGTGCATCGTGGCGTGCGAGCGCTCCCCGTTCTGGTAGGCCGTCAGCGCGAGCACGAGGTAGTCGGCGTGCTGGCCACGCAGCCGCGGCACGTTGTAGGCCGGGACGCTGTTCTTGTAGTTGGCGACCCCGTGGCAGCCGAGGCAGGTGTACGCAATCCGGGCGCCGCGATCGGCATTGCCGGCGACGGGCGCCGCAGCGTCCTGGGCCTGCGAGACGGTGGCCATGCCAGCGAGGCCGGCGACTCCGTAGAACGCGGTGGCGGCCAGAATTCCAAACACCCGGGACAACACGGTCGACCTCATGACTTCTCCAACCTAACCCTGTGAAAACACGCGAAAAACGCTGCAGTATCCTAAAGTCTCGGCGGCCGAATTGCCACCGCCGTGCGCGGCGACGGATCCGCGGGTCGGCTATAAGTAGTCCATGATCGCCCTGATCCAGCGTGTCACGACAGCGAGGGTGGCGGTCGGCGCGGACACCGTCGGCGAGATCGGCCCCGGACTGCTGGCGCTCGTCGGTGTGCGCCCCGACGACGATGCGGCCAGCGGCGCGCGGCTGCTCGAGCGCCTGCTGACCTACCGCGTGTTCGGCGACGAGGCCGAGCGGATGAACCGCTCGCTGGTCGACACGGGCGGCGGCCTGCTGCTGGTGCCGCAGTTCACGCTGGCGGCCGACACCCGGCGCGGCACCCGCCCCGGCTTCAGCACCGCCGCGCCGCCGGCCCAGGCCGAGGCGCTGTTCGACGGCCTGGTCGCCGCCGCGCGGTCCCGCCACCCGACGGTCGCCAGCGGCCGTTTCGGGGCCGACATGCAGGTCGCGCTGGTCAACGACGGCCCGGTGACCTTCTGGCTCGAGTCCTGAGCGGCCGTCGCCGCCCGTCGGGCGCCGCGCCCCGCCGCCCCGGCGCGCCAAAAATCCTCGGCAAACAACAAGATCCGTGTGCGGGTATGTGACCGCATCGGCACTGCCACGGCGAACTTTCCCGGCTGGGGGAGGTCTTTTGGCCTATCATCCTTCGTTCCACCACCTGCCAGTTCCCACGGGAACGCCGAGGTCATCATGGGTATCGGAATGCGCGAGCTGATCATCATCCTGCTGGTGGTGCTGCTCGTTTTCGGGGCGAAGAAGCTGCGTACGATCGGCACGGATCTCGGCGCAGCGGTCAAGGGCTTCAAGAAGTCGATGGGCGACGGCGACGCCGAGGAGAGCCTCGGGCAGATCAAGCACCAGGGCGCCGACGCCGAGTTCCCCGAGGTGGCGGCCAGCAAGGCGCGCACGGAACAGACTTCCGCGGATCGAAACAGCAACGGCAACAGCTGAGCCGGCGGGTCCGGCGCCATGTTCGAGGTCGGCTTCAGCGAGCTGCTGATGATCATGGCCCTTGCACTGATCGTGCTGGGGCCTGAAAAGCTGCCCAAGGTCGCGTCGCAGGTCGGCCGCTGGATGGGGCGCGCGCGTGCGATGGCGCGCCAGTTCCGCGAGACCCTCGAAGAAGAAGTCCAGCTCGACCAGACCGCCCGCCGCCCCGGCGCCAGCACCGCGAACAGCGGCAGCGCCGCCGGCGGCGCCGCGGCTTCGAGCCCCGCCGCCGACCCGGTCGCCACCTCGGCCGCCGCCGCGGGCGGCCTCGCCGCCGCCGCCACCGACCACGACGCCGCGGTCGCCTCGGGCGTGAACGTGCCCTATTCCGACGCCGACACGCGCCACAACGACTACGCCGGCGCGGCCTACGAGCCGCCCGACACCTCGCACGATCCGCTGAACCCGGCGCAGGCGCACGCCGCGGATTTCGCCAATGCGCAGCCCGCACCCGCCGCCGACAGCGTCGCGGTCGCAGACGTTCATGGCCAGCGAGGAACCTGAAAAGCTCGCCGAAGGCACCCTGATCTCGCATCTGCTCGAGCTGCGCGATCGGGTGCTCCGCGCCTTCCTGGCGGTGCTGATCTGCTTCCTGCCCTGCGCGTTCTTCTCGAACGAGCTGTTCACGATCCTCGCGCAGCCGCTGATCAACAAGCTGCCCGAAGGCTCGACGCTGATCGCCACCAGCGTGATCTCGCCGTTCATGACGCCGTTCAAGCTGTCGTTCTTCGTCGGCCTGTTCCTCGCGATGCCGGTGGTGCTCTACCAGCTCTGGGCCTTCATCGCGCCGGGCCTCTATCGCCACGAGAAGCGCTTCGCGGTGCCGCTGCTGGCCTCGTCGGTGTTGCTGTTCTACGTCGGCGTCGCGTTCGCCTACTTCTTCGTGTTCCCGGTGATGTTCGAGTTCTTCGTCAGCGCCACGCCGAGCGGCGTGAAGATGCAGACCGACATCAGCAGCTACATGGATTTCGCGCTGACGATGTTCCTGTGCTTCGGCATCGCGTTCGAGGTGCCGGTGGTCGTCGTGCTGCTGGTGCTCACCGGCATGGTGTCGATCGAGAAGCTGTCTGCGTCGCGCGGCTATGTGCTGATCGGCATCTTCATCATCGCGGCGATCCTCACGCCGCCCGACGCCGTCTCGCAGACCGTCATGGCCGTGCCGATGTACCTGCTCTACGAGGGCGGGCTGGTCATGGCGCGCGTGATGAACCGCATGCGCCGCGAGGCCGCGGCCGCGACCGAATCCGACGTCGACGCCCCGCAGCCCTGACGCGCAGCGGAGATTCCAGACATGAGCGATTCCCAGCCGGGCGGTTCCCCCCCCTCGGGCGCGAACTTCCTCGGCCATCCGCGCGGCCTCGCCACGCTGTTCATGACGGAGTTCTTCGAGCGCTTCACCTATTACGGCATGCGCGCGCTGCTGGTGCTGTTCCTGGTCGCGGCAACCGACGGCAGCAACCCCGGCTTCGGCATCGACCGCGAGACCGCGGGCGCCGTCTACGGGCTCTACACCGGCGCGGTGTTCCTCGGCTCGCTGCCCGGCGGCTGGATCGCCGACCGCCTGCTCGGCCAGCGCCGCGCGGTCTTCTGGGGCGGCGTGATCATCGCGATCGGCAACCTGGTCCTCTCGATCCCCGCGACGCCCGCGGTGTTCTACATCGGCCTCGCGATCATTGTGATCGGCGTCGGCCTGCTGAAGCCGAACATTTCCGCCATCGTGGGCGCGCTCTACGAAGGCCAGCCCGGCGCGCGCCGCGACGCCGGCTTCTCGATCTTCTACATGGGCATCAACCTCGGCGCGCTGCTCGCGCCGCTGGTCGCCGGCACGATCGGCGAGGCCTGGAACTGGCGCGGCGGCTTCTTCTGCGCCGGCATCGCGATGGCGATCGGCGTGATCCAGTACAAGGCCACCGAAAAATACCTCGGCGCTGCGGGCTCGGCACCGGTCGGCGTCTCCGCCGCCGAGCAACGCCGCGGCTGGCGCGCCGTGATCCTCGGTGTCGTCGCGGTCGCCGCGTTCGCGGTGCTGATGTTCACCGGCGTGATCCCGGTCTCCGTCAAGGGTCTCGCGCAGCTCTTCACGACCGGCATGATCGTGATCGGCTTCGTGTTCTTCGGCTACATGCTGGTGCTGGCGAAACTCGAGCCCGGCGAGCGCGGGCGCATCGCGGTGATCGCGGTCTTCTTCCTCTGCGCGGCGCTGTTCTGGGCCGGCTTCGAGCAGGCCGCGACCACGTTCAACCTGTTCGCGCAGGACTACACGGACCGCTCGATCCTCGGCGGCCTGTTCCCCGACGGCGTGCACCCGGCCTCCTGGTACCAGTCGGCGAACCCGATCTTCGTCGTGCTGTTCGCGCCGTTCTTCGCCTGGGCCTGGGTCGCGCTCGGCGCGCGCAACCTCGATCCGTCCGCGCCCGCCAAGTTCGGCATCGCGCTGCTGCTGCTCGCCGGCGGCTTCGTGATCATCATGTGGGCCGCGCAGCTCGTGGTCTCCTCCGGCGGCAAGGTCGCACCGACCTGGCTGCTGCTGACCTACCTGCTGCACACCTTCGGCGAGCTCTGTCTCTCGCCGGTCGGCCTCTCGAACGTGACCAAGCTCGCGCCGAAACGCTACGTCGGCCAGATGATGGGCACCTGGTTCCTCGGCGCCGCAGTCGGCAATTCCGCCGCCGGCCTGATCGGCGGCCACGTCGGTTCGTCCGACGTCGGCGCGATGCCGGATCAGTTCATGCAGATGATTTTCATCGGCGGCGGCGCCGGGATCTTCCTGCTCGCGCTGTCGCCGGTGATCCGCAAGTGGATGGGCGGCGCATCGTGAGCGCCCCCGCGGCGCCGCAGCTGACGCTGCGTGCGATCGTGCTGGCGATCGTGCTGGCGATGATCCTCGCCGCCGCGAACACCTATCTCGGCCTCTTCGCCGGCATGACGATCGCCTCGGCGATTCCCGCCGCGGTGGTCTCGATGGCGGTGCTGCGGGTGCTCGGCGGCGGTGGCATCCTGGAGAACAACATCGTCGCCACCGGCGCCTCCGCCGGCTCGTCGATCGCCTCGGGCGTGATCTTGACGATCCCGGCGCTGGTGATCCTCGGCTACTGGAGCGACTTCCGCTTCACCTGGGTGCTGGCGATCGCCGGCCTCGGCGGCATCCTCGGCGTGCTGTTCTCGGTGCCGCTGCGCCGCTCGCTGATCGTCGAGCAGAAGCTCGCCTTCCCCGAGGGCAAGGCCGCGGCCGAAGTGCTGCGCACCGGCGAGAACCCGGCGCAGGGCCTGCGCATCCTGGGCTTCAGCGCGCTCGGTGGCGGCCTCGCCAAGCTCGCCGCCGCGAGCGGCCTGCGCCTCATTCCCGACACCGCGGCCGCGGCCACGTATGCCGGCAGCTCGATCGCCTACGTCGGCACCAACCTCTCGCCCGCGTTGCTCGGCGTCGGCTACATCGTCGGCCTGAACGTCGGTGTGCTGGTGCTGGTGGGCGGCATGCTCTCCTGGAACGTCGCGATCCCGATCTACAGCGCGTTCTTCCTGCCGGAGAACGCCACGCTCGCCGCGGCGATCGCCAACGCATCCGCGGAAGACGCCGCGGGCGCGATCTGGTCGCAGCAGATCCGCTATCTCGGCGTCGGCGCGATGCTCGTCGGCGGCATCTGGGCGCTGATCAGCCTGCGCAGTTCGCTGCTGTCCGGCGTGCGCAGCGGCCTCGCTGCCGCGCGTGCCGGCACCGGTGGCCCGCAGGTCGCCGACACCGAGCGCGACCTGCCGATGAAGTGGGTGCTCGCCGGCATCGTGCTGTTCACGCTGCCGCTGTGGGCGCTGTACCAGACCATCGTCGGCTCGCTCGCCGTGAGCCTGCCGATGACGATCATCATGGTCGTCGCCGGTTTCCTGTTCTGCTCGGTGTCGGCGTACATGGCCGGCCTCGTCGGCTCGTCCAACAACCCGGTGTCGGGCATCACGATCGCGACCATCCTGTTCGCGGCCGTCGTGCTGCTCGGCCTGATGGGCCGCAACGCCGAGCTCGGCCCGGTCGCCGCGATCATGATCGGCGCGGTCGTCTGCTGCGCGGCCTGCATCAGCGGCGACAACCTGCAGGACCTCAAGTGCGGCCAGCTGATCGGCGCCACGCCGTGGCGCCAGCAGACCATGCTCGCGATCGGCGCCGCGACCAGCGCGCTGGTGATGGCGCCGGTGCTGAACCTGCTCGCCAGGGCCTACGGCATCGGCGAGCCGACCGCCGAACATCCCGACCCACTGCTCGCGCCGCAGGCGACGCTGATGGCGTCCGTCTCGAAGGGCCTGTTCGGCGGCTCGCTGCCCTGGGGCATGATCGCGATCGGCGCCGCCATCGGCGTCTTCATCATCCTCGTCGACGAGTGGTTGAAATCCCGCGGTTCGACGTTCCGCGCACCGGTGCTCGCCGTCGCCGTCGGCATCTACCTGCCGCTCGAGCTGTCGGTGCCGATCTTCGCCGGCGGCCTGCTGTCGCACCTTGCCACGCGCAAGCTCGGCGGCGCGGGCGCCGACACGGAAACGGCCGAGCGCCTGAACCGCAACGGCATGCTGTTCGCCGCCGGCATGATCACCGGCGAGGCGCTGATGGGCATCCTGATCGCGATCCCGATCGTCACCACCGGACGCGCCGACGTGCTCGCTCTGCCCGAGGGCCTGCACTTCGGCGGCTGGCTCGGGCTGCTCGTGCTCGGCGGGCTCGCGGCCTGGCTGTATCGCATCGCGACCGATCGACGGCCCGCGATCGTCGGCTGAAGGCGCCGCCTCGATGACGACACCCGGAGCGGCGTGCTGATGCTGCAGGGCTGGAGCCATCGCGCGAAGCTCGTCCTCTGCCTCGCGATCGTCTACCTGGTCTGGGGCGGCAGCTACCTCGTCACCTCGATCGGCGTGCAGAGTCTGCCGCCGTTCCTGCTGGGCGCCGTGCGCTTCACGTTCAGCGGCCTCGCGCTGTTCGGCATCGCGCGCCTGCTCGGCGAAGGCCGCGCGCCGCTGACGCCGACCGAGTGGCGCCACCTCGCGATCGTCGGCTTCTTCACCGTGCTGGTGTCGAACGGCTTCAACGCCTGGTCGCTGCAGTGGCTGCCGTCGAACCAGGCCGCACTGCTCAACGTGTCGTCGGCGTTCTGGATCACGATCTT
>Ga0315287_10003129_pt1 | contig 15908 bp, 6 predicted proteins | sample YL17G11_0_MG_FD_205037 | JGI IMG/M metagenome (GOLD analysis project Ga0315287, IMG submission 205037) | Sediment microbial communities from Yellowstone Lake, YNP, Wyoming, USA - YL17G11_0 | ecosystem: Environmental > Aquatic > Freshwater > Lake > Sediment | place: USA: Wyoming | collected... | reverse complement strand
CCGGCCAGCGCAACGGCCGCGAAGCGTGGCAGCGCATGATCGTGTGTGCGGCTACTGGCGAAGGTCCAGCGATGATTGAGCACGTAGTTCACGAGCGCCCCGGCAACGGCGCCGGCCGTCGAGGCGGCAACCGCGGGTGCGTGGGCGAACTGCACCAGTGAGACGAGGATCGCGTAATGGAGCGCCGTGCCGACCGCACCGGCGAGTCCGTAGCGCAGGAGTTGCGGCGTCATGGGTCGATAGTACTTGGTCGGCAGGAGACTGCGTAGCGCCGGCCACTGCGGCACGACCCGCAACCAGCGGAGAGCGACGGTTTCTGAACGGCAGGCTTGGGCCCTAGAATCGGTGCCCGCGCGGGTGTCGTATAGTGCCAATACCTGAGCTTCCCAAGCTACCTGATGGTGGTCGTTCCCCACCGGCATCCTGCCAGTCCCGCCGCTGGCGCGAATCGCACCGTTGCAATCCGGGGTCCCTCTGAGGCCGCAGTGAACGCGCGCTGGGAAGTGATACCTCTCCGACGGACCCGTTCGATGCAAAAGGGTGCCCGCCGTGTTCGGTGGGCACCCCCGACCGCTACTTGCCGGGTGGGAACAACTGGTCCAGTGCGCGATTGATGACGTCCTCGTGAGTCTGGCCCATGGCCTTCAGCGAGCTCTGCATCGACTGACCATACCCGAGGATCGACTGGTCGCGGGCGTCGCGTAGATCGATGCGCAGGTCGTACAGGTACATGCGCATGTCCCACATCCACTTGTCGACGTAGTTCACGACGTAGGCCGCCTCGGCCGGGCGTTGCGCGACCGTCCCCGCGGTCGCGTGGAGGCCTCGCGCTTGCATCGCCTTTGCGATCGTCGAGGCGAGGTCGCGGTCATCCTTCTCGTTCCGTTGCACGAAGTAGCTGCCAGCCTGCACCTGCTCCTTCGGCAGCGTCATCTGGCCCGACGTATTGCCGACGCAGCCGACGAGCAACAGGGCCAGCAGGCCGAGGCTGATGCGGTGCAGCCCTGAAACGAACGATGTTTTCATGGCGATACTCCTGGAATCACGGGGCCGGCGTCGAGAGCGCGCTGCGGACGGCTTCGTCGCGCACGAGTTCGGTGAACCGCAGCTCGAAGGTCCGGGCGGCGTTCGTGGCGTTGCCCGACTCGAAGCCGCCGCTGCCGACGTCCTCCCCCTTCGTCCTAGCCTGGGCCAGGAGCACGGCGCTGCCGTCGAAGACGCTGAGCTGCAGGTCGTACAGCGTCTTCATCTTCATCATGACGTCGGTCTTCCATTCGAAGACGCGCAGTTCCAGTTTGCGTGGTGCCGCCTCGGTGCCGCCCACGACCGCAAAGCCCTGCTGCTGGAGCGCCTTGGCGATCGCGTCGCGCATCTCTGCCGCGAGCGGCCGGCCGCTCCCGGTGCGAACGTCGAAGGGGTTGCCGAAGCCACCCCGCTGCAGGCCGACGAAGTCCGGCTTTTTGTCACCGCTCAACACGTATGGACGGACGTCGACGACGTCGACGGCCAGCCTGCCGCTGCCGGACACCGGCAACCCGCTGATCGCGTTGCCGTAGTCGTACCGATTTCCGACCGCACAACCGCCGAGGATCAGTAATGCCGTAGCAAACACCGCGAACGTACCCGCTCGAACCAGCACAGTCTTCATGGCCGTCCCCTAATTGACGCCGAATGGCGCTCTTTATCCGACAAAAGACCTACGCCAAGTGCGAATCTTTCGCCATCGCGGTCTTCCGCAGCAGGTGATAACCATAACCGCCCGGCGCACTGCCGCTGGAACCAATCCAGAGCGGTCACGACACACCAAGGCGTCCGGTTCACCCTAGGAAGGGCATCGAGCCCCTGCCGATCGATAAGCCGCGAAACATCTTCGAGGTTACTTCCGGCTGCGGCCGCCGGGAACAAGAGTGGACGTGCCGAGCACACCTCGACGAGTGCTCGTCCGTTACTCTGCCGAGCAGGGCAGGCCACCGATTTGCTGGCCGTCATTAACCTGCATAGAATCTGCGTCGGACAGCGGGTGTCGTATAGTGGCAATACCTGAGCTTCCCAAGCTCAAGACGAGGGTTCGATTCCCTTCGCCCGCTCCAGCGTTCGTTGCACCCCCGGCGCGGCACTGTCGATGGATGCCTACCTGTTCGAGCGCTGAACCCGGTGCTAGCATCTGTCTCCATGAATACCGATATTCGTCGTGCGGCGCCGCTGATGGTCGCGCTGCTCGCGGCTTTGGCAATCGCCGGCTGCGGCCAGAAAGGCGCGGGTCAAGGCGGCAAGCAACCGACGAGCAGGATCTCTGGCGTCCTGGTGCTGGCCCCGGGTCAGTCGATGCCGGCCGGGATGCCGCTCGAACTGGAACTTGCCGAGTTGACCGCCGCGAAGCAAGCGTCGGCGCCGATCGCGACCGGCAAGCTCGAATCCGCCGCCGGGGCCGAGACGCCGTTCTCGCTCGAGTACGACGCAGCCAAGGTGCAGTCGGGTCGCCAGTACGTCGTGCGCGCACGCGCTGCCCTCCAGGGAACGACCTACCTCGCGGGGAACGCGCTCGCGCCGGTCGCGGCGCAGGCAGCCGCCTTTCCGGTGGACGTCGTCCTGCGCCGGCCGCCGAACGCGAGCCCGCTCTACCTGGACGTTTCCGTGCTGCGCCTCGACTACAAGGGCGAGTCCGACTGGTCAGGAAAACTGCGCGACGTGATGCCCGGCATGCTCGCGTGCCTGCGTTCTGTCTCAGGCAAAGGCCTCGGCGTCACCAAGGCCTGGAGCATGAGCGGCGGCAAGGTCGGCGTGCGCATTCGCGCCGAGGATGGCAACGGTTTCGAGTGTGTGGCGCTCGCCGACGGCTCGAAGTTCGAAACGCTCTCCGGCCTGCCATCATTCGCGGCGGCGGTGCCGGGGGAAGGCAATCCTGTATTCGTACCCGCGCCGGCCTCGCCGAAAATGGCCGCATGCCGCCGCTATGAGCGGGTGCTCGGCGGCGTCGACGAGACGCTCGGCTGGCTCGTGTACGACACCTGCCCGGCGAGCGCGGCGGCCGCCGGGCCGGCCGCCAAGACCTCACCGTGACAGCCAGCCGGGCCGCCAGTCCACGTTCAGCTGCAGGCTTTGCACCGCGTCAGACATCTCGACCTGGGTGAACTCGAGCGCCACGTCGAAGTGATCCGTCGCCCGCCAGGCGATCGCCGCGCCCCAGACCAGGTCGCTGCCGTCGACATACGACTCGTATGTTCCGCTGCCGCCTGACACGATCTGCACGCTGGCGTTCGATCGCCATGCCATCCACCCGCCACGCACGTGCATGGCCCACCCCTCTGCAAACGGCCAACTGAGCCGCGCCACCAGGGCGGGGCCGTGCATATTGCTGGGAATCGTATGGGCTAGAGCATCGGCGAACTCGACCGGATCGAGCACGTCGGCCGCGATTTCGGTCTCGAAGATGCCGAAATCGTAGTAGTCCGCCTCGAGCGCGAACACGCGGTTGAACATGTAGCCGACCCGCAAGTTGTAGCTCACTCCCTGGTCGTCGACCTTGACTGAAGTCACCGACGAGCCCGTCGCCGACTCCAGCCTGCGCTCGACTTCCCCGGCGCTGACGTTCACCTGGCTCACGCCGCCGCCGGCACCGAAGTAGACACCACTCTCGCTTGCCCGTGCGATTGGCGCGAGCGCGACAGACGACAGCACGACGCCAAGTGCGACCGCGCCAAGGCGACGCCTGCGCGCCACCCCCAAGGCGCCGAGCAACAGGACACTGAGCCAGCCGAACGAACCGCCGCCGCTCTTCCCGCGCACGACCGTTGCGACGGTGGCAGGCTTCGTCGTGACGCTGAACGTGTCGGAGACGCCCCCGATCGTCAGCGTGGCCGATACCGTCGTCGAATAGCTGATCGACGCCGTGACCCTCACTCGCACCCGCGCCCCGTTCGCCACCGTGCCGGCTGTGGCGGTGAACGCACCGCCGTCGATCGAGTACGCACCACCCACGACGCTGATCGGCGCCGGCCCGTTGATGCCGGCCACGGTGATCTCGTTCGACTGCACTTCCGCATTCGGTGGCAGGCCCGTCTGGTCCGTGAAGCTGAACGCATCGGGTGTCGTGTCCGGCGGGATGTCCTCGCTCTGCAGCGTGACCGTCACGATGCTGGTTCCCAGTGCCGCGCCTGTCGCGTTCAACAGCTTCACGGTGAACGTTTCATCCGTTTCCACCGTCGTGTCGTTGATCAGGTTGACGGTGATGGTCTGCGCACCGCCCTCGCCGTGGGCCCACCTCAGGGTGCCCGATGCCGGCGAGAAGTCGGCACCTGACAGCGCGGTGCCGTTCTCTGCGATGTAATCCACGGTCACCGCCCCCGCCAGTCCGTTGGTTCGAGTCACGGTCAGCGTCAGCGTGCCTGCCGTCTCGCTGACCGTCACTGCGGACTGCGTCAGCCCCAGCACGCCCGGTACCAGCAGGATGTCGTCGTCCTGGATCGTCACGGTCGTGCTCGCCGCTCCGAGAGCCGCGCCGCCCGTCGGGTTCCTCAACGTAACTGCGAAGGCCTCGTCGTTCTCAACGAGCACGTCGTTGGTGATGGCAACCGTGAAACTCTTGGTGCCGGACTCGCCGTCATCCCAGCTGAGCGTGCCGCTCGTGGCCGTGAAGTCGGCGGCTGTTGCAGTGTCCGCCGCGGTGGCGTACGTGACGCCGACCGCGCCGTCGGTGCCGCTAGAACGGCTGGCGGAAATCGTCACTGTACCCGCCGCCTCGTTCACCGTCGCAGTCGCGCTGGTCATCGCGATCGTGCCGCGCTGTGCCGCGTCCTCGCTCACGATGGTCACGGTCGTCGTTGCAGCGCCGAGCGTGGCGCCGCCCGTTTCGCCGGACAGCGTTACGCTGAAGGTCTCGTTCGGTTCGAACAACGTGTCGTTGTTGATCAGCACCGTGATGGGCTTCGCGGCCGCGTCGCCGTCCGCCCAGGTAAGCGTGCCGCTCTTCGCGGTGAAATCGGCGGCCCCGGCAGTTCCGGTCGCGGTCGCATAGTCAACGCTGACAGCACCATCCGCGCCGCCCGTCCGGTTCACGAAGATCGTCACCGGGCCGAGGTTCTCCTGCACCGATGCGGTCGCGGCGGCCATGGCGAGCGTGCCCCGCTGCGGCAGGTCTTCGCTCACGATGGTCACTGTCGTCGCCGGGGTGCCGAGCGCCGCACCGCCCGTTGCGAGGGACAGCGTGACCGTGAAGGTCTCATCCGGCTCGAACGCCGTGTCGTTGGTGATCGGCACCGTGATGGTCTTCGACGCCGCATCGCCATTGTCCCAGCTCAGCGTACCGCTCGTCGCGGTGAAATCGCCCGCCCCGGCCGTGCCGGTCGCGGTCGCGTAGCTCACACCGACGGGGTTGTCGCTGCCCCCGATGCGCTCGACCGTCAGGCTCACCGTCCCAGCCGTCTCGTTCACGCTGACAGCCGTGGTGGCCATCCGGAGCGTGCCCGCCACTGGCGCTTCGTTGCTCTGGATCGTCACGGTGGTGGTCGCGACGCCGAGCGCCGCACCGCCGGTCGCGCCCGACAGCGTGGCCGTGAAGGTCTCGTCGGGTTCGAACAGCGCATCGTCGAGGATCGGCACCGTGAAGGTCTTCGGTGCCGCATCACCGTCCGCCCAGCTCAAGGTGCCGGACGTATCGGTGTAGTCGCTGCCCGCGGTTGCGCTGCCGGCCGCGGTGGCGTAGCTGACGCCGACCACACCATTGGCGCCGCCGGTCCGGTTCACGGTCACGGTGATCGTGCCCGCCGTCTCATCGACCGTAAGCGCCGCGTTCGCCATGGCAAGCGTGCCGCGCAGCGGCGGATCCTCGCTCACGATGGTGACGGTGGCCGCGGCGGCCCCGAGGGTCGCGCCGCTCACGCCAGAGAGCGTGACGGTGAACGCTTCATCGGGCTCGAACAGGGTGTCGTTGGTGATCGGCACCGTGACGGTCTTGGCTGCCGAATCACCATTCGCCCAGTTCAGGGTGCCGCTCGTGGCGGTGAAGTCGGCCGCCGTCGCCGTGGCGAAGGCCGTTGCATAGTTCACGCTCACCGCCCCGTCCGACCCGGCCGTCCGCGTCACCGACAGCACGACCGTGCCGGCCGGTTCGTTGACCGACACGTTGATGACCGCAAAGCCGAGCGTGCCCGGCACCGCGGCGTCGTCGCTCTGGATGGTCACCGTCGTGCTCGGATTGGCGAGGATCGCCCCGCCACCCGGGTTCGACAGCGTGACCGCGAAGCTCTCGTCCGGCTCGAACAACGTGTCGTTTGTGATCGGCACCGTGATGGTCTGGATCGCCGTATCGCCGTTGGCCCAGGTCAGCGTGTCGCTGGTCGGCGTGTAGTCCGCCGCCGTCGCCGTATCGGCAACCGTCGCGTAGTCGATCGTGACGACGCCGTCGGAACCGCCCACGCGCTCGACCGAGAGGCTGACCGTCCCGGCCGCCTCACCGACATTGACGGCCGCACTCACCATGCGGATCGTGCCCGGCACCGGGATCTCGTCGCTCTGGATCGTCACCGTGGCCGTGTCCGCAGTCCCGATGGTCGCGCCGCCGGTTGCACCGGAAAGTGCGATGGTGAAGGTCTCGTCGGGCTCGACCAGTGCGTCGTCGAGGATCGGCACCGTGATGGACCTGTTCGACGAATCACCGTCGTCCCAGCTCAAGGTGCTGGAGACGTCGGTGTAGTCGCTGCCCGCAGTCGCGCTGCCGGCCGCCGTCGCGAATGCCACGCTCACCGCTCCCTTGCTGCCACTGGTGCGCGCAACCGAGAACGTCACCGAGCCGGCAGTCTCGCTCACGAGCTGCGCCGTCTGCGTAAACGCGAGCACGCCGGGGTTGTCGTCGTCCTGGATGGACACGAATCCCGTCCCTGCGCCGATCGTCGCGCCACCGCCTGCGCTGGTGAGCGAGACGCCGAAGCTCTCAGTCACTTCTGACACTGCGTCGTTCAGGATCGGTATCGTGATGAACTTCACACCGCCTTCGCCGTCGGCCCAGTTCAGGCTGCCGCTGACCGCGGTGTAGTCCTGCCCTGCAAGGGCCGTGTCCGGAGTGGTCGAGAAGTTGATGCTCACGGGGCCCGTAAAGCCGTTGGTACGCTGCACCGACACGACAGCGTTGCCCACGGTCTCGAGCACGGACACGTTCGCGACGATGCCCAGCGTCCCCGGACCGGAGACGTCGTTGTCGACGATCAGCATCGAGGCACTGGCCGTGCCGAGCGTCGCGCCGCCCGTCGGGTTCGACAGGACCATCGCGAACGTCTCGTTCGGCTCGTCGATCGCGTCGTCGATGATCGGCACCGTGACGTTCTGCGACGTCAGGTCGCCGTTCGCCCAGTTGAGCGTTCCGCTCCGCAATGTGTAGTCGACACCGGCAGTCGCCGTGTCCGCGACCGTGGCGTAGTCGACGCTGACAGCGCCGTCGGCGCCCGTCGCCCGGCTGAAGGTGAAGGTGACACTGGTCGCGCTCTCGTCGACCGTGAGAGGACCGACCACCGACAACACACCCGGTACTGGCGGCAGGTCGTCGTCCAGGATCGTCACGACCGTGGTGGTCGCCGTCGGATCGAGCGTCGCCCCGGTGACGCCGGAAAGCACCACCCTGAAGGTCTCGTCAGGCTCGTCCAACGTGTCGTTGGTGATCGCGATCGAGATGATTTTCGGCGCGGTGTCCCCGTCCGGCCAGCTGAGCGTTCCGCTCTGCGCCGTGTAATCGCTGCCTGCGAGGGCGGTGAAGTCCTGGGTTGCAAAGTTGACCGTCGCCACACCCGAGAAGCCACCGGTGCGTTGAACCGCAAGGTTCAGGGTGCCCGAGGATTCACTGGTGCTGACGGCGGCGGCCGTCATGGCCAGCGTGCCGGTGGGGCCGACGTCGTTGTCGGTGATCGAAACGGTCGCCAGCGTAATGCCGGCATGCGCACCGCCCGCCGGATTGGTCAGCGTCACGGTGAAGGTTTCCGTGGGCTCATCCACGACGTCGTCCACCGTATTGATGGTGATCGTCTTCGGCGCGCTGTCGCCAGCAGCCCAGGTGAGCGTGCCCGTCGCGGTCGCGTAATCGTCCGGTGCGGTCGCGGTCTGGTTCGACGTCGCGTAGTCGATCTGCACCGGTCCGCCGCTACCGTTGGTCCGTGTGACCTGCAGAACCGCCTGCGCGCCTTCGATCACCGTCAGGCTATTGACCGTCAGTCCGAGATCGCCGTTCGGCGCATCGTCGTTCGTGATCGTCACAGACTCGACCGACGGCGTCCCTAGGACGGCCCCGCCACCGGGATTGGACAGGATGACCGTGAAACTCTCGTCCGGCTCGTTGATCGTGTCATTGACGATCGGGATGCTGAACGAGTGCGTGGTCCTGTCGCCATTCGCCCAGTTGAGCGTGCCACCGGTGGTCGTGTAGTCGCCGCCGGCGAGCGCCGTGCCCTCGGCTGTCGCGTACTGGATGCTCACCGCACCCAGCGAACCGCCGAAGCGCTCGACGTCGATCTGCACCGTCGCAGCGCTTTCGCTGACATCGCGTGTGGACACCGCGAACCGCAGTTGGCCCGGATTCACGTCATTGTCGAGGATGGTGACCGTCGTGCTGGCCTGCAGCAGCCGCGCGCTACCCGTCGGGCTGGAGAGGTTGACCGCGAAGGTCTCGTCCGGTTCCTCCAGAGTGTCGTCGAGGATGGTGATCGGGACGCTCTTGGCTCCCAACTCGCCATTGGCCCACGCGAACGTGCCGCTCGCCGCCGTGTAGTCCGCGCCCGCGGTGGCCGTGCCGTTGGCCGTCGCATAGGTGACGCTGACGGCCCCGGAACTGCCCGTGCTGCGCGTCGCCGTGATGCTGAGCGTCGCAGCGGTCTCGCTGACCGAGACGGTCGAGAGGCTCATCGAAATGTCGCCCGGATCGTCGTCGTCAGCGATATTGACGGTCGCATCCGTTCTCGGCAGCAACGCCCCGCCTGTCTGCGCACTGAAGTGTACCGTGAAGCTTTCGGGCGATTCGGTAATCAGGTCGTTGGTGATCGGGATGGTGATCGACTTGGCACCGCCCACGCCGGCCGCCCAACTGAGCGTTCCAGAGGTGGTGGTGAAGTCACCCGGCGGTTGCGCCGTGCCGGCGACGGTCGTGTAGGCCACGCTCACCGCGCCGCTGGCGCCGTTGATTCGAACCACGCTCACGTTGACCGTCCCCGCGCCCTCGACGACATTGATCGGCGTCGCCGGGACGCTGAGCGTGCCCGGGTTGTTCTCGTCGTCGATGATCGTGACGTACGTGTAGTAGTACGTGTAGTCGAGGATCGCACCGCCCGTCACGTTCTGCAGGATGACGTAGAAATACTCATTCGGATCCACGATCGCGTCGTCGAGGATCGGAACCGTGATCGTCTTGGTCCCGCCTTCGCCGTCGGCCCAGGTCAGGGTTCCGCTGGTGCCCGTGTAGTCCACGTCTTGCGTCGCACTCCCTGGCTGCGTCAGGAAATCGACCGTGACTGCGCCCTGGGTACCTCCCGTACGCGCGACGGAGACCGCCAAGGTACCAGCCGTCTCGCTGACCTGCGGATTGACGCTGGTGACGGCAATCGTTCCGCTCAGCGGATCGTTCCTGTAGATCGTGAGCGTGCACGATGAATTCGCGGCGAGTCTCACGCCTCCGGTCGGATTGGAGAACGTTACCGCGAAGGTTTCATCGCCCTCGGGATCGGTATCGTCGATGAGCGGGATCTCGATGTACTGCTGCGAATTGCCGGTGCACCGAGTGCCCGGAGGCCGCGTACAGCCGGACTGGTCCGCCCAGGTGAGCGTGCCGCTGGTGGTCGTGAAGTCCGCACCCGCCGTCGCTGAATCACTGGTCGTGGTGTAGTCGATCGACACGACGCCGTCGTTGCCGTCCTGGCGCAGGCCGTAGACGAAGGCCTTGAGGTTGCTTTCGAACACCGGGTTTTGCGGCACGTTGCACGAAATCTCGCCGCGGTATTTCGTATCGTTGTCTTTGATCGTCTGGGTCACTTGAGTCGGGTCGCCCAGGATGGCGCCGCCCTGCGGATTCGAGATTGTCACGAGGTAGGTTTCGTCCAACTCCTCCAGCGTGTCGTCGATGATCTGGACATTGATCTGCTTGTTCGACGTGTCGCCCGCCGCCCACGTGATGGTGCCGCTAGTCGCGATGAAGTCGCTGCCGGCCGTGGCCGTGCCGCTCGTGATCGTGTAGTCGACGCTGACGGCGCCATTCGAGCCTGAGTAACGCTGGAATATGATCGGCCCGCCCAGCGCGCCGTCCGCCTCAAGGTCCTGGCCGTCGCTGAACACGCGGATCTGCCCGGCGAACCCGCCGTCGTTATCCAGGATGGTGACGTCGGCAGTCCCATTGCCGAGGAGCGAAGAGCCGGGCGACTGGAGGTTGACCTGGAATGTCTCGTCCGCTTCCCCGACCGTATCGTTGATGATCGGCACCGTGATCTGCTTGGTGGCCGAGTCCCCTTCGTTGAACTGCACGATGCCACTGGTGGCCGTGTAGTCGCTGCCGGCGGTTGCGGCCAGGAAGCCCGTCCCGTTGCCAGTCTCGAAGCCGACGACCGCGCAATCCTGCGATCCGCCTGTGCGTGTAACGGTCAGTGTCACGGAGCCCGCGCTTTCGCCGACAGACTTGGTCGGCTCGATAGAGATCGTGCCCATCGTGGGCACGTCGGTGTCGCCGTCACTAAGAATGCCGACGTCCATGGCATCCAGTCCGAGAACGGCGCCCACGGGTTCGTACAATTGGAGCTGGAAGCTGTCGTAGCTCTCCTGATACGTGTCGTTGATGATGGTGACCGTGATCTGTTTGTCGTCGTAGTCGCCGGCCGCCCAGGTGAGAGTCGCCGTACCCAGCGTGAAATCGCAACCAACACCGGCCATGAAATAACCGCTGCTGCCGCCGACGCGGACCTTCACGCTCACCGGACCCGTTGCACCACCGGTGCGCCGCACGTCGAAAGAAGTCACCGTGCCTGCATTCTCTTCTGTGCTGGCACCGGTCTGCTGGAAGCTCAGCACGCCTCCGGATCCACCACCGGCGCTTTCGAATCGGGCCCCTACGGCGGCGCGGCTGGGGGTATTTCCGATCGCGACGAGCCTGCCGTCCAGCTGGCGCAGCAGTGCGCTCGTGGTCACCGACGACACCTGGGCTCGAACGCCGAAATCCGCGATCGACACACCCTGGTTGCCGAATGTCGTGTCGACGGCACCGTTCGACTCGAGTCGTGCGACAAAGAGATCCTCGGCGCGAGAGTTATTGACGGGGTAGAAGTTGCCGGCAATGACGATCTTCCCGTCAGGCTGCACGATTACCCCAGCCGCCTGCTCGGAGTTCCAAGCGGGGCCGAGGTCGTTCATGACCGTTCCCGTGCCGCCGAAGCTGGTGTCCAGGTCTCCGTTTGTCTCCAACCGGGCCAGGGCGGTCAAGTTACCGCCCGCGGTGGACGCGTAACCGGCGACCAGAATCTTGTCGTTCGATTGCATCACCAGTGACGTTGCCTCGGCGGGCACCTGGCCGAAATCCACGATCTTCAGGCCGTCCGTATCGAAGGTCGTGTCCAGCACCCCCGCCGAGGTCAGGCGGACCAGCGCCATGGTGGTCACGCTGCTGCCCGGGCCGAACCCTGCAGCCACGAGCGCGCCGTCGGACTGCTGGACCAGCGCATTGACGCCCTGAGTGGCACCCGGCCCGAAGGTGACGTAGGTGACGCCCTGCGTGCCGAACGAGGTGTCCGGCTGGCCCGTCGCCGTGACGGCTGCGAACACGATATCGAGGACGCCGTTGTAATCGGTGTTGCCAGCAACGACTAGGCTACCGTCGCTGGCTCGCCGGACGATGCCGTTCGCCCGATCGATGGTGGTGCCGCCCGTGTCGAGGGCGACGCGTCCGTTCGTGCCGAAGCCAGGGTCGAGCGCGCCGTTGGCATCGAGCCGCACGAGCGCGATGTCGACGAGGCCCGTGTTCTGCCAGTCCGCCGTCTGCCCTGCCACGACGATCTTGCCGTCGGGCTGGATGAGCAGCGCGAAGGCCTCTTCCTGCGATTGTCCGCCGGCGAAGTCGATGGACGTCCAGCCGTCGCCATCAAAGGTGGTGTCGAGCGTGCCGTCTGTGTTCAGGCGCGCGACCAGGATGTGCGCGGACGTGTCGTCCGGGATGTCCAGCCGCTTCGCGGAACCGGCGACCACCAACTTGCCATCGGCCTGCTGGGCGATCGCGTTCACCTGGGGCTGGAACGATTGGTCGACCAAGCCGGCGGATTGCGAACTGACGCGTCCGGCGTCGCCGAACGTGTTGTCGAGTTCGCCGGGTGCGGCGAACACCGTGCCCGCACCAAGAGCGGCAATGCATCCAAGGAGAATGAACCGTAGTGCGTTGCGGGATGCGTGAACGGCGCGCGTAGCCATGGTCGCTCCTTGGGATCAAGGAGGCGCACGCAGGCCGGGCCGAACCAACTGCGATCGAAACACGACCGATGCCTGCCGCGACGGCAGGTGCCGGACACTCTCCTCACCTAATCAGCTTCGCACCTGGTCCTCAGTCCAAGCACTGCAAACACCCCCATACTCATGTTTGCCGGATACCGATGGTCCCTGTCTGGCCGATGCACCTGTCACTGCGGAGCGATCAACTCGACTTTAGTCGTCGCAGTAACGGTCGAACGGCCCTTTTCTTCGTATTCAAGCCGAACCTACTCCCTTCACCCCGCACTTTCCAGTGCGGTGTCTTTCGCGACAAATGCAATTGCCAACCATTACCAACGGCGACCGCGACCACCGCCAAAAGACTGGCGGGCGGAGCCGTTGGCTGCTGCGCGCGGCTGCGCAGCAGGACGCACCTGCGATTGGTTCGCCGCCTGCGGCTGGTCGGGCATTGCCTTGATCGCACTGCGATCGAGCGGCAGCACGTTGATCTTGTGTCCGAGCACCCGCTCGATGTCGCGCAGGCGATCACGCTCCTCATTCGAGACCAGCGAGAGGGCCTGTCCCGTGGAACCGGCACGACCGGTACGACCGATGCGGTGCACGTAGTCTTCCGGCACGTGCGGCAGCTCGTAGTTCACTACCTGCGGCAGTTCGGTGATGTCGAGTCCACGTGCGGCGATGTCCGTCGCGACCAGCACCTGCACCTTGTAGTCCTTGAAGTCCGCCAGTGCGCGCGTCCGGGCGCCCTGCGACTTGTTGCCGTGGATCGCCGCGCACACGATGCCGTCGCGGCCGAGCTGCTCGGCCAGTCGATTGGCGCCGTGCTTGGTGCGGGTGAACACCAGCGTCTGGGGATTCGACGCCTCGCGCAACAGGTGGCTCAGCACCGCGCGCTTGTCGCCCTGCGACACCATGTGCACGCGGTGCTCGACGAGCTCCGCCGGCGCATTGCGCTTGGCGACCTCGACCGTGAGCGGATCATGCAGCAGGCCGCTCGCGAGCGAGCGGATGTCCGCCGAGAAGGTCGCCGAGAACAGCATGTTCTGCCGCGCCTTGGGCAGCATGGCCAGCACGCGGCGGATGTCGCGGATGAACCCCATGTCGAGCATGCGGTCGGCCTCGTCGAGGACGAGGTAGCGAATCTTCGTCAGGTCGATGGCGCGCGCGTTGGCGTGATCGAGCAGGCGCCCGGGAGTGGCGACGATGATGTCCGTGCCCTGGCGGAGCGCATCGACCTGCGGCCGCGGACTGACGCCGCCGAAGACCAACAGCGTGCGCTGCTGCAGGTGGCGACCGAAGTCCTGGAAGGCTTGACCGACCTGGGCAGCAAGCTCACGCGTCGGCACGAGCACCAGCGCGCGCGGGGCGCGGCTGCCCTTCGGATTCGGATGCGCCTCGGACATGCGCTGCAGCAGTGGCAGGGCGAACGCCGCGGTCTTGCCGGTGCCCGTCTGGGCGGCGGCGAGGAGGTCACGACCTTCGAGCACCGCGGGAATGCCGCGGGTCTGGATCGGGGTAGGTTCGGTATAGCCAAGATCCTGCACGGCGCGCAGGAGTTCGGCCGAGAGGCCGAGATTATCAAAAGACATTTATCAGTTTCCCAATGCGCTTCTCCCGACCGCAGAAATACGATCGGGAACCGGACGAAGCGTCGCAGTTCGTTACTTAAGGGATCGAAGATGCAATACGCAGACGACGATCAGTCTGCAGGAGGGGCCGCAAGGGTCCCCGATTGAAGGGGGACGCCGAAGAACCTCACGCGCAGACCGGACTGCGCAGCGGCAAACTGGCGCGCATTGTGCCAGAAGCCGGTCGCGCCCGTACGGCTTACTGACTTTTCCTTTCTATCTCATCGAGTTACGCACGCCGTCGAGCTCGGTCAGCGCTTGCCCGCGAGGGCCTTCAGCAGCACGTACCAGTGATCGAGGCCGGCGTAGAACGTCGCGACCGGGATCCGCTCGTTCAAACCGTGCGAGAAGTCGTCGCTGTCCTTCATGAACACACTGCTCACGCCGTAAGTCGGAATGCCGGCACCGCGGTAGACGGAGCCTTCGGTCGCATAAGGCGCCATGTCCGGGACGAGCTGAACGCCCGGGTGGTCCGCATGCACCGCTTTCGCGACCGCATCCAGCACGTCCTGGCGCAGCGGCGACGGCCCGCTCCAATATGGCTCACCGAGCGTCTTGACCTCGACCTTATCGCCCGCCACTTTCTGCAGGGTCGCGCGCACCTCGTCGACGCTGGTGCCGGGGAAGATGCGGCAGTTGACGGTGGCCGTCGCGGATTGCGGCAGCGCGTTGTCTGCGTGCCCGCCCCGCAGCAGCGTCGCAACGCAGGTCGTGCGCGTGCGGCCGACGTAATGCGGATCCTTCGCCAGCACGGCCGCCGCCGCCGGGTCGCCGGGGCTCGCCGCATAGCGGGCCATTGCTGCGCCGAGTTCACCGGGCGTCACAGCTGCCGACGCCTTCAAACTGCCGATTGTCCAGTCGTTCCACATCAGCGGAAAGGCATACGCCTGAACATTCTTCAGCGCGTCCGCGAGTTCATAGATTGCGTTGTCGATACGCGGCTCGGCACTGTGCCCGCCCGGGTTACGCACCGTCAGGTCGAAACTCGCATAGGTCTTCTCGGCGCCCTGCACATAGTAGAATTGCGGCGCTCCAGTCGCTTCGTCCAGCCGGCCGCCGCCGCCGTCACCGTTCAGCGCGAACTCGGCGTCGACCAGGTCGCGGTGCTGCTCCACGAGATTGCGCGTGGTCGCCATCTCGGTCTCTTCGTCACCGGAGAACACGATGATCAGGTCGCGCGTAGGAACGAATCTTTCCGCCTCCAGGCGCAGGAACGTCGTCGTGAGCAGCGCGACCTCGGACTTCATGTCTTCGGTGCCTCGCCCGAAGAAGTAGCCGTTCTCCTCGATCAACTTGAACGGATCGCGCTCCCAGTCCTCGCGCTTCGCGGTCACCACGTCCATGTGCACCATCAGCAGGATCGGCTTGCCACCCTTGCCATTTCCGCGGTACCGGACGACGAGTCCGGCCGTCTCACCGAGCGGGACGATATGGATGTCCTCTGCCGGGAACCCGGCCGCGCGGAACTTGCCGGCGAGGTACTCGGCCATCAGCGGCACCTGGCCGTTGCCCGCCGACGTCTTGAATCCGATGACGGTCTGGAATATGTCGCGCGCCTGGGCGCGGACTTCAGCCGGGGCCTCAGCGTGCGCAACCACTGCCAACAGCGCCGCCGCGAGGACGACCGAAACTTGCTTGATCATGTGCTCATCCTGGACGCGAAATGCGCGCGTCATCGAATTATGTCTGCCCGCAACTCATCGCAACAGTTGCGTGAAGCCGCGACGACGGGAGACGACGACGCGTTCGAGGCCGAGCCACGTTGCGAGGACGTGCAGCTCCTCGCGCAGGGCTGCCGAGACTTGCTCGGGACTCGGCCCATTCTCGCAGTGCGCGCCCAGGACTCGC
>Ga0315287_10003128_pt1 | contig 15908 bp, 8 predicted proteins | sample YL17G11_0_MG_FD_205037 | JGI IMG/M metagenome (GOLD analysis project Ga0315287, IMG submission 205037) | Sediment microbial communities from Yellowstone Lake, YNP, Wyoming, USA - YL17G11_0 | ecosystem: Environmental > Aquatic > Freshwater > Lake > Sediment | place: USA: Wyoming | collected... | reverse complement strand
GCCCCCCCCCCCCGCCCCCCCCCCCCCCCCCCCCCCCCCCCCCCCCCCCCCCCCCCCCCCCCCCCCCCCCCCCAACTGTCCTTTTTCATGGCCGCCCGCGCCGCCCGCCGCTCAGCCCTTCATGCCTCTCCTCATCTCTTTTTTAGAATCCGCGTCGTCCGGGACACCAAGGTCGAGAACGCCGCCACATTTGTCATCGCCCGGGAGGACCATACCGTTGGCAACGCCCTGCGTGGCGCCCTGGCGGCCGACCCGGACGTCGTCTTCTCCGGCTACCGCATCCCTCACCCGCTGGAGCATGTCATGCACGTCCGGGTCGCGACCAAGGGGGGCGCGGGCGCGCGGCTGCCCCGGGGTGCGGTGAGCAAGGCCCTGGAAGACCTGGCGGACGAGGTTGCCGACGTGCGGGCCAAGTTCCTGGAGGCGGGGATGGCGGCGGGCGGGGTCGGGCTGGCGGGCGTGCAACAGGCGGGAGGCGGCGGAGCGGGCGGCATGCCTGGCGGGGAGATGATGGGCGGTGGCGGTGGCCTGCCGCCGCCGCCGCAGGGCGGGTTTGGGGGTGGGGACCCATATGGAGGGGGGGGGTATGGGTATTGAGGTAGAGAGAGGTGGAAAGGGGGCGGTGTCCTCTCAATCCCGTGCGGGAAATGGAGAGAGGGCGGTGGCGGTCGGTTTTTTGTGGACCTGTTCTTTTATAGTTTCTTTTTCTTTTTTTTTCATTCCGGGGCCACCAAAACCTTTCCTCATGGGTATCCTCCCATTCAGCGGACGCGGCGCCGGTTTAGGTGAGTGCGACCCCTGCATGCATGCATGCACGCATACGGCATGGCGTGCTGTCTGTGTGCTCGCGCGTCGGGGCGGCACACAAAAACATGAGCGCATGCGTCTGCTCTCAACCTCGACCCTCTCACATCACATCCATTCTCTCAACAACAGGCATCGGCGCCGGCTGCGGCTTCGGTGTCGGCTGGGGCTTTGGCGGCGTCCCCATCGGCTTCCTGGGCCTAGGGCTGGGTGGAGGTAAGGGTGGAAGGAGGGCGCGCACGCCTGGTGGTTGTGTGCCTCTCGCAGCTGGGTGGTTATGCGCCTCTCTCTTCTTCTCACTTCCATCACAACTCTCATGTCTCGTCACATGTTACTGTACAGGCTGCGGCATCGGGGCCGGCCTGGGCTGGGGGTACGGCGCGGCGGTGGGTGCGGAGTACTTGAACGTCAAGCCCCGCTTTGTGCAGGCGCCGACGGCGTCCTTCTTCAAACGGAAACAGGAGAAGAAGATGGAGACGGGTGGAGGTGGGTGGTGGGGGAGGGGGAAGGGAAATGAGGGGGCGATCGAGGGGTAACTGAGGGCGTGGCGGGAAGATTCCTCCTGTGTGAGATTTAGAGGGAGGGGAAAAGGCAGAATGAGCTCACACGGCGTGCACGGGGTGCCATGCGACGCGGGAAAGGCCAATCCATCCATTCCATCCCAGGATCCAAGGGAGACGCGAGTCCCTTTCCTCGTTCATCTACACCGCCGCCGCCAGCAACCCGCTCCCGACCACGCACGCCGCGCCGGCGACCGCGGAACCCCACGTCATGAGCCCGCCCCTCACCGTCTCGCCCGTCACAATGGCCGCCGCCCCGCCCGCCCAGACGGCCGGGATCGTGCTGGCGAGGCCCGCCCGGCTCACGGCCAGGGTGGCTGCGGCCGCGGCCAGCCCGGCCGCGGCGCCGGCCCCGACCGCGCGGGCGCGCTCGGCCGGCGGCATGGCCGCCAGGTCGTCGACCAAGGAGGACAGCGACATGCCCCTCGGCGTGCTCGGATCGCCGCCTGCCTCCGCTGCCTCCGCCGCCTCGGCCGTCTCAGTCTGCCACGCCCGCACGGCCGCCGCCGCCGCGACCGCCGCCCCCACCCCAACAACCACCGCCCCCACCGCGCTCCCGCCTATAAAGGGCAGGCCTCGCCCTGGCAGGCCCACCCGTTTCATCGGCGCCAGGACCAAGCCACCCAACGCGCCACCAGCCAATGCCGCGGCGATGGCCGGCTCGACAGAGGGGGCTGCGGCACTGTTCCCAGCCACCGCCGCCTCGACCTCCTCATCCACCTGCCCGTCCGCCTCCGCGCCCGCGACCAGGGGCTGCGCAAACGCGGCGCCCAGCGCCGTGCTGCCCCATGGCGGCCCCGCATGCCCCCGCCACGCCGACACGGCCGCCCCGAGGCCGCCCAGGGCAAGCACGACGAGGCCCGGCGCGGCCAGGCCCGGGCGGGCGATCGGTTCCGCCCAGGCCCGGGCGCCGGTGGCGAAGCCCGCGGCTGACGCGGTGGCTGAGGCTAGGATGGCGGTGGAGGATGGGCCTAGCGTGGTGGAGGCGGGCAGGAGGAGGGCGAGGGCGAGGGCCGCGGCTGCGCCGGACGCCAAGGCGGGTGGGGATGCCAGGGCAGCAAGACAGAGGAGGGGGTGAGTGAGCGTGCCGACACTCAACACGCACAGCCCAAACCCGAGCGCCGCCAGGGCCGACCGTGCAGGCCCGCGCCCGGCTCGCTGGGCCAGGTGAGAGGCGGCGGCTAGGCAGGCCGCGGCGAGGGCCGCATCTGTGGCAGCGCGAAGGCCCAGCATTTGTTTTTTTTTTGTGAGTGCACTTTTTTTTTTTTTTCTCGACCTCATTCGACCTCCGTCACTCCCCGCCCTCCTCCTCCTCCTTCTTGCACCACTTGTCAAGCCAGGCCTCCGTCTCCGCCAGCACGTGCAGCACGCTCTCCCGACCCCGGTACCCGTGCCCCTCATGCGGGAGCAGCACCAGGCGGGCCGGGATGCCGTGGCCCTTCAGGGCGGAGTACATGCGTTCCGACTGGAGCGTGTGCGTGCCCGGGTTGGAGTCCGCGTCGCCGTGGATGAGGAGCAGGGGCGCGGACACCTTGTCCGCCACGTGGAAGGCGGACATGGCCTCATACACGGCCGGCACCTGCCAGAGCGTGCGCTCCTCCGCCTGGAAGCCCATGGGCGTGAGCGTCCGGTTGTACGCGCCCGACCGGGCAACGCCGCAACAAAAAAGACCGGGCGCGCGGGCGAGCAGGTTGGCGGCCGTGAAAGCGCCGTAGGAGTGGCCGCCGATGGCCACCCGGGCCCGGTCGGTCGCGCCGGCCGCCACGGCCGCCTCCACGGCCGCCCGGGCGCCGGCCACCAGCTGCTCGACGTACGCGTCGTTGGGCTCGTCCTCCTCGCGCCCGCCCGTCGCGACGATGGGGATGGTGGGCCCGTCCAGGACGGCGTACCCCCGGGCCAGCAAGGTGAGCGGCCCGTGCGGGGAGATGGAGGCGAACTCGTGGTGGGACCGCCGCATCTGGCCCGCCGCCGCCGCGTTCTTGAATTCGCGGGGGTACGTCCACACAAAGGTGGGCAGCGGCGGGTCCCGCCCGGCGACCCAGCCGGGCGGGGTGTGCAGCGTCGCCGTCAGTTCCACCCCGTCCTCCCGCTTGTAGCGCAGGATCTTCTTGGTCGCGCCCCTCAGCGTCGGGTGCGGGTGCGGGAAGTCGGTCAGCGTCCGGTCAGCCCAGGCGGGCGCCGCCAGGTCGCCGTGGAAGGCCAGGACGTGCGTCTGGGGCGGGTCCTCCTCCGCCTCGCGCGTCGTCAGGATCTGCATGCCGTCCAGCGGCACCACCCCGCCCTCCGTGTCAGTGGTCAGCAGCGAGCCCGCCGTCTCGTGGAAGGGCGGCGAGGACTGCCAGATGCGCTTCGTCTGCTTGGTGTCCACATCCAGCACATCCACAAACGGCCGGTTGCCCTCGGGCGACGCGCCCGCGCCCTGCATCAGCAGCGTCCGCCCGCCGCCCGGGCGGGCCAGGACGTACGTCCCGTGCGGGGCGCACCGAACGAGCGCGGGCGAGCCCGGGTCGCCGTACGCGTCCTCAAAGCAGCGCTCGTGCAGGACAACCTTGGTCGCATCGGCTGCCTCGCCTGCCCCGGGGGAAAAAGTCCACACCCGCGACATGCGCGTCTTGTAGCGCGACTCGTACAGCAGGGCCAGGTCCGGGCCGCCCCAGGCAACGCCCCCGCACCGCCATTCCGTGGTGGCCAGGGCGACGGGCGCTACACCCGCCGCCATGTCGGCGGCGGTCGCCGTGAACAGAATGTCGCGCGCCCCGCCCGGCCCGCCCACCGGCTCCGCGCCAGGGTCGCCGCCGTCCTGAGCCTCCAGCCAGCTCAGGGACGCCGGCGCGTCCGGGCGCCACGCCAACCCGCGCGGGCCCTCCCGCACCGAGTCCATGGCGATGGGGATAGAGGTGGCCAACGGCAGGCGGGCCAGGTCGACCGCATCGGCAGACACGCCCGCCCCGTCGCCCTCCATCCTCCACAGCTGGGTCACCCGGGGGAACCGGCCACAAGGGAAGGCGTACGAGAACGGCCTCTCCAGCCAGGACACGGCCAGCCAGGCGCCGTCGGGCGAGGGGGCGGCCGCACAGTACAGGCGAGGAGGCGGAGGCGTGGAGGCGGCGGCGGTGGCGCTGCCCCCCACCCCACCTGGAGCTTCGCCGCCGCCGCCCGGGTGGAGGAGGGTCACCGTGCCGCTGGCCACGCACACGCGCGCGAGGAGGGACGCCCCATAGTACTCGAACGCGGCCTCATCGTCCGGGTCGGCCAGCAAGTCCTGGTAGGTGCGGCCCTGGGAGGTCGCCCCCGACACATTGCACTGGATTTTTGGGCCGGCAGGCGCGGGCGGGCGGGATGGAGGGCCTCCCCGCCCAGGCGGGATGACGGCGGCCACCAGGGTCGCATCATCAATCCACGCGTAATCCTCAAAGACCGCGTTCAGACCGTCCACGCCACCGGTGCCGCCGCCCAGCAGGCGGCGGGCGCAGCCCGTGGCCGCGTCCGCCACCCACAGGTGCAGCGGGGTGGGGGAGGGAATGGGGGTGGCCCCTTCCACACCGCCGGGAGGTTGAGGCGGGCGGGTGGTGAAGGCGATGGAGGTGCCGGACTTGGACCAGGTCACGTAATTGATGAGGTGGCCAGGCGGGTAGCCCTGTATGGAGTGGAGGGAGAGAAGGAAAGAGAGGGACAGGCGTGTGCATGTGAGGGAGCGCGCGCGAAATGGGAATGGACGGTGGAGGGTTTTGTGAGTGCGGTCTCTCTTTCTCTACGTGCACATCCCTCCTCTGCACACTCACCGTCACGGGCGTCTCCCCGCCCCCGTCCCGCACGGGCAGGACGGTGTCGCCCGTGAAGGCCGCAATGGTCAGGCGCTCGTAGTGGCCCATGCGGGACCGGGCGTTGAGGGCCGGGTCGATCCGCAAGCCCGCGAGCTTCAACTCCGGGCGGGCCAGGTCGGCCACGGGGGGCAGCGGCGGCGGGCGGTGCATTTGGAGGACGCGCGTGCGGTCGGGTGAAAAGGAAAGGCCCGGCTCGGGCGGGGCGTCCACGACCGCCAGGACGTCCGCGTGCGGGGTGCGATACGTCGGCGCGTCGTCCAGGAGGTGCGTGGTCGGGGCGGGCGCGGCCGCGGTGGCGACGCCCCGGGCTTTGCTGGGCGCGGTGGGGGCCATCGTGGGCGACTGGCGGCGGTGGGGTGGGGCGGGGTGGGGCCCGGCGGCCGGGGTGGCGCAGGCGGCGGCCACGCAGCAGGCTGGGAGGACCAGGGGAGGTTTGGGGGCCGAGATGCAAAACGGGCGCGGCCCACCGATCGGCGCACGCCCCGTCGTCGTCTTGGGGTCGCTACGCAGGAGGCGACCCACTTTGCGCAAGGAGTTCAGGCCGCTCATGCAGCAGCGGGAGCGCGTCGTAAGGAGGTTGGGCGTGTGTGTGTAGGGGGGTATGAGTTTTGGCGCGTGGAAAAAGAGAGAGTGAGAGAGAGACACCCAGCAGCCGGACCGAGGCGTGCCCTCGCTCGGCCCCCGGTCTCTTCATTGCGCCGCACACACCAATTCTTCTTCTTTTTGTCTCTCCGGGGGGAGGTGGGGCTCCCCACTGTTCGAAGCCCGCCCCTCCACACGCACACGCACATGACCTCCCGCCCTTCCCAGCCGGGGGCGTCACAGCAAGGTGTGAGGCGTGGGCGGAGGAGGGGAGGGTTTTTTCAACGGGGGCGAGCGCGCGCGCCTGTGCCCGCCCGCTCGCTCTCTTTCCAGTCAACCATCTCTCCCTTCTGTCCCTCTTCACCCCGCCCCCCACCCACACAGACGCCGCCGGCCCCGCCCCCGCGCCCTCCCGCGACCAGCCCGCCCACCCCGCCCTGCCCCCAACCACCGACCCGAACCCGACCCACGCCCTCTTCCGGGCCGCCACGGCGGCCGGCCTGCTCCTGTCGTCCATCCCTGTCCCCCCTCCCGCCGATGGAGGGGATGGAGGGGGAGGAGGAGGGGCGGGCGCCGCGCCCGCCGCCGTCTGGCGCCGGGCCGCGGCCCTAGTCGCCCGCCGGCAGGACCGCCAGCCGGAGGAGAGTGTGGGGGTGGCGTCGGCGGTGGCGCCTGCCGCGGCGCGCCCCGCGGCCCCCCCCCCGCCCCCCTCCCTCCGCCCGCGCTCCCTGCGGGGCGTCGTCGCGGCCGCCGCGGCTGGCAGCCCCGCCGCCGCCGCCCGCCTGGCCGCCCGCATCCCCACCATCGTGCCCGCCCGGTTCCAGGCGGCGGCGGTACGGGCCAAGCGAGAGCTCGCCGCCCTAGCGGTGGCGGCGCCTGCTGCCGCTGCCGCTGCTGCTGCTGCTCCGGCTGCTGCTCCCCTCGCCGCACCCTCCCCTCCTGCCCGCCCCGCCGGCGAGGAGGGGGAGGAGGAGGAGATTGACGGCATCGAGTCGCCCGGCCCCTCCGGTGCTGCTGGCGGCGCTGCTGCGCCTGGCACCGCCGGGGGGGCGGCTCCCCGCCGCCGCCCCTGGGCCGGGCGGGCGCCCTGGCACGCGGCGGCGGTGGCCGCGGCAGGCGGGGCGCCCGCCACGCAGGCTGGCGCAGGGGCCGTGTCTCCACTGCCTGATGGCAAGCGGATGCGGCGGGCGGCCCTCCAGCTGGCGGCCGTCGCGAGCGCCATCGCGGTCGAACTGGGGGAGGAAGAACGGGAGGAGGAGTCATCCTGATGCGCCCCACCACCAGAACGGAGAGGCGTTGGTGGGTTGGAAACTCTGAACCTCTCCTCGTTGTGTCTCGTTTGCCCGCGCCTGTAACAAAAAAAGGGGGGGGAATTGTGTGTCCTTTCACCTCTCTCTCTCATGAGTGTGACCTCGACCTTGCCCATCTCATGCATCCCACACAGCACGCACACCCTCAGGCACGCAGCCCCTCGCCACACACCCCGCTAGCCCTCCCGCACCACTCTCACCCGCACCGCCCACGGCCCCGGGCCGCCTCATTGCGCGCTCATTGGGAGGCGCTGGACAGGGTCCCGAATGATCCGCCGGACGCGCAGGACCAGGCGCCCGCCGTGGCGCCCCGCGCGCTCGAAGTCAATGACCTGCCCGGCTTTTATGGCGTGCGCTTCCACAAACTTGGACCAGCCGGATATGAAGTAGTGACAGATGCCCAGACCGTGGTTGGTCCCGAAGCCTCTGAATGTACTTGACGTCGAAAGTGAGCGGCGTAGCGCTGCCTGCGCCGCCCGGGCCAACCAGGGTGACTTGTCACCCCGATTCACGCCTGAGAGCATGTCGTTCACATACTGGGCGGTGAGGACCTGCGTGGATTTACCGACGCGGTGGCGGCCGGGGTGTGTCTGCGGCACCCCCGGACCACCACTAAGTGGCCCGCCATTACGGTTGATGCGGGTGCCCAGGACCACGCGGTCGCCGCGGCGCTCCAAACATTCAAAGGGAACCACTTGACCGACCCCCAGGCGGTGCTCCTCCAGAAAGTGGGGCCAGCCGGCCATGAGAAAGGACTCTTTAGTTACGTTGCTTCCCCGAACGAGCCGGTACACGACGTCGAACGTGCGCGGCGTGCCGGGCGCCGCGCCGCCCTGGCTGACCAGGGTGACAGTGCCACCGTCGTTGACGCCTGCCAGCAGATCGCGCACAAGCTGCGTGGGGAGGTACTGCTTGTTGCGCGTGACGGATGACTTGCTGATGCGGAGGTGGGCCGTGCGTGGCGGCACCGCCCGGGGAGGCGCCGGGTTGCGCTCGGCCGGTGGTGGGGGTGGGGGTGGCCGTTGTGGCCGAGGCTGACGCCGTTCAGGCGCGGCAGGGGCAGCTAGTGGTGGTGGTGGCCATTCAGGCGCAACCAGTGATGGCCCAGCAGCAGCCCGGGCCCCGCTCAGGGCCACGCCCAAGGTGAGCGCCGCCGAAAAAATAAAGGCGTGCGCGCCCGGTGGGAAGGGAAGGTTGAGGTTGTGGGCCAGCACAGCAGTAGGCGAGGCCGGCTGCTCGGCCGGGGCCCGGCCCACCATCGCGCCTGCTATGTTGATGAGGGTGTGACGGGCGCACCGCACACGCCCCTGTGGGGATGGGTTCTCGGGCCGGTGGAGCGCGTGGGTCCGTCTGTGCACGCGCGCGCCGGGCGAAAAAGAAAGCATTGACTGAAAAACCCTCGTGACTGCACTTTTCTCTCTCTTTCTGCGCCCTTTCTGTGGCGGAGTGCTCACCACCACACTCTGCAACCCATGGAGGCGTTGTGGATCTCGCATCCATCCATCCATCCATCCATGTATCCATCCATCCCATGCATCCATCCCAACCCGCCCCGCCCCCCCTTGACCATTTTTCCATACCCATCCCTGTCACCCGTTACTCTCCGACAGCGCCTGCCGCGCCCGGGCGCCGCCCACCCCGACACCCCTTCCCGCCCCCTTCTCGCCCGCCGCCGCCGCCGCCGCCGCCGCCGCATTGCAGAAGCGCTGCACGCCGGAGACGCCATCCGCGAAACGGGTCCGAAACAGGACGTTTGCGTTCGCAAACATCCCTTCTTTCAGGGAGACGACAATGAACTGGGAGAAGGGGAAGTGCTCCTTGATCATGCGCCCGATGTTCTGGGTGTGCGACAGGTCCAGGGCGGCGTCCACCTCGTCCAGGATGTATATGGGCGCGGGCTTGAAGAGGAGCATGGCCAGGATCAGGGCGAGCGCGAGGAGCGAGCGCTGCCCGCCCGACAGCTCGGTGAGCGACGCCTTCCACACGCCGTTGAAGGCGACCTTGACCTCGAGGCCCTCCAGGAAGGAGGCCGCCCGCTCCGGCGGGGCCAGCGTGGCGCTCGTGCCGGGCAGCAGGGTGGAGAAGATGGACCCGAAATCGGCCGCCACCTTCGTCCAGGTCTTCTCCAGGGCGACCCGCTTCTTGTCGTCCAGCTCGGCGATGACCGCCCGAATCTTCTCCCGGTCGGCCGCGACAATGCCCTTCTTGGACGACAGCTCCCGGAATTCGGCCTCCGCCTTGTCAAACATTTGCATGACCCGCCGGTTGACGGACCGGGAGCGGGAGGCCTGGGCGCCCTCCGCGGACGCCAGCTCCTCGAAAGCCGCGCCGGGGCCGCCCGGGCGGGCCCCGAAATCGTAGTCCCCGCCGTCCACGCCAAACGCGGCCGCTTCGCCCGGGATCCAGGGAAACTCCGCCTCCAGGCGGGCCAGGGCGGCGCCCGCGTCCGCCGCGTCCCGGTCCAGGCGGGTGGCCTCGCGTTGCAGGCGGGTGGCTTCCAGGGCGGCATCCGACGCGCGGGCCTCCAGGGCAGCCCGCCGGGACGCGAGCTCTTTCAGGTCCTCATCGCACGCGCGCACGTGCGCGCGGTGCGCGTCCAGCGCAGCGCCCGCGGCCTCCGCCTCGGCCTGCGTCGCCGTCGCCGTCTCGGCCGCGGTGGCCGCGGCGGCGGCCGCCGCCGCCGCAGCAGCGCGGGCGGGGCCCAGGCGCCCCTCCGCTTCCGCCCGCTGCGCCCCCGCCGCCTCGGCCTCCGCGGCCGCCTCGTCCGCGGCGCGGGCGGCCGCGCGCGCGGCCGCACGCGCGGGCTCCACCGCGGCCCGGGCGGCCTGCAGCTTGGCCTGGGCGGCCGCGAGGTGCTCGCCCTTACGGGCCGCGAACTGGGAGGCCTCCGCGTCCAGGGCGTCGGCCTGGGCCAGCAGGTCAGCCGCCCGGGCCCGCGCGTCCGCGGCGGCCGCCTGCGCAGACGCAAGCGCGGTCTCTGCCTCAGCGACGGCGGCCGCCGCCGCGGCGGCCGCCCCCGACGCCGCCCGCTCCCGCAGCAGGCTGAGGGCGTGGCGCTTGAGCTCCGCATCGCTAGCAGCGGCGGCGTGGGCGGCGGCCGCGGGGGCGGCCGCCGCCGCGGCCGCCCGGGCGTCCCGCAGGGCAGACGTCGCGGCGTGTAATCGGCCCTCCGCGTCGCCCAGCTCGCCCAGGCGGGCCAGGACCGACCCGCCCGCCGCCCGTGACCCGCCCGTCAGCGTGCCGCCCGGGTTGAAGTCGTCCCCGTCTAGGGTGACGCACCGGGCCCGGGAGGCCGGGTCGGGCGCGAAGGCCAGAGCCCTGGCCGTCGCCGCGTCCGCGCAGACAAAGGCCCCCCCAAACGCGTACGCGGCCGCGGGCGCGAGCGCCGGGTCAGGGCAGGAGACCAAGTCGAGGGCGTGGGCAGCCGTGCCGGCGGGCTTGACGGCCGCGGCGGCCCGGGCCGCGCCCGGGGCGGCGCCCCGGCCCTGGACGCGGTTCAGGGGCACCAGGGTGACCCGGGAGCGGAGGGCGCCCCGGGCGAGGAGCGCCTTGGCGTCGGCGTCGGTGTCGACGACCACCTGCCACAGCTTGCCGCCCGCGACGACGTCCAGGGCGGTCGCATTGCGGGCGGGGTCGCCCACGCGGACGAGGCGAGCGAGGGGTCCCCGCACGGCCGCGTCCAAGAAGCCGCCGCCCGGGTTGCGGTAGTGGAAGGCGAGGCCGGAGAGGGAGGCGGAGATGGCGTCGACCGCGTCCCGGGCGCCCGCGACGGCCGCGGCGGCCGCGTCGGCGTCCGCGAGCAAGGCCTCGCGGGCGGCTGACGGGTTCACGTCCCCCCGCCCCGTTGCCTTGGCCAGGGCCGCATCCGCGGCGGCAGACGCTTTCTGGGCGGCCAACAGCTGGGAGTCCAGGCCCCCACCCCCGCCCGCCGCCTTGCTCGCCGCGGCCGCCTCGGCCCGGGCGGTGCTCACCTGCTTCGCCAGGCCGGCCGCCGTCACGTCCGCGGCGGCGGCGGCGGCCTGGGCGGCGGCGGCCCCCGCCCGAGCGTCCGCGGCGCGCTGGGTGCAGGACCGGCCAGACCCGTCCCGGCCGTCGCCAGCCTCCGCCCCGCTCAGCTCGGCTTCCGCTGCGGGCACGCCCGCCTCGGCCGCGCACGCCGCGGACGCAGCCGCATCCCGGGCCGCCACCGCGGACGCAGCCTTGTCAGCCAGGGCGGCCGAGCCCAGCCCCGAAATGGCGGCCTCCAAGGCGGCCACCTCAGCCGCCGCGGTCGCCGCCCCGTCGGCTGCCGCCTCGGCCGCCGCGCCCGCGCGCGCGCACCGCTGGCCCAAGTCGTCCGCCACGGCCGCCAGGCGGCGGGCCTCCCCTCCTGCCGCCCGCTCCCGGTCGGCTTCCAGGCGGGCCGCCTTCGCGTCGGCCTCTTTCAGGGCGGCCTTGGTGTGCGCCACCTCCCGCCCCAGGGTGTCCGCCTCGGCGCGCGCGGCCGCGGCCGCGTCCGCGCCGCCATCCCGCGCCCGGCTCGCCTCCACGTGCTTGTACGCCGCGCAGAACCGGCGCAGCCGGTCCAGCTTCGCATTCACAGACTGCCACTCCAGATACTCCGCGCGCTCCAGGCGCAGGCGGTCCAGGGCGGGCAAGATCTCGGCGCCCAACACCTTGTCGATCTCGTCCACCTTGAGCTGCTTCCGCTCCAGGGTCCGCAGGGCCGCCTCCTTTTTAGACTCGTACATGCGCGTCCCCGCCGCCTCCTCCAGCATGCCCAGGATCTCAGGCGGCTTCATGTTGAGCACTTTTGTGATGCGCCCCTGCATGATGAGGAAGTGCGGGTTGTTGACATTCAGCTGGACGGAATGGAACAGGTTGGCCACCCGGGACGGCTGGGCCGCGTGCCCGTTGATGAGGTACTTGTTGCGCCCGCCGACGACCAGCTGGCGGGTGACGGTCAGGATGTCGGCGTGCTCGTAGCCGATGGGGCTGAGAATTGAATAGGAGAGTAGATGGATGGAATGCGAGGGTTTTGAGGGGCGTGTGCATGCGCCCTGGGTGGTGGTGGTAGCGCGTCTCTCTCTCTCTCTCTCTCCTTCATACCTGTTGGCCTTGTCCGTGTTGTCAAAGACGATGGAAACGGTGGCCTTGGTCACGCCGGCCTGGCCCTGCTTGTACACCAGCTCCTGGAGCGAGTTGGCGCGGACCTTGAGACGAAGAGGGGAGGGGAGAGAGAGAGGGGGGTGGCGGGGTTGAAAAAAAGAGGGGGATGGGTCAGTGCGTGAAGTCAGGCGAGCGTGTGCGTACTTTCTCTGCTCTCTCTCTCGTCAAGGGGCGGCCGGGACATCTGTGCGCGCACCGGGCGCGAGTGACCTGGGTGGGGCGCGCACAGTGCGCGCGGGGCAGGGCCCCGCGCTCACTTTTCTCTCTCTCGGACACTCCAAACGCGACTGCCGCCGCCGCCGTCGCCTGCTGCTCTCTCCTTCTCCCACCTACCTGCGACAGGTTGGAAATGCCCAACACAAAGACAATCGCGTCCAGAATGTTGGACTTGCCCGTCCCGTTAAGGCCCTGGAGACAGAATGAGACGAGTGTGGGGTGTGAGGCGGCGCGGGAGGAGGAGCGCGCGTCGTTTCGCACGTCCGCATGCGCGCGCGCCCCGCTCGCTCTTCATTCTCTCTCACCGTGATGGCGTTGAAGTACCGGTCAAACTCGGGCACGACCACCCGCTGGGCGTACGACTTGAAGCCATCGATAGTGACCTCCTTGATGTACATGGTGGTGTGTGTGATGAGCGGAGGGTGTGGCGCGGGCGCGAGGAAAAGTGTGCACGATGCGTCGGCCTCTCTCCTTTTCTTGTCGTGCGCCGCTCTCCTCCTCGTTCTTCAGGTGTGGTGCTCACACAAGAAGAGAGGATATCCAGAAAGGGGGAACCAACGCTCACGCTGACGTGCGTGTTTGTTTGTGAATGCGTGTGCGTGCGGTGTCGCACGGCATATGAATGAAAGTGAGAGGGAGGGCACGTCTGCGCATCCTCTTCTCACTCTCTCTCTCGCCTGAATGCTCCAACCCACCCTCCCCTCCTCCAAGAAACGCCGCGACGCCCGGCCCCACGAGCTGACTGACGGGACAGCCCCCGAGGTGAGAGCACGGGTGGGCTGCTTGTGGAGAGAGACACATGCGGGCGGTCGAAGAGAGCGCGCGCTCTCTTCTCGCAAAATGGGTATCAGGGAGGAAGCCGGTGGCAACGGGGGCCAAAGCGGCCACACTCCTGCCAAAATGGAGTCTCGGAGCAGCAGGGCCCCCGTGGGCGATGTCCGGACGGGACGGTTTTGAGCTTTTGGGCGCCGCTGCAGCCGTTCCGGAACTTCCGGGCCAGCAAAGCGCCCGCCAAACCAAGGCTCGCCCATCTCTCTCTCGCTCACATCAACCCTCTCTCGCGCTCACACCCACTCTCTCCGCTCAGATGACCGCCAAGGCCCCAGCCCACCCCGCCCCCGCCAACAAGGGCATGCCCCGCACCATCCGCCGCCGCCTGGAGGCGGGCGCCAAGAAAAAGACAGCGGTCGCCAAAGCCAACGGGCGCGCCAGTGGCGGGCCGACCACGTTTGAGGAGGCGGCCGCTGCGGCCGTAGTCGCCCGCCGCGCCGACGGCGGCCGCGTCGCCCAGGGCCCCTGGGGTGGCATGACCTTCACGCTAGACCCGGCCGCTGTGCCGGCGGTCCAGGCCGCGGCGGCCGCGGCGGCCGCGGCGGCCGTCGCGGGCCTGCCTGCGGGCGCGGGCGCCCACGCGGTCGCCCTGGCCGCCCCCGACGCGGACGCCCGGGTGGCCGCGCGGGTGCCCAAACAGAAGCTTTCGGTGCGGCAGCGCCCCGCGGAGGCGGCCCGGGCGGGCGCGGGCTCCCGGGCGGTGCGGCGTGAGGGGCACCGCCTGTTCCAGCCGGCGGGCGGGCAGTGATATGAGTGTTTTTGACATCCCCTCCCCCCTTTTGTTTCCTTTTTTTTTGCCCTCCTTTGTGGGCGCGGTGGGTGCGTGGTGATGGGCGTGTGTAAGTTTGTATGGGAAGAGGTAGAGACAAAAGCAGGTGCAGGGTCGGGGCGCGCGTGTGAGAAAAAAAGAAACCAAAAATAGTTTTCACACCTCCCACCCACCCCGCCGGCGGCCCCGACCAGCTCTCACCTCACACCCCTAACCCACCCCGCCCAAGGCCCCGATCAGCCCCACCACCATGCTCAGCATGCCCGCCACCTTCCCCGCCGCCGCCGCCGCGGCCGCCCCGGCGCCCCCCGCGTGGTGGCTGGACGGGGTGGGCGCCGCCGCGGCCGCGGCCCGGGCCGCCAGGGCAGGGAGGTGCGGGGCCAGGGACGCCGCGCCCGTGGCCGGGGGCATGGCCAGACCGATGCGGAGCAGCGCCCCCGCGGCCGCGTCGGCCGCGCCCTCGGCCGCCCGGCGCGCGACCTCCGCCAGCGCGCCGCCCGGCGTGCCCGCCGCGCCGGGCGCGCGCGGCAGTTCTGGCACCCGCCCCGTCGCGATGGCCACCAGGGCCCGCACGCAGCGCGGGGAGGCGGCCGCAGCGAGCGCGGCGGGCGGGCGCGGCGCGGCCGGCCCCACCTCACCGGGCAGGCACGCCAAGCGGGCGACTGCCTTGGCGCCCGCCTCCACCGCCTCCGCGTGCAGCACCGCCCCGGCCGCCGCGATCGCGCCGCGCGGCGCGTCCCGGGCGGTGAGCTCGGGCAGCCCTGACGCGCCCGCCGCGTCCGCGCGGACGGCGGCCCGGGCGTCTGAGGGGGAGGTGAGGGCGAGGGCGAGGGCCGCGGCGGCCGGGCAGGCGGCCTCGCCCCCGCCGCCGCCGCCGCTGCCGCCGCCCCCGACCGCCGCCTGCAGCAGGGCCGCCGTCACCCCACCCCCGCTCCCCCCTCCACCGGAAGCACACGAGATGGCGGTCGCAGCCAGGCTGTCCAGGACGCGGACGGCCGCAATGCGCAGACGCAGGGGGATGGGTGGCGTGGAGGGGGAGGCGGAGGAGGGGTATGCGGGTGGGGCGGCGGCGGAGGCCGCCGCCGCGCTGGTGCTCGCCGGCCCCGCCGCGGACGCCACGCCCGCCAGGGCCCGGACCAGGCGACTGTACAGGGGCGGGCTCAGGCCGGTGGTGGTGCCGTCCGCCGCCGCCGCCCGGGTGTAGGGGGCGGCCCCGGCGGCGGCGCCCAGGGCGGCGTCCGCGAGCTCTGCCGTCCCGGGCGACCGCTCCCAGGCGGCCGCCTCCAGGCAGGCCGCCCACGCGCCCGCCACGCACGCCTGGGAGGCCAGCGCGGCCGCGGTGCGGGGGTCGCCTAGGACGGCATTGCGCAAGATGACGGCGGCCGCGACGGCCCGGGCGAAGGCCGCGTCGGCGGCGGCAGAGCCCGCGTCCCCGGGGGCGGTGAGGGCGTGCGTGCCGGCCGCGGGGCGGGCAAACCAGGGGGGGGGCTGGGGGGGGAGGTGGAGGGGCGCGGGTGGCCGCCCGCCCGGCTGCGGGGAGGGCGGGGAGGGCGGGTCGCCGCGGCCGCCGTCCCCCTCGCCCGCCCCGCCCCCCTCGCCCGCGGCCAGGCCGGACGTGACCGCGCCCGCGAGCGCCGCCGCCAGGGCCGGGGCGGCGTGGAGGGCGAGGGGCGGGCGGGCCTCAAAGGAGGCCGGCCCCAGGGCGTTCAGGGCCCAGGTGGATGTGCGGGGGTCGCCACAAGCGAGGGCGGTGGTGAGGGCGTGGACCTGTTTTGTGGGGAGGTGGGGGTGAGGGGGGGGGGGGGGGGCGAATGTTTTTCTCTCTCACTGCCCCAAGCCCAAAACCACCCGTTCACCCCGCACC
>Ga0315287_10003126_pt1 | contig 15913 bp, 19 predicted proteins | sample YL17G11_0_MG_FD_205037 | JGI IMG/M metagenome (GOLD analysis project Ga0315287, IMG submission 205037) | Sediment microbial communities from Yellowstone Lake, YNP, Wyoming, USA - YL17G11_0 | ecosystem: Environmental > Aquatic > Freshwater > Lake > Sediment | place: USA: Wyoming | collected... | reverse complement strand
GGGTGTTGGCCGAGCGGTGGGCGACATGCCCCGGGGCGGTCTTTCGATCCCCACCCCTCCCCAGGGCGCTGCACCGCAGAGGCCATGCCGGTGGACCGTGGGGAGGGGGCGCACCGTCCGTCCCGAGGGCTCTCCACCGTCACGGGCGGGCGCGCCGGCCGGTGAGGCGGCCGGTCAGGGCCTGTACGGCGGTGAGGACCTCGCCCTCGCCGCCCATCTGCGTGGCGACCTTCTGGACGGCGTACATCACCGTCGTGTGGTCGCGGTCGCCGAACGCGCGCCCGATGGCCGGCAGGGATGCGTCGGTGAGCTCGCGGCTGAGGTACATGGCCACCTGGCGGGGGCGGACGATCCGGCGCGTGCGCTTGTCGCCGTTCATCTCATCGATGGTCACCCCGTAGTAGCGGCATACCTCGCTCTGGATGACGCTGATGCTGAGGACGCCCTCCCCCGCCGGGAACAGGTCCTCGAGCACCTCGTTGGCGAGCTCCACGGTGATCCGCCGCCCGGAGATCGATCCGTGGGCCACCACCCGGGTGAGGGCGCCCTCGAGGGCGCGCACGTTCGTCGACACGCGGCCGGCGATGAAGGGCAGGACCTCGGGGTCGTGGATCTCGTAGCGGTCGGCGCGGACCCGCTTCTGGAGGATCGCGATCCGCGTCTCGATGTCGGGGGGCTGCACGTCGGTGATCAGCCCCATCTCGAACCGGCTCCGGAGACGGTCCTCGAGGGTCGCGATCGCCTTGGGCGGTCGGTCGGACGAGATCACGATCTGCTTGCCGCTGTCGTGGAGCGCGTTGAAGGTGTGGAAGAACTCCTCCTGGGTCTGCTCCCGGCCCTGCAGCGACTGGATGTCGTCGATGAGCAGGATGTCGGTGTTGCGGTAGCGGTCCTTGAACTTGCGGATGCCCCCGTCGCGCAGGGCGTTGATGAACTCGTTGGTGAAGGTCTCCACCGACACGTAGGTGAGCGACAGCTCGGGGTGGTTCGCCTCGACGAAGTGGCCGATGGCGTGCAGGAGGTGGGTCTTGCCCAGCCCGACGCCCCCGTAGATGAAGAACGGGTTGTAGGCCTTGGCGGGGGCCTCGGCCACCGCCAGCGCGGCGGCCTGCGCGAAGCGGTTCGAGGGCCCCGTGACGAAGGCCTCGAAGGTGAAGCGGGGCTGGAGGCCGCTGGGACGGCGCGGCTGCAGCGAGGCCATGTCGTGCCGGGGCGCCGCGGGCGCCGCGGGGCGCTCGTCCTCGTGGGGCGCCGCGGCCGCGATGTCGGGGGCCTCGACCGTGATCTCGACCTCCAGGTCGGACCCGCGGATCTCGAAGAGGGCGTCGCGCAGGAGCGGCAGGTACCGCTGGCGGATCCACTGGCGTAGGAGCTCCGTGTCGACCGCGAGCACGATGCGGTCGTCGGCGAGCATCACCGGGCGGGCTCCCGAGAAGGCGAACTTGAACGTCTGGCCGTTGAGGGTCGCGCGAAGGCGTTCGCGGACCTCCGACCAGACGGCGTCACGCTCGTGTGCGGGGGCGACTGTGGGGGGCATTGCCGAGACTCCGTCGGTGGGCGGGGGGATGGCGAGGTGCGGTGTTGTGCGTCCGGCGTTCGTGAGCGGGTGGTTCAGAAGAGGGTGGCGACGAGGGCGGCGCCGGCCTCGGTGAGGCGGCGCGGCCCGGCGGGCTCGCGGGCGACGAGCCCGCGGTGCTGCAGGAGGGCGAGCTCGCGGCCGCACTCCGAGCGGGACCGGCCGAGCTCCTCTGCGAGCCGGGCCGGGGTCGCGTTGGCGATCTCCAGCAGCAGCGCGAGGATCTCGCGGGCGGCCTCCGAGCAGACCGCCTCGGGGGCGGGGCCCTCGGGGGCGGTCAGGGCGAGGGTGACCGCCGCGCCGCCGCCGAGGTTGTCGGCGATCTCGAGGCGCCCGCCGGCCGCGGCCATCATCTCGTGGGCGAGCGGGAGTCCCCCACCGACCCCGCGGACGATGGCGCGGGCCTCGGGGCCCGCGGCCGTGAACCCCGGAAGGAGCGCGCGGGCGGGGTCGGGGATCCCCGGGCCGTGGTCGCTGACGCGGACCGTGTGGCCCGCGTCGATGACGCTCACCACCGCGTCCTGGAAGGACGCGTGCACGAGGTTCTCCACCACCTCGCGGACGGCGGGGGCCGGGAGCGGTGAGCGTTCGGCGATCGCGTCGCAGAGCGCCTCGATCAGGGCGACCGCGTCCTCGTCGCAGACCTCGTCCACCTGGGGTGGCTCCCCGGGCCCGCCGTACACCGCCAGGCGCGCGCGGAGCGGCTCGGGACGGGGGGCCCGGGCGGCGGCGAGCGGTGTGGACAGGGTGAGGGCTGAGGGCATCTTCTGGGGGTCGAGGGGCGGGCACTCTAACCCCGCCACCCCGTCTCATGAAAGCCCCCTGATACCCCTGTGGAGAACATTCCCTCGACTGAGCGGCGAAATCGTATGACAGGTGGGTCGGACGTCTTCTGCCTCGGCCACGAGAACCCGTTCGCGGAGGGCGATCCGAGGATCTCTCCACAGACGTCTCCACATCTGTGGAAACCCTTTCGGCACCCGATTCTGGCGTTTGGCGGGGCCGCCTTCCGGTGGCCCGTGGGCCCTCGCCGGAGACCGCCGCGGACGGGTGCGCGAGGCGTCCTTTGCTATGCTCGGCCACCCCGCGGCGGGCCCCCGCCCGGATTCCGGATGCTGTTGCATCGACGCGGACGAGGAGTGCGGCGCGCGTGAAGCGGACTTACCAGCCCAACAAGCGGAAGCGTAAGAAGACCCACGGCTTCCGGGTGCGCATGAGCACCAAGGCCGGCCGGGCGGTGCTCAAGCGCCGTCGCGCCAAGGGCCGTGCGCGCCTCTCCGCGTAATCGATGACCGATGCCGGCACCGCTCCGCGGCGCCGCGCCCGGATCACGCGGTCGGGCGACTTCGACGCGGTCTACCGGCGCGGACGCTCCGCGGCCAACAGGCACCTGGTGGTCTATGCGTTCTCGCGGGACGACCGTCCGGGCACGACCCCGGCGCGCCTCGGCCTGTCGGTGTCCAAGAAGGTCGGCGGCGCGGTGGAGCGCAACCGCGTCAAGCGGGTCCTGCGGGAGCGGTTCGCCGAGATCGCGCCCACCCTGCCCTGCGGGATCGACGTCGTCGTGATCGCGCGGCCGGGCTGCGCGGAGTACGTCGAGGAGAAGGGGTCCGCCGCGATCGGCGCGCGCCTGGCGGAGCTCGCCGAACGGGTCACCCGGCCGCGCGAGGATGCGCCGTGAAGGCGCTCGCGATCGCCCCGATCCGCCTATACCAGCGCGTCATCTCGCCGATGATCCCGCGCCGCTGCAAGTACCACCCCACCTGCTCCGCCTACGCGATCGACGCCGTGCGTGAGTTCGGGGTGGCCCGCGGCCTCGTGCTGGCGGGCTGGCGCCTCCTGCGGTGCAACCCGTGGAGCCACGGCGGAGTGGACTACGCCCACGACCAGAAGGTCTTCCGCTCGTGAACCCGCTGGCCCTCCTCGAGGACCCGCTCCGCGGCCTCCTCGACTTCCTGCACGAGAACGCGAACCTCACCTACGGGTGGTCGATCGTCGTGCTGACGCTCATCGTCCGCACGGCCCTGCTGCCACTGGTGATCAAGCAGTACTCGTCGATGCGGTCGATGCAGATGGTCGCGCCGCAGCTCAAGGAGCTGCAGGCCAAGCACAAGGGCAACCGCCAGAAGCTCAACGAAGAGCTGATGGCGTTCTACAAAGAGAACCAGATCAACCCGTTCGCCTCGTGCCTGCCGCTCGCGGCGCAGCTGCCGATCTTCATCGCTCTGTACTACGTGCTGAAGAACTTCGCGAAGACGGCGAGCGGCAGCGACCTCTCGTTCATGTGGCTGATCCCGAACGTCGCCGCGGACTTCACCTTCGGTCTCGCGACCCTCGTCCTGGTGATCATCTACGGCCTGTCGCAGCTGCTGTCCACCGAGCTCTCGGCGACGCCGAACATGCCCGAGTCGCAGCGCAGGATCATGCGCATGATCCCGCTGGTCGTCGTGATCTTCGTCTTCCAGTTCACGGTGCCCGCGGGGCTGGTCCTCTACTGGATGACCACCAACCTCTGGACCTGCGGCCAGCAGCTGGTCATGCGCCACCGGATCGGCCTCCACCTCGCCGACCCCGCCGAGATCGAGAAGGTGAACCAGCAGCTCGCCAAGAAGGGCTCCCGGACCCCCCCGAAGGTGGAGGGCGCCGCGGTGGCGCTGGCCGTCGCGGAGGAGGAGGCACCCGCCGAATCCCGTTCGCGCTGGCGCGGGCGCCCCCGTCCGGAGGCGAACGGCACCGCCGGCGAGGCCCCCGACGCGCCGGAGGCGCTCACGGCCCCGGAGGCCACGAGCGCGCCCGAGCCCGAGGCGGCGCCCGAGGCGCCCCCCGTGGCGGCGAAGGGCAACGGCGGAGCGAACACGGGTAGCCGGCGCCAGCCGCGTCCCAAGGGCGTCGCCAAGGGCTCCCGCCCGGCGAGCAGCTCCCGCGCCAAGAAGAAGCGCTGACCCGGAGGTGAGTTGTGGCGGCGAGTGACGTGACGGCCGAGGGCCCCGGCGCGGCGGCGGTGGCCCGGACCCTGGACGCGGTGGTCGAGGGGATGGGCCTGGACGCGCGCGTCGTGGTGTCGCCCGGTCCCGACGACAACGACATCGATGCCAACGTCGACGGGGAGGGCCTCTCGGCCCTGATCGGCCGCGGTGGGGAGACGATCGACGCGCTCCAGTACCTCCTCGGCCAGATCGCGACCCGGGCCGAGGGCGGCTCGCGCCGCCGCGTGAGCCTGGACGCCGAGGGCTACCGCGCCCGCCGCGCCGCCGCGCTCGAGGACCTCGCCGACCAGGCGGCCCGCGAGGCGGTCGAGCACGGCGAGGAGATCGAGCTCGATGCGATGACGCCCCACGACCGCCGGATCGTCCACATGGCGCTCAAGGACCGCCCCGAGGTGGTGACCAGGAGCGAGGGCGAGGAGCCCCGGCGGCGGATCATCGTCGAGCCTGCCGAGTGATCCCGCGCCTCCGGTTTCACGTGAAACCGGAGGCCCCGCACAGCGGCTCGTCGCGCGTGCCCGCGCGATGGGAGTGCCGCTCGCACCCGAGGCGGCTGCGTCGCTCGTAGCGCTCCTCGACCGGATCGCCCTCGAGCCGCAGAACCTGACCACCATCGAGGGTCTTGACGAGGGGATCGACCGTCACCTCGCCGACAGCCTCGCCGGATTGCTCCTCCCGGAGGTGTTCGGCGCCACGGCTCTGGTCGACATCGGCAGCGGCGCGGGCTTTCCCGGCTTGGCGCTCGCGATCGCGCGCCCGCAGATCGCTGTAACGCTCGTCGAGAGCGAGCGCCGGAAGGCCGATTGGCTCCGCAGAGCGTCCGCCGGGATCCCTAGTGTGCGGGTCGTGCACGATCGCTCCGAACACCTCGCGTCGGCCGAGCGGGAGGCCTTCCCGCTCGCCACGATGCGGGCTCTCGGGCCCCTCCCGGTCGCGCTGGAGCTGGCCGCGCCCTTCGTGAGCGTCGGGGGCGCCGTGGTGGCATGGCGGGGCGACGACGCCGATCCCATGACGGAGGCGGCCGGCATGCGGGCGGCCCGGGAGCTGGGCCTCGAGCCGCAGCCGGCCCTGCCCTCGCCCGCGTTCCCCGGCGCCCGTCGGCGCCTGCAGGCCTTCACCAAGGTCGGGCCCACGCCCGCCAGGTACCCCCGTCGCGCGGGTCGCGCGGCCAAGCGGCCCATCGGAGGCGAGCGCGGATGATCTACGCCGTGGCCAACCAGAAGGGCGGCGTCGGCAAGACCACCACCGCCGTGAACCTCGCGGCGTGCCTCGCAGAGGCGGGATCTCGGGTGCTCCTGGTCGATGTCGATCCCCAGGCCAACGCCTCCGGGGGGCTGGGTATATCCGGCCGCGACCGGCTGACCATCGCCGACGTCCTCCTGGACGGGGTCCCCCTGAAGGACGCCGTCGTCGCTACCAGCGTCCCGAACCTCGACCTGCTGCCGTCGTCGTCCGACCTGGCCGGCGCCGCCGTCGAGCTGCCCGGCCGTGAGGGGCGCGAGGGCCTCCTGGCGCGTGCGCTCGAGCCCGCACGGGCGGAGTACGAGTACATCTTCATGGACTGCCCGCCCTCCCTGGATCTCCTGACCGTCAACGCCCTCGCGGCCGCCGACCGGCTGATCGTGCCCGTTCAGTGCGAGTACTACGCGCTCGAGGGGCTCTCGCGGCTGATGGAGACCGTCGCGGCCGTCCAGGCGCGCCTCAACCCCGGCCTGCGGGTGACCGGGATGCTCATGACCATGCACGACGCCCGCACGCGCGTGAGCGGCGACGTCATCGGGGAGGTGCGGCGCCACTTCCCGCAGCTCGCGTTCCGCACCGTGGTCCCCCGCAACGTCCGGCTGGCCGAGGCGCCGTCCTACGGCGAGCCCGTGATCCGCTACGACCCGCACTGCGCCGGGGCGGACGCGTACTTCGAGGCCGCCAAGGAGGTCGCCGCCCGTGGCTGACGCACCCACCCGCGACCGCCGCGGCCTCGGCCGCGGCCTTTCCGCCCTTCTCGGCGACGCGGAACCCCTCGGCCCGGGCGCCTCGCCGCTCGGGTCGCTGGTCGAGATCCCCCTCGAGTCGATCGTTCCGAACCCCGACCAGCCCCGCGCGGCCATCGAGCCCGAGGCCCTGGAGGCCCTCGCCGCCTCGATCCGGGCCAGCGGGATCCTGCAGCCGGTCGTCGTCGCGCCCGCCGATGCGGAGGGCCGGCACGAGCTGATCGCCGGCGAGCGGCGCTGGCGGGCGGCCCGGATCGCCGGCCTGGAGCGGGTTCCGGCCATCGTGCGTGCCGTCGATGCCCGCGAGCGGCTGGAGCTGGCCCTCGTCGAGAACATCGTGCGCGAGGACCTCAGCCCGATCGACGTCGCGCAGGCCTGCGCATGCCTGATCGAGGACTTCGGCCAGAGCCACGGCGAGCTCGCGGGCCGCCTCGGTCGCAGCCGCCCGGCGATCTCGAACCTCGTGCGCCTGCTGGAGCTGCCGGAAGGGGTGCAGGAGATGCTCTCCTCCGGCGCAATCAGCGAGGGCCACGGGCGCGCGATCCTCATGGCAGACGGCCCCGCGCGCCGCCTCCGCGTCGCGGAGCGGGTGGTGGAGCAGGGGCTCTCGGTCCGTGCCACGGAGGAGCTGGCGAGGCGCGAGGCCGGCACACCACGCACGGCGGCCCGGCGCACCGGGGAGCACACTCCGCTCGGCGACGCCGCCCTCGAGGCGTTCGGCTCCGCCTTCGACACGCCGGTCCGGGTGCGAACCGGCAGCCGCGGTCAGGTGGTCGTGGAGCTCCGGTTCGCCGACGCCGACGCGCTCTCGGCCGCGCTCGAGCGGCTTTCGGCGGGCTGATCGGGCTCCCCGCCGCCGCCGGGGAGGGTCAGACGGAGTGTCGTACCCCCTCCGGGGGAGGACGCCACGGTGAACAGGCCCCCCGCGAGGGCGGCGCGCTCCTCGGCCGCGGCGAGGCCGAGATGGCCCTCGGCGGCTCCGGGACGGGCGTCGCCGGGATCGAATCCCCGCCCGTCGTCGTGCACCTCCACGACGACCGTGCCGTCGTGGGCGCGCGCGGTGATGGTCACGACCCGGGGCTCGGCGTGCCGGACGATGTTCGCCACGGCCTCCTGGACGATGCGAAAGGCCAGCGTACGGTGTGTTTCCGAGAGCAGATCGGCGTCGGCGAGGTCGAGATCCACCCGCGCACCGCGCCACTCGATCCGCTCGACCAGTGATCGCACGGCCGCGGAGAAGCCGAGCTCCTCGAGCGACATCGGGTGCAGGTCGGCGATCGCGCGGCGGAGCGCGCGCACGGCCTCGCGGGCCGCGGCCGCGGCGCGGTTGACGTCGGCGACGGTCTCGGGCGCGCCACCCTGGAGATCCGTCGAGAGCGCGTCGAGCATCAGGCCGACTCCGACGAGCTCCTGCACCGGTCCGTCGTGGATGTCCTCGGCGACCCGCCGCCGCTCGCTCTCCTGCGCGAGCACGATCGACGCTGCGAGCGCGCGTCGCTCGGCCTGCTCGCGCCGCAGCCCGGACAGCAGGCGCCCGTTGGCGAGGGCGACCGACGCCTGGTCGGCCAGGCTCCTCAGGCGCTCGAGGTCGGCGTCGGTGAACGCGGCCCCGCGGACCCTCCGGACCGCGATGAAGGCGACCGCACCCTCGTCGGGCGCTCCGCCGTCGGGGACGGCGACGACCGCGTCGCGGCCACGTCGCCGCGCGCCACCCTCGTCGGAGAAGGCGGCCAGATCCCCGAGGCCATGCCATTCCGAGTCGCCCTCGGCCGCGGCCACCCGCAGGCCCCCGGGCGCGTCGTGCACCAGCAGTACGGCGGCGTCGGCCTGCAGCAGGGTGCGGGCCTCCGAGACGACGATCCGCTGGGCGTCCCCCTCGTCGATCGTCTCGGCGACCCGCCGGGCGACCCGGGTGAGGGCGCTGAGCTGGAGCGCCTGACGGTCGAGCTCGCGCACCCGGTCGCCGAGGCCACGCATCAGGTCGTCGTTGCGCACGGCGAGCGCGAGGGCCTGGCCGAGCGCCTCGACGATGACGCGGTCCCCGTCCTCGAGCCGGCCGTCGCCGGGTAGGGAGACGCCGATCGCACCCACGGCCTGCCCGCCGATCCGGGCCGGGATCAGCGCGTCGGCCGGGTCCGGGCCGTCGTCCGGGGGGCGCCGGCAGCGGGCCACCAGGCCGCCTGCGGCGGGATCCTCGACATAGAACGCGGCCGCCGAGGCCCCGAGCGCGTCGATGAGGGCGTCGAGCGCCTCCTCGAGCACCCGGCCGCCGCCCGAGCCGTCGGCGACGAGCGCCAGCGCCTTCAGGACGATCGCGGGCCCCTCCAGCGCCTGGCCCGGCATGCGGCTAGCGGATCAGTGCCTGCCGGATGCCGATCGCGACCGCCTGCGTGCGGTGCTCCGCCTCCAGCTTGGCCAGGATGTGCTTGACGTGCGTCTTGACCGTCTCGACGCTCACCACGAGCCGCTCGGAGACCTCGCGGTTCGAATGGCCGTCGGCGAGCATCTGCAGGATCTCCCGCTCGCGGGCGCTCAGGATCCCCCCCGGGCGGGGGCGCGCCAGCTGGCGCAGGAAGTCGGGTGCCAGGCGGGGGTCGACGTAGGGATCGCCGGTGACCACCTGCCGGATCGCCCCGACCAGGGCGGCGCTCTCGGAGTCCTTGAGCACGAAGCCCTGGGCCCCGGCGTTCAGCGCCTCCCACAGCAGATCCTGCTCCGCGTGGGCGGTGAACATCACGACGCGCACCTCGGGGTGCTCCGTGGCGATCCGCTGCGCCGCCGCCACGCCGCCGATCCCGGGCATCCGGGCGTCCATCAGGACCACTTCCGGGCGCCGACGGGCCACCAGCTCGAGCGCGGCCTCGCCGGAGGACGCCTCGCCGACCACGATCATGTCCTCCAGGGGCGACAGGACCCGCCGGAGCCCCTCGCGGACGATCGCGTGGTCATCGGCGAGGAGGCAGCTGATCCTTCTCGTCTCTTCGGGGGCGCGCGTGGAGAGCCCAGTGCTCACGAGACTCCCGGTGGTCGCGAACCGTGGACCCCGGCGGGCTCACGGCGTAGTGGGCGATCCTGGACTCGAACCAGGGACCTCATCCTTATCAGAGATGCGCTCTAACCACCTGAGCTAATCGCCCCGGCCCGTGCGGGTCGCGGCAGGGTATCAACCCGGCCGGGTCATGACCACGCGACGCGACGGCCTCGCCCGAGCGGCCCGTGGCCGGGGGCCGGGGGCCGTGCCGGCGTGGCGGCTTATACTCGGAGTGCGTTGCCGGCCCACGGGCCCGACGGAGGAGGGGATCGTGCAGGAGATGGTCATCTACGGCGTCAGCTTCGACATGGTCGGCAAGCAGCCGATCGTGCTCCTGAAGACGATCTCGGGCAACAAGTTCCTTCCGATCTGGATCGGTCACGCGGAGGCCGCGGCCATCCTGATGAAGCTCCAGGGGGCCGAGACCCCCCGTCCGATGACGCACGACCTCCTGACCGACGTCGTGGCCGAGTTGAGCGCGGAGATCGCGAAGATCACCGTCACCGAGCTCCGCGAGAACACCTTCTACGCGCTCATCACCCTGCGCGCCGCGACCTCCGAGATCGAGATCGACTCCCGCCCGAGCGACGCACTCGCCCTCGCCGTGCGCAGCAACGCGCCGATCTTCGCCGCCGACAAGGTGATCGAGGAGAGCGGGATCGAGTTCGAGCACGAGGTCGAGGACACCGACGAGGTGGTCGAGAAGTTCAAGGAGTTCCTCGACCAGGTCAGCCCGGAGGACTTCCTCTCCGACGAGTGACGCGGGAGGCCGCGGCCGGCCTCAGGCGGGCGGGGTCCCGGTCGTCTCGCGCTTGGTGAGGTCGAGCAGGTGCCCGTAGATCTCGCGCAGGCCGTCGGCGCTCAGGGGGCCGCGATTGGCGGCCTGGAGGTAGGAGTGCATCCAGTCCTCGCGGGCCTGGTCGACGAACTCCATCCCCTGGGCCTGCTTGTAGGCGCGCAGGCGGGCCACCATCACCAGGCGGCTGTTGATCGCCTGCATCAGCTTGAGGTCGGTGTCGATGATCGCGTCGCGCATCTGGCGCACGACGGCATCGGCGTTGGGGTCGGCCACGCCGGGCACGGTAGCAAGCCGGCGGGCCGCGAACGCCCTGCCACCGCCGTCCTGGCCCACCTCGCGCTCCCGGGCTAACCTGTCCCCGGCAGCAAACGACGGCAGAGGTCCCATGCTCGACATCTCCCCCGTGCAGATCCTCATCGTCCTGGTGATCGCCCTTCTGGTGTTCGGCCCGAAGCGCCTCCCCGAGATGGGCAAGTCGATCGGCCGCGGCATCCGCGAGTTCAAGGGCGCGATCCTCGATGACGAGCCGAGCCGCCCGGCCGCCCCGGCCCCCGCGCCGCCGCCGCCGGCCGCCGCTCCCGTCGCGACGCCCGGCCCCATCGCGCCCGCGCCCGCGGTCGCCGACCAGGACGACGACGGCATCCTCGAGGGCGTCGTCGTCTCGGGCGATACGCCCCCCGCGAACCCCGACGCCTAGCCCGCTCGGGGAGCCGGCCCTCCGGTAATGGCCCTCCTGGGGGTACGCCGCCTGAGCAGGGTGGGGCGGGACGAGCACCTCAGCGTCGTCGACCACCTCGACGAGCTCCGCAACCGCCTGATCGTCTCCGTGGTGGCCCTCGCGGTCGCCTTCGGCGTGGCCTACGGCTTCCACGAGCAGCTGATCACGTTCCTCGAGCATCCGCTCCCGCAGCGCTACAAGGACAGCGGGCTGATCACCCTGTCGCCCACCGAGCCCTTCTTCACGGTGCTCAAGGTGTGCTTCTGGACGGCGATCCTCGCAGCCCTGCCGATCTGGCTCTACCAGGTGTACGCGTTCGTGATCCCCGCGGTCCAGGACCAGCCGCGGCGCCGGATGCTCGCGGTGGTCGCCGGCGCCTCGGCGCTGTTCGTGGCCGGCGTCGCCTTCACCTTCTACGTCGTCCTGCCCGTGGCGCTGCAGTTCCTGCTCGACTTCGGGGGCGACACCTTCCAGACCCAGGTGCGCGCGGGCGAGTACTTCAGCTTCGTCACGAGCCTGATGCTCGGCGGCGGGCTGATGTTCGAGGTCCCGGTGGCGATGCTCGCGCTGGCGCGCATCGGGGTCACCAGCGCCGAGTTCTACGTGCGCCAATGGCGGGTCGCGCTCGTCGTGATCGCCGCGCTGGCGGCGATCCTGCCGGGAGGCGACCCCTTCTCCATGCTGCTCCTGATGATCCCGCAGGTCCTCCTCTACGGGCTCGGGATCCTGCTGGCCCGGCGGTTCGGCGGCCCGCCCCTGTGGGCGCGCAACGCCTGGGCCGACGACGCCGACGACGCCACCCCCGCGGAGTCCTCGAGCCTCTAGCGTCGGGACGCTAGCGCCGCTCAGCCGTCGCGCAGCCGGCGCCCGGTGAGTCGCAGGAAGACGTCCTCCAGCCCCGCGGGACGCGCGGCCTGGAGGCGGACGGGGACGTCCCCCTCCCGCGCCGCGCGGTAGAGCGCCTCGGAGTCGTCGGTGAAGAGCAGCAGCAGGTCGCCGTCGACGTCGTGCCCGCGCGCCCGGCCGCCGATCCGCTCGATCAGGCGCGAGATGTCCGCCGGGGGGACCCGCAGCTCGAGCACCTCCCGGCCGACCTCCTGCGCCACCAGCTCGGAGGGGCGGCCGGTGCGGACGATCCGCCCGTGGTCCATCACGACCAGACGGTCGCAGAGCTGGGCCGCCTCGTCCATGTAGTGCGTCGTCAGCACCAGCGTGGCCCCGCCGCGGCGCAGCAGGCGCAGGCGCTCCCACACCGCGTGGCGCGCCTGGGGGTCGAGGCCGGTGGTCGGCTCGTCCAGGAGCACGAGCTCCGGGCGGTTGATCAGCGCCCGCCCGATCTGGAGGCGCCGGCGCATGCCCCCCGAGAGCCGGTCCACCTCGTCGTCGGCGCGGTCGGAGAGCGCCATCAGGCCCAGCAGCTCGGAGGCCCGGGCGCGCGCCTCGGGTCCCGGGATGTCGAAGTAGCGGGCGTAGACCAGCAGGTTCTCGCGGACCGTGAGCTCCAGGTCGAGCGTCGTGTCCTGTGCCACCACTCCGAGCCGCCGCTTGAGCGCCCGCGGGTCGGCCGCCGGGTCGATCCCGAGGACGGTCAGATCGCCGGCGTCGCGGGGCGCCAGGCAGCACAGCATGCGCATCGTCGTGGTCTTCCCGGCGCCGTTCGGGCCGAGGAAGCCGAAGCACTCCCCGGGCGCGACCGCGAGGTCGATCCCGTCGACCGCGGTGAAGGCCCCGTATCGCTTGGTCAACCCCCGCGCCGCGACGGCCGGCGCCGGCTCGGTCAGGGTGTGAGCGGGAGCCGGACCTGCATGCTGGCGAGGGTGGCCCGCAGGCCCTCCTCGAGCTCGACGGTCGGCGCCCAGCCGAGCAGGCGCTCGGCGAGGGTGATGTCGGGGCGGCGCTGGGCGGGATCGTCCTGGGGCAGAGCCTCGTAGATGATCTGCGACTTGCTGCCGGTGACCTTCAGGATCACCTCGGCCAGCTCGTGGATGGTGAACTCGCCCGGGTTGCCGATGTTGACCGGCTCGTGGTGGTCGCTGCGGATGAGGCGCCAGAGCCCCTCGATCAGGTCCGAGACGAAGCAGAACGAGCGGGTCTGCTCTCCCTGGCCGAAGACGGTGATCGGCTTGTCGGCCAGGGCCTGGCGGATGAAGGTGGGGATCGCCCGGCCGTCGTGGGGGCGCATGCGCGGGCCGTACGTGTTGAAGATCCGCACGATGTGGGTGTCGACGCCCTGCTGGCGGTAGTAGGCCATCGTCAGCGCCTCGGCGTAGCGCTTGGCCTCGTCGTAGACGCCGCGCGGGCCGATCGGGTTCACGTGGCCCCAGTAGTCCTCGGTCTGGGGATGTACCTTGGGGTCGCCGTAGACCTCCGAGGTCGAGGCCAGCAGGAACCTGGCCCGGTGGGCCTTGGCCAGCCCGAGGGCGTTGTGGGTGCCGTAGGAGCCCACCTTCAGGGTGTGCAGGGGAAGGCGCAGGTAGTCGATCGGGCTCGCGGGCGAGGCCAGGTGGAAGACGTAGTCGACGCTGTCGGCGACCTCGAGGTGGCCGATCATGTCGTGCTGCACGAACGAGAAGGCCTCGTCGCGGATGTGCTCGATGTTCTCGAGCGTCCCGGTGTCGAGGTTGTCCACGCAGATCACCCGGTGGCCCTCCGCCAGCAGGCGGTCGCACAGGTGCGAGCCCAGGAAGCCGGCCCCTCCGGTGACGAGGGAGGTAGTCACGCGCCGGAGCCTAGCGGGGACCCGCCCGCCCTACCAGCGCCCGGAGGGAGCGGGTCGCCTCCGCGAGCTCGGTGCGTGACAGCGCCCGGGCCGCGAGCCAGTAGACGGCGAGGGCCGCGGCGACCTTTGCGGCCAGCGCCGGTAGCATCTCCAGGGACCCCATGTCGTCGGTGGGCGCCACGAGGTTGAGGGCGAGCGCGGTCGCCGCGCAGAGCGCGCCCGCCACCAGGATCCGCCCCTGCCTCTCGCCGACCGCCCCCAGCGAGAGGCTGGGGAACTCGTCGCGGAGGCCCATCAGCAGGATCACCGTGCTCACGTAGACGCCGATCGTCGAGGCGAGGGCCAGGCCGGCCTGCTCCATCGGACCCAGCAGCACGAGGTCGAGGGCGATCGTCACCGCGACCGTGATCGCCGTCGTGGTGAGGATATAGCGCTGCCGACGGGCCGCCGAGAGCGTGCGGTTGAGCAGGAAGGCGCCGAACGCGGGCCAGAGGGCCAGCGCGTAGAAGAGCAGGGGCGGCGCGATCTGGTCGATGCAGGAGGGCCCGCACTTGCGCCTCTGGAACGCCAGCTGGGCCACCTCGTGCGAGTAGATCGCCAGGAGCAGCATCATCGGGACCGAGACGAGTCCGAGAAGGCCCGCCACGCGCCGGAAGGCCCGCAGCGCCTCATCCTTGCGCTCCTCCGCGACCAGCTTGGCGATGACGGGGAAGAGCGGGGTCATGAGGGGCAGCAGGAGCGCCACCCGGGGCGCCTGACCCAGGGCGCTCGCGAAGCTCAGGGCCGAGACCCGCCCGGCCTCGAGCGAGGAGGCGAAGAGCTTGTCGGTGAAGCTGTTGATTTGCTGGAGCAGGGACGCCCCGAGCACCGGCAGCGCGAGCAGGCCCATCGCACCGAGCCGCGGGTGCGTGAGCGCCGCACCGACATCGTTCTCGCGCAGGAGCCGCATGAACTGCGGCAGCTGCAGCACCACCTGCAGGGTGGCGCCGAGCACGACGCCCCAGGCCGCCGCCTTGATGCCGAGGCTGCTCTGACCGGCGATGACGCCGATGATGATTCCGAGGTTGAACGCCACGCCCACCGCCGCCGGCCCCGCGAAGCGGCCGTGGATCTGGAGCATCGCGGTGAAGATGGCCGAGAAGCCCTGCAGCGCGAGGGCCGGCGCCATGATCCGGATCAGGGTCTCGGTCTCGGCGGCCCGGGTGGCGTCGAGGTGGAAGAGCGCAGTGGGCGCCTGGGGCCAGATCGCGACCAGCGCCGTGAGGACCACCAGGAAGATCCCGACCCAGGCCGCCATCGCGCTGACCAGCCGCCAGGCGCTCGGGGTGCCCTCGGCGGCTCGCTCGCGCTGGAAGGTCGGGATGATCAGCGTGACGAGGGTGTAGAGCAGGATCGCCGCAACCGAGTTCACGATCAGCAGCGAGTTGAAGTACGCGTCGGTCGCGCCCGACGTGCCGAAGGCGGCCGCGAGCACGATCTCGCGGGCGAATCCCAGCAGGCGAGACACGAGGCCGAAGATCGCCACCACGGCGGCGGCGCGCGCCAGGCGCCCGGCGGTCATCGCGGCACGAGGCCGTAGAGCGTGTGGATCCCGGTCATCACGACGAGGCCCGCGATGCCGACGGCGGGGCTGTAGCGGCCGTCGGGGAAGGTGAGCAGGCGCTCGCCCGTCCGCGCGTCGAGCCCGAAGGTGCGGCCCTCGGCCGGGACCCGGGCGAGGGTGGAGAGGTAGACGACGTCGCCGATCACCGACGCGGAGCCCGAGATCCGCTCGCCGGCGTCGAACGACCAGCGCACCCGGCCGGTGACGGCGTCGAGCGCGTAGAAGCGCTCGTCGTAGCTGCCGACGTAGACCAGGCGGTCGGCGACGGCCGGACTGGCGTAGACGAAGTCGCCGAGGACGCGCACCCAGGCGACCTCGCCCGTGTGCTCGTCGAGGGCGATGACGCGGCCGTTGACGTTGCCGATGTAGACGCGCCCGTAGGCGACGGCGGGCCCTCCGTAGAAGCGGCCGGCGCCACGCAGCTTCTCGCCGGGGCTGGCGCGGCGCCAGACGACGCGCCCGTCGGAGCGCCGGAAGGCGGTGACCCTGCCCGCG